>Ga0065721_10003812_pt1 | contig 71404 bp, 79 predicted proteins | sample Mesricmetagenome_FD_59108 | JGI IMG/M metagenome (GOLD analysis project Ga0065721, IMG submission 59108) | Mesophilic microbial community from rice straw/compost enrichment Sample: eDNA_1 v2 (version 2) | ecosystem: Engineered > Solid waste > Grass > Composting > Bioreactor | place: USA: Davis...
ACGTTCGGACCCGGCCATACCGGCCGCAGACGAACGGCATGGTCGAGAGATTCAACCGCACCCTCGCCGCCGAATGGGCCTACGTCGGCGTCTTCCGCAGCGACGAAGCACGCTCAGCGACCTACGACGATTGGGTCCACTTCTACAATCACCACCGACCCCACACCGGAATCGGCGGCCAAACACCCGCCTCCCGCGTTCACAACCTCACGGGGAACTACAGCTAGCCCACGACGGCGAGGAGCGAGATCGCGACCCCGACGAGGAACGCCCCGGCGCCGCCGACCGCGAGGCCGAAGGACACCTTGAGCGACTGGTTGGCGCCCGAGACGCCGAGCAGCAGGAGGGCGAGGGCGAACACGACCGACGCGACCGTGATGAGGAGGCTCCGGCCGCCCACCTCCTCGGACAGCCGGAACGCGACCGCCGACGCCTGGTTCGGTCCGTACGTCGGGGCGAGGGCCGCGGCGACGAACTCGGCGCTCGTCGCCGGGAAGCTGTCGTCGGCGTAGCCGCTCTCGACGAACCGTTCCCACTCCTGGGCAAGCCCCGGCGACCCTCCGTCGAGGATGACGCCCTGCCGCTCGCGGAGCTCCTCGACGTTCGTCGCGCCGTCCATGATGTCGAACTCGATCGAGAGCGCCTCGAAGACCCGCTCGCCGTCGTCCTGGCCGGCGAGCTGCGACGCGATGCTCGTCGACAGGCTCGCGTCGCGCAGCTGCCCCGCGATGGAGGCGTACGACCCGGACTGCTGCGCCCACTCCGACGCCTGGTAGGCGCCCGCCGCGGTCGCGACGGACACCAGNCCGAGCAGGATCGCGGTCACGATCTCGAGGAAGCTCCGCAGCCGGGCCTCGGTCACCTCGGCCATCTCAGTACGCCGTCGACATGAGGACGAGACCGAACAGGAACACCATCGCGCCCCATCGCGAGGGTCACGTAGCGGGCGGCGCGCAGCCGGTTGATGCCCGCGACACCGAACAGGAACAGGGCGAGGGCGTGCACCAGGGCCGCCTGGCCGAAGATCGCCGACTTCGCCGTCAACTCTTTGGCGAGGCCGCCGAGACGCTGGGAGGTGAGGATGAGGGCGTCCGCGCTGCCGCGCGTCGCGGCGACGTAGAGGGCCGAGTCGGTGGGTCTCGCGTCGTCGGGGAAGTCGGCCGCGTACCACGCGTCGAACGAACCCTCGGGCAGCGACGTCGCGTTGCCGAGCGTCGCGGTGATGTCGCCGAGCAGCTCCATCGCGAGCTCGAAGTTCTCCGCCGCGATCGCGTCGTCGTAGTCGCGCGCGAGGAGCCTCGCCTCGAGCAGCGACGCGAGGTCGGCGCGCTGTCGCAACTGGGCGACGACGGAGATCGCGATGCTCTGATCGCGGGCGTCCGCGGAGTCGGCCCCCAGCCGGTCGGCGGTGTCGTTCCAGACGCTCGACTGCAGCACCCCGAGCGCCGTCACGAGCGACACGACGCCGAGCGCGATCGCCGTCGCGATCTCGAGCGCGCGGCTGGCCGGGCGGGTGTCCACATCCGATACCGTAGCGCTGTGACCGACGCCGTCGAGACCCGCTCATCGTGGTGGTCCGTGCTGCCGCGGTGGGCGCGCATCGGGCTCATCGCGTTCCTCGCGATCGTCGTCGCGCTCGCGACCGTCGTCGTCGTGCGGGTCGCGACGCGCACCCCCGCGATCCCCCTCGGCGCGACCGCCGTCGAGGACCTCCTGCCGGGGTCGTGCCTCGAGGAGGCCGGCCGCGACCTCGACGAGTACACGGTCGTCCCGTGCCAGGACGAGCACCCGCAGCAGGTGTTCGCCGTCGCGGAGCTCGAGCTCACCCCTGACGTCTACACGCTCGTCGACGAGGCGATCGGGATGTTCGGCGACGAGGTGTGCGACCGGTACCTCGAGTACCGCCTGTTCCTGCTCGCCGACCTCGACCGCGGCGACTACGAGGTGTACGCGATCGCGGTGCCGAGCGTGGACGACTACGCCGCGGGACGCACCGACGCCCTGTGCGCGATCGCCCCGCTCGACGGCGGCACGATGACGGGCGACCTGCACCGCCCGATGCCGTAGCGCCGGGCCGGGCGACCTACTCGCCGAGGTGGCGGCGCGACGACATCGCGCGCTCGGCTTCGCGCCGGTCCTGACGCTCGCGCAGCGCCTGCCGCTTGTCGTACTCGCGCTTCCCCTTCGCGACGGCGAGCTCGACCTTCGCGCGGCCGTCGCTGAAGTAGATCGAGAGCGGGATCAGCGTGTACCCGCCCTCCTTCGTCTTGTGCGAGATCTTGATGATCTGCTGCTTGTGCAGGAGGAGCTTCCGCTTGCGGCGGGTCGCGTGGTTCGTCCACGAACCCGACCCCCACTCCGGGATGTGCACGGCATCCAGCCATGCCTCGCCGCCGTCGATGAACGCGTAGCCGTCGACGAGCGACGCCTTGCCCTCGCGCAGAGACTTCACCTCGGTGCCGGTGAGCACGAGTCCGGCCTCGTAGGTGTCCTCGATCGTGTAGTCGTGACGCGCCTTGCGGTTCGTCGCGACGACCTTCTGGCCCTTCTCCTTCGGCATCCTGCTCACCTCCTGTCGTGTCTCGCGCCCGCGCTCGTCCGCCGGGCAGCCGCCCAGTCTATCCCCAGTCGACGCCCCCTCCTCCGCGAGCGCTACCGCGTTCGGCGAGAGCGCCTCCGCTCGGGGCCGCGATCGCCGAACGCGGTAGCGCTCGCGGGGGGTCGGGTCAGGCCTTGAGGTAGCGGCGGATCGCGACCGACGCCGAGACGGCGGCGAGCAGCACGCCGACGCCGAGCAGCATCGGCACGACGAGCAGCGCGTCGCCGAGTCCGACGAACCCGATGCCGGTCACCGACGGCGCGAGCACCCCGCGCACGAAGAACTCGACGATCGCGACGACGCCGCCGCCGGCGAGGAGCGCGCCGATCAGCGCCGCGATGATGCCCTCGAGCACGAACGGCGTCTCGATGAACCGGTTGGATGCGCCGACGAGTCGCATGATCGAGATCTCGCGGCGCCGGGAGAACGCCGACAGCCGGATCGTCGTCGCGATGAGGAGCGCCGCCGCGACGAGCATGAGCGCCGCGATCCCCACCGCGGTCAGGCTCAGCGCGTTGATGAGGGAGAAGATCGGCTGGAGCACCGCACGGTCGTCCTTCACCTCGTCGACGCCGGGCATGCCGCTCAGCTGGTCGATGAGGATCTCCGCCTGGTCGGGGTTCACGAGCTTGATGCGGAACGCCTCCGGGATGACCTCGGGCGTCGCGAGCTCCGCGATCGCGGTGCCCTCGAACTGGTCGAGGAGGTTCTGGTACGCCTGCTCGCGCGTCTCGAACTCGAAGCGCTCGATGTAGGGGGCGAGTGTCGACCCGGTGAGCTCCGCCTCGACGGCGTCGATCTCCGCCTGCGTCGCGCCCTGGTTGTCGCAGCGCGTCACCTCGAAGTCGGTGCAGAAGTACACCGCGACCTCGGACCGGTCGTACCAGTAGCCCTTCATCTGGCTGATCTGGAACTGCAGCAGGATCGCGACGCCGACGAACGTGAGCGAGATGAACGTCACGAGCACGACGGAGACGACCATCGACAGGTTGCGACGCAGGCCCTGGCCCACCTCGCCGAAGATCAGGCCGAGTCTCATGACTTCTTCCGCAGCGAGTCGGGGGCCGTCGGCCAGACGAAGCCGGGCGGCGGTCCGCTGCCCGGCTCGGGGATGACCGTCGTGGAGGTGGTGGGCTTCACGACCGGGGGGACGGATGCCGGAGCCGGCTCAGGCGCATCCGTCGCCTCGGGTTCGGGCTGGGTCTCGGTCGCCTCCACCGGGCTCAGCAGCTCCTCGACGGGGTCCGGCGCGGGTGTCGCGACCTCGTCGAACGTGGGCCGCGGCCGCGGCGACCGCGCCACCGGCACCGCCTGCGTCTGGTAGCCGCCCTGGTGTTCGTCGCGCACGATCTGGCCCCCGACGAGCTCGATGACGCGACGCTTCATCTGGTCGACGATCCCGGCATCGTGCGTCGCCATGAGCACCGTCGTGCCGTTCGCGTTGATCGTCGACAGGAGCGTCATGATGCCCGCGCTCGTCGCCGGGTCGAGGTTGCCGGTGGGCTCGTCGGCGAGGAGGATCGCGGGCTTGTTGACGACGGCGCGGGCGATCGCGACGCGCTGCTGCTCGCCGCCGGAGAGCTCGTGCGGGTAGCGGTTCTGCTTGCCGCCGAGGCCGACGAGTTTGAGCACGTCGGGGACGGCCTCCTGGATGAAGCCCTTGCTCTTGCCGATGACCTGGAGCGTGAACGCCACGTTGTCGAACACGGTCTTGTTCGGCAGGAGGCGGAAGTCCTGGAACACGACGCCGAGACTGCGCCGGAAGTACGGCACCTTGCCGGACGAGATCTGCCCGAGGTCCTGCCCGAGCACGAAGATCTTGCCCTTCGTCGGCTTGTCCTCCTTGAGCACGAGACGCAGGAAGGACGACTTGCCCGATCCCGACGCCCCCACGAGGAACACGAATTCACCCTTGAGCACCTCGAGGCTCACGCCGTTGAGGGCGGGGCGGGTGGTGCCGGGGTAGGTCTTGGTGACGCCGTCGAACCGGATCATGGCTCGACCAGGCTAAGTCGGCATCCCGTCCCCGGCGGGCGCGACACCCCTGCGGAGCTGGATCGCCAGGCCGGCGGCCGCGAGCACGACGATGAGGAGGGTCCAGACGAGGATCGTCGGGAACAGCCCGAACGGCGCGATGAACTGCCCCGCGATCACCGACGCGCCGCCGAGCGTGAGGTAGGCGACGACGTAGACGGCGGCGAACGTGCCGGCGCGCTGGTGCTCGGGGGCGAGGGGCGCGAGGCCGCGGAAGATGGCGCTGTTCGACGCCCCGACGGCGAAGGCCTCGACGGCGCCGCCGATCCACACGAGAGCGAGCTGACCGGTCGCGACTCCCGCGACGACGAGGGCGAGCCCGACGACCATCCCGGTCGCTCCGAGCCGCAGGCCCTTGGTGACGGCGAGGGAGCCGAACACGATGCTGCCGACGCTCACGGAGATGCCGTGGATGGCGCCCGTCATCCCGTCGACGAGCCCGCTGTCGACGTGCAGGAGCCCGTGCACGACGGTCGGCGCGAGCCCGAGGAAGAGCGAGCCCGTCGCCCACGCCGCGACGAGGATCGGGAGCATCCGCAGGAAGAACGACCGCGCCGTCGCCGGGACGATGATCTGCGGCACGAGGGAGCGCAGCGCCCCGGGGGTGCGGGTCGTCGTCTCGGGAGCGAAGAAGGTGAACACGAGACCCGCGACGAGGAGCGTCGCGACGACCGAGAACAGTACCTCGTCGGCATCCCGGCCCCACAGCTCGACCGCGACTCCGCCGAACAGCGCGCCGAGGCCGAGCCCGCCGACCGGGGATGCCGCGGCGACGACCGGCCCGAGGCGGCTGCCGGGCTTCGCGAGTTCGACGAGCGCCGCCGTGTAGGCCGCTGTGACGACGCCGACGGCGACCCCGTTGACGGCGCGGGCGGCGATGACCCACTCGATCGACGGCGCGAGCATGAACATCGCGATCGAGCCGATCGCGGCGGCGAGCGAGACGACGATGACCGGCTTGCGGCCCAGGTGGTCGGAGAGCGATCCGCCGACGAGCAGCGCGACGAGGAACGTGAACGCGTAGATCGCGAAGGCGAGCGCGACGAGGGAGTCGGGGAAGTCCCACTCCTGCTGCCAGACGATCAGCAGCGGCGTCGGGGCGCCGGAGGCGAGGTACAGCGAGACGAGCGTCGCGGCGAACCCGACGAAGGCGACGGGACGGGACAGCACCCTCCCGTCCTTACTCGTCGTGGGCGGACTTCCGCCAGCGGATTCCCGCTGAGATGAAACCGTCGAGGTCTCCGTCGAACACCGTCGCCGGGTTGCCGGACTCGTAGCCGGTGCGGAGGTCCTTCACGAGCTGCTGGCCGTAGAGGAAGTAGGAGCGCATCTGGTCGCCCCAGCTCGCCGTGATGGTGCCGGCGAGCTCCTTCTTCTTCGCGGCCTCCTCCTCGCGCTTGAGCAGGAGGAGTCGCGTCTGGAGCACGCGCATCGCGACGGCGCGGTTCTGGATCTGCGATTTCTCGTTCTGCATCGACACGACGATGCCCGTCGGGAGGTGGGTGATGCGCACCGCCGAGTCGGTCGTGTTGACGCTCTGCCCGCCGGGGCCCGACGAGCGGAACACGTCGACGCGGATGTCGCTCTCCGGGATGTCGACCTCCTGCGCCTCCTCCATGATCGGAATGACCTCGACGGCGGCGAACGACGTCTGCCGCTTGTCGGCGGATCCGAAGGGGCTGATGCGCGCGAGGCGGTGCGTGCCGGCCTCGACGCTCAGGGTGCCGAAGGCGTAGGGGGCGTCGATCTCGAACGTCGCCGACTTGATGCCCGCGCCCTCGGCGTAGGACGTGTCGAGCACCTTCACNGGGTACTTGTGGCGCTCCGCCCAGCGCAGATACATGCGCANNAGCATNTCGGCGAAGTCGGTGGCGTCGTCGCCGCCGGCGCCGGAGCGGATNGTGACGACGGCGNCGCGGTCGTCGTACTCGCCGTCGAGGAGGGTCTGCACCTCGAGGTCGCCGATCGTCTTCTGCAGGTCGGCGAGCTCGTCGCGGGCCTCCTGCGCGCTCGCCTCGTCCTCGGCCTCGTTCGCGAGCTCGATGAGCACCTCGAGGTCGTCGAGGCGCTGCTCGATGCCGGTGATGCGCGCGAGCTGAGCCTGCCGGTGGCTGAGGGCGCTCGTGACCTTCTGCGCGGACTCGGGGTCGTCCCAGAGGTCGGGGGCCCCGGCCTTCTCACTGAGGTCCGCGATCTCGGCCTGGAGTCGTTCGACCCCCACCACGCTGCGGATGTCGGCGAAGGTGCTGCGGAGGGCGGCGATGTCGGCGCCGAGGTCGAGCTCGATCATGTCGCCTCCAGACTACGGCGTAACGTGTGAAGGGATGAGCGCCGAGCAGAGCCCGTTCCGCTGGCGCACGGTGGCCGCCGCCGTCTTCGCCCCGACGATCGTCTTCGCGATGGGGCAGTACGCGCTCGTGCCGATCATCCCCGCCCTCGCGAGCGGTCTCGGCGCCGACCTCGGCGTCGCGGCCCTCATCGCGTCGATGCTCGTCGTCGGCCAACTGCTCGGCGACATCCCGAGCGGCGCGATCATCGCCCGCATCGGCGAGCGGCGCTCGATGCTCGCCGCAGCGGGACTGGCGCTCGTCGGGGCGCTCCTGACCCTGGTCGCGCCGCACCCCGCCGTGCTCGGTGCGGGGGTGCTGCTCATCGGCATCGCGGGCGCCGCCTTCGGGCTCGCCCGCCACGCGTTCATGACGACGTACGTGCCCGTCCACGTGCGGGCCCGCGCCCTCTCCACGCTCGGCGGCGCGAACCGGCTCGGCGCGCTCGTGGGCCCGTTCGCCGGCGCGGCGCTGCTCACCGCGACGGGCGAGCCCGCGAGCGTCGTCGCGCTCCTCGCGACGTGCTGCTTCGTGGCGGCGGGGCTGCTGCTCGTGCTGCGCGACCCGGCGGCGGCCCTCAGCCGCGGGCCGCGCACCCGCGGCGAGGCCGAGATCGGCACGGAGACGGCGAGCCTGGTCCGCACCCTCGCCGAGAAGCGCGGGGTGCTGCTCACCGTCGGCGCGGGGTCCGCGATCCTGTCGGGGCTGCGTCAGGTGCGTCAGGTGGTGCTGCCCGTGTGGGCGGTGAGCATCGGGATCGACGCGCCGACGACGTCGGTCATCATCGGCGTCGCCGGGATCGTCGACTTCTCGCTCTTCTTCCTCGGCGGCTGGATCATGGACCGCTTCGGGCGCATGTGGGCGATCCTGCCGTGCATCCTCGGGCTCTCGTTCGGCCTCCTGGCGCTCTCCCTCACGCACGAGTTCGACGCGCGGTTCGGCTGGTTCGTCGGCCTCGCCGCGATGCTCGCGGTCGCCAACGGGGTCGGCTCGGGCATCCTCATGACCCTCGCCGCCGACCTCGCCGACCGCCGCAACCCGGCGCCGTTCCTCGGTGCCTACCGGTTCACCGTCGACCTCGGCGGCGCCGGGATCCCCATGCTCGTGACGGCGCTCACCGCCGCCGTCGCCCTGCCGTTCGGGATCGCCGCCGCCGGAGTGCTCGGCCTCGGTGGCGCGGTGCTGCTCGGCGTGACCGTGCCGCGTCACGTGTCGTCGCGTCCCGGCGAGGGAGCCGCCTGAGCCCGCGACCGCGGATAATGCTCGGGTGCCCGACAGCCCCCTCGCCCAGAGCCCGTACGCGGTGCTCGGCGTGACCCCGCAGGCGACCCACGCCGAGCTGCGGCGCGCGTTCCGGCGGCGGCTGCGGGAGACGCATCCGGATGCCGGCGGCGATCCGGCGCAGTTCGTGCGCGTGCAGCTCGCGTGGGAGCAGGTCGGCACGCCCGAGGCGCGCGCCCGCTACGACTCCGGGTCGCGGCACCGCGACGAGCCCGCTCGCACCTGGGCGCCGGCACCGCCGCGGAAGCGGGAGAACCAGTCGCGGCCGCAGGCGCGGGCGCACGGGCATCCGGGCGGCTGGTACCGGGAGCGCTACCTCGAGCTGCTGCGCGAATGGGTCGGACGAGGTGCGGAGATCCCCGATCCGTACGACGCGGCGCTCGTACGCTCGGCGCCTCCGGAGGTGAAGCACCTGCTCGCCTCCGCGATCGCGGAGGAGAAGACGGCGGTCGCGCTCGCCGACCTCGGGATCGCGTTCACCGTGTGGCACGACGTCGACACCGACGCCTCCCCCGAGGGCTGGGGCAAGGTCGACCACGTCGTGCTCGGCCCGACGGGCCTGTGGGGGACTGCTCAGCGAGGACTGGGGCGCCGAGGTCGCGGTGCGCCGCGGCGACGCTCATCGGCCCCGGGATCGGCCGCGACGAGCGACCCGTGCAGGACCTCGCGCGCCGCACCCGCGCGTTCGAGAAGGCGGCGCGGGTGAAGTTCTCGGCGCTCCTGGTCGTCGTCGACGACGGCGCGAGCGCGGAAGGCGTCGAGGAGATCGGGAAGGTGCGGAGCGCTCGGGCGCTCCTCGTGCAGCGACCCCGGCTCGCCCACCTCGTGCGCACGGGCGTGCCGGGGATCGGGATCGGCGGCACCGACCTCTTCGAGGTGCGCACGCGCGTGCAGAGCGCGGTGCGGTTCGTCTGACCTCGGGCGGCACCCGCCCGGAAGAAGGGGGCGGTCGCCGACACCCGAAATCGGCGACCGCCTCAGTCGTGAGTGCCAGCACTGCGAACGACTGTTCCCTCCCCAGTGTGGTCGTGCGCCCCGAAGAGGGGAGGGACTTGTCAACAGGGCGCGGTTGTGGCATAGCCCGGGGCGACGGCTCAGCCGAACACGGCTCTCGCCGTCGCCGTCGCCTCGATCCGCAACCCCTCGGGGAAGAACGCCGTCACGACCGGCGGGCGCCACACGGCGGAGAGGGTGACCGTCGCGCTCTCGCCGTCGGGCGTCGTCGCCTGCTCGAGCACGAGGCCGTCGAACCCGCCGTTCGGTGTCGACGCGAGGAAGCTCCTCACGTCGCGCAGCACGTCGGCCGGGTGGAGCTCGACATCGGGATGCCCGTCGACGACGGTCACCGCGTCGAGGTCGAACGCCTCCGCGCCGACGAGGGCCGCGCCGTCGGCGAGCGTGAACAGCTGCTTGCGTTCCAGGTAGAGCGAGGATGCCGCGGCGGCGACGAGCACGAGCGCGAGGGCGAGCGCGCCGAAGCCGGCGACGAGCGGGAGCGTCGACCCCGCGTCGTCGCGGAGCCGTGCCCGCCGTCCCGGGCTCACCGCGACCCCGCGAAACGCGACACCTGCTCCGTCGCGACGGAGTCGATCGGCACCCCGAGCGGCACGTCGACGCCGAGCACCGGCGGGAGGAGCGGCAGCGGCGCGACGACGGAGAGCTCGACGGTGACGAAGCCGCGCCGGGCGAGACAGTCGGCGGGGTCGGGGCGGCAGCTCACCGCGACCGCCGCATCCGGGGCCTCGAGCCCGTAGTCGGCGAGCGTCACCGCGATCGCCCGTTCCGCCGCGGCCTCCGCCGCCGCGACCGTCGGCGCCTGCACGAACACCCGCGCCGCCTGCCGGGCCGCGCCCTCGACGGCGAACGACGCGCTCTGGATGCTCGACAGCGCGATCACGAGGTACACGGTGGGCACGAGCAGCAGCATCCCGACGGTGAGGAACTCGATCGACGCCGACCCGTCGTCGGCCGACATCCGAATCTCAATCGAGCGTCTCGCGCGCCGCATGGCCCGCCACCTCCAGCCCGCCGGTGGCGCCGAGCAGTCCCACGACGGGCAGCGTCGTGCGCACCGTCACCGTGACGGACGGATGCCCGCCCCATTCCCCCGTCGCCACGCGCACGTCGGTCGCGTAGTCGGCGCCGATCGCCTCCGTGATGAGCTCCCGCGTGCGGGTGACGCCATCCGCCGGGACGTTGTCGGCGAGCGCCGCGAACCGGGCGCCCTCCGCCGCCGCGTCGAGCACCGTGTTGCGCACGTGCAGGGCGAGTCCGAGTTGCACGACACCGAGGGTGAGCACCGTGAGCAGCACGCCCACGAGCGTGAACTCGACGACCGCCGACCCGTCCTCGTCGCCGAGGTCTCGGAGCCGCCGCATCCGCCTAGAAGCCCGTGACCCGGTCGAGCGCGCTCTGGAAGATCGCCCCGAGCGCCGGGCCCGCGATCGCCCAGATCGCGATCACGAGTCCCGCCGTCATGAGCGAGATGAGCACCCAGCCCGGCACGTCGCCGCGTTCTTCGGCGCGAAGGCGCGCCATCCGTCCCCTGATCGTCACGCTCAGGATGCTGGCGCACCCTGGCTGGCCGCGACGGAATCCATCCACATCTCCCCCGCGAGCCCGCACGGTCTGGGACGGCTCCTTCTACACCGGCTGACCTGCGCGAGAACCTCCAGGCAGCATCCAGTTCGCTGAGCGCAGACTGGGAGGATGACCGATCTCCGTGAACTCACCAGCCCGGACGTCACCACGCACGACATCGAGTCGGCGGAGGCGGAGGTCGAACGCATCATCCGGTCGGGGACGATCTGGGTCGGCGCACTCGTCGTCGCCGTCGCGCTCCTCCTCGGACCCGCGGTCGCGGCCGGCTGGCGCCCCGGCGACCTGCCGATCCAGGAGCAGGCCGTGTGGTGGTTCGGGTCTGCTATCGCCGCGGGCGGGCTCGCGGCGCTCGTGTGGGCCGGATGCCCGACCCTCGGCTACCCCGTCGAGCAGGCGTGGCGGCAGAAGCGTCGCTGCGTGCGCGCGGGGATCGTCGCGGCGCTCGCCGGGATGACGATCGCCGGCCTCGCGGTGCTGCTCGCACCCGTCGCCTGACGCCGCTCCACCTGAACCTCGGCGCGTCGATCAGCCGCCGCGACCGGCCCCGGGCCCGAACCTGTCGGTCGGGTCGAGGCCGCGGGCGATGCGCCCCGCCACCTCGTCGAGCTTCGCGATCCCGTCGCGGTCGAGCACGTCGAACACGAGGCGCCGCACCGTCGCGACGTGCTCGGGCGTCGCGAGCACGACGGCCCGCCGCCCCTCGCCGGTGAGCCGCACCTCGCTGGCACGTCGGTCGTCGGGCACGGGATGCCGCTCCACGAAGCCGCGAGCCTCGAGGCGTGCGACGACGTGGGAGAGCCGCGGGAGGGTCGCGGCGACGGCGGTCGCGAGTTGCTTCATCCGCATCGCCTGGTCGGGTTCGAAGCGCAGCACGGAGAGCACGACGAACTCGAAGTGGGTGATCCCGGCGTCGCGACGCAGCTGCGCGTCGAGGGCCGGGGGCAGCAGCTCGAGCACGGTGATGAGGTGGAGCCACGCGGACGACTCGAGCTCGTCCATGCGCGGGACCCGGCGTGCCATGACGTGAGCCTAGCCGCGAGGGAATAGTTGTCGCGACAACTGAGTTGCAGCCTTCAGGAAGTTGTCGCGACAACCGTTCGCGACCGGACAGGAAGGAACGCCATGACCACGGTCAGCGTCATCGGAATCGGCAACATGGGCTCGGCGATCACCGCCGTCGCGGCGAAGGCGGGGGCCGACGTGCAGGTCGTCGCGCGCGACCTCACGAAGGCGAACGACCTCGTGGCCCAGACCGGCGCGGCGCCCGCCGTCTTCGGGGCACCCCTCACGGGCGAGATCGTCGTGCTGGCGATCCCGTTCGCCGCCCTCGACGACGTCGTCGCCGCCTACGGCGAGCAGCTCGCCGGCAAGATCGTCGTCGACATCACCAACCCCGTCGACTTCTCCACCTTCGACGGCCTCGTCGTGCCCGCCGAGTCGTCGGCCGCGGCCGTCGTCGCCGAGCGGATCCCCGGCGCCCGTGTCGTCAAGGCGTTCAACACCAACTTCGCCGCCACCCTCGCCACGGGCTCCGTCGCGGAGTCCGCGACGACGACCGTCCTGGTCGCGGGCGACGACGCCGAGGCGAAGACGGCCGTCGTCGAGCTCGTGCGCGCGGGCGGCCTGAACGCCGAGGATGCCGGGTCGCTCAAGCGCGCCCGCGAACTCGAGGCGATCGGGTTCCTGCAGATCACGCTCGCTGCGGCCGAGACGGTGCCGTGGACGGGTGGCTTCGCGATCGCGAAGTGACCCCCGCCGCGCGGGCCGGGTCAGCGCCCGGCTCGCGCGGCGAACTCCTTCGACAGGCGCAGGTAGCGGCGGAGGCCGCGCAGCGGCACCGGCACGGGCGTCTCGTGGTGGCGGAAGTACGCGTCCGTGCCGCCGTCGACGAACACGACCGAGCCGGCCATGAAGTCCGACGCCGAGCCGAGCATGAAGACGACCCAGTCGGCGATGCCGTCCGCGGTGCCGAACCCGCCCGTCGGCACGGGGAACGACTCGATCGCGCCGCGCTGAGCCGGATCGGCGAGCTGGCTCTCGAGCAGCGGCGTCAGGATCGCGCCCGGCGCGACCGCGTTGAGCCGGATGCCGGCGCCGGCCCACTCGGGCGCCACCGCGGTCGCGCGCAGCCACCGGGTGAGCGCGAGCTTCGACGTGCCGTACATGATCCCCGCGCCGTTCTTGCCGAAGCGCTTGAGGATGCGCACCGCCTTGTCGATGTCGCGGCGCAGGATCGCCGTCACCGCGGAGCGCAGGATGAGCGGCGTCGTCGTGATCGAGTTGGACGAGAACACGACGACCTTCGCCGAACCCGCGGCCGCGAGAGCGGGATGCCACGCCTCGAGCAGCTCGACGGTGCCGAGGAAGTTGACCTCCGGCAGGAGCCGCTCGCGGCCCGGGGCCGGCCCGATCCCGGCGGCGAGGACGGCGCCGTCGAGCGTGCCGTTCGCGCGCTCGAGCACACCCTCGGCCGCGGCGCGGCGGCCCTCCGGCGTCGAGAGGTCGGCGACGATGTCGGCGTCGCGCAGGTCGACGCCGATGACGGTGTGCCCGGCGGCGCGGAGCTTGTCGGCGGTGGCCTTGCCCATGCCGGAAGCGGAGCCGGTGACGGCGTAGGTGCTCATGAGGTGTCCTTTCGGGAGAGCCCGGTCAGTCGCGCCGGGCGCGCGCCTCGACGGCATCGGCGAAGCGGTGCGCGAGGGAGGTGAAGGAGGCACGGTCGGTCGCGGACCATCCGGCCATGAGCTCGTCGGCGAGCCGGTCGCCGACGTGCACGAGTTCGCGGGCGAAGGAGACACCCTCCGCGGTGAGGCCGACGAGGGTCGCACGGGCATCCGTCTCGTCGGGCACGCGCGCGACGAGCCCCGCGGCGGCGAGTCCCTCGACGAGTCGGCTCGTGCCGGCCGCGGAGAGGTGGAGCGTCGCCGCGAGCTGCGCGGGACGGTGGGCGCCCCGGGCGGAGAGCAGGTGGATGGCGGTGAGCGCCTGCGGAGGCAACTCCGGGCGGCCGACGAGCAGTTCCTGGAACGCGTCGGAGGTCCAGACCGTGACGATGCGGACGAGCGACGCGATCGCGTCGGACTCGTAGCCGAGGCCGAGCGGCGCGACCGCGATCGACGCGTCGTCGTCGAGCTTCCGGGCCACCCCACACCTACTTTCAATCTGAAAGTATATGCCCACCCGTCCCGCGCCGCCACGGCACGACGCTGACCGCAGCCGCCGCGGCATCCGCCCGCACTCCCGAGACGGTCGAGAGCTCAGGAGCGCGCCATGGCCACCGGCACCGTCAACTTCCGCACGATCTACACCCGCAGCAACCTCGCGCCCGGCCAGAGCCAGACCGTGGCCTGGCGACAACTACGGCGGCGACACGTCAAAGGCGCACATCACCGTGGAGAACACGGGAGACGGCCCCACCGGCTACGAGGTCTGGCAGAGCTGGATCACCCCCAGCTGAGCCGCCCCCGCCGACCGGCTACCGCGTCGGCGCGTTCGCGTACGACGCCGACCACTCCGGCAGCTGCTGGAGCGTGTACTCGTTGCCGTCCGGATCGCGGAACGTCACGAAGCGCCCCCACGGCTGTTCATCGACCGCGGGGTCGACGTCCACACCCTTCTCACGGAGCAGCGCGAGGGCGGCATCCGCATCCTTGATGACGAGTTGGACGCCGCGGAGGCTGCCCGGCTCCGTGTCGGCGATGCCGCGCCCGAACGCGATCGAGCACGCCGAACCGGGCGGTGTGACCTGCACGAAGCGGGTGTACTCGTCGACCTCGTTGTCGTGGTCGACGTTCCACCCGAGCGAGGCGTAGAAGTCGCGCGCGCGGTCGACATCGGTGACGGGAACTGCGATGAGCTCGATCCTCATGTCCATGGCCGGACGCTACGCCGCCCCTCCGACGGCGCCTCCGCTCCCCCGGCTCAGGCGAAGCCGAAGAGCGGCGGCAGCCCGACGACGACGAACAGCCCCCACGCCGCGAACGCCGCGAGGAACCCGGTGAGCCATGCCGCCATCCGCGCGTACCGCCGCGGACCCTGCAGCAACCCGATCGCCGCCGTGACCGCGAGGTCGACGACGAGCAGCACGTTGAATCCGAGCGCCACGACGCGGTTCGGGGTGAACCCGAACTCCCCGATCCGAGCGAGCATCGAGCCGAGCACGAGGAGGTCGAGCACGACCGCCGCGACGATGGCGACGAGGCGGATGACGTCCATCGCGCCCGTCGGCTTCAGCGGGTCTCGCGCCGACAGGCCGTAGAGCACGAGACCCACGACGACGACCAGGAGCACGTCGAAGCCGGCGAGCAGTTCGCGGTCGAACGGGAGCCCGATCCCGGCGACGAGGTAGACCACGACCGCCCCCACGAGCCCCGCCCCGAACAGCGGCGTGAACACCGCGGTGAGCACGGGCGCGAGGTTCTCGACGATGCTCTTCTTCGACTCGACGAGCCACGCGGCGACGATCGTCGCGGCCACCGCGCCGGACGGCAGCACCCACGCGATCACCTCCGGGATCGCCTGCGGCGCCACCGGCGACAGCACGAGCGTCGTGAGACCTGTGAGCACGCCGCCGCCGAGGGCGATGAGCACGTAGTAGATGATCCACTCGCCCGTGAAGCGCACCGCATCCATCCGCCGGGACGCCGACCACGGATCGCCGCCCGCGTACGCCGCGAGCACGACGAACCACAGCACGAGGAACAGGTGCCCCGCGACGAGGAACGTCGTCTGCCCGGGCTCGCCGCCGAACAGGTCGTCGCCGGAGCCCGGCGCGAACGGGTAGAGGTTCACCACGACGGCGAGCGCCGCGACGATCCCGGCGAGCGGCAGCACGCGCGGCAGCGGGATGCGGCGCACGCGTACGAAGTATGCCCCGAGCACCGGGAGCACGAGGAAGGCGAGGTTGCGGGTGAACCAGTCCGCGGGGATCGTCTCCTGCGCGACGAGCCGCGCGACCTGGATGACGACCACCGCGGCCGCCGCGAACCCGAGCATCTCGAGGAACGGCTTCTCGCCCGGAGCCACCGCGACGCGCGGCACGAGCTGCTTCCACAGCCGGTCGCCGTGTTCCCGGGCGAACTCCGCCGTCACCGCGTCCGTCGCCCCGAGGCGCTTCACCGCGATGAGGAACGCCTCGTCGACGTCGAGTCCGGAGCGCTCGAGGTCGTCCATCCGATCGCGGAGGTGCTCCTCGAGTTCGTCGGCGTCCTGCTCCGTCACGGCGGCGCTGCGGGCGAGGGCCGCCCGCCACTGCGCGATGCGCGCCTCCGCGTCGAGCCCGCTCACGAGACACCCCCGAGTGCGACGGCGCCCCACAGTCCGCCGAGGGTGCGCGTCGCCGTGGCCCACTGCTTGCGGTGCTCGGCGAGCGCGGCGACTCCCGAGGCGGTGAGCTCGTAGTACTTGCGGCGGCGGCCCTCCGGCGACTCCCCCCACGACGCCTGCACGTGCCCGAGCCGTTCGAGGCGGTGCAGCAGCGGGTACAGCATCCCGTCGGTCCACGCGATCTCGCCGCTCGAGAGCTCGTGCACCCGCTTGAGGATCGCGTACCCGTAGCTGCGGCCGTCGGCGAGGATCGCGAGCACGAGCGGGGTGGCCATCGCGGCCACGAGGTCCTTGTCGAGGTTCATCGGCCCCTCCTTACCTGCGAGCACTATACATTGCGCTTCTAGGTATTCAAGGGGCACGAGTGTCGAGCGCTACCGCGTTCGGCGGGAGGCGCGGGCTCACTGCGCCGGCGTGTACCCCTCCTGCATCGCGGCGATGTACTCGCGGATCGACGGCATCGCCTCGAGCTTCTCGCGGAAGAACGTGTTGACGAGGTTGATGACGCGTGCCTGCGCCCCCTCGACCGCCCCGGTGCGGGCCTCGCCCGGCTGCTGCGACTCGAGGGTGCGGGCGAGCTGCTGGAGCGCCTCCACGATCTCGACCTCCTCGGGGCCGTCGAGCTCGCGCACGATGTCGAGCAGGAGCGCGTCGGCCTGTCGCCGCACGTCGTCGATCGGGATCGACGACCCCGGCTGCGTCGCATTGTCGAGCGTCGTGATGAGCGACCACACCTGGTAGAGGATCGTCGCCGGCTCGTCGAACAGGCTCCGCACGAACGCTGCGTCGTAGTGTCGCCCGGAGAGCCGGAACACGTTGTACATGCGCTTCGCGGCCTTGCCGTAGTTGAGGTGCTTCGTGAGGTACTTGCGCACCTCCCCCTCGAGCTGCTCCACGTAGGAGTCGAGCGCGTCGTCGGAGACCTGCGCGACGACCTTCGCGAAGGTCGGGATCTCCTCGGCGTCGAGGTAGACCTCCTGGAAGTACGTGTCGAGGTAGCCGTCGAGCGGCGTGATCGTGCCGTCGGGCGCCTCCCACGTCACGTCGATGACGTTGCTCGCGTTCGAGAGCTTCCCGCGCTCGGGATCGGTGACCACCCAGTCGGCCTTCACCCAGCCCGGGTCGCGCGCGGCGCCCTCCCAACGCACCTCGCCATCCGGGGTCTGGATGACACCCGCCTCGACGTCGGCGAGCGTCCACGAGATCGGCGAGCCCGACTTGAGCGTGCCGAGCTTCGCCTCGAGGAACTGATAGGTCGCGCCGCGTGTCGTCGAGAGGATCTTCTGCCGCAGCGAGGTCGCGAGGATGGCGCACGCCTCCTCGCGCGTCGGCGCCTTGATGTTGAACCGCTGGAAGTAGTCGGCGTCGCCGGGGAAGCTCTGGATCTTCGACTGCGCCGCCGACCCGGAGAGCGCGAGCGCGCCCTCGGTGACCTCGGGGTCGCCGGTGAGCTCGACGATCTCGCCGATCCTGCGGAACCGGGCGAGCTCCTTCGGCGAGAAGTCGAGCATCGCGACCCGGTGACCGAACGTGCCGCTGCGCACGTCGACCGTGACGTCGTCGTCGGTCTGCGCCGCGATCGCGGCGAGCCACTGCACCGTGTCCGCCTCGTCGAGCGTCACCCCGAGACGCTCAGCCGACTCGATGATGCGCTGGATGTCGGTCTGCGCCGCGTCGGGTTCGGACGACTTCTTGCTCATGACGCCTCCTCGGGTCAGGATGCTTCTTCTGCTCGGGCGCTCGCGGCGCGGAGGGCGGCGGCGTCCTCCGCCATCCGGCGGAACAGCTCGGCCTGGTCCCGGGCGTCGCCCAGAGCGTTGTGGGAAAGCGGTCGACCCGTGAGGTACTTCGGAGACAGGTGCCGCATGCTCGTCTGCTCCCAGGTCGAGCCCATCATGCCGACGTAGTACGACTTGATGTCAAGACCGCCGTGCCCGAACGGGTTCTCGACGTCGTACCGCACGAAGTACTCGTTGACGAACATCCAGTCGAAGACGGCGTTGAACGCGACGAACACGGCGCGGTGCGTCTGCGGCGGCACGACGTCGCGGATCCAGGCGGCGAACTCGCGCATCGCCTGCCCCGCCTCGGTGCCGTGCGCCTCGAGATGCTCGAACGTGAGCCCGCTGATCGCGAGCGCCGACTCGACGACGGCGGGACGGTCGGGCTTCAACTCGATGTAGAAGCCGCGTTGCGGATCGTCGACGAGGCACGCGCCGATCGAGATCATCGCGTAGTCGCCGGGGGTCGGGCCGGCGGTCTCGACGTCGACCGAGATGAACCGCTCGGGACGGATGCGCGGCTGCTTCTCGGGGACCATCGGTCAGCCCTGACCGAGGTGCGCGGTGACCTCGATCTCGATCCTCATCTGCGGCTCCATGAGCGGCACCTCGATCATCGTCGCGGCCGGACGCACGTCGCCGAACACCTCCCGCAGGGCGGGCCAGGTCGTCTCGAAGTCGCCGCCGTCGGCGAGGTAATAGTGCACGCGCACGACGTCGGCGAAGGATGCGCCCGCCTCGGCGAGAGCGGCGCCGACGTTGCGCAGCGCCTGGCGGGCCTGCTCCTCGACGTCGTCGGAGATCGTCATCGTCGAGTAGTCGTATCCGGTCGTGCCGGAGACGAACACCCAGTCGCCGGAGACCACGGCACGCGAGTACCCGATCTGCGACTCGAAGGGGGACCCGGAGGAGATCAGCCTGCGCATGCCCGCAAGGCTACCGGCGCGCCGACCGCCCCGGATCAGGTGACCCGACGGTACACGATCGCGAAGTCGGGCCTGAAGACCCCGCTCTCCTCGATCTCCCAGCCGCCGGACATCGTGTTCCCGTCGTCGGCGAAGTGGGCGACGAACCGCTGGCCGAACGGGACGCCGTCGCGCCACACCATCCACTCGTGCTCGTCGAGGCTCATCCGGTAGATGCGGGAGACGCCGCGGGAGTCGGCGTAGAGCAGGACGTAGGCGTCGCTCGCGCCGTCGCAGCCGATGATGCTCGTCGAGTCGGGGAAGGCGGGGAGGTCGACCGAGACGGTCTGCACGAGGTGCGCGCCGGACTCGTGCCAGGCGAAGGCGATCTCGCCGCGGGCGGGTCCGAGGCTCCCGTCGGGCCACGTCGCCTCGACCTCCCAGGTGCCGACGAGGCGCTCGAGCCGCGCGAGGGCGTTCTCTGCGGTGGGCTGATCCATGCCTCACGGTGGACCTCGAACCCGCGAGTGGGCTGGGAGTCCGGTCCACGCGGCGGCGGTCGGGCGGAGTGTGGAGGCATGGATCACGAGCACAAGCAGCCGACCGACCACCTGCCCGCGGCATCCGAGCGCGCCACGGACGACGACCGCACGACGGCCGATCGCCCCTACCCCGTCGACGGGGTCGCGGACCCGGGCGGCGTCTCGCCGGATACCGCGGCGGAGCCGGATCGTCCCGACCGCCACGGGGTCGACAAGCTCCCGCCGACGGCGCGCTAGGTCAGCTCCTCGACGGGCTCCGCGACCGGCTCGCCGACCGGCACCGCGTCGAGCGGGGCATCCGCCTGCTTCTCGGAGCGGACGAACGCGATGCCGGCGAGGATGAGCACCCCGCCGAGCAGTTGGATCGGCCCGAGCGCCTCGCCGAGCAGCACCCACGCGAACATCGATGCGAAGACGACCTCGAGCATGCCGACGAACGACATGAGCCGGGAGCCGAGCCGCTGCGACGCGGTCATGCTGAGCGCGTAGCCCAGCGCCGTCGTCGCGGCGAGCGCGAGGAGCGGCACCCACCAGGGCACGACGCCGCCGAGCGCGTCGACGTCGACGACGGCGACCTGGAACGGCACGAGCCCGGCGAGTCCGACGACGAGCAGCACGAGCGAGCCCAGCACGAGGGAGATCGACGCGAACGCGACGGCGGGGAGTCCCTGCGCGGGCCGCGCGGCGATGACGTAGTAGATGGCGCAGCCGACGGCGGCGACGCCCGCGAAGACGTAGCCGAGCACGTCACCGCCGCCGACGGGACCGATGATGAGCACGAGGCCGGTGAGCGCGACGACGGCGCCGACGAGCACGACGGCGCGCGGCATCCGCCTCGTCGCGACGGCGACCCACACGACGAGGAGGAGCGGCGCGGTGTACTCGATGAGGAGTCCCGACGACACCGGGATGCGCTGGATGGCGGCGAAGTAGACGAGCTGCGTGCCGGCGACGCCGATGAGCGCCATCCCGAGGATGCGCCACCGCGCGGTCCAGACGACGTGCCAGCGTCCGCGGAGGGCGACGACGGCGAGCGGAAGGATGAGCAGTCCCGCGACGCCCGCACGGACGGTGACCGCCGCGGCGGGACTCCACCCCGCCTCCATGAGCGGCTTCACGAGCGCGCCGGAGGTGCCGAAGGCGAGCGATGCGAGGACGCCGTAGAGGAGGCCGGAGGTGACGGTGGAGCGGGTCATGGGGTGCCTGTCAGGAGCGAAGACGGTTACGATCCTGACGGTAGGCCGGGCGACGTAAGGATTCAACTTGCATTTCACCCCTGACACCGAGGACACCCTGCGGTTCCTCGTCGCCCTCGGCAACACCGCCCCCGGCGCCTCCCGCAGCGGCGACGACGAGCTCTCCACCCCCGCCGACCTCACCGCCCTCGTCGACGAACACGGCTACACCGGACGCTTCGACCGCGACGCCGCCGAACTCTCCTCGGTGCTGCGCGTGCGCGACGAGCTCCGCGCCCTCTGGACCCTCCCGCGCGACGACCAGGTCGCCGAGATCAACCGCTGGCTCCGCGAGGTCGACGCCCTCCCCGTGCTCGTGCGGCACGACCGCTTCGACTGGCACCTCCACGCGACCGTCGCCGACGCGCCCCTCGCCGACCGCATGCGGGCCGAAGGGGCCCTCGCCCTCGCCGAAGTCGTCCGAGCCCGCGCGACCGACAGGATGCGGGTGTGCGCCGCCCACGACTGCGCCGGGCTGCTGCTCGACCAGTCACGCAACGGCTCCAAGCGGTTCTGCTCGGTGCGCTGCGGCAACCGGGTCAACCAGCAGGGCTTCCGGGAGCGTATGGGCGCCGACGACGTGGCAGAGTAGGCTCCCGGCCGGGGGTCGCAGAGAAGGACCACGATGCTCGAGAAGCTGCGCCACGGCAGTCGGCTGCTCGCCGTACTCGCCGCCGCCGGCCTCGTCGTCATCCTCGTCGCCCTCGTGCTGTCGTCGCCGATCGCTGTCGTGACACCCGCCTCGCCCGTCGCCGACGGGGAACTGCCGACACTCGCCGACCCGGAAGGCACCACGTCTCCGACCCCGCTGCCCGGCGGCGACCCGGACCCCGGCGACGCCGCACCGCTGAGCGACGACGTGCAGTTGCCGCCGTCCGCCCCGACGCACTGGGCCGAACCCGCCGGCGAACCCGGCATCCTCTCCCTCGAGGCGGCCCCCGCGAGCTCGTGCGCCGACGACCCCCTCGGGCGCACGTCGTATCTCCCCGTCACCTGGCGCGCCTACGACGGCAACACCGTCGACGTCTACTACGCCCTCACCGACACCGCCGAACTGGCGACGGACGGCTTCATCCCGATCGGCGCCGGGCTCACCGCGGCGGGCACGCTGCGGGTGCCGCGACCCTGCCCCCAAGGCGACGGGCCGCTCCCCTTCGTCACCGTCAAGGTCGTCGCCAACGGCGCGACGGCATCCCTCTCCGCGTACTACTGGGGACTCTGAGCCCGCACGTCGACCCGTCGGTCAGAGTGCGGTGAGCCGCGCGAGGTAGAGCGACGGGTCCCGGAGCGGCGCGAACCCGTACTGCGCGTAGAGCCCGTGGGCGTCGCGCGTCGCGAGGAGGCTGCGGCGGATGCCGAGGGCGTCGAGTTCGGTGGTGATCCTGTCGACGAGCAGCTTGCCGACGCCTCTTGCGCGTGCGGACTCGTCGACGAAGACATCGCACAACCACGCGAAGGTCGCCCGGTCGGTGACCACTCGGGCGAACCCGACCTGCTCGCCGGTGTCGCCGTCGTAGGCGCCGAAGTTCCAGGAGCCGTCGATCGCGGCTTCCTGCGTCGCCCGGGAGCGACCCTGCGCCCAGTACGACTCCTCGGCGAGCCAGCGGTGCACCCGCTCGCGGTCGAGCTCGGCGGGGTCGTCGGAGATGCGGAGTGCGGGCATGCCCCCACTCAACCACCCCACGATTCGTGATCAAGAGTCCGGGCCGTTCCGGCGCAGTCGCCGATTCTCGACACGCACCTCGATCCACACGGCCTGAGGATGATCGTCGGCACCGCCAACGCGAGCAACGCGAGGGCTGAGATCAGGGTGCCGGCGTAGGAGCCGGCCGCCATCGCGACCACGAGGAGCGCCGCCACACCGCCGAAGACGGCGAGCACGACCCACGCGACGGCGCCCGGCCCGCGCCGAGGCTGCAGCGGCGCGGACGTATGGGTGTACGTCGGATGCTGCGCGCCCCGATCCGCCACGCGCACAGCCTAGAACCCGAGACGCAGCACTATCACGCCGGGGAAGATCGCGAAGAGCACCGTGACGGGCAACACCCCGAGCACGAGCGGGAACATCATCGCGAGCTCCTTCTTGCCCGCTGCCTCGAGGAGGGAACGCTTCGCGTCGTCGCGGGAGTCCTGCGCTTGCGCGCGCAGCACGTCGACGAGCGGGCTGCCACGGTCGAGCGCGCCGACGAGCTGGTCGACGGTGCGGGTGAGGGCGGGGACGCGCAGCTCGTCGGCGCAGCGCTCCAGCGCGAGTCCGAGCGGGATGCCCGCGTTCACCTGCGCGACGACCATCCCGAGCTCGTGGGCGAGATCGCCGTTGCCGGTGCGGGCGACGCGACGGAGGGCATCCATAACCCCCTCCCCCGCGGACAGGCTGAGGGTCAGGAGCTCAAGCATGGTCGGCAGCTCCTCGGCGATGCGCTCCCGCCGCACCCTTGCGGCCCGCGACAGCAGCTGATCGGGCAACAGGAGCCCGATCGCGGCACCGAGGGCGACGACCGCGGCGAGCAGCACCGGGGAGGCTCCGCCCGCGCGGGCGAGCGCGACGGCGACGAGGATGCCGACGCCGGCCCCCGCGGCACCCCCGACCAGCTGACGCCCCCGCACCGCCTCGACGGTGCCGCCCCGGCCCGACTGGCGGAGCCGCCGCTCGACGGCGTCGTCGGACCCGAACACCGCGCCGAGCACCTCCCGCAGCCGGCGCCCGACCGGGGCCAGCAGCGCGCCGACGAACGTCAGCGGCTCGGCGGGCCGACGTTCGACGAGTTCGCGCGCGGCGGGCGAGACGTCGGCGACGTGCGGCGCGACCCGGGCGGCGAGCCGGGGCGCTCCGACGCGCGGGACGACGGCGACGAGCGTCCACAGCCCCAACCCGAGCACGACGCCCGCAGCGACCGCGAGGGCGACGGCGGCGCTCATGCGAACCACCGCCGCTCCTCCGGGAGCCGACCGAGCGCGATCATGACCCGGTAGGCGACGACCGTCACGACGAGACCGCCTGTGAGGAGCGCGAGTCCCGCCGGCGAGTTATACGCGGCGGCGGCCTCCGGTCGGGACGCGAGGAGCAGCAGCACGACCCACGGCGCGACGACGCCGAGCCGCGCGGCGCCGCGCACCCACGACTGCCGCGCCTCCACCTCCGCACGCACCGCCGCATCCGCCCGCAGCGACGTCGCGAGACTCCGCAGGATGCCCGGCAGCTCCGTGCCGCCGACCTCGCGGGCGAGCTTGAGCGTCTCGACGACGCGGTCGGCGACCGGATCGGCCAGTTCGGACTTGAGTGCGTCGAGCGCCGACGCGAGGTTGCCCGACCAGAGGGCGCGACGCTCGAACCCCCGGAACGCGAGACGCAGCTCCGGCGGCCCGACCTCGGCGAGCGCGCCGATCGCCTCCGGAAGGGGCAGGCCGGCCCGGATTCCCGACACGAGGTGGTCGACAAGGTCGGGCCACGCGGCGCGGAGGCTCTTGCGCAGGGCTCGGGCCCTCGCGGCCAGCACCGCGAGCGGGAGGGCGGCGCCGAGCGCGGCGGCGCCGAGCGCGAGCGCCGGCACGGGGGCCACGGCGAGCACGAGGGTACCCGTGACGACCGCCGACAGGATGCTCACCGCGACCGGGATGCCGACGGGCACGCGCGCGAGTCCGGCCCGCGCGAGCCGCTCGCGCCATCCGTCGAGCCACGACCTCCGCCGCACCCGCTCGCCGCGGCGCGGCCACACGAACGGCGAGGCGACGAGGAGCGCCCCCGCGCCGAGCAGGAGGCCGAGCGCGACGGTCATCGCGTCGTCCAGAGGAAGTCGGCCGGGTCGACGCCCGCGCGTTCGAGCTTCTCGCGCCGCACCGGCAGCTCCCGCGTCGCCTGGAGCGCGCCCTCCCGTCGCACGAACAGCGGCGTCGACTCGACCACCCCGTCGACGACGCGACCTGTCGGCGTGACGATCTCGGCGACGTGCCGGTGACCGGAGCGGTCGAGCTCCGCGTGCACGACGAGGTCGATGCTCGACGCGACCGTCGGCAGCACGAAGCCGGCGTCGATGTTGCGTCCCGCGAGGAGCGGGAGGGTCGTGAGCTTGCGCAGCGCGTCGGCACCCGAGTTGGCGTGCAGCGAGCACATCCCCGGCAGCCCCGAGTTGAGCGCGATGAGCAGGTCGAGAGACTCCGCCTCGCGCACCTCGCCGACGATGAGTCGGTCGGGGCGCATCCGAAGGGCCTCCTTCACGAGCCGCCGCAGCGTCACCTCGCCGGTGCCCTCGAGCGACGCCTGCCGGCACTGCAGCGCCACCCAGTCGCGCGCGCCGAGGGCGAGCTCGAAGGTCTCCTCGACCGTGACGACCCGCTCCTCCGGCCGCGCCGACGCGAGGAGCGCCCCGAGCAGGGTCGTCTTACCCGACTGCGTCGCCCCCGACACGAGGATGTTGAGCCCCGCCTGCGTCGCCGCGTGAAGGAACCCGGCGGCCTGCGCGCTGAGCGACCCGAGCCTCACGAGTTCGCGGAGGTCGCGCATCCCGGACCGGAACTTGCGGATGTTGACCGCCACGTGCCGCCGCGTGATGTCGGGGATCGCGACGTGCAGCCGGGACCCGTCGGGGAGGCTCGCGTCGACGAACGGGGAGCTCAGGTCGACGCGGCGACCGGTGCTGCGCAGCATCCGCTCGACGAGGTCGCGCACCTCGGCCTCGGTGAGTGCGAGGGCGACGGGTTCGGGGACGCCGTTCCGCGCGACGAAGACGGCATCGGGGGCGTTGATCCACAGTTCCTCGACCTCGGGGTCGTCGAGCAGCGGCTGCAAGGGGCCGAGCCCGGTGACGGCGGCGAGGATCTGCCGGGATGCCGCCTCCTCGTCGTCGACGAGCGGTGCCGTGCCTCCGAGGGCGCGCTCGGAGTAGCGCCGCAGTTCCTCGCGGATGAACCGGTCGGCGAGGGATGCGTCGGCGGCGAGGTCGGCGCCCTCGCGCCGCACCCGCTCCCGCACCCGGTCGGTGATGAGCTGGACGGCGGCGGACACCCGCCCATCGTGCAAGCCGCCGCCGCGGCGGTGCAGCGGCTGTCCACAGGCCTCGGGTCCGAGCCTCAGGCGGCGCGGCCGCTCCCCGAAGGCGGTCGCAGCCGCACCTGGACGGCGAGCGCGGCGCACACGATGACGACGAGCCCGCCGAGCACGGTCCAGACGGTGAGCTCCTCGCCGAGGAGGAGCGCGGCCCACACGAGCGAGAGCACCGGCTGCACGAGCTGCACCTGCGAGACCTGCGCCATCGGGCCGATGCCGAGGCCGCGATACCAGGCGAAGAAGCCCAGGAACATGCTCACGAGCGCGAGGTAGGCGAACGACGCCCACTCCCCGGCGCCCGCGGTGGGCGGTTGCTGCACCCACCCCACCACCGCGAGCGCCGACATGAGCGGGAACCCGACGACGAGCGCCCAGCAGATCGTCTGCCACGAGCCCAACTCGCGCGCGAGCATCCCGCCCTCGGCGTAGGCCGTGGCCGCCGCGAGCACCGCGCCGAACAGCAGGACGTCGGCCCACTGCAACCCGCCGACGCCGACGCCCGAGGCCGCCGCGAACCCAACGGCCGCCGCGGCACCGGTGGCGGCGAGCACCCAGAAGGCGACGGGCGGGCGCTCCCGGGCGCGGAGGGCGGCGATCACGGCGGTCGCGGCGGGGAGGATCGCGATCACGACGGCCCCGTGCGCGGCGGGCACCTGCGTGAGCGCGTAGGACGTGAGCAGCGGGAAGCCGAGCACGACGCCGAGCGCGACGACGCCGACGCGGGCCCACTGGCGACCACGGGGCCGGCGGGACCGCGTGGCGAGCAGCAGCACGGCGGCGAGCACCGCGGGCACCGCCGCCCGCCCGGCGCCGATGAAGAGCGGCGACAGCCCCGCGACGGCGACCCGGGTGAGCGGGACCGTGAGCGAGAACGCGAGCACGCCCACGAAGCCCCAGAGGAGTCCGGAGCGTGACGCGGGCATCCCCCGACGCTAGGCGGCGGGCACCTCGGCGCGGTACGGCCGATCCCCGACGTGTGGCCCCTCGAGGAACGCGCTCACCTCCGCGATCACGGCGGGGTCGGTGAGGATGCGGTTGTGCCCGACCCCGTCGGCGGCGACGAGTCGCACCGGGCCGGTGTAGGCATCCCGGATCTCCTCCGACTGCGCGAACGGGATGTAGGGGTCGGCGGGGTCGTGCACGAGCAGGACCGAGGTGCGGGTGTCGGCGGGGTCGAGCTCGGCGACGGCGCGGCGCCAGATGTCGGGGATGCCGGGGAAGAACCGCTGCTCGATGAGTGAGCGGAAGCGCCGGTGGGCGCGGCGTCCGAGACGCATCGTGCGGGCGAAGTCGTCGACGACGTGGTCGGCGTCGTGGACGGCGGCGAGTCCGACGATGCGATCCACGCCGACCCCTTCGCGCACGGCGATGAAGGACGCGAGCACGCCGAACGAGTGGGCGACGACCGCGGACGCGCCGCCGTGGCGGGCGGCGAGGAGCCGGATGATGCGGGCGAGTTGGAGGGCCGTGGTGCCGCGTCCCGGGGTGTCGCCGTGACCGGGCGCGTCGAAGGCGACGAGGGTGCGGCCGGGCGACTCGAGGGCGGCGACGAGGGAGCCGAAGCGGGAGGCCCGGCTGCGCCAACCGTGCACGAGCACGATCACCTCGGGTCCGCTTCCCCAGGAGTAGGTGGCGACGGGGATGCCGTCGATCTCGAGCGTGGCGCGCGCGGCGCGCGCGTGGACGGCGGCGTCGCGCGGGTGCACGGGTTCGGAGCGTCCGGGGTGCGCCCAGAGGGGCAGGGCGAGTTCGGCGGCGAGGGCCGGGGCGACGGTGCCGAGGGCGGCGAGCGTCGCGGGGACGGCGCGGGCGGCGAGGGGGGACATGCGTTCTCCTGAATGTTTCCGTACGATCGTTCGTATTGAATACGATCGTTCGTGTTTCCGCAACCCTGCGAGAGGATGGATGCCATGACCGCCGTCGACCGGACGCCGCGCCCGCGGTGACCTCTCGCGCCAGGCGGTGCTCGCCGTCGCCGTCGACCTCGCGAGCGTCGACGGGCTCGACGGGCTCTCGATCGGCGGACTCGCCGCCGCGACGAACATGAGCAAGAGCGGACTCGCGGGCCTCTTCGGCTCGAAGCAGGAGCTCCAGCTCGCCGTCATCGCCGCCGCGACCGAGATCTTCGAGAGGACCGTCGTCGCCCCCGCACTCGCGGCTCCCGCTGGACTTCCTCGCCTCCGCGCGGTCGTCGACGCCTTCCTCGACTACAGCGCGCAGCGGGTGTTCGCGGGTGGCTGCTTCTTCAACGCCGTCGCCGCCGAGCACCGCGCCAAGCCGGGCCCCGTGCGCGACGCCATCGCCGAGCAGCTGCGCCGGCGCGGCGACTTCATCGCCGAGGCCATCGCCCGCGCCGTCGCCGCGGGCGACCTCCCCGCCGACACCGACCCCGCGCAGCTCGCATTCCAGATCACGTCACTGATGGATGCCGCAAACGGAATGTCTTTGCTCGACGACAGCTCCGAACCGTATGCACGGGCGCGGCACGCCGTCAACACGCTGCTGACACCCAGGAATCACCGATAGCGTCGGAGACATCCTGAGCGATCTCGCTCGTTTCGCCGGCTGGGAAGTCGAACCCGATCCCGAAGGCATTCGTGACCCTCGCATCGTCCGCGAGCGGCTTCCGCTCGACCACGCCCCGTCCCACCACCCCGAGCGGCTTCGGCCCGCTCCTCGCGCGCGTCAAGGAGGCCGGGCTGCTGCGTCGCAGCCAGTTCTTCTACCTGTCGCTGCTCGGCACCCTCGCGCTCGCCCTCGGCGGGGCCATCACCGGGTTCATCCTGCTCGGCGACTCATGGTTCCAGCTGCTCATCGCGGGCGCGCTCGGCCTCATCTTCACCCAGGTCGCGTTCGTCGGGCACGAGGCCTCCCACCGTCAGGTGTTCTCGTCGAACGCCGCCAACGACCGCCTCGGACGCGCGCTCGCGTCGGGCGTCGTCGGGCTCTCGTACTCCTGGTGGATGAACAAGCACACCCGCCACCACGGCAACCCCAACGTCGTCGGAAAGGACCCCGACATCGACGTCGACACGGTCTCGTTCCTCGACACGGATGCGGCGAAGGCCCGGGGCCTCCGCGCCCTGCTCACGCGCCACCAGGGGAAGCTGTTCTACCCGCTGCTCGCCTTCGAGGGACTCAACCTTCACGTGAAGTCGTTCGCGCACGCGTTCGGCCGCGGCAAGGTCGACAACCGCACACTCGAGATCACGCTGCTCCTCGCCCGCACCGCGGTCATCCTGCTGCCCGTCTTCCTGTTCCTGCCGCTCGGCATGGCGTTCGCCTTCATCGGCGTGCAGCTCGCCGTGTTCGGCGCCTACATGGGCCTGTCGTTCGCCCCGAACCACATCGGGATGACGCTGTTCCAGCCGGAGACGAAGCCCGACTTCCTGCGCAAGCAGGTGCTGTCGTCGCGCAACATCCGCGGCGGTCTGCCGATGAGCCTCCTGATGGGCGGCCTCAACTACCAGGTCGAGCACCACCTGTTCCCGAGCATGGCGCGCCCGCAGCTCGCGAAGGCGCGGAGACTCGTGCGCGAGGTGTGCTCGCGCGAGGGGATCGCCTACACGGAGACGACGATCCTCGAGGCGTTCCGGGTCGTGCAGCGGTACATGAGCGCCGTCGGGCGCAGCGCCCCGCGGGTCTTCGAATGCCCGCTGGTCCTCGAGTACGGTCGCCGCTGACCCCGGAACCGGCCCATGCTGCCCCGCCCGCGGACGGCGCCCCTCGCCGCGGAGTGAGATGATGGGGGCATGATCCCGACACTGCGCGCCACCGTGCCCGGTGTCTGGATCGGACTGATCGTGGCGCTGTCGTTCATCGAGACGCCCCTGAAGTTCCTCGCACCCGACGTCACCGTGCCACTCGCACTGGGGATCGGGCGCCTCGTGCTGACCGCCGCCAACATCGCCGGCGCGGTGCTGCTCATCGCGATCACCGTGCTCAGCGTCGTGCGCCCGCGCGTGCGTCGCAGCGCTCTCGTCGTCGTCGCGGCGATCTGGGTGACGTTCCTCGTGCAGGTCACCGTCATCCGACCCCCGCTCAACGCGCGCACCGACATCGTGCTCGCGGGCGGAGACCCGGGCCCGTCGTCGCTGCACCTCGTCTACGTGGTCGCGGATGTCGTCATCCTGGCGCTGCTCATCGCCTACCTCCCGCTCGCGCGAGCCGCCACCGCGGTGCCCGCCGCGGTTCCGGCGCCCCCGTCGGCGCACTCGTCCCGATAGTCGCGACGCGGTGCGCCCCGCCCGGGGACACCACGCCTGCGCGTCACCAGTCAGGAGAACCCCACCGTGTCCTCGCTCCACCCCTCGCTGTCCGACGTGCTCGACGAGGTCGTGCGCCGCAACCCGGGGGAGCACGAGTTCCACCAGGCCGTGCGCGAGGTGCTCGAGAGCCTCACGCCCGTCGTGGGGAAGCATCCGGAATACGCGGACGCGGAGATCATCCGCCGACTGTGCGAGCCGGAGCGGCAGGTCATCTTCCGGGTGCCGTGGACCGTACGACGCCGGCCGCGTGCAGCTCAACCGCGGCTTCCGGGTCGAGTTCAACTCCGCNCTCGGGCCCTACAAGGGCGGNCTGCGNTTCCACCCNAGCGTNTACCTCGGNATCGTNAAGTTCCTCGGCTTCGAGCAGATCTTCAAGAACTCCCTCACCGGNATGCCGATCGGCGGCGGNAAGGGCGGCTCCGACTTCGACCCGAAGGGCAAGTCGGATGCCGAGGTCATGCGGTTCTGCCAGTCGTTCATGACGGAGCTCTACCGGCACATCGGCGAGTACACCGACGTGCCCGCGGGCGACACCGGCGTCGGGCGTCGTGAGATCGGCTACCTGTTCGGNCAGTACAAGCGCATCACCAACCGCTACGAGTCGGGCGTGCTCACCGGCAAGGGCCTCACCTGGGGCGGGTCGCAGGTGCGCACCGAGGCGACCGGCTACGGCACGGTGTTCTTCGTGCAGTCGATGCTCGCGACGACCGGGCGGTCGCTCGAGGGCGCGCGCGTCGTCGTGTCGGGCTCCGGCAACGTCGCCATCTACGCGATCGAGAAGGTGCACGCGCTCGGCGGGGTCGTCGTGGCGTGCTCCGACTCCGGCGGCTACGTCGTCGACGAGGACGGGATCGACCTCGACGTCCTGCGAGAGATCAAGGAGGTGCGGCGCGGGCGCATCAGCGAGTACGCCGCCGAGCGCGGGGTGCCGTTCGTCGAGGGCGGGTCGATCTGGGACGTCCCGTGCGACGTCGCGCTCCCGTGCGCCACCCAGAACGAACTGGATGCCGACGGGGCGGCCGCGCTCGTGGCCGGCGGATGCCGCATCGTCGCCGAGGGCGCCAACATGCCGACGACGCCCGACGGCATCCGCGTGCTCACCGAGGGCGGGGTGCGGTTCGCGCCGGGCAAGGCCGTCAACGCGGGGGGCGTGGCGACGAGCGCGCTCGAGATGCAGCAGAACGCGTCGCGCGACTCGTGGGACTTCGCCCACACCGAGGAGCGGCTGTCGGAGATCATGCGCGAGATCCACGACCGCTGTCTCGAGACCGCGGGACACTTACGGCGCGCCCGGCGACTACGTCNNGGGGGCGAACATCGCGGGATTCACCCGGGTCGCGGATGCGATGCTCGCGCTCGGCGTGATCTGAGCTCTCGCACCTAGCGGCGACCGACCCGATCCCGCTTCGGCGTCGTCGCCACGGCCACTCGACCTGTGTTCGGCACGGCGTGCTGGGTGTGCGTGCCCGGCAGCGCGTGGGTGCGCTCGAGCGAGGCGCCCTCGACGTCGACATCCGGGAGGATGCGGTCGAGCCACGTCGGCAGCCACCAGGCGGAGCGCCCCAGCAGGTGCATGAGCGCCGGCATCAGGACGAGCCGCACGACGAACGCGTCGAACAGCACCCCGACCGCCATCCCGAAGCCGAGCGGGCGGATCATCGCGAGGTGGCTGAAGACGAAGCCGCCGAACACCGAGATCATGATGATCGCCGCCGCCGTGACCACGGCCCGGGCGCCACGCACACCCGACACGACCGCGACCCGCGCCGGGACGCCGTGCACGAACGCCTCGCGCATCCCGGACGCGATGAACAGCTGGTAGTCCATCGCGAGGCCGAAGAGCACGCCGACGAGGATGACCGGGGCGAAGTTGAGCACCGGACCCGGGTCGTGTACCCCGAAGACCTCGGCGAGCCAGCCCCACTGGTAGATCGCCGTCACCGCGCCGAGGGCCGCGAAGAACGACAGGAGGAACCCACCGGTCGCGATGAGCGGCACGAGCAGCGACCGGAACACGACGACCATGATGAGGATCGACAGGCCGATGACGACGGCGAGGTACACGGGCAGCGCGTCGGCGAGCGCCTCCGAGATGTCGATGTTGCCACTCGCCTGACCGGCGACACCGAGCACCGCGGCGCCGTGGGCGTCGGTGTCGATCGGCGACAGCGCGCGCAGCTCGTGCACGAGCTCCTCGGTCGAGACGCTGAGCGGACCCTCCTCCGGGATGACCTGGAAGGCGAGCAGGCCGCCGTCGTCGGCGACGCCGACGGGCACGACCGCGGCGACATCGTCCTGCGCCATGAGCAGTTCGCCGAGCTCCGCCTGGAGCCGCAGCACGGCGAGCTCGTCGTCGGCGTCGACCGCCGTCTCCGGCTCGACCGTCACGACGAGGGTGCCGTTGCGACCGGGGCCGAACTCGCTCTCCACGATCGAGTAGGTCTTGTACTGCGTCGAGTCGACCGGCTCGCTCGACCCGACCGGCAGGCCGAGGCGCAGCGAGAGCGCCGGGATGGCGACGACGAGCAGCACCGCGACCGCGGCGAGGGCCGACACGAGCGCGCGCCACGTCGGCATGGCCTTCGGCTCGCGGTTCCTGTGGTCGGGGTGGCCGACGCGCGCACGGGCCTTCTTCGTGAGCACGCGCTCCCCGAGCAGCCCCAGCAGCGCGGGCGTCAGCGTGATCGCGACGAGCACCGCGATGAGCACGCACGCCGCCGCGACGGTGCCCATGACACCGAGGAACGGGATGCCGGACACGTTGAGCGCGAGNAGCGCGATGAAGACGGTGGAACCAGCGAACACGACGGCGTTGCCGGCCGTGCCGTTGGCGAGCGCGATGGAGTCGCGGATCGCATCCTTCTCGAGCGACGAGCCCGTCGCGAGCTGGCGCCGGTGGCGGTTGACGATGAACAGCGAGTAGTCGATGCCGACGGCGAGTCCGAGCATGACGCCGAGCACGGGCGTGATCGACGCCATGTCGACGACACCGGAGAACGCGAGCGACCCGGCGACACCGACCCCGACGCCGATGATCGACGACACCAGCGGCAGGAGCGCGGGGAGGAGCGCGCCGAACACGACGACGAGCACGACGAACGCGATGAGCACGCCGACGACCTCGCCGACCCCGAGGAGACCCTCGAGCGAGTTGAGCAGCTCGGCGGAGAACTCCATCCGCACGCCCGGGATGTCGGCATCCTTCAGCGCCTCGGAGACGGCGAGCCGGTCGACGGGGTCGAGGTCGAACAAGGTCGCGTCGAACACGACCGCGCCGAGCGCCGTGGCGCCGTCCTCGGAAACGGTGACGACGTCGGCGGCCTGGTCGTACAGCTGCCGGCCGAGGGTCACGCGCTCCTGCTGCTCCTCGAGCTCGGCGCGGCTGTCGTCGAGCTGCTGCTGACCGGCCTCGAGCTGGGCAAGACCGGCGTCGAGCTCGGCCTGCTGCGCCTCGAATCGGGCCGCGAGCGCCCCCGCCATCCCGGCGGCTTCGGCCTGGGCCTTCGCGGCGTCGAGCTGGGCCTGCCCGGCCTCCAGCTGCGCCCGGGCCTCGTCGAGCTGCGCCTGCGCGGCGTCGAGCTGCTCGCGTCCGGCATCCAGCTGCTCCTGCCCGTCGGCGAGCTGATGCCCCTGGTCGGCGAGCTGGTCGGCGGTCGCGAACGGGTCGACGACGCGCGCGACGTGGTCGAGGTCCCCGGCCTCCGCGAGCGCGTCGGCGATCGCGGCGCGCTGGGCGTCGGTGAACGGCGTCCCGTCCTCGGTCTGGAACACGACCGTGCCGACGGCACCGCCGACGCCCTCGAGCTCGTCCGCGAGGCGGTCGGTGACCTGCTGCGTCGGCGTGTTCGGGATGCTGAAACCGCTCGCGAGGTTGCCGCCGAGTCCGAGGTAGGCGCCCCCGGCGACGGCGAGGAGCACAAGCCAGCCGACGATGACGAGCCACGGGCGTCCGGCGGAGAAGCGCCCGAGGCGGGCGAGCAGTCGAGCCACGAGAAGTGCCTTTCGACGGATGGGAGGGTTGCGAGGAACGTGCACGTCGTCGGGCTGGATCGAGACTATCCAACACGTGTCGGAAAAGAGACTCCTGTCGGAGAACTCGCAGGAAATCGCAACCCGGGCTGCGAGACTTTCGGCGTGGACCCCCGCATCGCCCGCACTCGACGCAGCCTCCAGGAGGCGCTGTTCGAGCTCGCGCGCGAACGCGGACTCGACGAGATCTCCGTCGCCGACATCGCCGAGCGCGCCGGGGTGAACCGCAGCAGCTTCTACCAGCACTACTCCGACAAGGACACCCTCCTCGCCGACGCCATCGACGCCGTCGTCGAGGAGGCCGGCACCGCGATCCCCGCCGTCGGCGAGATCACCGCCGAGCCGCCCGCGATCCTCGTCGAATACCTGCGGCACGTCGAGGAGAACGCCGCCGTCTACGCCCGCGTCTTCGACCGTCCCGGCTCCCCCGTCGTCGTCGCACGGCTCCGCGAACGCATCCAGCGGATCGTCATCGACGCCGTCGCGACGTCGCACGCCGACGCGTTCGGCGACATCCCCTCCGATGTCCTCGCCGCCGGGCTCTCGGGGTCCGTGCTCGGAGTGCTCGAGGCATGGCTCACCCGCGACCCGCGCCCGCCCGTCGAGACGGCCGTGCAGTGGCTCTGGGCCGTGCTGCTCGGCCCGGTGGCGACGCGCCCGGCGGAGGGCTGACCCGCAGAGCTCACGCGCCGAGGGGTTCAGGACATCGCCTGGCCGTACTCCGCGCCCAGCCGCCAGTCGGTCATCATCCGGCCGAGCCAGCGCTTGTGCGCCGCCTCCCAGTCGCCCGGCCCGAGTCCGAGCCGCTGTGCGACCTCGTCGGGCGGCGTGCCCGGTTCGTTCTTGATCGCGACGGAGACCGCGAGATACGTCGCCCACGGCACCGGGTCGCCCGCGGCCGGACCCTCGGGGGCCTCGATGCCCGCGGCCGCCATGACCTTCTCCGTGATGTTCTGCTGGAAGCCCTCGAGCAGTCCCGGCAGTCCCGCCGATGGCGCCGCGACACCGGCGCCCATCATCGAGATGCCCGCCTCGCCGGCGCCCGCACCCCGGCCGCCGTCGAGGGGCGGCACGCCGATCCCCGGCTCCGCCGCGACCGCCGCTGGCCAGTCGACGCGCACCACCCCCAGGTCACGCGGATGCCGCAACCCCGGCATCCGGGAGCCCACCGCGCCGAGGTGGCTCGCGTAGAACGGCACCTCCCACTTGTCGATCACGCCGACGGCGACGAGCCCGTCGGCGTGCACCTTGACGTGCGCCTGCGGCACCGACGTGAGGCCCAGCATCCCCGACCGGGCGCCGAAGCCGGAGAGCTCGAGCTCGACCGGAGTCCACTCGCCGCGGATGCCCTTCATCGCGACCTCGTCGACGATCCCGCGCGCCGGCGAGCCGATCGTCTTCCAGCGCCCCGACGCCGGCTCGCCCCACCGGATGACGACGTCCTTCCTGAGCCGAGCGACCTCGACGGGCATCCCGAGCCGCACCTCGTCGCGCGGGGAGAGGGGCTGCCGTATGCCGACGAGCGACCCGTCCGCGAGCTCGACCGCGTACTCCTCGATCTCGAACGTGCTGTCGTCGTCCGAGCGTTCGAACCGGCGGATCCCGACGAGCGTTCCGGGTGTCGTCTCCCCGCGCGACCACACGTCGTCGTAGGAGGGGCCGAAGAGTCCCATGCGCACACCGTAGTGACGGGGCCCCGGGGCGGCAATGCCCGAGACGACACCGAGTCAGCGATCGCGCGACGTCCACTCCAGCAGCTTCTCGAGCGGCCAGGTCGTGACGATCCGCTCCGGCGGCACCCCGAGCCGCTCCGCCCGCTCCGCGCCGTAGTCGAGCAGCGACAGCTGCCCGGGCGCGTGGGCGTCGGAGTCGATCGAGAACAGGCAGCCCGCGTCGAGCGCCATCAGGATGAGGTCGTCGGGCGGATCCTGCCGCTCGGGGCGCGAGTTGATCTCCACCGCGACGCCCTCCCCGGCGCATGCGGCGAACACCGCCGCCGCGTCGAACGTCGACCCGGGCCTCGTGCCGCGCGACCCCTCCACGAGGCGGCCGGTCGCGTGCCCGAGCACGTCGGTGTGGCGGTTCCGGACGGCGCCGAGCATCCGCTTCGTCATCTCCCGCGGGTCGCTCTTCAGTTTGCTGTGCACGCTCGCGACGACGACATCGAGTCGGCCGAGGAGGTCGTCGGACTGGTCGAGCGTGCCGTCTTCGAGGATGTCGCACTCGATGCCGGAGAGCAGCCGGAACCCGTCGTCGCGGAACGCCGCCACGACGCCGAGCTGCTCCTCGAGGCGCTCCGCCGACAGGCCGCGCGCGATCGTGAGCCGCGGGGAGTGGTCGGTGAGCGCGAAATACTCGTGCCCGAGCCGCAGCGCCGCCGCGACCATCGCGTCGATCGGCGTCGTGCCGTCGCTCCACTCCGAGTGGGAATGCAGGTCGCCCCGCAGGAGCCCGCGCAGCACACTCGCGTTCGGCCCGTTGCGCTCCCGCAGCTCGGCGAGCCGCTCCGGCACGTCCCCGGCGAGCGCCTCACGGATGACCGTGAACGTCGAGTCGCCGACCCCCGGCACCCCTCGCAGCCGCACCGGGTCGTTCAGGATGGCGGGGTCGAGCGCGTCGATCGCGGCGGCTGCGGTGCGGAACGCCTTCGACTTGTAGCGCGACGACCGCTCCCGCTCGAGCAGGTAGGCGATCTCGGTGAGCGCGTCGACGGGGTCCATCGTGCCCAGTCTGCGACACCGCAGCTCGCAGTCACAGGGTCGTCACGTCGACCCGTCGCCCGTCGGCCACGAACGGCAGGGTCGTCACGGTCGCCCGGATGAGCCGTTGGCTCGTGCCCGGGCGGCCCCAGACGACGTCGACCTCGGTGCCGGGGGTCGCGTGCTCGCGCTCGAGCACGCCGAACGAGATCATCCGCCGCAGGTAGGGGCTGTAGGTGCGACCGCTCGCGACACCGAGGTCGGGGCCGTCGAGCCCGGCGCCGGGGGCGACGATCCGGTCGAACGCCGCGCCCGCGAACCGCGGAAGGTCGAACTGGTCGACGAGCTCCCCCTCGAAGAGCGAGTCCTGCACGGCGCGAACGTCGTCGGTGTTCCACAGCAGCCCCACGAAGGAGCGCGTCGACTCGCCCGCCGCCTCACGACCGAGGTAGTCGTCGGCGCGCGACCCCGCGCGGGGCGTCCAGCCGAGCTCCCCCGGACGACGGAAGTAGTCCGACAGCGTGGTCGGCACGAAGCTCCCCGTCGGGCCTCCGCTCTTGAACTGCCACGGCGCCCCCGGCGTGGGGATCGACGCCGGCAGGTAGTCGAGCCCGTTCGTCGCGATGCCCGCCTCGACGTGCTGGTTCGACATCGCCGCGAACCCGAGCTGCAGCAGCCCCGAGTCGCGTCCCGCGTCGACGACGGCCGCCCACACCGCGTCGCCGTCGGCCGCGGCGCCGTGCACCTCGTAACCGAGCTGGCCGGAGATGCCGGTGCGCAGGATGCGCACCTCGCGTCCGGCGACCGTCGCGGGGCGCGAGCGGTTGAAGCGGATGTCGCGCAGGTCGCCCGCGAGCCGCTCGAGCACCTCGAGCGAGCGCGGACCCTGCACGCCGAAGATGAAGCCGTCGGGCGTCTCGTCGACCGCGTCGGCATCCCAGTCGCCCTGGCTGAGCTGCCACAGCAGCCAGTCGCCGCTGCCCGCCGTGAAGACGAACTCCTCCTCGCCGACCCGCACGAGGATGCCCTCCATCGCGACGTAGCCGTGCTCGTCGAGCTGGACGTGGTGCTTGATCTGCCCCAGCTCGAAGCGCGACAGGTCGTTCATGCCGAGCCACGACAGGAAGCGCAGCGCATCCGGGCCGGTCACCCGGATCTTCGACAGCGGCGACCAGTCGCCGAGGTAGGCGGTGTCGTGGTGGGCGCGCGCCTCCGCCAGGGTGTCGGTGAACACCGTCGCGAGGTAGGTCGCCCCGAAGCGCATGTAGGTGTTGCGGCCGTTGGCGACATCCTGAGCCGCGGCGGCGGGGCTGAACAGCGGCGGCCGCTCCGTGATGAACGAGCCCCACGGGTTCGCCTTGATCGCCTCGTAGGTCGCTCGCCGTCGAGCGGTGTAGTCGGATGCCGGGTCGCCCATGTACGCCTCCTCGCGTCACCACCGTTGTAGTCCCGGCGACGCGACGGCCGATGCACGGTTCGGATGCAGGCGCGGGTGCGACGGATGACGTAGGCCCGGCGCGGCACGCGGGGCTAGGGTGTGCGCGTGGACGCACTGCTCGACTCCGTCGCCGCGACCGTCCAGACGCTCGACCAGGTCGCGGGGGTGCAGGTCGTGCTCGGCGCGCCCGAGCCGGCCGTGTACCGCGCGATGGGCTCCGCCGGGTTCGGCTTCGATCCGTCGTTCCGATTCCGGCTCGTCGAGAGCCGCGCCCGCGGCGCCCGACTCGTCATCTACGACGGGCCTGCGACGCCCGCGCAGCGCGTGCTGCCCGACCGTCGACGGCGGATGCTCGACGCGCCCGAGTGGGCCCCGATGCACCCCTACCTCCGCCGCATCCAGTGGGGCGACTACGTCGCGACCCCGATCCCCGGCCACGGACGCGGCGGGGCGATCAACTGCTACCTCACGCCCGGTGCCCGGGCGACCGACGGCCTCCTCCGGTTCCTGCGCGGCATGGCCTCCGTCGTCGCGGCGGCGTCGCCTCCCGCGCACGACGACGCGGTGCTCTCGCGCCTCACGCCGCGCGAGCGCGACGTGCTCGCGTTGCTCGGCGACGGACTGTCGAACCGCGACCTCGGCCTCCGCCTCGGGATCTCCGAGCGCACCGCCCGCACCCACGTCAGCAACGTGCTCACGAAGCTCGGGGTGGCTTCCCGCACCCAGGCGGCCCTGCTCGTGGCCCGCCAGTAGACTCGCGGCCCGCCAGTAGACTGGCGCCGCCCGCGGGAGTGGTGAAACCGGTAGACACGCAGGATTTAGGTTCCTGTGCCGAGAGGCGTGTGGGTTCGAGTCCCACCTTCCGCACGGGGGGCTGACCCCCGGGTCACCCCCAGCCGTGCCCGCTACGCTGAACGAACGTGCCCGCCGATCGCCGCGTGCGACGACGAACTGGAGCCCCATGCTCAGCCACCTCACCGCAGTCCTCCCCGGAGTCGCCACCGGACTCATCCCGTGGCTCGACCCCGGCGAGATCATCCGCGCCGCCGGCCCGTGGGCGCTCCTCGTCGTGTGCCTCATCGTGTTCGCCGAGACGGCGTTGCTCGTGGGCTTCATCCTCCCCGGCGACACCCTGCTCGTCATCACGGGCCTGCTGACCTTCACCGGCACGATGACGGCCAGCCAGAACGGCATCCTCATCCCGATCTGGCTCGTCTGCCTGAGCATCGCCGTCGCCGCGTTCGTCGGCGGCGAGGTCGGCTACCTCATCGGGCACAAGGCCGGTCCACGGATCTTCGAGCGCAAGGAGAGCGGTCTGTTCTCTAAGGAGAACGTCATCCGCACCAACAAGTTCTTCGACCGCTTCGGCGGCCTCGCGGTCATCGTCGCCCGGTTCGTCCCGGTCGTGCGCACCTTCACCCCGATCGCCGCGGGCGTCGGCCACATGAACTACCGCAAGTACTCGCTCTACAACGCGATCGGCGCCCTGATCTGGGGCGCGGGGCTCACCTTCGCCGGCTTCCTGCTGGGCTTCATCCCCCCGCTCGCCGACTTCGTCACCGAGTACATCGACCTGATCCTGCTGCTCGCCGTCGCGTGCGCGGTGCTGCCGACGGCGTTCCACTACATCCGGTCGGTGCTCAAGGCCCGCAAGGCCCGGCGGCTCGGCCTCGACCAGCCGCTCACCGACTCCGAGGTCATCGCCGACGTCTTCGAGGACGGGCAGTCGGGGCGCCCCAAGAGCTGAGACCCGGACCCCGGCTCACGCCCCCGTCGCGACGAGCACGAGGAGCGTCGCGTTGAGGGCGATGAGCATCGCCGCGGCGAGGATCGCGAGCAGCGTCGTCCACCAGCGGTTCACCGAGCCGCCGAGCAGCTCCCGCCGGGTCGTGAGCCGCACGAGCGGCACGAGGGCGAACGGGATGCCGAACGACAGCACCACCTGGCTGAGGACGAGCGCGAGCGTCGGGTCGAACCCGATGACGAGGATGACGAGCGCCGGCACGAGCGTGATGACGCGTCGCACGACGAGCGGGATCGACACGTGCAGGAGTCCCCGCATGATCTCCGCACCCGCGTAGGCGCCGACCGACGTCGACGCGAGTCCGGAGGCGAGGAGTCCCACGGCGAACAGGGTCGCGACGACGGGCCCGAGGGCCGCGCCGATCGCGGCGTGGGCGCCCTCGAGGGTGTCGGTGCCCTCGACCCCCTGGAGGGTCGCGGCGGCGAGCAGCAGGATGACGACGTTGACGGTGCCGGCGACGACGAGGGCGACGGTCACGTCGATGCGGGTCGCCTTGAGCACGAGGTCGCGCACCCGCCCCTCGGGGACACGGCCGAACCTGTCGCGGGTGAGCGCGGAGTGGGCGTAGATCGCGTGCGGCATCACGGTCGCCCCGAGGATGGAGGCCGCGAGCAGCACCGATCCGGCGTCCTGGAAGCGCGGCACGAGCCCGCCGACGACCTCGGCGCCGTCGAGCGGCGCGAACACGACGCCGGCGCAGAAGCCCACGGCGATGATGACGACCATCCCCGTGATGACCCGCTCGAACGGCTGCGACCCGCGGCGGTTGTGCAGCAGGAGCAGGAGCATCGACACGACGCCCGTGATGACGCCGCCGACGAGCAGCGGGAGTCCGAACAGGAGGTGCAGGGCGATCGCGCCGCCGAGCACCTCGGCGATGTCGGTCGCCATCGCGACGAGCTCCGCCTGCACCCAGTAGGCGTAACGGGCGGGGCGGCTCCGGAACCGCTTGCCGAGCAGCCCGGGCAGGCTGTCGCCGGTGGCGAACCCGAGCTTCGCGGAGAGGTACTGGATGAGCCAGGCCATCGAGTTGCCGAGCACGACGACCCACACGAGGAGGTAGCCGTACTCGGCTCCGGCGCTCATGTTGCTGGCGACGTTGCCGGGGTCGAGGTAGGCGACCCCGGCGACCATCGCGGGGCCGAGCAGCGGCAGCAGCGAGCGGGTGCGGGGCTTCTTCGCCGTGCCCGTCATGACATCCTTTTCGGTCGACCGAAATTTCGGTAGACCGAAATTAGCACGTCAGGAGACGCGCTGCACCCAGACCGCCTCCGCGACGTCGGCGGCGAGCTCGCCACCCCGCACCGTCGAGCCGAGCGCGATCCGCGCCGCCGTCACCTCGCGCAGCACGGCAGGATCGCGGTCGCTGATCCGCACCACCCGCGCCGCCTCGCCCTCGCCGAGTTCCGCCGCGAGGATGCCCGACACGACCGCGACCGACCCGTCCGGCGCCGGGATCGGGTCGCCGTGCGGATCGGCCGTCGGATGCCCGAGCCGCGCGTCGATCGCGGCGAGCATCCTGTCGCTCAGCACGTAGCTCGAGCACCTCGGCCTCGTCGTGCACCTCGTCCCACGCGTAGCCGAACTCGCGCACGAGCCACGTCTCGATGAGCCGGTGGCGTCGCACCATCCGCAGGGCCTCCGCCCTGCCGTGCGCGGTCAGCACGATCGACCCGTAGAGGGCGTGCTCGACGAGCCCCTGGGTCGTGAGCTTCTTGACCATCTCGGTGACGCTCGACGGGGCGAGCCCGAGCCGCGCCGCCAGCTGTGATGACGTCATCGGATGCGGCTGCCACTCGGTGTGACTGTAGATGGCNTTGAGGTAGTTCTCGGCGACCGTCGAGAGCGGCGCCGGCGTCGAGTCAGCGATGGGCGGGCTCCTCGCGTTCCGAGTGTCCGGCGGGCTCGAGCTGGAAGGTCGAGTGCGCGACGTCGAAGTGACCGCGCAGGCACTCCCCGAGCCTCTCCAGCATGTCGCCCGTGCGGCCACTCGAGAACACCTCCGCCTCGCACTCGACGTGCGCCGTGAAGACGGGGGCGCCCGACGTGATCGCCCACACGTGCACGTCGTGCACGGCGACGACGCCCGGGGTCTCGACGAGGTGCTGCCGGATGAGGGCGACGTCGGTGTCGCGCGGCGCCGACTCGGTGAGCACGCGCGCGACGTCGCGGAGGAGCAGCACGGCGCGCGGGACGATGAGCGCCGCGATGACGAGGGACGCGATCGCGTCGATCTGCGCGAACCCGGTCGTCAGCAGCACGAGGGCGGCGGTCACCGCGGCGATCGAGCCGAGCAGGTCGCCGAGCACCTCGAGCGTCGCGCCGCGCAGGTTGAGCGAGCGCCGGTCTCCGCCGCGGAGCACGAGGTAGGCGGCGACGTTCGCGACGAGGCCGACGGCGGCGACGACGAGCATCGGGATGCCGGCGGGCGCGTGCGGGGCGCCATCCGTCAGCCGCGACACCGCCTCGATCGCGACGACGACCGCGACGACGGTGAGGAGGATGCCGTTGACGAGGGCCGCGAGCACCTCGAGGCGACGGAACCCGAAGGTGTGCCGGTCGGTCGCGGGGCGCGTCGCCCACACGCTCGCGATGAGCGCGACGAGGAGTCCGATCGCGTCGCTCGACATGTGCCCCGCGTCGGCGAGGAGGGCGAGCGACCCGGACAGCCACGCCCCGACGAGCTCGGCGACGAGCACGGTCGCGACGATCGCGAAGGCGATCCCGAGGCGAGCCCGCGTCGACGACCCGTGGTCGTGCGTGTGCCCGTGACCGTGCCCCATGGCATCCATTCTGGCCGTCGCCGTCGCGGAATGGTGATGTCGGGAATGGTTGTCGGTCTCAGCCGTGGCGGCGGCGGAGCTCCTCGACGAGCTTCCCGAAGGCGCGGGCGCGGTGGGAGTCCGCATCCTTCTCGGCGGGGGTCAGCTCCGCCGACGACCGGGTCTCCCCATCGGGGCGGAAGATCGGGTCGTAGCCGAACCCGCCCGCCCCCGCGGGGGCCTCGAGCACCTCGCCCGGCCACTCGCCGCGCACGACGAACTCTCCGTCGGCGTCGACGAGCGCGGCGGCGCAGACGAAACGCGCCCGCCGGTCGGCGACGCCCTCCAGGTTCTTCAGCAGCAGTCGCAGGTTGTCGCCGTCGTCGCGCGTGCCGGCGTAGCGCGCGGAACGGATGCCGGGCTCGCCGCCGAGGGCGTCGACCGCGATCCCGGAGTCGTCCGCGAGCGACGGCAGCCCCGTGTGCTCGAACGCGGCCCGCGCCTTGATGAGCGCGTTGCCTTCGAACGTGTCGGCGTCCTCGATCGGGTCGGGCCCGTCGTAGGTCGCCAGCTCGTGCGGACCGAGCCGGTCGCCGAGGATGCGGCGCAACTCGCCGACCTTGTGGGCGTTGTGGGTGGCGAGGATGAAGGTCGTCACGAGGCGCTCAGTCGGCGAGCGCCGCGGTCTGGAGCTCCGCGAGACGGGCCGTGCCCTGCGCCGCGAGCTCGAGCAGGGCATCCAGCTCGCGCTTGTCGAACGGAGCGCCCTCGGCGGTGCCCTGCACCTCGACGAACAGCCCCCGTCCCGTCATGACGACGTTCATGTCGGTCTCGGCACGAACATCCTCGACGTACGCGAGGTCGAGCATCGGGACTCCGTCGATGATGCCGACGCTCACCGCCGCGACCGAGTCGATGAGCGCCTTCGCGTTCTTGCCGATGAAGCCCTTGTCGCGCCCCCACTCGACGGCGTCGGCGAGCGCGACGTACGCACCCGTGATCGCCGCCGTGCGGGTGCCGCCGTCCGCCTGGAGCACGTCGCAGTCGATGACGATCGTGTTCTCGCCGAGCGCCTTCGTGTCGATGATCGCGCGCAACGAGCGGCCGATGAGGCGCGAGATCTCGTGCGTGCGGCCGCCGATGCGCCCCTTCACGCTCTCCCGATCGGAACGGTCGTTGGTCGCGCGCGGGAGCATCGCGTACTCCGCGGTGACCCAGCCCTTGCCCTTGCCGGTGAGCCACCGCGGCACCCCGTTCGTGAACGACGCCGTGCACAGCACCTTCGTGTCGCCGAACGAGATGAGGGCGCTGCCCTCCGCCTGCTTGCTCCAGCCGCGCTCGATCGTGATCTCGCGCAGGGCGTCGGGCGTGCGGCCGTCGGCGCGGGTCGGCGTGGTGTCGGTCATGAGAGTCCAATCGTGGGGATGGTGCCGGTCTCGAACGTCTCGACGCGCGAGACCTCCGGACCGAGGAAGCGGTGGGCGAGGGCGAGGAACGCCGGGTTGTCGTCGCCGGTCGCCTCGAACGAGTGCTTCGGAGGCGTCGAGTCGGTGCGCTCCAGTCCCGCGGAGACGAGGCGGCCGTAGACGTCGGCGGCGGTCTCCTCCGCGCTCGACACGAGCCGCACCGACGGACCCATGACGTACTGGATGGCGGCCGACATCAGCGGGTAGTGGGTGCAGCCGAGCACGAGCGTGTCGACGTCGGCGTCCTTGAGCGGCGCGAGGTACTCCTCCGCGACGGCGAACAGCTCCGGCCCCGTCGTGATCCCCGCCTCCACGAACTCGACGAACCGCGGGCACGCCTGGGTGAAGAGCTCCACCCCGGGCGCCGCGGCGAACGCGTCGTCGTAGGCGCGCGACTGGATCGTGCCGGCCGTGCCGATGACGCCGATCCGCCCGTTCCGCGTCGCGCGGGCCGCCGCCCGCACCGCCGGCTGGATGACCTCGACGACGGGGATGCCGAACGCGGCCTCGTAGCGCTCGCGGGCATCCCGCAGCATCGCCGCGCTCGCGGTGTTGCACGCGATCACGAGAGCCTTGACGCCCTGCGCGACGAGGTCGTCGAGCACCTCGAGCGCGTACGCGCGCACCTCCGCGATGGGCTTCGGGCCGTACGGCGAGTGCTTCGTGTCGCCGACGTAGAGGATCGCCTCGCGCGGCAGCTGGTCGAGGATCGCCCGCGCGACCGTGAGCCCGCCGACCCCGCTGTCGAAGACGCCGATCGGCGCGTCGGTGCTGGGGCTCACAGGAGTCAAGGGTAGCCCGCGCGGCTAGGCTCGGATCGTGACGAGCGCGCTTCTCACCGACCGCTACGAGCTGACGATGATCGACGCGGCGCTCCGCGACGGGCGCGCCGACCGCCCGTGCGTGTTCGAGCTCTTCACCCGTCGCCTCCCGCAGGGCCGCCGCTTCGGCGTCGTCGCCGGCACGGGACGGTTCCTCGAGGCCCTCGCCGACTTCCGGTTCGGGGACGCCGAACTCGCCTGGCTGCGCGACGAGGGCGTCGTGTCGGCGCAGACCCTCGACTGGCTCGCCGACTACCGGTTCTCGGGCACGATCTCCGGCTACCGCGAGGGCGAGGTGTACTTCCCCGGGTCGCCGCTGCTCATCGTCGAGGCGAGCTTCGCGGAGGGCGTCGTCCTCGAGACGCTCGCGCTCAGCATCCTCAACTACGACTCCGCCGTCGCCTCCGCCGCCGCGCGCATGGTCGCCGCCGCCGACGGCCGGCCGCTCGCCGAGATGGGGTCGCGACGCACGGGCGAGCGCTCCGCCGTCGCCGCCGCGCGCGCCGCCTACATCGCGGGGTTCGCGGCGACGTCGAACCTCGAGGCGGGACGCACGTGGGGCGTGCCGACGATGGGCACCGCGGCGCACGCGTTCACGCTCCTGCACGACTCCGAGGAGGAGGCCTTCCGGGCGCAGGTGGAGGCGATGGGGCCCGGCACGACGCTCCTCGTCGACACCTACGACATCGAGAAGGGCATCGACACGGCGGTGCGGGTCGCGGGCACGTCGCTCGGCGCCATCCGGATCGACTCCGGCGACCTCACCGTCGTCGTCGCGGAGGCGCGCAAGCAGCTCGACGCGCTCGGCGCGACGGAGACGAAGATCACCGTCACGAACGACCTCGACGAGTACACGATCGCGTCGCTGCGTGCGGCGCCGGTGAACTCGTACGGCGTCGGCACGTCGCTCGTCACCGGCTCGGGGGCGCCCGCCTCGGGGATGGTGTACAAGCTCGTCTCGCACCAGGCGTCCGACGGGTCGTGGATCCCCGTCGGCAAACGCTCCGACGGCAAGGCGACCGTCGCCGGGCGCAAGGTGCCGGTGCGCACCCTCGACCACGGCGTCGCCGTCGAGGAGACCGTCTACGTCGAGGAGCCCGAGTCGCTCCCGAAGCCCGGCCGCGGACTGCTCGAGACCTTCGTGTCCGACGGCGTCGTCGACCCGTCCTACCTCGGACCGGAGGGCGTCGCCGCGGCGCGCGAGCACCACGCCGCCGCGATCGCCGAGCTGCCGTTCGCGGCGTTCGGCCTCTCGCGGGGTGAGCCCGTCATCCCGACGGTGTACGTGTAGCGGGTGGTTCATCCGCCGCACTTGTGACGGATCAACGCTGCGGGAGCGCCCAGATTGGCGGATGAACGGCTCGAGACGGGATGCCACGCTCGGCCAACCGGGAGCGGACGCGTTCGACCATGGCTCGCGGTCGGTCGAAGAGGTCGAACTTCGTGATCTCCATCAGCAGCCAGCCGCGGTCGTGCACTCGCTCCTGGCGGCGGATGTCGGCGGCATGCTGCTCCGGGCTGACGTGGTGACCACCCTGGTACTCGAGCCCGAACTTGGCCGCAGGCCACGCGAGGTCGAGGAAGACGCCGGCCTCGGGGAGCGGATGGTTGAGACTCGGCTCGGGGACGCCGGACTCCGTCAGCAGTACTCGCACGAGCGACTCGGTCCGAGATCGGCTCCCGAGTCGTATCCGCGGCAGCGCGCGCCGCAGCGACGGCGCTCCCGGCCGCCGACGCGCCGCGACGGCGGCGAGCGCGTCGATCCCCCGTGCGGGGTAGGCCGTGCCGAGGGTCCACGAGGTAGTCCCCGATGGCGATGAGCTCGCCCACACCCAGCTCGGAGGCCAGTGAAGCCCACGCGTCCGCGGGAGCGAGCACCCGAAGCCCTCGCGATTCGACGACTTCGACGTCGAGACTCCGCTCCGTGCCGACCACCCCTCGGGACCGCGGGCGCGGCCGCCCGTGCGGCACCGAGACCCGGAGGCGCGAGAGGTCCGCCGCGGCGGGGACCGGCATGCCCCACAAGACCGCCGCCGTCAGCGAGGTGAAGGCCGCGTCGTCCCGCATCCGGAGTTTGTAGGCGCGGCACCGCGTCACCAGATCGTCTCGGCCGAGTGGTGCACGGATGCCGTGGAACGGCATGTCGAATCGGCGGGAATCGATCAAAGCACGACTGTGCCCCTCGCGGAGTGCATCCGCGACCCGGAAAGGACGGTCAGAGCTGAAGGCCACCCGGCGAGCATCGACTCATCCGTCGAATCCCGGGCTGTCGCTCGGCGAATCCGTCACATGTGCGGCGGATGACGCACTGGGGAGGAACCCCTACGGCTTCATCCGCTCGTAGATCTTCTTGCAGTCGGGGCAGACGGGGAACTTCTCGGGGTCGCGACCCGGGATCCATTTCTTGCCGCACAGCGCCCGCACCGGCTTGCCGGTGACGGCGGACTCGAGGATCTTGTCCTTCGGCACGTAGTGCGAGAAGCGCTCGTGGTCGCCGTCCTCGAGCTGGTTGTCCTCGAGGAGCTTCTCGAGCTCGCGATCGAGCACATCGGTTCCACCCCCGACGGTGTCGGGTCCGCGATCCAGATCGGCCATGCCTCCCAGGGTACGCGCCGCCGCGGCCGCGTCGCGCGGCGGCCGCGGTTCAGTTCCGGGCGGCGAACTCGAGGAGCTCCGGTGCGCGCCGGTCGAACACCGACCCGCCGACCCGCAGCCCGAGCACGAACACGAGCAGCCCCATCCCGAGGCCGGACGCGAGCGCGACCCACGTCCACGCGCCCGGGATGCCGAGCACGAAGAGCACCAGCGCGGCGATCGACGGCGACGCGAGCACGAGGATGAGCGCGATCGAGCCCGCCTGGATGCCGCCACCGGTCGATCCCGGCACCTGCGGCTGCTGGAACGGGGCGTCGCCGGGCCGCGTCGCCGGATACGGGGAGCGCGCGGAGGCGACGCTCGACACCCCGATGCCGCCGAGCAGGAGGGCCGAGGCCACCCCGAAGACGGCGGGCGCGACGAGGAGGTCGCCGTGCAGCCACGCGACGATCGGCGTGCCGAGGATCACGACGGGCGCGCCCATCGCGAGCACCGGCAGCAGGCGGCCGAGGCGGTCGTGCACGCCGCGCGTCTGCGCCACGAGCTGGGTCCAGAGCGCGGTCGAGTCGTAGGCGACGTCGTTGTGCAACGTGCCCCACGCGAGCAGCAGCACGACGAGCGGGAGCGGCACGAGCACGGCGACGGAGAACGGGATGCCGGCGATCCACATCGCGAGGAGCGTCACCACGGGGATCACCGGGAGGGCGACGAGGGCTATGCGGTACCGGGGGTCGCGCTGCCAGTAGGTGAAGGAGCGCGCCGCGACGGCGCCGACGGGCGTCGACGGGAGCCTGCGGAACCACCCCGGCACCAGGGCGACCCGCGCCCGCGCCACCCGACGCGTGGGACGCAGCATGTGGCGCAACGAGGCGATCCACAGCACGGCGAGCACGACGAGCGCGACGACGCCGAGGAGGAGGTCCTGCTCGACGACGTCGGGACGTCCGACGGAGGCGTGGGCGGGGGCGCGCCAGAACGTTCCGAGCGGCAGAACGCTGAGCCACTCCGCGATCGCGGGTGCGCGGAGCGGCGCGAGGGCGGCGACGACGCCGAGGGTCGTCGGCCACCACGCGGCCGGCAGGAGCGCGCCGACGGCGGGCGCGACGTGAGCCGCGATGACGACGAGGCCGGCCAGGATGAGCAGCACGAAGACGATGCGGATGACGGCGGTCGTCGCGGGACGGTACGGCAGCACGGCGCCGATGACGGCGCCGACGCGCGCCGCCAGCACGCCCTCGAGCACGATGAGCGGAACCATCCAGGCGGCGAGCTGCGACTCCGGCCCCGTCCACAGCAGGAGGGGCGTGAGCGCCACGGGGACGAGCAGGAGCGCCGGCCCGACGAGCGTGAGCAGCAGGATCGCGGTGCCGATCTCGAGCGGACGCAGGCCGAAGAGGCGCAGCGCGCGCGGCGGGACGAGGTGGGTGCGCGAGACGAGGACGGGCACGAAGAACGCGCACAGCGACACGAGCACCCCGGTCACCACGACGACGCGCACGCGCGTGACGGCGTCGAGCTCCGCGGCGAGGACGGCGCCGGCCGCGAGCACCGCGACGGCGGCCGCCGCGAGCACGACGCCGACGACGGCCCAGGCGGCGCCCCGCCGCGAGCGGAACGCGTTGAACAGCAGCCGCAGCTTCAGTCGGAGTAGCTCTGCAACCACTCCATGCCCTCCACCGCCGTCGCGCCGCCCGCGAGCTCCACGAAGCGCGCCTCGAGGCTCTTGCCGTCGAGCACCTCGGTCATCGGGCCGGACGCGAGCATCCGCCCCTCCGCGATGATCGCGACGGCGTCGCACGTGCGCTCGATGAGCGTCATGCTGTGGCTCGACAACAGCACGGTGCCGCCCGCGGCGGCGTACTTCTTGAGGATGCCGATGACGGCGTTCGCCGACACCGGGTCGACCGACTCGAACGGCTCGTCGAGCACGAGCAGCCGCGGCGAGTGGATCATCGCGGCGGCGATCGCGAGCTTCTTGACCATGCCGGCGGAGTAGTCGGAGACGAAGCGGTCGAGCGAGTTCCGCAGCCCGAACGCCTCGCTGAGGTCGTCGACGCGGAGGGCGACGGTCTCACGCGGCAGTCCGCGGAGCGCGCCGGCGTGGTGGAGGAACTCGGAGCCGGTGAGCCGGTCGAACAGGCGCAGGTTGTCGGGCAGCACGCCGAGGCTCTTCTTCGCGACGGCGGCGTTGCCCCAGACGTCGACGCCGTGCACCGTCACGACCCCCGAGTCCGGTCGCAGGAGCCCGGTGATCATCGCGAGGGTCGTGGTCTTGCCGGCGCCGTTGGGTCCGACGAAGCCGTAGAAGGTGCCGGTCTCGATCTCGAGGTCGACGGAGTCGACGGCGACGATGTCGCCGAAACGTTTGGAGAGGTCGCGCACCGAGAGCGCCGATCCGACGACCTGGGGATGCGCGGCCGTCTTCTTGCGCGGGGTGCGCACGGCCTTCGCGACGGACGGCGTCTTCGCGGGGACCTTCGCGACCGCCTTCTCGGCGGGCTTCCCTGCGGGCTTCTCGGCGACCTTCTCGGCGGGCTTCTCGGCGACCTTCTCGACCGTCACCCCGGGAGTCTCCGACACCGGGGCGACCACGACGGGGGCCTTGCGCGACGTCGCGGAACGTGCCGTGGACGTGCGACCGCCCGGTCCCTTGCGGGCGGGGGGGACGTCGCGGTCGGGTTGCACGGGGTCGACCCTATCAATGTGAGTTTCCCGGGGGTTTGGTCACGATCCGAGAACGTTGGCGTCAACCCCCTGGGGTTCCCGAAAGGGCCGCCGATAAACTCTCACGAGCACAACGGGGTGCCTTGCACGAGGCCGCGCGGTGAACAGCCGGTGACATTCTCACCGCACCGCGGGGCCGCCAATTCAGAGGCGACACCCTAAGGAGATCAGCGCACATGACCACGCAGATCGTCATCCTCGCTGCCGGGATGGGCAGCCGACTCGGCCGTTCCCTGCCGAAGCCGCTCACGGAGCTGAGCGACGGCCGCAGCATCATGCAGCAGCAGCTCGACAACATCCACCAGGCCTTCGGCCGCGACGTCACCGTCACGACCGTCGTCGGTTACAAGCTCGAGCACATCATCGAGGCGTTCCCCGACAACACCTACGTCTACAACGAGCGCTACGACCAGACGAACACGTCGAAGTCGCTCCTCCGCGCCCTCCAGGCGTCGAAGGACGGCGGCGTGCTGTGGATGAACGGCGACGTCGTCTTCGACCCCGAGGCGCTCGTCCGCGCCGGCGACTACATCGCCCGCGACCAGAGCTTCGTGAGCGTCAACACCGCGAAGGTGTCCGACGAGGAGGTCAAGTACACGACCGACGGCGAGGGCTACATCCACGAGCTCTCGAAGACCGTCGCCGGCGGACTCGGCGAAGCGGTCGGCATCAACTTCGTGTCGCGTCAGGACAAGGCGGCCCTCATCCGCCGCCTCCAGCAGGTCGGCGACCAGGACTACTTCGAGCGCGGCATCGAGCTCGCGATCGAGCTCGACGGGCTCAAGTTCCGCCCGGTCGACATCTCCGACCTCTACGCGGTCGAGATCGACTTCGCGGAAGACCTGGAGCGCGCGAACCTCTTCGTCTGAGGGCTTCTCGTCTGAGCGTTTCGGGGATCAGCCGATAAGTTGATCCCGTGACTCCCGACGATTCCGCGCGTCCTCTCGCGCGTCGTCGCTGGTCCCCTGCCGCGCGCTACCGCCGGTCGCTGTGGCTGCTCACGACCCGCGACCTCAAGGTGCGGTACTCGACGAGCGCTCTCGGCTACCTGTGGTCGATCCTCGACCCGCTGGTGATGTCGGCCATCTACTGGTTCGTCTTCACGCAGGTGTTCGACCGCGAGGTGGGACGGCCGCCGTACATCCTGTTCCTCCTCACGGCGCTCCTGTCGTGGATGTGGTTCAACGGCGCCGTCTCGGACGCGACCCGGGCGTTCACGCGGGAGGCGAAGCTCATCCGCTCGACGACGATCCCGCGCACCATCTGGGTCGCACGCCTCGTCCTCAGCAAGGGCATCGAGTTCGTGCTCGCGATCCCGGTGCTCGCGATCTTCTTCCTCGCGAACCTCTCCCAGGGCGCCGAGCTTCACATCGAGGCGCTGTGGTGGCTTCTCGCGATCCCGCTCCAGGCGGCACTGACGCTCGGCGTCGGACTGCTCGTCGCCCCCCTCGTCGTGTTCTTCCGCGACCTGGAGCGCGCCGTGAAGCTCGCGCTGCGGTTCCTCTTCTACGCGTCGCCGATCATCTACGGCCTCCACGACCTCCCCGAGGACCTGCGGATGTGGGGCGCGCTCAACCCGCTCGCCGGCATCTTCTCGCTCTACCGCTCCGCGTTCTTCCCCGACCAGTTCGACGCCTTCGCGGTGCTCGTGAGCTGCGGGATGACGGCCGTGCTGCTCGTCGTCGGCTACCTCGTCTACCGCGGCAGCATCCGCCGCGTCCTCAAGGAGATCTGATGGGGCCCGAGGGATCGATGGAGGTCAGCGGCGTCGGCATCCGCTTCCGCCGCAACCGCGGGGCGCGACGCAGCTTCAAGGACCTGTTCTCCGACAAGACCCGGCGTCGCAAGCCGGACGACTTCTGGGCGCTGCGCGACGTGTCGTTCACGGTCGCCCCGGGCGAGGCGATCGGCGTCGTCGGCCGCAACGGCCAGGGCAAGTCGACGCTGCTGAAGCTCGTGGCGCAGGTGATGATCCCCGACGAGGGGCGCGTCGCGGTGCACGGCGGGGTGGCGCCGCTCATCGAGATCACCGGCGGCTTCGTCAACGACCTCACGGTGCGCGACAACGTCAACCTCACCGCCGGGTTGCACGGGATGACGAAGCGGGAGATCGCGGAGCGCTTCGACGAGATCATCGAGTTCGCCGAGCTGGAGAAGTTCGTCGACACCCCGTACAAGCACCTGTCGAGCGGGATGCGGGTGCGGCTCGCGTTCGCCGTCATCTCGCGGCTGGAGGAGCCGATCATCCTCGTCGACGAGGTGCTCGCCGTCGGCGACGCCGCCTTCAAGGCGAAGTGCTACACGCGCATCGAGGAGCTCCTCGCCGGCGGGCGCACCCTCTTCTTCGTGTCGCACAGCGAGAAGGACCTGCTGCGCTTCTGCACCCGCGGGCTCTACCTCGACAAGGGCCGGCTCGTGCTCGACGCCCCCATCCAGGAGGTCGTCGACCGCTACCGGACCGACTACGGCGTCAAGTGAGCCCTTCGGCGGCGGCGACGCAAGCGCTGGCGGGTCGCGTCCGCGAGGCGGCAGGGTGGATGCCGTGAGCGAGCTCGAACCGATCGACGCGTCCGACGCGGCCCGGCAGCGGTCGCGCTTCGAGCGCGGGTTCGACGCGATGCTGTCGGTGCAGCGGCCCGTCGTGCTGGCGCACATCCGCAGCATCCGGTCGCGACGTCCCGATGCGACGCCGACGCAGCTCATCGCCATCCTGGAGCGCCGCTACCTGACGGCGGTCACGACGGGCGGCGCGCTCGTCGGGGCGTCGGCGGCGGTCCCCGCGGTGGGCGTCGGCGCGTCCCTCGCCCTGTCGGGCGTCGAGACGGCGGGGTTCCTCGAGGCGACGGCGCTGTTCGCGCAGTCGGTCACCGAGGTGCACGGGATCGCGGTCGACGACCCGGAGCGCGCGAGCACCCTCGTGATGACGATGATGCTCGGCGACAGCGGACGCGACCTGCTCAAGCAGCTCGCGAGCCAGGCCGGCGGCGGGGTGGGCCGCACGGCGTTCTGGGGCGAGCTCGTCACGAAGAGCCTCCCGTCGGCCGCGCTCGGCCCGATCGCCGACCGGGTGCAGAAGATGTTCGTGAAGCGGTTCACGGCGACGCAGGGCGGATCGATCGCGGGGCGGCTCATCCCGTTCGGGATCGGGGCCGTCATAGGCGGGAGCGGCAACCACCTCATGGGCCGCCGCGTCGTGCACTCGGCGCGGACCGCGTTCGGCCCCGCGCCGGCGATGTTCCCGCCGGACCTGGAGCCGCGGGCGAAGCAGCCCAGGCCGCCGAAGCAGCCCAAGGCGCTCAAGACCCCGAAGGCGCCCAAACCGAAGCGGCTCCCGCGCGGGCGCGGGAACTACCCGATGCTCCCGCCGCCGAGCGGCGGAGACTAGTCGGGCTGAGGCACCGACTCCTCGTCGGAGTCGTCGCCGTCGTCCTGCTGCGGGTCGTGTTCGACGCGCGGCTCGCCCTGGTGGAGGGCCGCCTGCTCGTGCCAGCGGCCGATGAGCAGCTCGATCGCGGCGTGGAAACGCTCCGTCGACGCCCCGGGCGCCGTGTCGCCGAAGTGGTGCTCCGCCCAGTGCGCCAGGTTGGCGCGCGACGTCTCGTCGTGGATGACGCGGTCGATGAACGCGAGCGGGTCGGCGAGGTCGGCGACCGACATCCATTCAGCGTGCGCGAGGAAGCCCGACTCGTCGAGCTGCGCCGTCGGCGACGCCGGGCGGGTGATGATGAGCGGCTTGCCGGTTGCGAGGCGGTCGTACACCATCGCCGAGACGTCGGTGATCTGCACGTCGGCGACGGCGATCTGCCAGCCGAGCTCGCCCCCCTCGTCGAACAGATGGCCGGCCGTCGGGTCGGCGGCGTTGGCTGCGGCGATCATCGCCTGGATGCGCTCGTTCGCCGCCCGGTACTCCCGCGAGTTGACCCCGCTGCGCGGGTGCGGACGGAAGATGAGCCGGTGGTTCGGCGAGGCGAGCACCGCCTCCGCGATGGTCACGCCGTGCGACGCGATCGAGCCGTACGCCATGGTGGGCCGGTCGCCCTCCCACGTCGGGGCGTAGAACACGACGGTCCGGCCGTTGCCCTCGAACGGCACGTGGTCGCTCAGGTGGTCGGTCTGCGGACGGCCGATCGGGATGCACCGCGTCGCGACGTCGTAGTTCCAGAGCTTCTTCGACAGGCGGTCCAGCGCGGCCTGCCCGGCGACGAACGCGTAGTCGTACGACTTGTACTGGTTGCTCGTCATGTAGATCTTGTCGGACTCGCCGTGGTTGATGAACACGTGCCACATGCGGCCGTACCGGAACATCTGGAAGTTCTTGATGTTCTGGTTGACGTAGAGCATGACCGCGAGGTCCTGCTCGGCGAGGAAGCCCTCGATATCGGTGACGGTGCGGAGGTAGAGCACCGGGACGGGCGACTCCTCGCGGATGGTGAGATACGAGCCGGGGCTGCGCGAGATGATGACGACGCCGCGGTGCTTCGCGAGCTCGGCGAGCGGGGCGTACCACTGGCGGAGCTGGTAGAGGTTCACGCGCGTGTCGGCGAAGTACACCGCCACCTGGATCGAGCCGGGCGCCGGCCGGTCCGCTTCGCCCCAGACGCGGTTCGCCTCGTTCCGCCGCTGCCGGTTGCGCAGCCCCGTGACGAGCACCTTGCGCGCGGTCCGCGCGTCGTTGAGCAGTCGCCCGAAGACACCCATCGCGACACCTCCCGCGACGATTCAAGCAGCCCTCCGACGCGCGGGACCCGGGAGCGGCGTTCCGGAGGCGCGCCCGTGACAGAATCGTGACCGAGCCGCCGACGGCGGCGGAGGAAGGCCCCGACAGCCCCGGATGGCGAGATTCACGTTCGGCGCCGGCAACGCGCGCAAGCTCCTGCGCGTCCCCCTCTACGCCCTCGGCACCGCCGCGTCGCTCGTCGTGCCGCGCACTCCGCGCCTGTGGGTTTTCGGCTCCGGCATCGGACCGGGCGAGGGTGCGCTGCCGCTCTACCGCGCGGCCCGCGGAGCGGCTCCCCCGGGACACGCGTCTCGTCTGGCTCGCGTCGACGGACGACGAGCTCGCGGAGGCCCGGGCGCTCGGCCTCGACGCGGAACGCAAGAACGGGTGGCGCGGGTTCCGGCTGACGCTTCGCGCGCGCGTCCTCGTCGTGACGCACGGGTTCGGCGACGTCAACCGCTTCGGCACCCGCGGCGGCTTCGTCGTGCAGCTGTGGCACGGCATCCCGCTCAAGCGCCTCCACCTCGACTCCCCCGCGACACTGCGGGTCTCCTTCCTGCCCGACCACCGGCTCGTCCGGGGTCTGCTCGCCTGGGCGTACCGCCGGGCGGGGCGCGGCATCCGTCTCTTCCCGGTCGCGTCGGAGCTCGTCGCCGCCCGGATCGCGTCGGCGTTCGGGGTACCTCACGACAACGTCGCCGTGACGGGCGACCCGCGCGACGATGTGCTCGTCGCCCGGCGCCCGGAGCCGCTGCTCGACGCGGGGTCGTCGCGCGCGATCCTCTACGCCCCCACGTGGCGCGACGGCGCCGTCGACCCCGTCGTGCCGACCGACGCGGAGTGGGAGGCGATCGCCGGGTTCCTCGAGGCCCGCGACGCGGTGCTCTACGTGCGGGCGCATCCGCTCGGCGCGGGCGACTACGCGCCGGGACCGGCCCGCAGCGACCGGGTGCGGATGCTCGGGTCCGACCGGGTGCGCGACGTGAACGCCGTGCTGCCCGAGGTCGACGTGCTGCTCACCGACTACTCGTCGATCGCGTTCGACTACTCGCTGCTCGGGCGGCCGACGGTGTTCCTCGCCGCGGACCTCGAGCAGTACGCGAAGCGACGCGGACTCTACGACCCGTACCGCGAGTTCAGCGGCGGACGCTACGCGTCGGACTGGGCGGGCGCGCTCGACCTGCTCGGCGCCGCGCTCGACGGCGACCCGGAGGCGCTCCGTCATGCGCAGTGGCTCGCCGCGGAGTACGTCGACGTGGTGCCCGGCGGCGCGACGGAGCGTGTGCTCGACCAGGTGCTCGCGCGCCTCGGCGGCGCCGCGCCCGCGGCAACCGTGCCGCGACGACCCCGCCCGGTCGTGACCGTCGAGTCGGCGTCGGAGGCGACCCTCCGGGTGCGGATCGCGGGCGACGTGCCGGCGGCGCGGCTCGAGGGCCGACGCGCGCGAGTCGACGGCGTTCTCTCCCGCGACGGCGGCGACACGGTCGCGACGTTCGAGCTCCTCGCATCCCGCTGGGGTTCGGAGCCGCTCGCGCTGCCGTCCGACGACTACCGCCTCCAGCTCGACACCCCCGTCGGGTGGACGGCGCGCGTCGACGCATCCGGGTCGGCCCGGCTGACCCACGAGCTGTTCCGCGCCGACGTCGCCCCGCGGGCCGGCGGACTCGTCGTCGAGGTCGCGGCGCCCCTCGCCGACGACGAGCGAGGCACCCGGGCCCAGCGGCGGCTCGAGCGCGCCTACCGCGCCGCCCGCCCCGAGCCCGAGGACGCCGTGTTCTTCGAGAGCTTCTACGGGCAGACGGCGGCGTGCAACCCGCTCGGGATCGACCGCGCCCTCGCCGTCGCCGCCCCCGGTATCCGGCGCTACTGGAGCGTCGTCGACGGGTCGGTCGCGATCCCGGAGGGCGGCATCCGCCTCATCGAGGGGTCGCGCGAGTGGTGGCGCGTGCGGGCGTCGGCCCGGGCGCTCGTCGTCAACGACTGGTTGCGCAAGCGGTTCCGTCGGCGACGGCACCAGCGGGTGCTGCAGACCTGGCACGGGACGATGCTCAAGAAGCTCGCACTCGACCGGGGTCCGGGCCTCCGCACCCGCATCGCGGTGCTGCGCGAGCGGGACAGGTGGGATGCGCTGCTCGCGCAGAACTCGTACGCGGCGCGCATCTTCCGGTCGGCGTACGCGGTGAAGGGTCCGATCTGGGAGCTCGGCTACCCGCGCAACGACGTGCTGCGCGACCCGGAGCGGGCCGCCCTCGTGCGTCGCGCCGTCGGCATCCCGGACGGGGCGCGGGCCGTGCTGTACGCCCCGACCTGGCGGGACGACCGCACCGAGATGGTGGACTTCGTCGACCTCGCCGCATTCGCACGGGAGCTCGGACCCGACCACGTGCTGCTCGTGCGCGGACACTCCCGCACGCTCCGGCACGGCCAGAACCTGTTCGGCGCGGGGCTCGTCGACGTCACCAGCTACCCCGACGTCGCCGACCTGCTCGACGTCGCCGACCTGCTCGTCACCGACTACTCGTCGGTCATGTTCGACTACGCCGCGACCGGGCGGCCGATGGTGTTCTTCACCCCCGACCTCGCGCACTACAGCGCCGACCTGCGCGGGTTCTACTTCGACCTGCTCGCGGAGGCCCCCGGTCCGATCGTGACGACGCGGGCCGAGTTGCGGGAGGCGATCCTCGCGTCGGCCGACGGTCAGCCGGAGTTCGCGGCCCGTGCGGCGGCGTGGCGGGAGCGGTTCACCCCGCTCGACGACGGTGCCGCGGGTGCCCGCGTCGTGGAGCGGATGCGCGCCGAGGGCTGGCTGGGCTGACGGCTCCGGGCCCGTTCATCCGTCGCACATGTGGCGGATGAGGGAGGCCGCACCCTCGAAATCGACGGATGAACGGTCAGGACTCCGTGCGGGAGCGGTCGACGACGTCGCCGGCACCGCGTAGCACCCCGACGAGGAACCCGGCGCCCCAGCTGAGGTGCATCGTCGCGAGCACCGCCATCAGCCGCACCCGGTCGGCGAGCGAGCCGGGGGTGGTGACGGCGGCGACGACGAGCAGCCCGAAGTAGAGGATCGGGCCGAGGAACACGAGCGACACGATCCAGGCGAGCACGGCCGGAAGGATGCCGGACACGAGCAGCGGGATCGCGACCACCGACAGCACGATCGAGAGCAGCAGCAGCGGGGGCGCGAAGAAGCGCAGCGGGTTGCGTCCGCCGAGGCGCCGCACGAGCTCCCCGCGCCACACCCCGGTCGCGTGGAACTGCCGCTGCAGCTTCTGCAGGGTGTCGCGCGGCCAGTAGCTGACGCGCAGTTGCGGGTCGAGCCAGACGAGATGTCCCGCCTCGCGGAGCCGGTAGTTGAGCTCCCAGTCTTCGCCGCGGCGGAGGCTCTCGTCGAATCCGCCGACCTCGCGCAGCGCGTCGGCGCGCATGACGCCCATGTAGGCCGACTCGGCGGGACCCTCGGTGGCGTGCTCGCCGTGGTAGGCGCCGCCCCCGAGTCCGTATCGGCTGTTGTAGGCGCGTGCGACGGCGGCCTGCAGCCCTGGGCGGCCGACGGCGACCATGATGCCGCCGAGGCTCGCGGCGCCGGTGCGTTCGAGGGTGTCGACGGCGCGGCTCGTGTAGCCGGGCGACAGCTCGGTGTGGGCGTCGACGCGCACGATGATCGGATGCCGGCTCGCCGCGATGGCGAGGTTGAGTCCGATGGGGGATGTCCATCCCGGGGTTGTCGACGACGCGGATGCGCGGGTCGTCTCTGACGAGCCGTTCGACGATGCGGTCGGTGCCGTCGGTGGAGGGTCCGACGGCGAGCACGATCTCGAACTCGCCCGGGTAGTCCTGGGCGACGATGCTGGCGACGGCGGCCTCGAGGTAGCCGGCCTCGTTGAGCACCGGCATGACGTACGAGACGGCCGGCTTCGGCATCCTGTGTGCACCCTCCCGGCTGACCGGGCCGGCGTGGTGCCGGGCCCGGTCGAGCCTACCAACGGGAGGGGACGCCCCTCGATGGGGCTGCCGCGCGCGACGCCGCCGTGCTAGGGGGCGACGTACTCGCCGAGGGTCGCGGTGGCGGTGGCGGCGCGGCCGTTGCGCACGTACGTGAACTCGACTTCGTCGCCGGCGGCGTGGAGTCGCACCTGAGCGGTGAGGTCGACGCTGCCGGTGATCGGCGCTCCGTCGAACTCGGTGACGATGTCGCCTTCGCGCAGCCCCGACTCCTCGGCGGCACCGCCCTCGGTGATGCCGACGATGACGGCGCCGACGATGGACCCGTCGTCGCTCGTCGCGTCGCGGACGGTCGCTCCGAGGAGGCCGTGGGTGGCGACGCCGTTCTCGATGAGCTCGCCGGCGACGCGTTCGGCGAGGTCGGCCGGGATGGCGAAGCCGACGCCGATGGATCCGCCCGTCGTGCTGGTGCCGCCGGCGTTCGCGATGGCGACGTTGATGCCGACGAGCTCACCGGCCGCGTTGACGAGCGCGCCGCCGGAGTTGCCGGGGTTGATGGCGGCATCCGTCTGGATGACGGGGATCGAGATGGTGCCCGATCCGCCGGTCGACTGCTGGCCGGGGATGTCGAAGTTGAACGGGTTCTGGGGGGTGTCGCCGTCGTCCCCGGGGGTGTCGTCGGGGACGGCGGAGGAGTGGATCTGGATGCTGCGGTCGAGCGCGCTGACGATGCCGTCGGTGACGGTGTTGGAGAGCCCGAGCGGGGCGCCGATCGCGACGACGCGGTCGCCGACGTCGAGTGCGTCGACGTCGCCGAACTCGATCGGGGTGAGCCCGTCCGCGTCGACGAGCTTCACGACGGCGAGGTCGACGAGCGGGTCGGTGCCGACGACTTCGGCGCGGAAGATGCGGCCGGCGGCCGTCGTGACCTCGACGTCGGCGTTGCGGGAGGCGCCATCGAGGGTGATGACGTGGTTGTTGGTGAGGACGTAGCCGTCTTCGCTGAGGATGACGCCCGACCCGCTGCCTGCGCCGTTCGACGCGGTGACGCTGAGGGTCACGACGGACGGGCCCGCCTTCGCGGCGACGGCGTTGACGACGTTGACGTCGTCGGGCGAGTTGACGGTGATCGTCTGGGGCGAGGTGACGGTCTGGTCCTGCTGACCGGAGGCGGCGGCGACAGCCCATGCGGCGATGCCCGCTCCGGACGCTCCGCCGACGAGGGCGCCGACGGCGAGTCCGGCGACGAGGACGCCGGCGGTGCTGCGCTGCTTCGGCGCCGCGGGGGGAGCGGCCGGGGGTTCGGCGGCGGCGGGCGCGGGCAGGGCGGGCTGGGTGAGGGCGGGCTGGACCTGCTCCGTGGGCTGGGCCTGTTCGGCGGGCTGGACCTGCTCGGGGATAGTCGAGTCGGACTCGGGCATCGGGTGCTCCTTTCAGCGCAGCCCAGCATCCCGCCGGATCCTGTGGGTTCTTTATGGCCGCGCTGGGAGCCTAATCGGCGACTCTGATCGCTTCGTCAGCACCCCGGCCCGGCGGGGTTGGCGAGGCAGTCCTGCTCGACGAGCACAGTCTTCGCGGTGCCGACTCGCAGGTGCAGGTCGTTGGCAGGGAGCGTCAGGCTGCCGATGACGGGAAGCCAGGGTCCGCCGTCGAACCGGTACTCGGCTCCGAAGGTGATCGTGAGCGTGATCGTGTAGTCGCCGAGCCGCTCGTAGACGTGCGACGTCGGCGTCGGGTCGAACTCGTTCAGCCCCTGCGCCGCCCACGTCCCACCCTTCGTCGACTTCGTCGCCGCGGCGCCGTCTCCGTACACCCAGTGGAACGCCGTCGGAGTGAAGCGCACGTCTGCGGGTCGCCCGAGCAACGTGCCCGCGACGACGTGCTGCTCGGTGAGCGCGTAGAAGTTCGTGTGCAGCCCCGCGACCGTCCACCCGTCGGGTTCCATCTGCTGCCGCCCCGGCGTCGGCACGAACGCCGCGATATCCCGCGTCGTGATCGGGGAAACCCCGGGCGGCGGCGGAAGTCCAGGCAAGCACGTGGGACTGTTCTGGTTCTGAATCAAGCAACTGAACGCGTTCGGATACCGTTGCCCCGACCAGAGCGGGCCTGTGGGAATAGCCGGGACTCCAGAGGTCTCAGCGGTGCCCGACTCTGCAGCACCCGTCAGTACGACGGCGCCTTCGGACCAAGCTCCGCCTACGGTTGGACAGCCGAATGAGATCAGCGTCCCGGCGCACTCGCTTTCCGACGCACGCGCGGGAAGCCCTGCCGCACAGCACAAGCCGAGTGTGACTACAAACAGAAGGATGAATCTGGCCATGGGGTGTTGTCCTCAATCAAGCGCGCCTCATCGGTTACGCGAAGCACGACTTCCAGCGCGATGACGACAGGCCGTGCGTCGGGTGTTACGTCAGCGCCATCGCTGTTGAATACGCGCACCGCCGCAGCGTCGACGCACGCATAGAACGCCACCTCGGAGTAGAGGTCGAAGTTGGCGTACTGCTGAAGTTCAACCTGTCGCAGAGACGTCGCACCCTCAGTCCGGAGACCGTTGTCGGCCAAGTACCGAGCTCCCTCGAGTTCGTCCGGCAGTTGCTCCTCCGTGACGAACGGAGCGATCCGCTCGGGGTCGACGCCACCCTCGTTGGCGATCAGACTCGACACCTCCAGGTACGCCGCATACGCCTCCTCCGCGGCGGCGAGGGCCTCCTCCTCGGACGCGAAGATCGGCGTCGCAGTGGGGGTGGGCGGCAGGGTCGGCAGCGGGTCGCCTCCGGCGCACCCGCTGAGGGCGATGACGACGGCGCCGACGACGGTTGCGCGCAGGGTCCCGATCCGCATGCCGACCAACGTAGCCACGCTCCCGGCCCCGCCCCGGAGCTTTCCACACCCCCCACTCCCCCTAGGCTGATCGCGGGGGAAGGAGCAACGTGGCGTTATCCCGACAGGACGGACTGCTGGATGCAGCCGCCCACCTCGTCGTCGAGGACGGGTTCGACGCCGTCTCCCTGACCCGCATCGCGGTCCAGGCCGGGGTCTCGACGGACGAGCTGCTCGAGGTCTTCGGATCGCTCGAGGCACTCCTCGTGGAGTTGCTCAACCGCGAGTTCATGGCCCTCTGGACGGAGCTGCTCGACCACATCGAGCGGGACCCCCGCGGGGGCCTCCTGTCGCGCATCTACCGCTACACGCTGCCCGCCCTCTACGAGCGACCGCTTGTGCGGGCTCTCTATCTCTCCGACCGCGATGGACTCAACACGATCGTGCGCGCGACGCACGGGTTCCCGTTCGCGCCGCGCTACGGGCTGCGCGCCGAATTCATCCGGCGCATGCAGGAGCTCGGGATGGTGCGCCCCGAGGTCGACGCCGAGAACCTCTCCGCGGTGCTCGCCGCGGTCGCCGCCGGGGCCGCGGTCACGGCGCCGCACGTGCAGCTCGACGACGTCAACGAGGGGCTGTTCGAGCTGCTGACCCTCGCCGCCGACGCCGCCGTCTCCGACACGACGCCCGGGAAGACGGCGTTCGTGGAGTTCGCCCTGTCGCTGGCCTCCCCCGACACGGGTCACTAGGCTCTGCGCCATGAGCGTCCCCACCACTCCCGACGTCCCCACCGCCGCCGACTTCGCCGCCGTCGGCAAGGCGATCTGGTGGATGGTGCTGCTGCGCGGCATCGCCGCGATCCTGTTCGGCATCCTCGTGCTCGTCTTCTCGCCCGATGTGACCCTCGTCGCCCTCGCGATCCTGTTCGCGGTGTACTCGATCGTCGACGGCGTCGTCGAGATCGCGCACGCGATCCGCATCCGGAACCGCGCGCCGCGCTGGGGATGGCTGCTGCTGTCCGGCATCCTCTCGGTCGTCGCCGGCGTCGTCGCCGCGTTCTTCCCGCTCCTCACCGGATTCTTCGGGGCCCTCGTGATCACCTACCTCATCGCGTTCTGGTCGATCGTGTCGGGCTTCGCCGGCTTCCCCGCGGCGCACGCGACGGCGGATGGCGGCCGCAAGACGTGGGCGTACGTCACGTCGGCGCTCGCGGTGCTGTTCGGTCTCGCCCTCATCGTCATCGCGACCTTCAACCCGGGCGGCGCGGTGCAGGCGCTCGTGTGGACGATCGGCGTCTACGCGATCGTGATCGGGGTGATGCTCATCGCGCTCGCCGTCGGGGCGCGCAGGGTCGCGCGTCAGGTGACCGCCGCTTAGGGGAGCAGCAGTTCGAGCCGATCGCCGTCGAGGCGGACCCCCGGCTGGATGCGCGGGAACGTCCGGGGGCGGGCGAGAGCCTCGGCGGTGGACGTCTCCCGTGAGAGTTCGCGCAGCATCGCCCGCGTCGGCGGCATGAGCGGCAACTCCCCCTGGAGGGCGTCGCGGGGGGTCATCCACACCTGGAGGTCGGCCTCGCCGACGATGTCTCGCGGTTCCTGACCCTCGGGGACGGCCGCGAGCAGGAAGTGCGTATCGAACCGGCGCTTCTCGCTGATCGGCGTCACCCAGTGCGCGAGCGGGGCGAGCAGGCTCGCGTCGAGGCCGAACCCGCGCCGGCGGAGCATGCCGGAGAGCGACACCGACCCCGACTCGAGTGCGAGCCGATCGGACTCCCACGCCGGGTCGTCGTCGAGCGCCACGGGACGTCCGTCGGGGTCGACGGCGAGCAGCACCCCGCACTCCTCGAAGGTCTCCCGCACGCCGGCGACGAGGAACTCCGGATGTGGGGGCGGCGTCCCGAGCCAGGGGACGTCAATGCCGTCCGAGGGGTCGACGGAGCCGCCGGGGAACACGTAGAAGCCGGGCGCGAAGGCGAGGCGCGGGTTTCGGCGCAGCAGGAGCACCTCGAGTCCGTCGGCGCCGTCACGCGCGAGGACGACCGTGACCGCGGGTCTCGGCGCGACCGGCTCGACCGATCCGTCGAGCACTCCGCGTACGCGCGGGAGGTCGTCGGGGTCCACGGGCAGGTAGATCACCACGTCTCCGCACCCTCCAGACTCGTCGCCGTCGGCCGATACCCCAGCCTGTCACGGGCGGCGGAGATGTCGAGGGTGCGCTCCATCCCGACCTGGCTCACCGCATACCGGGTGAGGGCGGGGCGCCGTCGCCGCAGCCGGGCCGCCGTCTCGAGCGACGCGGCGAGCGCGAACGCGGAGCGGTACGGGATCGACGCGATCCGAGCCTTCACGCCGCGGCGGGCGAAGAACTCGCGCAGCACGTCGGCGAGCACGACGGGTTCGGCGTCGGCGACGTTGTAGGTGCCCCGCGGCACCGTCGGGACGAGGGCGAGCTCGACGGCACGCACGAGGTTGTCGACGTGGGTGAGGGAGTGCCGCACCTCCGCGCCCTCCGNGAGCATGAGGCGTCCGCCGCGCACCGCCGCGAGGAGCCGCGGCAGGAGGGTGGTGTCGCCGGGGCCGTACACGGCGTGGGGGCGGAGGATGACGGCGTCGGTGCCGGCGAGCTCGAACTCGGCGTACGTCTTCGACTCCGAGTACGGCGACAGGAACCGCCGCACAGGGAACGCCGACTCGTGCACGTCGACATTCGGCACGAACGCGTCGTACACGCTCGAGGTGGACAGGTGCACGATGCGCGCGCCCGGGAAGCTCCGCACGACGGTGCGGGTGCCGTCGCGGTTCGCCGTGAGGGCGGCGGGCAGGGGCGCCCAGTCGTCGGCGAGCGCCGCGCAGTGCACGACCGCCTCGAAGTCGCGGTCGGCTTTGAGGGGTCCGTGGTCGAGGTCCCACACCCGGTAGCGGGCGAGCGGATGCGACCACCCGCGCTCGCGACGCCCGAAGCCGACGACCTCGTGGTGCGCGTCGGCGAGGGCGGTGGCGACGGCTCCCCCGATGAATCCGGAGGCCCCGGTGACGGCGATCCTCACTGCGTTTCTCCGGAGGTTCTGCTCAGTTCTCCGGCGACCAGCCGGGCGACCTCCCGCCGATCCAGTTTCCGCGAGCGACCGCTGCGGGGAAGCTCCGGAGAAACGAACACCACGTCGGGGAGCACGCCCACGTCGACGAGGCCCGGAAGCGCGCGTGCGACGGTGCGGGCGAGGGGGTGCCGCGGGTCGAGGGATGCCGGGGGCGCCTCGTCGGGGACGATCAGGAGCACGAGGCGATCGTCGCCGATGTCGTCCGGGACTCCCGTCAGCACCGCCTCGCGCACACCCGGGAGCGACGCGATGACGGGTTCGTAGAGGCCGGGGTAGACGTTCTGGGTGCCGCGGATGAACATGTCCTTCTTGCGCCCCAGCAGCGTGAGCCCGTCGCCGTCGAGTCGCGCGAGGTCGCCGGTGCGCACCTCCCCCGCGTCGCGCTCCCCCAGGTAGGTCGCGCGCGAGGGTCCGTCGATCACGAGCTCGCCGTCGTCGATCCGCGCGACGACGCCCGGAACGAGCCGTCCCACCCAGTCGCCGTCTGCCTCCGATCTGGCGAGCTTCTCCGCACCGTCGGCGATCGCGACCGGCAGCAGCTCCGTCATCCCGTACACCGCGCGGATGCCGGCGGCGGGGAACGTCGCACGGATGCGCTCCAGCAGGGGACGCAGCACGGGCGCCCCGCCGAGCACGACCGTCTCGAGCCGCGGTGCCGGGCGTCCCTCCAGTTCGCGGAGGATCGCATCCATCGCCGCGGGCGCCGCGAACAGCACGTCGGCGTCGTCGAGGAGCGGCACGAACGCCCGCGGCTGCGCGCCGGGGTCGAGACCGGGCGGCGGCATCGTCCAGTGCGCGCCCGCGATGAGCGCCGGGATGCCGACCATCAGCTGGTCGGTGAGCACCCGCTGCCCGGGGCGCAGCGCGGCGGCGGCGATGTCTCCGAGTCCCGCGCCGAGCGACGCGCGCGTGTGCACGACGGCGCGCGGCGCCTCTGTCGTGCCGGAGGTGAACACGATGAGCGCCTCCTCCGCTCTCGCGGGTCGAGGAGCGCCGGGCGCAGGCGGACGAGTGCTCAACCCTCGAACCGGGACGGCCCCGCGGGGGGACGCCGGGGAGGCGCGGGCCGACGAAGAGGTGGCGCGCGTCGGGCACGATACGCGCGTAGTCGGGAAGGTCGATCCCCCGCCGCCGGGCGAGTGGACGCAGCAGCTGCGTCGAGGCGAGGTAGAGGAGCGACTCCGCCGCCACCCACCGAGGACCGGCGAGCGCGGTGCGGGCGCGGAACAGCGCCTCCCCCGCCCCCGGGTCGGCGAACACGACGGTTCCTCTCGCGTGCACGACGCCGAGGGCGAGGATGACGGCGTCGCGTCCGGGGCGGACGGAGAAGAGCACGCGCTCGCCGGCTTCGAGCCCCTGGGCGCGGAGACCCGCGGCCGTCGCACGGATGCGGGAGCCGAGTTCCGCGTAGGTGAGGGTCTCGACACGCGGTCTTCGACCGCTACTCGACCACCGGTGGCCGGGGGCCGCGCTGCTCAGGGCGGGGTGGTCCGGCCACCGGTCGCAGGCGGCGAGGACTGCATCCACGAGGTCGGTCACGCGCGCTGCAGCTCCAGCCGCGCGTAGGACGGGATGAGCACGCCGCGCGACGGCTCGCGCCCGACGATCCGGACGTCGGGGTTGTCGAGGAGCGCTCCGAGGGCGAGCCGCACCTGCGCCATCGCGAGCGGGGCGCCGAGGCAGTAGTGCGCCCCCGCGCCGAACCATAGCTGCTTGAGCTGCGCCGCCGGGTTCGTCGCCGGGTCGAACTCGCCGAGCGCGCGGTTCGCCCAGATCGTGCCGAGCAGCACCCGGTCGCCCGGACGCACCGCGACGCCGCCGATCGTCCGAGGCTCGACGACGGAGCGCAGCATCATGGGCGACGGGGTGGTGACGCGCAGCCCCTCCGCGATCGCGGCGTCCACGAGTCCCCGGTCGGCGGCGAGTCGCGGCAGCCAGCCGGAGTCGACGAGGATGGCGGCGAGCCGCGGCACGTACGACACGATCGTCTCGGTGCCGGTGAGCACGAACGCCCCCACCGCGCCGAGGGCTTCGCGTTCGTCGAGGCCGAGGGCGCGCATCCTCCCGGGGACCGTGGACTCGTCGCTCGCGTACGCCCGCCGTGCGTGCTCGCCGAGCTCGGCGAGGATGCCGCGCGCGATCCCGACCTGCCGCGGGGTGAGCCGGGGACGGGCGAGGGTCACGAAGCCGGTGACGGCCGACACGCGGCGGAACAGCTCGTCGTCGACGACGGTGTCGGCGAGGCCGACCAGCTTCGCGATCACGGCGGAGGCGGAGCGGCGTGCGTGCGCGACGAGGTCGACGCGCTCCCCGCGGGCGAGGGCGTCGGCGAAGCCGCGGGTCGTGTCGCCGAGGCTCGCCGCGACGAGACCGTCGACGAACGCGGGCGCGAACAGGGGTGCGAGCTTCCGGCGCAGCACGCCGTGCTCCTCGCCCTCCATGTTGAGCAGCACCGACGGACCGAGCACGGGCGTCCACAGGTCGCTCGGCGCCCCGGGGCCGTTCTTCGTGAACCCCGCTGTGTCGAGCAGCGTCGCGCGCAGCAGGGCGGCATCCTTCACGACCAGCCCGAGCCCCGGGATGCGGCGCACCGGCCCGCGGACCGCCGACAGCAGCGGATACGCGATCGGGTGGGCGGCGCGCACGACGCGCTCCTCCCAGCGGCGGGCCAGCTCGACGGTCATCGGATGTCCACGTGCTCCGGACGGTAGGCGTGATCCTTGTACCAGAGGAGCGTGTTCTTCAACCCCCACGCCCGCACCCTGCGCGACGAGCCGAACACGACGACGTCACCCCGCCTGGCGTAGTCGCGCGTGAGCTTCCGGACGGCGTTGACGAGGGCGCGGTCCTCGTGGAGCTCCTCGATCCTCGTGCGCGGGAACCCGCCCGCCGCGAGGTACAGCTCGGCGGTGATGCCGACGTTGCACCCCGCCGCCATCATGTAGGGCCCGAGGTACTCGGGTCCGCGGTTGCCGGGTCGGACGCGGCCGAACGCCTCCGCGAGGTGCACGGCGCCGCGCAGCAGCAGCCGGGTCGGCCACCCGACGCCCTCGTCGCGGCGCGGCACGAGCTCCCCGCCGACGAGCCGCAGCCCGAGGCCGCCCTCGGCGCGCGGGGTGAGGGCGCGACGGACCGAGGCCGTCCAGTCCTCCCGTGGGAGGCAGTCGGCGTCGGTGCGCGCGAGGAGCGTCGCGCCGGCGTCGATCGCGGCGCGCATCCCCGTGTCGGCGGCGGCGCCGGTGCCCTTCTGCGGTTCGTGGATGACGCGCCACCGGGTGAGGCCGCGCTCGCCGGCGAACGCGCGGATGACGTCGCCCGAGCCGTCGGTGGAGCCGTTGTCGACGAACACGACGTCGACGTCGGCGTCCCGCTGCGCGGCGAGCGCCTCGAGCGTCGGCCCGATCCCCGCCGCCTCCTGGTACACGGGCACGACGACCGCGAGGCGACCGCGGGTCACAGACGCACCGCCATGAGACCGAGGGAGATGCCGCCCGCGAGCCCGATGAGCAGCACGAGCGACCCGGGGCCCACCGTCCCCCGCTCCCGCGCGAGTCGCAGCTGGAGCGGCAGCGTCGCCGACGCGATGTTGCCGTGCTCGGCGACGGTGATGACGGTGCGGTCGCTCCGCACCCCGAGTCGCTCGAAGATCGGCCCGAGGTACGGCAGCGCGACCTGGTGGATGGCGACGAGGTCGAAGTCGTCCATCGTGTAGCCGGAGTCGTGCAGCATCCGCTCCACCGGTTCCGGGCCGAGCTCGAGGAACGCCGCCTGGAGCCCGGCGCCGTCCATGTCGTAGTAGGTGGCGTCGAGGTCGTGCGGACGCATGGTGCCGCCGCCGGGGAGGGTGCCGACGGCCCAGTGCCGCGACTCGGCGACGAAACGCGACGCACGGATGCCGGTCTCCGGGTCGTCGGACGCTTCGAGGATGACCGCGGCGCCCGCGTCGCCCATGACATAGCCCGGGAACGAGGGGATGAACTGCGACGGGTCGTCGAGCTTCCAGCGCACCGCGACGCTCGTCATCTCGCCGCTCGCGACGAGCACCCGCCGGTGCTGCCCGGTGCGGATGAGCGCGTCGGCCACCTGCATCCCGTTGAGCACCGAGTTGCACGCGTTCTTGACGTCCATGACGGGCGCCGTGAGGCCGAGCTTCGCGGCGACGATGTGGCTCGTCGCCGGCTCGACGAGGTCCTGCGCGGCTGCGGAGAAGATCACGAGGTCGACGTCGCCGCCGGCTTCGGCGAGCGCCTGTCGGGATGCCGCCACGGCGAGGTCGGACGCGTTCCACCCGTCGGGGGCGACGTGCACGCGCTCCACCCCGGTCATCCGGGCGATGAGACCGGTGGCAAGGCGCATCCCCGGGTTCTCGCTCCGGAGGCGGTGCTCGGTCTCGGTGGTCGTCCTCACCGCCTCGGGCAGGTGCACCCCGATTCCGGCGATACGGGTCGACGCGGACATCGACTGGGAGCCTAGCCGCCCGCTAGGTTGACCACGTGCGCGCACCTCGACTGTTCAGGGCCCTCGTCGCCGCCGCCGGTGGACTCCTCCTCGCCGGAGGGGCCGCGCTCCCGGCCGCCGCATCGTCCGCACCCGCGGCGGACGACCGCGACGAACCCGCCGTCGTCGCGCTCGACGCCGCCGGCGTCGGAGTCGACGACTTCGTCTTCGCGTCGTTCGACGGCGTCTACGAGCTCTCCCGCGGCGACGACGGCCGCTCCCGGCTGCACACCGTCGAGACCCTCGTCGCCGTCTTCCCCGAGTACGACCAGAACCGCGGCATCCGGCGCGCCCTCGTGTCCGACTACAAGGGCCACTCGACCGACATCCGCATCGTGAGCGTTACCGACGGCAACGGGGTTCCCCGCAGCTACGACGTCGAGACCGACGACGAGGGCTTCACCCTGGTGACGATCGCGGTGCCGCAGGGCCAGTATGTGCACGGCGAGCAGACCTACGTCATCGAGTACACGCAGTCCGACGTCACGGCGACCTCGACCGACACCGCCGACGGCGTGACGCGCGACGAGTTCTACTGGGACACCAACGGCACCGGCTGGCGGCAGCCGTTCGGCGAGGTCACGGCGACGGTGCGCGTCGCCGCCGACCTCATGCCGGCGCTCACCGGCGACGCGTACTGCTACTACGGCTACGCGAACTCGACCGATCGCTGCGAGATCTCGTCGTCGGGCGGGGAGTTCCGCGCCTCCGTGAACGACCTGTTCGCCGGGCAGAACATGACGGTCGCGATCGGCTTCCAGCAGGGCACGTTCGCCGGCGCCCCGTTCTGGACGTACGTGCCGATCCTCGCGCTCATCGCGATCGCGCTCGTCCTGTTCGGGCTCGTCTACGCGCTCATCACGCGGTTCGTGCTCTGGCGCGACGCCCCCGGCCGCGGCATCGTCATCGCGCAGTACGAGCCCGCGGAGGGCATGAGCGCGATGCTCGCCGCCAACATCGTCGGCAAGCCGCGCAAGGGGATGGCGGCGACCATCGTCGACCTCGCCGTGCGGAAGAACCTCCGCATCCTCGAGCACGACCAGGGCTGGAGCAAGGTCTTCGGCGTGCAGCGTCTCAGCAACGAGGGCCTCGGCCCCGACGAGCAGCGCGTCATGGGCGCCCTGTTCTCGATCAACCCGTTCGCGATGGGCGGCCTCCCCGGCCTTCAGTCGCTCTTCCAGGTCGGTGGGCGGATGCCGCAGCCACAGCCCGATCCCGCGGGCGAGGTGCGCTGGCTCACGAAGGGCGACACGGTGCTCGGGCAGCAGGTCGTGGCCCTCACGAAGGCGGTCGAGCGCGAGGTCGAGGCGGGGGGCCTCCGCCGCAAGCCGTCGTGGTCGCCGATGCTCCTCGTGATCGGCAGCATGGTGCTCGCCGGCATCCTGCTCATCATCCAGACGATCGTCGGCAGCGGCGAGACGAGCATCGTCGTCGGCGTCGTCGGGCTCAACCTGGTGCCGTGGATCGCGATCTTCGCCGCCGGGCTGCTCGCCCGACGCCGGCCGCTCACCGCGAAGGGGTCGGAGCTCAAGGAGCACCTCGAGGGCCTCCGGGAGTTCATCCGCGTCGCGGAGGCCGACCGCCTGCAGATGTTGCAGAGCGTGTCGGGGGCGGAGCGCATCCCGACCGGCGACGGCGCCGCGATCGTGAAGATCTACGAGCGGCTCCTCCCGTACGCGCTGCTGTTCGGGCTCGAGAAGGAGTGGGCGCAGGAGATCGCGAAGTACTACGACACGAACCCGCCGGACTGGTACTCCGGCTCGAGCGGGTTCTCGATCGGCGCCTTCGCGGCGGGCATCTCGACGCTCTCGTCGACCGTGTCGACGTCGTACTCGGGCTCGTCGAGCTCGTCGTCGTCCGGCGGCGGCGGAGGCGGCGGGTCGTCCGGCGGCGGCGGCGGTGGTGGTGGCGGCGGCGGCGTCTAGCTCTAAAACTGACGGAGGTTGTTGACAGTCGGTCTTCCTGATGGGAAGGAAGATCGCATGTCATCAACGATCACGGCATCGGCCGAGCGGGAGCTCGAGCGCCGGGCTAAACACAAGCTCGCG
>Ga0065721_10003814_pt1 | contig 71276 bp, 50 predicted proteins | sample Mesricmetagenome_FD_59108 | JGI IMG/M metagenome (GOLD analysis project Ga0065721, IMG submission 59108) | Mesophilic microbial community from rice straw/compost enrichment Sample: eDNA_1 v2 (version 2) | ecosystem: Engineered > Solid waste > Grass > Composting > Bioreactor | place: USA: Davis...
GAAACGGCTATCTTTTTCCATTTTTGAAGCCTAATAGTAGATTTCAACAATGAATAAAGCAGCAACTATAGCACCGAATTCCGTACAGAAAGACTGGTGGAAAAAAAGCGCGGAAGGTGTTCCGCACCTGATAACTGAAACACCTGGCCCCATATCGAAACGCATGCATGCCAATGCGGCCAAATACATGAAAGGACTAAGCAGCCAGGTAAAACTTTTCCCCGTTTGTTTTGAAGAAGGATATGGCATCACCCTCACCGATGTAGACGGCAATAAATACCTTGATTTCAGTTCCGGCATTTATGTGACCTCGCTGGGTCATTGCCATCCCAAAATTTCTGAAGCCGTTGCTTACTGGGCCAAAAAGCTCATGAATGCGCACGACTTCACTACACCCGTAAAAGAAAAATTGCTGGAAAAAATGGCCGATGTATTGCCCGGCAGTCTGAACGCCATACAGCTTTACAGCGATGGCAGCAGCGCCGTGGAAGCCGCCATACGCGCCGCCCGCGCTATTACGGGCAAGCACGAATTCATATCCGGCTTTCGCGATTTTCACGGCAAAACCATGGCAGCAGTAAGCTGTGCACAAATGATACGCGGCGATGTACACAGCTATGGCCCCACCCGCGCACCGGGTTTTTATATGGTGCCCCGCCCCGATCCCTATCGTCCCTTATGGACAACAGCCGATGGCACCATCGACACTGACAAATACATCGAATTCTACGAACAATTCATTACGGAAAGTACCGTTGGCAACCTGGCCGCCTTTGTGCTGGAACCCGCACAGGGATGGGCAGGTTCTATTTTTCCGCCCGATGATTTTTTCCCCAAGCTCAGAAAGCTGTGCGATAAGCTGAACGTATTGTTATTCGACGATGAAGTGCTGGCCGGTATGGGCCGTACAGGCGAATGGCTCACCATGAACCATTGGAATGTACAACCCGATATTGTAACCCTGGGTAAATCGTTTGGCAATGGCTTCCCCGTAACCGCCATGGTGTTGAAAGAAGAATACGGCGAGGCGCTTGAAAGCATTTCGGCTTCCAGCAGTTATGGCGGTAACCCCATGGCCTGCGCAGCAGCCCTGGCATCAATAGAAGTGATAGAAGAAGAATACCTGTTGGAAAATGTACGCACGGTAGGTGCGGCCATTATGAAAAGACTGGAAAGAATGAAAGCCCAACACCCCATCATTGGCGATGTAAAGGGCAAGGGCTTTTTGCTGGGCGTAGAACTGGTGAAAGACAAAACCACCAAAGAGCCCTTTAGCCAGGCAGGCACTCTGGTATACCAGAAAGCATTTAAAAAAGGACTGGCCTGGATACCCGCCGGACATATTTTAAGAATGTCGCCACCGCTCATCATGGACGAAGCGCATGCCATGAAAGGTCTGGACATGATAGAAGACGCCATCACAGAAGTAGAAAAAGAATTCGGCTATGTATAAGACCATCCTTTACTCAACCATAGTTTGTATGAGCATGACCCATTGCAGTACACCCGCCGAAACTACCAGCAAAACCTGTGCAGACACGCTACGGAATGCCGTTCAGCATGCCAATAGCTTTTTTGTGAAAGTACATGCCGGTGAAGCGCTGGCTTTGAACAACGACACCGAAGGACTGGAAGCAGCCTTTACGAAATTGCGCGATGAAGATCCCGGTCACCTCATTGGCGCCACCCGAGTGCTGGCCCGTGTAAACAGGAATAACCCGGAGCAATACAATGCCTGCATAGATGTGATCATTGACCAGTTTTTGCATGCCGACTCCAGTCATCCACGACTGGTGGCATTGGAAAGCCTGGGCAAGCTGGGATACAGCCAACCCATGCCGGAGATTGTACAACAGGCACAAAACGGTGAGGGTGGTTTTAAAGCCATGGCCCGCTGGGTATTAAGCAATAACGGCGCGCCGGATACAGAAGACAGCCTGGCGGCTTTGCTGGCATCGCCTGAAGTGGCCGATTACCGCGGCGCTTCTTATGCCCTGCGCTTCAAGCAATCTATTCAGCCCGCTACACTACAAAAACTGGAAGCCCTGGCCAAAGGCCTGGCGCCGGATGCGTCGGGTAGAGTATATGTGCTGAGCGCCCATTTTGTACACCATCCCAATAACGATACTAAACAGGCATTGCTGGCTTACCTGAAAGGCGTTTCCACAGAACGTTATGAAGTGGCAGAAGCCTTATCTTTAAAAGGAAGCACCGAAGACCTGCCGGTATTGCAAACACTGCTGGCAGACGAAGACAACGATGTTCGTGTTGCAGCCGCCAACGCCATCATAAAGATCAACGCGCGCAACGCCACTCACTAAAACATGCACAATGAGATCAAGCAGGGTATTAAGAAAATTACGCGCCCATCAAAACGCCAATTGTTTAAAAGCAAATATAGGGGATGCACAAGCTACCGAAATAGCCTGTATGTCAGGCTTTGATTGTTTGTGGATAGACAGGGAGCACCTGGCGCAGGACTGGTCGGTACTGAACGCACAAATACTGGCTGCCAAAGCCCATGATGTAGACGTAATGGTACGTGTACCCCGCGGCAGCTACAGCGATTATATCAAACCACTGGAAATGGATGCCACAGGCATCATGGTGCCGCATATTATGAGCGTGGAAGACGCCAGACAGGTAATAAAATGGACACGCTTTCACCCGCTGGGCCTGCGCCCCATAGATGGCGGCAGTGCAGACGGCGCCTATACCCGCATGGACTTTAACGAATACATTCAACAAGCCAATGCACAACGTTTTGTTGTGTTGCAGATAGAAGATCCGGAACCATTACAAGAGCTGGATGCCATTGCAACCTTACCTGGATACGATATGCTGTTTTTTGGCCCCGGCGATTTCAGCCAGGCCATTGGCGCACCCGGCGAATGGAACCATCCCAAATTGATTGAAGCACGCAAGCTGGTAGCACAAACTGCCCGCAAACACGGCAAGTTTGCCGCCACATCGGGCAGCATCAACAGCCTGGATGAATTGCTGGATATAGGTTACCAGTTTGTGAACATCGGCGCCGATGTGGTGGGCCTCAGCCAATATTGCGATGGACTGATACAAAGGTTCAACAATTCATCTGCTTCCCGGCCAACCAACAGCCAGGCGCCGGGCAAACCCTATTAAGTATAAGATAACAGTTGGCCAATGGAATATGCTGCACAATCTGTCATACAAAACAAACAGGCTTTTGCACTAAAAGGCAGGATCATGACCCCCGAGGGCATTACCAAAGGGGCTATAGCCATAGAGAATGGAAAAATAAAAGCATTTAACGATCAGGGATTTTCGGGTATGCATACCATCGATATGGGCGATGCCTATATTGTTCCGGGTTTTGTTGACCTGCATATGCATGGCATACACCAATACCTGATCGATAACGGCATCAGGGACCTGGAACAGATATGCCGCATCATTCCACAATATGGCATCACCAGTTTTTTACCCACCGTGGCGCCCAGGAAAGAAGGGGAAGATGCCGCCTTTTTGAAAAGCATTGCCGGCATTCAGTCAGAAGGCGCCAATATACTGGGCTTTCATTTGGAAGGACCTTTTCTGAAACTAACAGGCAGCCTCAGCGCCAACAATGTGGCCAAGGCCGATCCCAAACGGGTGAAGGCCCTGATCAATGCCATTCATCCGCACAGGGCCATCTTCAGCATATCGCCCGATCTGGATAATATTACGGATATCATTCCCCTGATGGCGGAAAACAATACACCGGTATTTATGACGCATACGGCGGCCAATGTGGAACAAACTCAGGCAGCCATTGCACTTGGTGCAAGACATGCCACTCATTTTTACGATGTATTTCCCTGTCCGCCGGTTACCGAACCGGGCGTGCGTCCCTGCGGCATTGTAGAAGCTGTGCTGGCCGATGAAACAGTAAGCGTGGATTTTATTCTGGATGGCGTGCATGTGGAACCCATTGCTGTTAAAATGGCCATGGCGGCCAAGACCAAAGGCCCCGGCACGGTTTGCCTCATCACTGATAGCAATATAGGCGCAGGCCTGAACCCCGGCCGTTTTGTATTTGGCGATAATGGCGAAATTGAATTTGCCTATAAAGGAAGTCCGGCACGCAAAACGGCCGACAATACTTTGGCTGGCAGCGGACTTACCATGGACCAGGCCGTTCGCAATGCCCTGGCCTTTTTGGATATAGACCTGTTTACGGCTGTCACCATGGCCAGCCTCAATCCCGCCAAAGTAATTGGCGCCGATGACCGTAAGGGCAAACTGCTACCCGGTTACGATGCCGACCTGGTGATCATGGATGAAAAACATAACATTGTACAAACCTGGGTAGCCGGACAGATCAGGTATAATAAATAACATTCAATACATAGTTTATGAGCGAGTTTGTGTACAGCGCTTCGCATTGGGTACCCTTTCGCGACAAGCAGGTTATTGACAAAGTAGCAAAAATCAAGAGAGAAGATATCACCAAACATGCCAATCCTGAATTTAAGATCAGGGTGGCGCCCGATGCCGATTGTGAATTCATTTGGGTTACCGACCTGTTCAGCAGGATCGTGGCCGCCCGGGAAGCAGGACAAAAACTGGTGATGATATTACCCAACCCCTGCCCGCCCTACCGGCATGTGGCGCGCCTGATCAATGCCATGAAAATTGATTGCAGCCACCTGTATGGATTTGCTATGGATGAATATGCCGATGAGAACGGCAATATTGCACCCGAAAACTGGGAGTTCGGTTTTACGAACGCCATGTTCCGTTATTTCTATTACAACATTGATGAGAAATTAAGACCACCGAAAAAACAATTCGTTGGTTTTACCAATAAGAATTTAAAAGACTACGGCAAGATGATTGCCGATATGGGCGGCGCCGATATTTGTTACAGCGGTCCGGGCTGGACGGGTCACCTGGCTTTTATAGAACCCGATGCCCCCGAATTTCAGGCACCGCTGGAAGAATGGAAAAAGATGGGGCCGCGCATTTGTACATTAAGTCCGTTTACACTGGCGCAAAATTCCATGCATGGCAGTTTTGGCAAAAGCGGCAACCTGGCCGCTGTACCACCCAAGGCAGCCACCATTGGGCCCGCCGAAGTGATAGGCGCCAAACACCGTTTCGATACACATACCATTACCGTGCATGGCACCACCACCTCGTGGCAGCGTTTTATGACACGGCTGGTATTACATGGACCCGTAACGCCTCTTGTACCCGAATCGATATTACAAACCCTGAAAACCGATGTGCTGGTTTCAGAAACGGCTGCCATGAACATTGAGCCGGATTGGAATAAAGGATACTAAACATGAAACATGAACCTACCCTGCTGGCAGGCGCCGCAGCCATCGATATTACCCCGGAAAGATCTTTGCACCTGGCCGGTTACCCCTTTGTACAACGCAACAGTACCGGTGTGCACGATCCTTTGCTGAGTTCGGCCCTGTATTTATCAGACGGTATCAGCCAGGTGCTGTTCATTGGCAACGACGTTATATATGTGCCCAAGGAACTGGCCGCCCGTGCACGCAAACGTATTTATGCCATCACCGGTGTACCGGAGAGCAATATCATGGTCAGCGCCACGCATACCCATTCAGGTCCCAGCACCGTCACCTTTACTGCGGGTAGTCACGATGCGCTGTTACCCCCGCCCGACAAAGCATTTTTACACCAGTTGGAGGAAGGTATAGTAAACGCAGCCGTGGCGGCTTTTCATAGCGCCATGCCTGCACTGATGGGTTTATCTATTGCCGATGCTACCGGCATTGGCACCAACCGCCACGATCCTTTGGGGCCCAAAGACCTGGAAGTGCCCGTGCTGATGGTACAATCGGCCGCCAACCGCCAACCCATTGGCTGTATGCTCATCGTAAACATGCACCCTACCGTATTGCATGAAGACAGCACTTTGTACAGCGGCGATTTTCCCGGTTGTGCGCGCAGGATCATACAGGAAAAGTTTACCGACGGTTGTCCGGTTATTTATCATATCGGCGCGGCCGGCAATCAAAGCCCGCGTCATGTAACTAAAGAAAATAGTTTTAATGAAGCTCAACGTATAGGTAATATACTGGCGCAGGCCGTAGGCAGGGCTATTGACCAGATTGTATACAGCAACGAACACCCTATTTCCACACAACAACGTTTTGTAGACTTGCCCAGGCGTTCCTTCCCCGGCCGGGAAGAAGCAGAGGCGCACCTGAACAAAACGAAAGAAAAGCTGGACTGGCTGAAAAGCATGAACAAAAGCAGGCAGGAAATACGTACAGCAGAAGTAAACTGGTTTGGCGCCGTGGAAACCCTACACCTGGCAAAATTATGGAGCGAGCATGCCCTGGACCCGGTATATACAACCTGTATACCTGCCGAAATTCAGGTATTTCATATTGGCCCCTGGACCTTTGTGGGCTGGCAGGGAGAAATATTTATTGAATACTGGCTGGCCATCAAGAAACAAATGAAAAATACTTTTTTGATCACGCTGGCCAACGGCGAATTGCAGGGTTATATTGTAACACCTGAAGCCGCACGCCTGGGTGTTTATGAAGCATCGAATGCTATATTCGATCATACCGGCGGCGAAGTATTGGTAAATGCAACACTTGGATTAATAAAAAGCACCGTATACTGATGTTTTTTTTAGGAATTGACCTGGGCACCAGTTATTTCAAGGCTGCGCTGTTCAATGAACAGGGGCGGCTTTGCGGTTTGGGTCGTCAGTTGCTGGAAAAAAAGGTTGCGGAACAAAGCTGTGAATTGCCGGTGGCGCTTTTCTGGCAAACATTGCATACCTGTGTGGCCCAGGCCATGCAGGAAGCTGGCGCCCGTCCTCAAGACATCCGGGCATTGTCTTACTCCTCACAGGCAAACAGCTTTTTATTGCTCGATAAAACAAACGAACCACTCACCCCTATTATATTATGGCCCGATACCCGGGCTTTGCCGGCTTTCGATACCAACGACGCCTGGCATCAGCACACCGGCATGGGTATGCCGCTCACCGCACACAGCGCCGTAAACAAACTGGCCTGGATACGTCAGCAGCATCCCTTGTTATGGCAACAGGTGGCAACAGTGTGTACTATTTCGGATTATGTTACATTAGCGCTTACAGGCGAAAAAGCAGCCGATGGCAGTACTGCTTCCTTATTGGGTTTGCTGGATGTGCAGGCATGTGCCTGGTGGGATGAAGCGATGCGCCTGGCGCAATTGCCGCATGACTTGTTCTGCCGGGTATTTTACATGGGCACGCCTATAGGAAAAATATGCCGCGCAGGTGCGGCCCGTTTGGGATTGAGTGAACAAACCCATTATTCGCTGGGCGGTCTTGATCATCATATGGCGGCATTGGGCGCTGGCTTGTATGATACTGATAAAACCAGTGAAAGTACAGGTACGGTATTGGCCGCCGTGCAAAGCACCCGCCAATACCAGCCGCAGCAAAATGTTTGGGTGGCGCCGGGTATGCAAGCCAATCATTTTTTCAGGATGAGCTTTGATGATAATGGTGCGCGACCGTTGGAATTGTATCAAAAAAATAAGGCGCCCGAATACAGCATTGAAGAATTGTTGCACATGGCGGCCATTGCCCATACCGAACACGGCATTGCCGTGCGGCAGCTGTTGATCTCCACGGCAATCAGTTTGCGCACATTGGTGCAAAGGCTGAACAGCCACGGGCCTATAGTATCCACCGGTGGCGGCGCCCGAAGTACTCTATGGGTAAAGATCAAGGCGGAATTGTTAAACCGGCCGTTTATTATACCGGCCTGCAGCGAAGCTGCCTGTCTGGGCGCTGCTATGATGGCGGCAAAAGGGCTGGGACATTTGCATAATTTAAACGATTGGGTACATATTCATAAAATAATAGAACCACAAATTGCATCATGAACAAGCGGCAATTAGGCAATACGGGCATTACCGTATCGGAAGTGGCTTTTGGTGGCGTAGAAATTGGTATGCCTTATGGCATTGGCGTTGAATCGGCCGCTGATATGCTTACCGAGGCAGAAGCCATTCAGTTATTACAGGCCGCACTGCATGCAGGCATTAATTTTTTCGATACGGCCCGCCAGTATGGCCAAAGCGAGGCCATCATGGGAAAGGCTTTTGCAGGAAAAAGAAACGAGGTGGTGATTGCCACCAAATGCCGGCACCTGGGTCATGAACAGGCGCCTTTACAGGATGTGATTGAGCAATCACTGGCCGAAAGCCTGGCAGCGCTGCAAACAGATTGTGTGGACATATATATGCTGCACGACAGCGATCCAAAGATCATTGCACATCCGGATGTGATCAGCAAATTTGCCGAACTGAAACGCAGCGGCCGCATAAAAGCCACCGGCATTTCTACCTACACACCTGAAGAAACCAGCCTGGCTATCGAAAGCGGGCATTGGGATATGATACAAGTGCCCTTTAATATAATGGACCAGCGGCAGGAGGCCCTGTTTGAACAGGCTGCAGACAAAGGCATTGGTATTGTGATTCGTTCGGTATTAATGAAAGGGTTGCTCAGCGATCGCGGCCGCGGTTTACACCCGGCCTTGCAAAAAGTAGAACAGCATATTGAACATTTGCATCAACTGGCACAGCAAAGCTCGCTGGACCTGCCCACGCTGGCCACGCGGTTTGCTTTATCATTTAAAAATATTTCCGCTATCCTGATAGGCATTGATCGTATAGATTACCTGAACAAAAGCATGGAAGCAGCCAATGGCTACCTGGCAGCGCCGTTGCTGCAAAAGGCCAAAGCGCTGGCCTATCCTGAACCCGATTTTTTAAACCTGCATCACTGGAACGTGATGGGTTGGCTAAAATAAATTGTCGATCAATTATGATACAACTTGGTGTTATTGGCATGAGTCCAGGCAATGCGCATCCCTATTCCTGGTCGGCCATTGTGAATGGTTGCTTCGATGCAGCAGAGATCACGGCGGTAGGTTATCCGGCGGTAGCGGCTTATCTGCAGGCCAACCGCGAAACCCTGGGTATACCGGCGGCGCGGGTTACCCATGTATGGAGCCAGGATAAAAAAATAACTGAAAGCATTTCCAGAGCAGTACAGGTGCCGAATATCGTCAACAAACTGGAAGATATGATAGGCAAAGTAGATGCCGTACTGCTTACCCGCGACGATCCCGAGAACCATGTTGCCATGGCCCAACCTTTTATAGATGCCGGCATTCCGCTTTTTATTGATAAACCCCTGGCCGGCACCTGGCAAGACCTGGACTATTTTAAAGAGCAGGTGGCCAAAGGCAAATTCATCATGTCCTGCTCATCGCAGCGTTATGCCAACGAATTTAAAGTAGTAAAACAGGAATTGCACAACCTGGGCAGCATAGAACTGGTAACCGCCGTGGGAAAAAAAGACTGGCTGAAATACGGCGTGCATTTAATGGAAGGTATATTTTCTTTACTGGACGATCCCAAAGCGGCTACCGTACAACACGTAGGAAATGATGGACAGGATATTGTACACATAGAGCTGGAAAACGGCATTCATATCACCATGCATTTGTTTATGGAGATCACCGGTACCTTCCAGGCATCAGTATACGGACAAAACGGCTGGCGACTGGTAGAAGTAAAAAACTCCTATTCACAGTTCCGGGATAATATCAACGAGTTTATACGTTCGGTACAGGAAGGGAAACCCAGACTGGCTTTTGAAAAAACTGAAAATATCATCCGCACCCTGATTGCTGCCAAAGACAGTTTGGCGCAGGGCGGTAAAAAAATACAGGTATATGCACATTCTTGATTTATTCAGTCTTAAAGGCAAGGTGATACTGGTTACAGGCGGCGCCGGAAAATACGGGAAATGTATTGTGGAAGGACTGGCGGAAGCAGGCGGCACGGTCATCTCGGCTTCGCGCAACCTGACAGCCACGCAGGAATCGGTAAAGGCATTTCGTGAAAAGGAGCTGGATGTATATGCTCTACAGGTAGACCAGGGCGATGCTGCTTCGGTAATACAACTAAAAGAACAGATCAAAAAACAATTTGGCAAACTGGATGTGTTTGTGAACAATGCCGTGAGTCGCCCCATGAAAAGTTATGATGCACCCATGAAAGATTTCGCCGAATCGATGCGGGTGAATGCCACCGGCATGGTGCACCTGATGCGCGAAATGACCAGTCTGATGATAGAAAACGGCGGTGGCAGCATCATCAATATTGCCAGTATGATGGGTATGTTTGGTCCGGACCTGTCGAATTACGAAGGCACCGATATGCCTACCAATCCTCCACCCGATTATTATTTTCATAATGCCGGGCTCATCAATCTCACCCGTTACTGGGCGCGTATGATGGCAGGCAAAAATATAAGGGTGAATTGTGTTAGCCCCGGCGGCTTGTTCAATAACCAGCATCCCACCTTTCTGGCCAACTATACAAAAAAAGTGCCTTTGGGCAGAATGGCCAACCAGGATGATATCAAAGGACTGATGGTGCTGCTGGCCTCCGAGGCCGGCGCCTATATCAATGGAGAAAACATATTGATGGATGGCGGCATGCACGCCTAAAATGGCCTCATATGAAAATAAAAGCAGCAATATTATACGAACAGCGAAAACCGCTGGTAATAGAAGATATTGAACTGGCCCCGCCGCAACATGGCGAGGTGATGGTGAAAATTGGCGCAGCCGGCTTATGTCATTCCGACCTGTCGGTAATGGATGGCAGCAGGCCCCGGCCACTGCCCATGGCCCTGGGTCATGAAGCGGCCGGGGAAGTGGTGGAATGTGGTTCAGGGGTGACCGATCTTCGTGCCGGCGACCGCGTATCGTTTTCGTTTGTACCCACCTGTGGACATTGCATTCCCTGCAGCACCGGCCGGCCTGCTCTGTGCGAACCGGGCGCCGCGGCCAACGCAAAGGGCAGTCTGTTGCATGGCGGCATGCGCCTGCAACAGGGATCCATCCACCACCACCTGGGGGTATCGGCTTTTGCAGAATATGCCGTGGTGTCGCGGCATTCGCTGGTAAAAATCCCGGACACAATTCCCTATAATATTGCCGCCTTATTTGGCTGCGCCGTTATGACCGGTGTGGGCGCCGTAACCAATACCGCGGCATTGCGTATGGGACAAAGCATACTCATTACCGGTTTGGGTGGCGTGGGTTTTGCCGCCCTGCTGGGCGCCGTGGCTGCCGGCGCCGGACAAATTATTGCCGCCGATATCAATCCTGAAAAAAGAAAGCTGGCTTTACAGCTGGGCGCCTCAGCCGTTATTGATCCCGCTGCGCCCGGCGCACTGGAAGAATTAAAAACGCTTACGCATGGCGGTGTGGATGTAGCAGTTGAATTTGCCGGTGTGATTGCCGCGCTGGAATTTTCATTTGCCGCCACACGAAGGGGTGGCACTACGGTTACCGCCGGTTTACCGCATCCTGATAAACGCTTGTCGTTATCGCCGGTTGTGTTGGTAGGCGAAGAACGTACACTCAAAGGTTCCTACCTGGGTAGTTGTATTCCCTCGCGCGATATACCCGCCTATATTGCTTTGTACCAGGCAGGTCGGCTGCCGGTAGATGCATTGTTGTCGCATACCCTGCAGCTGGAAGAAATTAATGAAGGGTTCGAGAGGCTGGCGAAGGGCAGTGCCATCAGGCAGGTTATTGTAATGTAGTTATGTGCCATACATTACACCAGCAACCCCGAAAATCAAAATCCGGCGGGTCCTGATTTTCGGGGTTGTTTTTGGGTTGTGTGCTACACAACCTATTTCAGCTTCCAATGTGTAGTCATTAACAAGGTGGGATCCCCCGCCTTTGGCGCCTGGTAATATGCCGTCAATATCGACTCATCTTCCAACTGCACACTGCTGGGATACCCCATATCCGGACCAATAGCCGAAGCAATGGTTATCGGATCTTCCCAGGTCTTCCCTTCATCTTTACTGATGCAGGCACGCTGACTAAACGGCTCCCGCCTGTGGCCATACACTACCAGTACCCATCCATTCTTTAATTGTATCAGGTGCGGTGGCAGGCCCCAAATACCCGAACTGCGGAGGGGCGTCCAGGTTTTACCGCCATCGGTACTTTCCGATTGCAGGAGGCATCTTTTCGCCGGGTCCTTCGGTTCATAACGCACCATGGCTATCAGCTTTCCGCTTTTCAATTCCACCATATGCGGTTCCGACATGCGCTGGGGTTCTTCTGCCCCGGTCAGTTCGGCAATGATCTTCCAGGTACGCCCATCATCGGTTGATTCTTCCACGAATATACCGCGCCTGGATTCATACTGGGCGCTGCCTACATACAACAAGCGGCCATCGCGCAACGAAATCGGTCCATGTGGCGCCGATACTTTGGTGCGTATGGCTTCGCCCCAGGTTTTGCCACCATCATCAGAACGGCGTACCCAGTTGCCCAGGTATTGGCCGCGTATTTCAGGAAGATTAATTTTTTCTGCAATGCGCGCATACCGTTCATAAGCGGTTTTGTACACGGGCATGGTAAAAGCAATCGATGTAAACCAGCTTATCAGTAAAGTGCCCTGTTTGGTTTGAATAATGCCGGCATCGCGATCGTCCAGGGGGGTGTTGTTGATGGTTTCGGGCTCGCTCCAGGTTTTGCCATTGTTGGTGCTACGCACAATTTGTGTTTTGCCCCAGGGGCACACGTGCGCATCTCGATCGCCGGAGAATATGGCAATCAGCTCGCCGTTGTTTAAACGGGTAATGGTAGGCCAGCCAATATACCGGTCAGGTTCTATCACCCGTTTTTTAATGATGGGGTGAAAGTCGGCGTTCACGCTGTATTCCGTGCCGTTGCCAAGATATTTGCCGGGTTGACGGCAAATTACTTTGGTTTCAAGGATGGTAGCGAGGGGGCTTTCGGGAATGGCCAATGGTGGCAAACGTTTTTCATTAAATGCCAGTGCAACGGGCGCCAAAGTGAGGTTTAGGAATGTACGTCGTTTCATACAAGTAAATTTATTTACCCGGTAATGCGAACGGCTTCGCCGTTCACATCACCGGTAGCGGTGGATGTAGCAATCACCACGATGTCCAGCCGCCATCAACAGCAATATTTTGTCCGGTTAAAAAAGATGATGCGTCAGAAACCAGAAACGCCACCGTGCCCGCAATCTCCTCCTGCCTGCCCAGTCGCCCCATGGGCACTTTCTGCACCAGGCGCGCTACAAACTCGGGATGCTTTTGCTGCACGGCAGGACCGGGAAATGGTCCCGGCGATATACAATTGCATCTTACATTATTTCTTCCCCAATGCACGGCCAGGTACCTCGTCATTTGAATAATACCCGCCTTTCCCACTCCGTATTCAACAGGATTTTTATTCATGGCCGTGCCTTCATATGGTTTGGGATCGGGCGATACCATTCCATACATACTGGAGAATAACACAATACTGCCATTACCGGCAGCCGCCATTTGCGTTCCCACCTCGCGGGTAAGCAAAAAAGTAGCGGTCAAATTGCCGTGGTTTACCGCATCGAACTCCTCCCCTGTTAACTCTTCCATTTTTTTAGCCGTGGAAGCATAGGTAAAGTTTACCAGTCCCTGGGGCACGCCTCTTTCTTTGATCTGTGCGGATACGAAATCTTTGATAGATCTTTCATCACGCACATCCACTGTTAAGGGCGTTACGGAGGATGATAAACCGGCAGCTTCAACAAATGCAGCGGCTTTGTTCTCCAGGTCGCCACATAATACCCGGGCGCCGGCGGCAGCCAGTAGCTTTACGGCAGGTTGCCCCAGGTAACCGGCGCCGCCAATCACCCAAATGTCTTTGTTTTTTAAACTTAAAATTCCTGCGCTCATTATTCTGTTTTATAAAGTTCATCTACCGGCACCGAAGCCCACCAAACATGGGTAGGCCCCCAATGCGACGTATAATAAGAAAACCAGAGTTTATTTTCGAACAGTACCATTCCCGTATAACTTGAATCGCCGGCGCTGGGCACCTTCAAGCTTCTTTTGATGTTTCCGGCCAGATCAACCACATATAATACGGTACCGCTGCCTTCGCCGGCTTCGTTATACCAGCGCGTTCCCACTACCAGGGTATTATCGTCTAAAAACAGGAAGTCGGGGCCACCCACGCGAAAAGGCATTTTGGTAAATTTAAAGTTGGTATAAGGTGCATTGGCTTCGGCCAGCACAGCCAGTTGATCTTCCGATTCGCGCCTGATCAAAATATACATATTGTCCTGCGAATTAAAGCGTATGGTGGCCTCATTGGGCGTGCCGTCTACTTCCAGATTGGTTATCTTTTCCCAGGTTTTTCCATCGGTGGTCTTTACCAGGAAATAGCCTTTACCGGAAGAATAGTCAATACCATAACCCACGCCCTTATGCCAGGTTACCCGCCATATCCAGTTGGTAGTGGATTGTACGGAAGGGTCCAGGGTGCAAGCCTCGGGCACCGAAAAAGCGGCGCCGTTGGCGTCGGAAAACGACACATGTGGTTTCCTGCTGATGACGGTATTGCCGGCAACATTAAACTCTTCCACATCCATTATGACCATGATCCGGTTATCGGGCGTAATTGATAATTTGGGATCACGGATATCTTTTTGGCTTAAGGCAATCAGCGCCACTTCTTCCCACTGGCTGCCATCGGTAGTTTTTAATATCCTTACCCTTCCGGCAGTAGCAGCAGTAGCTGTATGGCTGGCGGCTTCACGGAAGGTAATATAGAAAGCATTATTGAATCGAACGAGATCGGTGAATGCACAATGGTTCATTTTATTCCATACCAGCGAGGTAGTAATCGGGAATTCTTCCACCGGATCTTTATCTTTTGTACAGGCTGCCATGCCTGTGATCATTACAAGGGCTATCAGACAGAACTTGAAATGGTTCATTTTTCAAAATGGTTTAGAAAGGGGTTGGTAATAAAGGGCTATTCCCATCCGGGATTTTCCTCAACCAGGGTTTCTTTTGTTCGTACCGATACACCAATGGGCCAGTACAACATCCACTGCATGCTTTCTTTGCCCTGCAAACTGGGCACCAGTTCGAATGCTTTTCCGAAACGCACCAGGTCCCACCAGCGCTTGCCTTCATTGGTGAGCTCAAACAATCTTTCTTTCAGAATAGCAGCATCGTTTTGTGCTTTACTGCCGCTTACAAATTCATGACCGGGATAGTTAGCGCCATAAGCCCGCTGCCTGATTGCTGTCATTTCGGGCGTGGGGTCCTGGTTCAATGCATTTTTAGCTTCTGCCTTCATCAACAACACATCGCCGTAGCGGTACAAAATATAATCGTTTTGTAAATACCGGATGCCATTCTCAACAGTACCCTGGTATTTTAAACCATAGGTGGTATAATATTCACCGCCATCACCAATCAGATCGATATAAGTAGCAGCTTTGCGGCTGTCATCATCAGTAAACTGTTCTCTTACTTCGGCACTGATGCGCCAGACATTGCCATTACCGGCAACAGGCACACCTACTATATCACGTTGCCACTGGGGCACATAAGCCGGATAGGAAGTAGTGGCGGCATACATATTATGAGCGAATGTCTGGTTGCTGCTCTCACCAACCTGGTACCTGATGGCCATTAGTATTTCGTTATTGCCCTTATTGGAATATTTGAATATATCTGCAAAGTTGGGAAGCAGGTTCAGCCCGCTGGCAGTTTCCAGATCGATGATGGCATTCAGCGCGGTGGTAAAGTCGGCATCGCCGCCATTCAATCGCTTACCTGTCCATAAATACACATCGGCCTTCAGTGCATTGGCCGCTGGTTTAGACCATTTGGCCCTTTGTGCTGCGAAATTGTTATTGGGGAACAGATTGATGGCCTGGTCAAGGTCGTTTTTGATTTGTTGAAATACTTCCTGTTCGGTAGAACGAGGCAACTGGATGGTGGCCGGATCATAATTCTCAATGGGATCCAGCCTTAATGGCACACCGCCAAAAGTACGGGCCAGCACAAAATAGGCAAAGGCACGCAGTGTATAGGCCTGGGCCAGGTGGTTGTTCTTGTTGGCCTCGCTATTATAAGAAATTCCGGGAGCATATTTGATTGCCAGGTTGGCATCATTGATTATTTGATACAACCCGGCCCATTCAGGTCCTGCGTTGGTTACCGTCATGGAATTATTATAATATTTTTCGTAACCCAGTGTACCGGCTATGGCGCTGGTCATGATCTCGCTTCTGGCTTCACCATATATAAACAGGTTGAGTTGTGCTTCTTCACGCAATTCGAAATAGGCGCCGTTCAAAAGACCTTCTATATCGTTCTCGGTTTTAAAGAATACTTCCTTGGATATGGAACTGATGGGACCTATTTCAAGATTTTTCTTGCATCCCGCCATAACCACTGCAAAGGCCAATGGAATGATGTATGTTGTTCGCATAGTTAACAATTTCATTGTTATAAAGAAATGTTTGCACCAAAAGTAATATTGCGGGGATTGGGATAACGTCCGTTATCGGCGCCGCCATCTTCCGGCATGGGTCCGCTATACTTTTTAAAATAATGCAGATTGTTGCCGGTTATATATACCCGCATATTGCTGAGTGCGGCTTTGCGCAAAACCTTTGCCGGCAGTGTATAACTGATAGTCACTTCACGAATACACAGGAAATCGCCTTTTTCGTAATAGATGCTGTTCCGGGTAGTATTGGCCTGCGAGTTTTGATAAAGATAACGTGGCCTGTCGGTGATGTCGCCCTGTTTTTTCCATGACCTGTCGTAATAGTCCTTGGTAGGCATTAAATCGCCCTGTAACTGTCCGTCGGCCACCACACCGGCATAATTGTAAATGGTATGTCCCAGGGTAAAATCGGTCCTGATATTTAAACCGATCCCTTTATAGGTAAAATAATTGGAGAAACCACCTGTCCATTTCGGGAACATATTACCTACATAAACCTGGTCGCGGGAATCAATGATATTGTTGCCATCTACGTCCAGGAAATTCACATCGCCACCATATTTCCGGCGACCGTTGGCGGGATTAACGGCATCAACCGGAACCGACATATCGAGAGGTGCATTGGCAGCCTCTTCATCGGTAGCATATATGCCTATCTGTTTGTACGCATACATATCTCCAATAGGAAATCCTTCCATATACGATGCGGGGTTACCAAACACATTGCCTGCTGAATAACCTGGCCGCCATACATAGCTCTTGGAAGCGGGATCCCAGATATTGACACCGCCTACGCGATTACCTTCCACACCATTATAGGGCAACTTCAATACTTTATTCTGCACTTTCGAGGCATTGAAATTAACAGACCATTGGAAAGCTGAGCCGGAAGGCATCACCTGATAATTCAATTCCATTTCGAAACCTTTGTTTTCGAGGCTTCCCAGGTTGGTAGATACACTGCCATAACCCGAAGAAGAGGGCAAGACTACCGATGTGATGAGATTTTGATTCACTTTCCTGAAATAATCGAATACAATGCTCAGGCGGTTATTGAACAAACCCAGGTCAAAACCCGCATCCAGCACCTGGCTTTCTTCCCAACTCAGCGCTATATTGGGCATGGCACCGGGACGAATCACCCCGCCATTGTTGTAGCGGCCGCCTACATTAAACAATCCCTGCCAGCCAAAATCGGAGAGGTTTTGAATATTACCATTCTCGCCATATGTAGCACGCAATTTGAAACTGGATATTTGTTGAGGCACATGATCCCAGAAATATTCTTTATGCAGGTTCCAGCCAATTCCAATACCCGGAAAAAATCCAAATCGGTTCAGGGAGCCCAGGTTGGAAGCGCCATCGTAGCGGCCGGTAACCGAAACCAGGTACCTGGCCTTGTAATCATAGCTGATTCGACCAAACACCCCTTCGGTTACAAACTTCGATTCGGTGCCATTGGTAACACGCGGAACCACCGCGCCATTCAGCGTGGGAATCAGGTCGGTAGTAGCACCGTCGCCGGAAGCATTCAAACCATGGGATGCCCTGTTGAAATATTCGTAACCGGCCTTGGCATCGAGATAATGATCGCCAAATTGTTTTACATACGAAAATATGGCATCTGCCTGGTAAGTACGCGAGTTGGAATAAGAAGCGCTGGCTGTACGGGTGGTGTTCATTACACCTGCCGCGCTCAGGAATGCAGGTTGAAAACTGCGGCCATAATTCTCATCTTCATAGGAAGAAACCTGCGGTTCGAAAGACAGCCCTGGTAAAATGTCCCAACGGCCGGCAATGGCTATGGTAAGTTTCTGGCGGTTGTTTTTTATTACGGGGGCAAAGGGCCCTATCTGGTAATAATGCGGATTGCCGGCGCTGTTGTTGATACCCGGCGCCATGGTGCCATCTTCAAACTGGTATTTTGCCGTTGAAGGCAAAGAGGGGCTTCTGTAAAAAGTGTTGGTTAGCGTGGTAAACTGTGTTTGCGGATCGCCGGTAATGAAACGGTAATCGGTATTGGAGTACATCACGCGGCCATCTACCCGCAGTTTTTTACTGATCTGCAAACTGCTGTTAAAACTGGCGGTTAAACGGTCATAGTCAGAATTCAGGGCAATGCCTTCACCGTTATAATAGCCCACACTACCATTGTATTTCAGTTTTTCGGTACCGCCCGAAACATTCATGTAATGGCTATGTGTAACAGCCGTTTGATAAGTGAGGTCCTGAAAATCGGTTTCCTTATAAATAATTGTTTTGGAGGGATCGATAGGATCGGGCATGCTTTTCCATCCTTCATTCAGTTTATGTTGGTTTTCCGGCGTCAGGTACTGCGTAGTAAACGCTGTGTTGTTGGTAAGGTCGTTGCCCGTACCGGCGCCGGAAGGCGCAGTAAGTCGCGACTGGGTGGTGGAGGGAGCCACTTTAACACCCGTCCACACAATGGCCTGTCTTTGTGCCCTGATATATTCTTCGGCGCTTACATACTTGCGTAATTGATTCCCGGCATCGGCCACATTGAGGTCGTATGAATAGGTAATACGTGCTACGCCCTCTTTACCCGACTTGGTGGTTACCAGCACCACCCCGTTGCTGGCGCGCGCGCCATAAATAGAGGTGGCTGCCGCGTCTTTCAGTATTTGCAGCGACTCAATATCGTCCGGCGCGATATCGTCCATATTGGACCGTTGCACACCATCAATCACATATAACGGCGCTGATCCATTGGGATTGTTGATGGTAGTGCCGCCACGTACAATTATACGGGGCGCCACACCGGGCTGGCCACTATAACTTTGCACCCGTACGCCCGATACCGCGCCCTGCACAGCCGACAAGGGGTTGGCATAAGGTACGTTCTCAAGCGTTCGGTTATCGAGTTTGGTAATGGAGGTGGTCACTTTATCGCGAGATTGTTTTCCGTAACCAACCACTACCACTTCGTTCAGTTTGGAGGAAGTTTCGGACATCAATACCGAGACGGTGCTCCTGTTTCTCAACGGTATCTCCTGTGTTTGAAAGGCTGTATGCGAAAAAACCAGTGTGGCATCGGCGGCCTTTACCGTAATGGTAAAATGGCCGGTAGCATCGGTAACTACCGCATTGGTGTTGCCTTTTTCAGTGACCGTCACTCCTTCTATCCCAACACCTTTCATATCATTTACCACACCACTCACTTTGGTTTGTGCAAAAGCAGTCAAAGTGAAACAATTAATCAGCACCAGTATAATGCCCATTTGCCAATTTTGCCTGCGGGCATTTGTGAACAGGTATAACAAGGGTGTCTCCCGGTACCCTGCTGCAGCTCGTTTCATATAAGTTAATTTTGATTTCTTTTAAATAGTGTTGAAGTGAAACCTGTAAAAGCAAAACGGTTCATTCTGGGAGGGGTTAATCAATATTTTAAAGTACTATTTAAAAAGACCGGTTGTTGATACAATCCTTCTTGTTTGCTGTACTATTTTTCGAAGGAAAAAGTTCAGCGCAGGCAGTATGGGATCAAGGTAAATTGATCAGTGTATAAAGGCGTTTAACGTTATTTATATAGCCTTACCTGCAAGAATGGCCATCCCCTCTTCAATGCTTATTCCTTCATGCACAATGCCCATGAGGGCACGGGTAATACGGGCAGGAAACGGGTGTTGAATGATATTGCGGCCGTACACAATGCCGGCCGCCCCCTGTTGCATGAGTTTTTTGGTACGGGTGATGATTTCTTCATCGGGCGCACGACCACCGCCACGCACCAGCACGGGGGTATCGCCACAAATCTCTACCACGCGATGATATTCGTCAATATTGTCGCAGGGATCGGCCTTGATTAAATCGGCGCCCAACTCCACGGCCTGGCGCACCAGTGAGATGATTTTTCTGATATCGCCATCCACCATATACCCACCGGCCTGCTCGTTGGGGCGGAATACAAGCGGCTCAATCATCACGGGCATACAATAATGATCGGCCTCGGTTTTGATGGCCAGTATATTATCAATGCATTGCGCGGTTACCTCGGGGGCACCGGGTATGCTGAACAGGTTCACGCATACACAGGCCGCATCGGCCTGTACGGCCTGTAAAATGGGTTGATCAATCATTTTGCTGAAAGCGGTAGCGGGCAATGCCGGCCCGTATACATTGGCCACATCGGTACGCAATACCAGGGAAGGTTTTTGCCGGCCGGGTGTTTGTTGCAGGTAATGCAACTGCCCGGTGGTTAACTGAATGGCATCGGGTGCGGCATCGATGATCACCTCCACGGCGTTTTTCATATTTTCGATGCCCTGTAAAAATCCATATTCGTTAAAAAAACCATGATCGATGGCCACATCGAAACATTTTCCCGATGCCGCGTTAAACAACCTGTTGAGTCTGTAAAATTTCATTGTCGTACTGTTTTTTTCCTTTTTCACCACTGAATATTATTTTCAATGAAGGTGATCAGGCTCTGCGCCATAGCAGCATTGTCTTTCACGCGCGGATGCGCCAGCCTGCCCATATATTTGAAAAAATGTGTGTATAGTTTTTTATCGTTCAGCCCTGCTACGGCCTGCTGCACCAGGCCTGGCCATTTGCTGCCTTCCATCGTGGTGTTCATGCTGCCGAGTGCACAAATGATGTGCGCCTCGGGATAATGCTGTCGCAACTGACGGATAAAGTTTTGGTAGGCCCTAATGATGTCTGCATCGGTAGGTACCCACGTGCCAAACCGGCGTTTAAATGCATCCAGTTCGGGGCGGGGAATAATGCCCTGGTCGTTTTGCAACAGGTTCACCACAACAATATCCGGTGTGTATTTTGAAAAATCCCAGCGGCTGGTGCTGTCGAAGGGATTCAGCAGGTTGTACATTTCGGGCATGATGGCGGGTGCATAACTCACCATGAGGCCAATGCCGCTTTTGGCAATGCAATGGTACTGGGCATTGAAGTGGCGGGCGGTCACTGCGCCATAAGCCAGGTAATTGTTTTCGTATTGGCCGGCGCCGGAGTCGCCACCGGTAGTATCTTCAATAGCGTGGCCGCAGGTAACGGAATTGCCGTAAAATTCCATCTTTCTTTTTTTGGGCGGCGGAGGCGGTAAGATTTTGCCATTTATTTGAAAGCCGTAGAAACGGGTATAGCCTCGTTTGTATTCTTTGTGAATTTGGGTGCGTTTGAAGATCTCTACGGTGTGAACGCCCCTGGGCAGGTTTTCGGCAAGGGCGTAATAACGAAGTGTGGAATCGGGTTTTATTTTCGAAACGGGTTGGCCGTCGATGATGACGTTGTAGTAGTTCTGGCCGTTCCAGTCTTTGAGGAGCACTTTTATGCCGGTGCCTTTGAAGCGAATGCGCACGGTGGAGCCGGACCAGTAGAGTTCAGCGGCATCGGGAGACATGCCGATGCGGCCTTCGTATTGTATGAATTTGTTGGCGAAGGAGATGTCGGTAGTGGGTTTAACGGAGGCGCAACCCACCAGTAAAAGTATAACGAGATATTTATACATGCGAAGCATTTTAAACCGGTCCTTCGGGCTACAGGTTTTCGGGAAGGGGTTGTATAAGCCAACGGCTACGGATTTACAATTACTTCCCGTACCTTAATCGCCTTTCGCACCGTCCCCTCCTCCGTCACAAACCTGAAATCTGAATACACAATCAAAAACCTGTCAGGCCCGGTTGCCAATAACCCGGTATACCCACAGGATACAGCATCCTTATAATCTATCCAGGGCATCATCTCAAATGCATTCGTCCACACCTTACCCTGCCCGTCATCACTAAACCGCAGCTGCACGCCCGGCCGGCCACTCGCCATCACCGTTACACCGTTTTCCAGTTGCAACAAGCGCGGCAATACACCCGATGCCATAAATAATTCAGGTTTGCTCCAGGTTTTGCCCATATCGCTGCTGCGGCTGATATACATGGGCCCATTACCCACACCATCAGTTGTGCGGCTCACACAAATAAAGGTTCCATCGGCCAGTATGGTATAGGCAGGCTCGGTAAAACCCATTCTACTGTTTGCTTTTTTATCGGTGATCGTGTCGGGTTCATAAAAAATACGGCCCTGCACGTTCCAGTTTCTGCCATTATCGGTGGAGCGGTAAAAAAATACATTGTGTTTGGGGAGGGCATTGTTGTTCTCATCTACATAAAAACCAGGATACACACCGGCTATCAGCGAACCATCCTTCGCCTGATGAATATCACCCCACCAAATGATAGGAATATGCCCACGCAAGGAATTGCGGGCGGCATGGGGATCGTTCAAACCGGCCTTCTCCGTTTTCCATTGTTTTGTACCAGGCAGCCACCTGTCGAAATAAATGCCCTGGCAGCTTTCGGGCAGATCGTGCAAACGGTAATACTGGTAAGGCGATTTTGAATATGTGTCTGTCGCCAGTGGTGAATGCGCAGGGCTCGGTAATGCAATGGTATCGATGCGTATGGGTTTGGGCGTATGTATGCTCAACCTTTCTCCATTGTTCAATACGATGCTGGTATAAGGCGATGAGTCTTCGGCAGCCGTCCATGTGATACCATCTTTGGAGATGGCCTGCCCGAACTTATGTTTGCCATAAGCCTCCATGGCATCGTCGTTCAAATTCCATCGTACACGCAAACTGTTATCGGGCATTTTATCAATATGTGGGAATTGGAAATAACCCCATTTTTCTACCTTATCCGCCACACCCAGCACAATGGGCTCCTTTAACTGAACGGTCAGCACTTTTTTACCATCACGCTGGTAATGCACGGTGGTAGCCTGATAGGCCGGGATACCGGGATTCAGTTCCTCGGGATTCAACGAAACGGCTTTTTCGTTCACCTGTTTAACCACCGGGGTGCTTGTTTTGCTGGTGGTGTGGCAGGCAGTGGCGGCTGCACACATCAAAAGGGTAAACCATTTATAATGCATCATAATCTGCTCATTTAGCGTTGTTCGATTGCATACTTACCGATTCCACTACAGGCCCGCTGCCCGAGTGGGAACTATTTAGTTTTAATTGGTACCGGAAACGGGCTCCTTTTGGAATGGATACTTTATAACTGATCTCCCCGGCCGATCTGTTGATCAATTCCGTAGCCATAGCACCGCCATCACCCAGCACAGCAGGTTCCACAAATTGTTTTTCGTTAAAACGGCCGCGAATGGTGAGTACCCAATGTTCGTTTTTACTGTTGTTGGTGATGGGGGCCGAGGTATATACCTCATACGGGTTGCGCCTTGCCAGACTGCCGGGGTCGGCCGAAATACGCCCATGCGGACCATAGCTGGGGAACCAGGTCCTGTTCTTTATTCCATATCCCTCTTTTCCGCCCCAGTAAATAAACGATCCTATGCCATGCGTACCGCCGGTGGGATTCATACCGCCATCATAAATCTCATTGCCGGTATGGTTGAACACCACAATGTCCTGGTAACCATCGCCATTTAAATCAAGCACCAGGTTCGAACTGGATGAATAGGCCGGCAAACTGATCTTGTTTTGTTCCGAAGGAAATCCATCGGGTCCCTCGCGCAACACAAAAGCTCCTACCCGGCGCGAAGCATCTGCATGGTAATTGCTGATTACCACATCCAGTTTACCATCGTTGTTCAACTGGGCAATGGTGCTGCCATGCGCACCAAAAGTGGCAAAGGCTTTTTTGTTATCGGTTGAGAAATGGCCCTTATTATTGATGAGCACCCAGCTTTGTACATCGTATACCTTTGTATAGGTGTTTTGCAGATTCTCGCTGAGAATATCCAGCCAGCCATCGTTGTTGAAATCGGCCAGCGATACACGGGTGGTCAACATCTCGGTAGCCAGCACGGTAGCTTTTTTGAAATGAAATTCACCGCCCTCCATGCTGCCGGGAAATATGCTGATTTCTTTATGACTGGCGGCAATGGCATCCAGCCATCCATCGTTGTTGATATCGCCAATGGCAGAAGTATAGGCCCATTGCGGAAAATCGAACAGGGCGGTTTTGTATTGGCGGTTGCCGCGTCCGAAAAATAACATGCCCTGCGGACCGGTAATGGGTACGGCCAGCACATCCAGGTAGCCATCTTTGTTAAAATCGGCTACATTCACCGAATTTGCTTTGAACGGAATAGGTATTTCCGTCATCTCCTGCGATGCCGGGTAATCGTACACACTGTAACGTATCACCAGGCGATAGCCACTACCCCGCAAATGAATCAGATCGCCGGCGCCATCATCGTCCATATCTGCAAAAGCGGTATTGGTTTCAGCAGATGATTGCGGCACTTTAATAATACTGGAAGCGCTGTAAACTTTATGGGGATTACCGGGATAAATATACATGGGTTGTGCGTCGGCCGGAATGGCGGCATTGCCCGGCCCGTCTTCATAACCGGAATGATAGGCTTTGCCGCTCATGCTGCTCACCAGCACCACTTCTTTTTTGCCATTGCCATCCAGGTCGGCAGCCGCCAGTCCTACGGTGCCAAAACCCTGCAATCCATTGCGGTTGGCGGTAAAAAAGCCATGCTCTGAATTGTAATAAATATAGCTGGGAACATCCAGCGTTTTTTGATTGCGGTATTGGGCAAATAAAATATCCAGGCGGCCGCTGCCATTTATATCTGCCAGTCGCACGCTTGTGGGACCCAGGGTGGGCAGGGCCTGCCGTTTTTCTTTTTTGAAACCATCCTTACCACCCCACCATATATGGGAGTTGGTTTCGAAATTGGGTGTACCATCTTTTCCCTTCGTAAAAAAACTGGCCACCACCAGATCGGTGAATCCATCCTGGTTCAAATCGCCGGCATCGGCGCTCATGGCATTGCTGCATTCCAGGATCGTTTTATTGGCGGCGCTGAACTGTCCTTTATTGCTCCAGTAAATTTCAGAGGTGTCGCCCAGGGAAGGCGCGAATATATCGGCAAAACCATCCCCGTTCAGGTCTTTCACCAGCATTTCCTGGAATATTCTTCTGCCGCTGGTGAGTGGCTTGGGGGCATATACGGGTATGATGACCTGGGTTTGCCATTGGCCGTTTTTTTGCGCCACAATGCGCACCGCGCCGGGCGAACCCAGTTCCAGGAATACCAGTTCTTTTTTACCATCGTTATTCAGGTCGGCAATCTTTACATCCATGGCATAGCTGGTGGCAATGGTTTGCCGCTTGTCCAGGGTAAAGCCGGCTTCTGTTTGTATAAACAGGTAAGATGTTTTTTCGCGCTCACCGGCCCTGGCCGCCAGTGAATCGTGGGAAAAGGCAGGCGTTTCGCCAGACATATGTTCGCGGCCGGGATTGGCCACCACAATATCGGGTAAACCATCTCCATTCAAATCGTCTATATCCAATGCAATGCCCCGGTCGGCAGGGAGATTGGAACGGCGTTGCGGGTTCAATCCATCGGCGCCGCCCCAATAAATAAAACCGGGAATTTCGGCATTGGTAGAACCATGAATAAAATTGGTAAATACGAGGTCTTCATAACCGTCTTTGTTCAAATCTACCAGTATCGGCCGGCCACCGCCTTCGGTAGGCAGGCGGGTAACCGACGATAAACTTTCCAGTGTATACAGGAGGTTCTGGTACGCAGGCGCTTCACCGGCGGTAGGATTAAAAATACTGCGCAAACCGCGCCCCTCTTTGTTATAATACACCAGGGCATCGGGGCCCTCGAAAATATTATGATCGTTGTTCACGGCTATTTCAGGATACCCATCGTAATTCAGGTCGAAGCTGTTTACATATTGCAATCTGCCGTTCTTCGATACATACAAATTGCTGCCTGCATCGGAGAAACTGCCTCTCGAAAAATCTTTAAAGTTGTTATGATGAAATAAAACAGTTTGTGCTTTAACTGCCGCCATACCGGCCTGCAGCAACACAAAAACAAACATACAGGTGCGGTACATAATTACCTTGTTGAAATGGTTAACGGACGGCCATAGGTATAGCGGCCTTCTTTACAGGTCCAATGGCCAAAATCATAGGCTACAAACAATGCATTATCACGTGGCCTTTCTTCAATGCTCATATAATGCGTGGTAAATACACCCGAGGTCAAACGAATTACATGGCTCCAGCTATCCCCACCATCTGTACTAAAGGCCAGGTAATTGCCATTCCAGGGATGTTTGGGAATGGTCCAGCAGGCGCGCGCGGGTATGCGCACACCAAAGGCCGACACCAGCAAACCGCTGCGCAATTCAATGAGGTCCGGATCTACCACGGCGCCGTAAAACTCTACCGGGTTATCTTTTATCAATTGCCCTTTTCGTTTTACGTCTTTGAACATGTCGGCCCATTCTTCGGTCTTATACACATCTATACCGGCAAATACCCGCGGTTTGGCGGCACTCCAGGTTTTACCGCCGTCGTCAGATATGCTTTCATACAATGCCTGTCCGGTACGCATGAAACAAATCAGTCTTCCTTTCCGGCGTCCCTTGCTTACACGTACAATCACCGGCTCGCCAAAACCTTCTGTACCTGCATCGCCGGCGGCAATGGTAGATACATAATCCCAGTGCCGCCCCTTGTTAGTTGAGCGGAACAGCATTACACGGGACTTTCTCATGCGGGGTTCATAACCGCTGGGCAGGTTGTCGCCCTGCATCCAGCCATATAAGGTAGTGAGCAGATCGCCATTGGGCAGTTCCAGTATGCGGCGGTGCAAACGCATGGCGGCATGTGGCCGGCCGCCATCATCGGTAGAACCATGGAAATTACCACCGGGAATGTTGAAGGTGATATCCACCGGGCCCTGCAATGTTTTATAATCGTCGTTGGAATAAAACAGCAATCCTTTGCCTTCATTATCCGTGGCGCCGGGTGTAACATAAGTTTCCAGCACCAGGATGGTGCCATCGCGCAGTTGAATGATGCCGCCTTCCATGTTCACGCCATTGTCGTTGGGTGCTAAGGGAAACTCGTTCCAGGTGTTTCCGTCATCGCGCGATACCACCGTTTTTACGGCATATGGATAAAAGATGCGTTCCTGCGGATGGGGTTTGGTCGATATCTGCGATTGCAATACCAGCGCGCCCGATCGGGTACTGAGCATGGTGGGCTGCAGTCCATCGTTCATGATCATACGCTCCTCGCCGAATGTACAACGAATCTTTTTATTGTTTACCAGTACTTCGGGTTTGTTCCTGATAATATCAAAACCCTGCAACCTGGTCAATGGCAAGGATGCCAGTGCAAAAGCAGATTGTTTGATAAACCGGCGACGATTATATGCATTCATATACCAAGTTTTGACGGGTGAAGCTCATTGAGCAAAGGCCGGCCTTCGAGTAAGCGTTGCACATTTTGCACGAGTATATCATATACCCGTTGCAAAAAATGGGGGCTGGCGCTGGAACCGGATATATGCGGCGTTAGAATTACATTGGGCATGGACCAAAACGGATGCTCAGGCGGCATGGGATAGTAGTAATGCGTATCGAGCGCGGCGCCCCTGATGCGGCCTTCCTGCAGGGCTTTTATCAGCGCCTGCTCTTGTACCAGTACACCCCTGGCGGGGTTCAGCAAAAAGGCCCGGGAAGGCAAACAATACAATTCATCTTCCCCAATAATGCCTTCATTTTCCGGCGTAAGCGGCATGGCAAGTATCAAAAAATCCAGCCCTTTTAAAAAGGCTTCTTTCTCGTGCAGCAGAAAATTTTTATCGGGCAGCACGCCATCGGGATCGCCGGTGCCAGGTACGCAATACATATCCGTGCGTTTGCCAACCGGTGTGCGGGTGAGTACATGCACGGTCAAACCCAGGGCTTTGGCCAGTCGTGCTGTTTCGCGGCCAATACCGCCATAACCCCAGATGCCTACCACTGAACCTCGAATTTCGTGCTGAAAACGGGCCGAACGGTCCCATGTCTTTTCATCCTGGTTATGCAGCATCCGGCGCATATCACGCGCCAAATTCACCATCATGGCCATATTCCATTCGGCAATGGGCACGTCAAAAACGCCCAATGCGTTGCAGGCCCTGATGTTTTTTTCAGGCAATCCCAATCCTATCAATTGGGTGTAGCCGGCCGAGCTGATCTGGATCATCTTCAGTTTTGGCATCTCCTCCAGGTTTTCCGGGGGAAAGGTGCAAAACAACACTTCGCAATCTCTTATCAAACCGGCGGGCAACGCCCGCTTTTTTTCTTCCGGTTTTTCCACCTGCACTATTTCAACGCCCGGTAGGGTATGCAAGACTTCTATACCGGGAGCAAACAAAGGCATATCAACAAGCACTTTCATACAGGTGGCTTATGTGGTTAATATTTTTCCGGGCACACTGTTGAATTCACCGGTGCCGGGTATAAAGGGATAGCGGTTGATGGTTTCCTGCGTAAGGGTAATGCCCAATCCGGGTTTTTCGGGTGGCAACACATATCCTTTTTCTATTTGCAGGCTATCGCCAATCAGTTCGCTGTGCAGTGGTCCATAGGCAGGCGCCACTTCCAGCATCACCGTATTGGGGCAGGCAAAACCGCAATGAATATTTTGCATTTGCGAAGCGCCGGCGCCCCAGGCATGCGGGGCTACGGTGCGTCCTTTTTTGGCAAGCATATCGGCTACCAGCGTAAACTGGTGCAACCCGGCGGTGAACGATGCATCGGGTTGCCCAATGCGAAAACTGTCCTGGTCAATAAAGGTTTGCCATTCACAAACTGCTGTTAAACATTCCCCGCCTGCTACAGGTACGGTGGTAGCAGCGCTCAGCTGCCGGTACCAATCAGGGCGGGTATAATGCAAAGGTTCTTCCAGGAAAAATAAGTTATAGGGTTCCAGCGCTTTGGCCACGGCCATAGCGGTGTCCAAATCCCAGGTAGTGGTACTGCTGTTACCCATATGGGCATCCAGCATCAGCCAGCCGTCTTTTCCAAAACGTTCTCGTATAAACGAAAATTTAGTAGCTTCCACATCGGCTGCTTTTGCGGGATCGGCGGCTATTTCAAATCCCCTGTCTTTGTAATAAGCGCCGGCGCCTATCTTCACGCCTTTGAAGCCCAGGGAATGATAAAATTCAATTTTGCCGGCCAGTTTATCCAGGGGGTAATTGCTGGGACCGCCGGTGGCATAACAGGGTAGTTTGCTATGCACGGTGTCCCCGGCCAGTAATTTGTATACAGGCAATCCCAGGGCTTTTCCTTTCAAATCCCATAAGGCGGCCTCTATACCGGCCAGCACAATGGCGCCCAGGCCTACCCGGCACCAGAAATTACCGCAATGATACATCCTGTTCCACAGCATGGGAATATCATCTACCCCCTGACCTGTTAAAATGGGTTTGAAAAATTCTACGATAGAAGGAACGGCTTCGGGCAAAAAATAACCGGCATAGGTTTCACCAACACCTGTGAAACCCTCATCGGTGTCGATCACGATGAATGCGGCGCTGCGCAGTTTGCGGGCTTCAGACAAATAGGGATCCGATGTACAGGGCCCGGTAAGCAATATGGTGTTAACGTTGGTAATCTTCATTGCCTACCAAAAGTAATTTTGAGCTTCAACGAAATCTGTTAGGATATTCTATATTTATAATACTTTCTTTCAGCGCTATGCCAGGTATGCGTTAGCCTGTGTTTTCCTTAACAAAGCCAGAAATTCTTCCCTGATCATTTCCTCTGCTTCGGCCTGCAGGTTGCTGTACCGGCAACGCCAGGTTTCATAACCACCCAATGCTATTTGTGAGGCAGGAGGAATATAACCGGCATTGCCATTGGCCAGGCCAATGGTGAAGTAGGCAGGCACAGGACTATTGGCCTTGAGCCATAAACCGGTTTCGGCAAACAATTCGCCGGAGAGGCCGCCAATCATTCCCGGCCCTATGCGAAACAACTGCAGGGGATAGCGCATGGTATCGGGATAGTTGTATAACAAGACCTGTTCACGCGCATACATTTTTTGCAGGCCTTCGTCGTTGATGTCCAGTTGTGAATAGTCGGTTTGCTGCATGATGGCGCTGGCCCTGGCCGCTTCTTCGGCAGTAGGCTTACGCAAACCCAGGGTAATCTCTTTATAGTGCACTTCCAGTGCAGGATATTCATCCCATTGTATATGTTTCAAAGCGCTGTGCACTTTGGTGGCAATTTCACCGGCAATGAGTTTGCTTTTCTGGAAGGGCTCGGCGGGATACCGTTCGGGATGTAAAAAATCCCAGCAATTCACATCACCGCTGGTGCCATTGCTCATAATGCCCACAAACTGCTCGCCGGCACGCAATAACTGCTGCAGTTGGGTGGCAAACTCGCCAAAATAATCCGATGAAATGGTGCCATGATCCCAATCGCCCACATAATGCAATGAATAATTGGCCAGCACGCTGATCCATTCGCCATCCAGTGCCTGTACGGCCATAAAACCCACATCGGGATCCACCGGTCCGGCGCTTTTTTCAATAAAGGCGGCAGCGCCAATGGGGTTGGTTCTCACCTGTTCTTCCCGGCCGTTGACGGGGTTAATGGACACAAAACCCGGTTTCATAAAATAACGCCTGCACAACACATGTTCCGGCGCCTGTACACAACCAAAACCAATTTTTGCCGGGCGGCATCGGGCAAGCGCTTCCTGCACAGCCTGGCATATCAATCCCGGCAGCGCCTCACTGTATTGCGGATCGGGATCGGTCAGGTGCACTACCGATACCGATCCGGCAGCATGTGTATGGGTGGTGCTGATCAAAATATGTTCAAAGGGAATCCCGGTTTCAGCGGCAATGCGTTGCCTTACCTCCGTAGTATATTCAATAGGCATCACACAAATATCCACCACCACTAATGCCAGGCTGAGGCCGGCATGTTGCAGCACCAGGGCTTTGGCATACAGGCGGTCGTGAATAAAAGTGGCCCTGTGCGGGAAAAAATCGCCATTGATCAATGTACCCGGCGGCGGGGTAATATCCACGCGGGCAGCACCGGCCTGCAACCGGTGATCCTTCTCGCTGATATGGTCCTGGATGAGTATCAAAACTTCAATCTACTGGTTGCAAATTATCGAATTGTTGGCACCATTGATCAGTATAATGGCATGTAAAATAGTATTATAATCAAATTTTTCGGATTAATTGTAACAGGCTTTTCAAAACGGGTGCGCAAAGCCCGTATTCATACATAAACCCACTCATCCCCAACCCTGTATTTTTATGTATATTACTGATACTTTCTTTCAATTTACGAAAATGAATGCACAGTTCTTTCACCGCATTTCAGTATATTTATAATACTATTTTACTAAGTCCGCTACCGGCTATTTTACCTCTTATCCTCCGTTCATGTTATCCAAAACTCATCAAGTAAAGCCATTGTTATGAAAGCTATCGAACTCAGACTGCGGAAAGACATTGACAAATCCTTTATCGTTTTCAGGGAACAGGGCAAAATGTTTCCATGCCCCTGGCATTATCATCCCGAATATGAGTTGGTGCTGGTAACCAAAAGTACCGGCCGCCGTATGGTGGGCGATCATATTGGTTATTTCAAGGAAGGCGACCTGGTATTTATGGGCCCCATGCTGCCCCATGTATGGGTGAATGATGCGGAATACCTGCAGGAAGGTACTCAACTGGAAGCGGATGCCATTGTAATACAGTTTGTACCCGATTTCCTGGGTGAAAAATTTTTGCAGATACCGGAAATGGAAAAACTGAATGCCTTTCTGCAAAATTCCAACCGGGGGCTGGAAATAAAGGGCGAAGCGCGTGAACGCATCAACAACCTGATGAAGCAGATCATTGACATGAATGGCATGCAAAGACTGGTAACGCTGTTCTCTATTTTTGAAATATTATCTACCACCACTGAATACGAATACCTGGCCAGCCCGGGATATGTACAGAATTTACATCCCAAATGCAGCGACCGCTTCAGCAAGATAACGGAATACATTATGCGCAATTTCGACCGGGAGATCACGCTTCCTGAGGCCGCATCGGCAGCGAATATGGCGGTGACTACTTTCTGTAATTTCTTCAAGGCGCATTACCGCATCACCTTTGTAGAGTATTTGAATATTGTGCGTATTGGCCATGCGTGTAAATTGCTGGCCGATAAGAACAAAACCATTGTGGGTGTGGCGTATGAATGCGGGTTCAATAATCTGGCGAATTTCAACCGGCAGTTCAAGAAGTTGAAGAATATGACGCCGAGTGAATACCGGAAAACGATTGATGTGGAGGGGTTGTTGGTGGATCCCGGACTTGGGAAATATGCATACGCCGTATAAGCCATCAGGTGTAGCAATCAATTAACGATAGGTACGGTACGAACGCTGGTAAGTTCGGCGCGGCGGCGTCTTTGTTTTTTTGGCAAACAGCCCTATCAACAACAGCCCGGCAATAAAACCGCCGATATGTGCCGCATACGCCACATTTCCGGCTTCGGCGCCACCCAATGCGCCCAGTCCGTTGATGACCTGGAATACAAACCACAAACCCACCGATACAAAGGCAGGCACCGATATAATCAGGAAGAATACCCATATATGTACACTACGGCCCGGGAACAAACGCAAATAAGCGCCCAGCACGGCCGAAATGGCGCCCGAGGCGCCCAGGCTGGGCACCAGCATGTTTTGACCGAAAAAAGCAGTGCTGAACACATGGCATAAACTAGCTATCAAACCACAGATTAAATAAAAAAACAGGTAACTCATATGACCCAGCCGGTCTTCGATATTATCGCCGAAGATCCAAAGAAACAACATATTGCCGCCCAGGTGCGCCAACCCGCCATGCATGAACATGGAAGTGAACAGGGTGAGAAAAACAGGTATGGGTGTAACCTGCAAACCAGGGTATACTTCGCGCCGGCCATTAATGGGGTTGATCTCTGTAACGGATTGGGTGACGATATCATTGCCGGTAAGAATTTCGGCAGGAACCGTGGAGAAGCCCAGTGTAAAGCTGATATTATTGCCCCAATCCTGCCACCACACAAAGACAAATATGTTGAGTGCTATAAGCAGGTAGTTGATGAAGGGTGTTCTTTGTCGGTCCCGGTTATCATCGCCTATGGGGATAAACATCGTTTTCTTTTTTAGTTATGCAATTTATCAGCCGCGCGTAGCCCCGCTGGTGGCGGGGGCTACGCGCGGCAACATTTTTTGTCGTGCTGCAGGCAAAGTCATCAGCTCATGCCACTTTATGCTCCTTAGGCAACAATACCTTCAGGGTGCAGCCACTGCCCTTGGCAGCAATCACTTCCAGCTTTCCATCGAACAGTTCAATACGGCTTAAAATATTGCTCAACCCCACGCCTTGCCTTTTGGCCTTGGGATCAAAGCCCTTGCCATCGTCGCGAATGAGCAGGTTCACCAGGTCGTTGTTGCCGGTAAGTTCTACAGACACTTTCGAAGCCTCGGCATGTTTGATGATATTGTTGAACTGCTCCTGCACAATGCGGTACAGGGCCAGTTGCTGTTGCTGGCTCAGATTGTTGAGCTTGTCTTTTTCATAGCGGAAATGAATGGTAAAGGGATTTACTACCCGTATGGTATCTATAAGGTCGTTCACCGAATCTACCAGACCGTTTTTATCGATGGTGGGCGGCACCAATGATTTTGAAATGCGCCGGATTTCCTGTATGGCGGCATCCAGGTTTTTCAGGCTGCGCTGCAACAATTCATCGCGTTTTTCTTCTTCATGCATGGCGGCATCTACATAGGCCTTGGTAACTGCCAGTATCTGGTTGATATTATCATGCAGTTCGCGCCCTATTTCGGCCCTTTCTTTTTCCTGCCCTTCAATGGAAGCGCGTACCAGTTTGCGCTGATGCTCTACTCTTTCCCTGGATATTTGTTCGGAATAAGCTTTTAATTGCTGCTCGGCCTTTACCTTTTCGGTAATATCCTGGCAGGTACCAATAAAACTCACTTCATCATTATCGCGCCGCATGGCCCCTCTTCCTTCCACATATTTTTCTTCACCCTCGCCGGTAAGAATCCGGAATACAAAAGGCTCCAGCCTGCCACTGGCCACGGCGGCCTCCTGCGCCTTCATCACCACCGGTATGTCTTCGGGATGCACCAGCCCCAGGAAAACCTGGTACGAAAGCGGTGTGCCGGGTTGCAAACCCAGTATATTGTACATCATGCTGGAACAGGCGGTGAGTTCCCCATCTTTGTTCAGCTCCCAGCTGCCTATTTTGGTGATCACCTGTGCTTCAGACAGGCGGCGTTCGCTTTTACGCAGGTTTTGTTCGGCCAGTTCTTTTTCCCTTCTTTCTTTGGCTTCCTTCAGGGCGCGAATTATTTTTGGAACAACGGTAAATAATTTGTCTTTCAGCACATAATCGGTTACCCCGTTTTTGATGAGCTCTACCGCGTTTTCTTCACCAATGGTACCACTAACAATAATAAAAGGCACATCCGGACAAACCTGTTGCACCACCTGAAATGCCCGCACACCATCAAAAGCAGGCAGCGAATAATCTGAGAGAATGATATCCGGACATGATTCCTCCAGCGCCCGCTGAAACGATTCGCCATTCTCCACCACGATGGTAGTAATATCCATCTTGCTTTTTCTCAGCTCATACTTAAGCAATTCAATATCGTTCGGATTATGTTCAAGTATCAGCAACCTGGTTTTCTCGGTTTTCATACAATTTCTTTTTGTCAGGGTTGAAAAAAATTACTTCGCTTAGAGGTTAAATATCACAAGGTTTTGCCGGATAGTTTTGGTAATGAAAAATAAAAAACAGCGCCTTCCCCCGGCCGGCTTTCTGCCCAAACCCTTCCTCCATGCTTAACGATGATCCTTTGCACAATTGCCAGCCCCACGCCGGTGCCTTCAAATTCTTCGCTGGTATGCAGTCGTTGAAATACGCCGAATAGTTTATGCACATAATTCATATCAAAACCTGCACCATTATCTTTTACGTAATATACGTGCTCGTTATCTTTTTCAAAAGAACCAATTTCAACTTGAGGCTGTTCTTTTTTGGCCGAATATTTTATTGCATTGGATATCAGGTTAATGTACACCTGCGACAGCAAACCAGGGTCGGCCTGGCTGGGCAGCAGCGGGTGTATGGTAAGGCGGGCGCGGCCTCCGGCGGCCTGCACAATATCGGCCGCTATGGGTTCTACCAGCCTGTTCATATCCACAGGTAACAGCGCCAGTTCCTTACGACCCATGCGGGCAAATGACAGCAGGTCGTCGATTAGCTGCCCCATTTTTTTGGCGTTGTTTTGTATAATACCGAACAAACGGGTGGCTTCTTCATCGAACTGCTCACTGAAATCGTTTTGTATGATTTGTGCATAGCCATTGATGCTGCGCAGTGGCGCCCGCAGATCGTGCGATACGGAATAGGAAAATGATTCCAGCTCTTTATTGGTCAGCTCCAGTTGCGCCATATTCCGCTGCAGATCGGTATTCAGTTGCCTGATCTCTTCATCGGCTTTTTTCTGCCGGGTTATGTCCCGGCCATTCGCAAACCACAAATTGTACTTGTTCACGATATTCCAGCTGAAACAGCGGGTTTCCCCTTTTTTTGTGATGATGGATGCTTCAAAGGAAAATGATTCCCGCTGATCGTACTGCAGTTCCTTCACTGCCTGCCGCCCTTCGTCACACAGGTAGTCGATAAACAGGGAGCCTTTCATGGCAGCGGCTTCATAGCCCAACAGCTCCTGCGCGGCATTATTTACTTCTTCAAAACGCAGGCTATGGGTATTGATGATGCAAATTAAATCGGCGCTGTTATTGATCAGCAGCGCATATTTCTCCAGCGCCATATTTTTTTCCTGCAGTTCCTTGCGCTGGCGCTCCAGTTGCAGCAGTACCGATACCTTGGCCCGTGTGATCTCGGGGTTCAGGGGTTTTAATAAATAATCCACAGCGCCCTCTTCGTATCCTTTTACCGCATACTTATGATCTTTCAGTTCGGCGGTAACAAAAATCACCGGCGTATTGCGCGTTCTTTTGTTCGACTTGAGGATTTGCACCACCTCAAAACCATCCATACCGGGCATCTGTACGTCCAGTATCACCAGGTCTATCGGTTGGTTCAATGCTATCTTTAATGCTTCCGCGCCATTGGTAACGCTGATGAGGTTACGGCCGGGTTGCGACAATATCTGCTCCAATGCGTAGATATTGTTTACCTTATCGTCTACAATAAGGATCTGGTCGTTCAGGTGCACAGACATAATCAGTTCATCGTTTTTTAACACAACTCAACAGATACGCTTTGATCTCATCGAGGTGCATAATATGTTGTACGGCGCCCGTTTTAATGGCCGCCATGGGCATTTCAGGAAAATCGGCCGTTGCGGGCTCCTGGGCAATGGTAAGGCCACCCTTACTTTGAATATATTGCACGCCTTTGGCACCATCCCTGTTGGCGCCGGTGAGCACTATACCCAGTAACCGGTTGGTAAACACGTCGGCGGCAGTTTCAAACAGCACATCCACCGATGGACGGCTGTAATTCACCGGGGCATCGAATGTAAGTGAAAACGTTCTATTTGTTTCAACCAGCAAATGATAATCCGGTGGCGCCAGGTATACCGTTCCGGGTTCTATCGGCTCCTTTTCATTGGCCTGTATAATGCGTATCCTGCATTTGTTTTGCAATACTTCTTCCAGCAACGCCCGTTCATCTTTCGCACGATGCTGCACTACGATCACCGGTATGGGATACTGTGCCGGCAATACCTGCAGTATATGCGTCAACGCATGCAATCCTCCCGCAGAAACCCCTATTACAATCGCATCAAACTTCATATCAACCGGCTACAACCCGACGATTTTTCATAAAAATTTTTTCACGTTTGTCTATTTCTTCGAAATATTTTCTTTTATCTGAAAAAAGCAACGACTCCTTATTGCCCAATGCCAGGAAACCAAACATGCAAAGGCTTTCATAAAAAAGACTGATCACCTTGTTTTGCAGGTTTTGATTAAAATAAATGAGCACATTCCGGCAAAGTATCAGCTGGAACTCGTTGAACGAACGGTCTATGGCCAGGTTATGCGCCGAAAAAACTATGTTTTGCCGCAGCGATTTATCCCATAACACCGAATTATACCGGGACTTGTAATAATCTGAAAAAGCATTTTTACCACCGGCCTTAATATAATTCTCGGTATAGGTTTTCATATGATCTATTGAAGTAATGCCCTCCCGGGCTTTTTGCAATGCCTGCTGGTTGATATCGGTGGCATAGATCACCGACCTGTCCAGCAAACCTTCTTCCTTTAACAAAATGGCGATGGAATACACTTCTTCGCCCGTTGAGCAACCGGCCACCCACACTTTGATAAAGGGATAGGTAGCCAGGCGCCCCGCCACATGTTTACGCAGGCTTTTGAAAAAATGCGGGTCGCGGAAAATTTCCGTTACATTCACCGTAATATCCTGTACAAATTGCTCGAAGGCCGCATCGTCTTTCAGAATGAGCCTACCCAGTTCTTTCAGAGATCTTATTTTTTTGGCATCCATAAATGCCTGTATCCTTCTTTTTACCGAGGCTTCGGAATACTCGGTAAAATCATACCCATACACAAACCTTACTGATTCCAGGAATTGCCGCAATTCTTCGCCTCCATCCATAGTGCTTATTTGCTTTTTGTGTTAATCGATCCTACCTGTACAGCCATACGCGCATCAGCGACAGCAATTGATCTATATTCACCGGCTTGGCCACATAATCCGACATGCCGGCCTCCAGGCATTTTTCCCGGTCGCCCTTCATGGCCTTGGCGGTAAGGGCAATGATGGGCATTTTGGTGAACGTGGGCATCTGACGAATGGCCATTGTTGCTTCATAGCCATCCATTTCAGGCATCATCACGTCCATGAGCACAATATCTACATCGGGGTGTTGTTTTAATGCCTCGATGGCTTCTTTGCCATTGTCGGCTATGACACAGGTCATCCCTTCTTCTTCCAGTACATTGGTCAATGAATAGGTGTTGCGTATATCATCGTCTACGATCAGCATTTTTTTGCCCTTTAACACTTCTTCGGTGCGGTGCAGCCTGCGAATGATTTGCTGTTTTTCCCTCGGCAACCGCGATTCAACACGGTGCAGAAAAAGCGCCGTTTCATCGAGCAGCCTTTCTTTTGAATCGGATGTTTTCAGCACCACCGTATTGGCCAGCTTTTCCAGTCTTTTGGCTTCTTCCTTGCTCATATCCCGTCCGGTATAAACGATCACCGGTATACGGCTCCACGATTCATGGTCTTTTATTTTTTCAAGGAACTCGAAACCGCTCATATCGGGCAGTCCCAGGTCGATGATGATACAATCAAATTTCTCGCCCTGCAACATATGATAGGCATCCTCGCCGTTATAGGCGGCATAGGATTTTACATCGCCATTGCCTATCAGTTCGCGAATGGCCTTGTTTTGTTGCGGATTATCTTCCACCACCAGCAGCTTTTTCAATTTACGACTTATAAAATCCTGCATGCGGTCAAAAGCTTCCTGTATGGCCTCCCGGGTAACGGGTTTGCGTATAAAATTGAAAGCGCCCAGTTCCATACCTTCTTTTCGCCGGTCGTAACCCGACACAATCTGCACGGGGATATGCCTCAAATTGGGGTCGTTCTTTAATTGCCGCAACACCTCCGAACCATCCATCACGGGCAGTTTCATATCCAGTATAATGGCATCGGGCCGGTAATACCTGGCCAGGCTTAAACCGGTATTGCCCTGGCTGGCCAGTATGCCCTTGTATCCTTTTTCGCGCGCAATGCCCAGCAATACCCGGGCAAAAGCTTCATCATCTTCTATAATCAATATTACCTTATCGTGTTCATGCAGGGTGTAGCGGTCGTCTGCCGCTTCGTGTTGCATAGGAGAAACCTGCGCGTGAACTGCCTCTGTTACAGGTTTTTCAGACGTTTTTCGTATGGTGATCTCTTTTTCAGAGGTGTCTACGATATCCGCATCAAATTGCAGCGGCAGGTACAGGGTAAACACACTGCCTTTGCCTTCCTGGCTGTACAGGTGCAGCTCGCCGCCCAGTGCCACGGCCAGTTCGCGGCTGATGGATAGCCCCAGGCCGGTACCGCCGTATTTGCGCTTATTGCCGCCATCGGCCTGCTGGAATGCCTCAAATACGATGCCCTGTTTATCGATGGGGATGCCGATACCCGTATCGGAAACAGCAAAAACGGCCACCTGGGGCAGTTTTTTCAAACCTTCGTTGCGCAGGGCCTGGTCGGGCGGCTGCACATCGATGGATAATTCCACCCTGCCATCCCGCTCGGTAAATTTGAATGCGTTCGACAACAGATTGCGCAATATTTGCTCCAGCCTTTGTTTATCGGTAACAAGCGGCGTTTTGAAACGCTCCTGGGCAACGCATATATTGAACGCAATGTTTTTATTCTTCGCCACTTCACTAAACAACCGGTGCAGGTGTTCGGTGAGGTGGTCTACAGGTACTTCTTCTACCTCAATGGTGATCTTACCTGCCTCTACTTTCGAAAGGTCGAGTATTTCATTAATCAGATTCAGCAGGTCGGCGCCCGAATTATGAATATTTTTTGCGTATTGAATGTCTTTGGCAGTCAGGGAATTGTTCTTGTTCTCGCTTAACAATTGCGCCAGTATGAGGATGCTGTTCAGTGGTGTGCGCAGCTCGTGCGACATATTGGCCAGGAATTCCGATTTGTATTTACTGGTAGCTTCCAGTTGCCTGGCCTTTGTCTCCACATCCAGCTTGGCCATCTCCAGTTTTTCTTTTTGTTCTTCCAGCAGGTTGGCTTTTTCTTCCAGCTCTTCATTGGTTTGCTGCAATTCTTCCTGCTGGGTCTTCAGCTCAGCTTCCGACCTTTCGAGCAACTGTGTTTTTTCCTGCAGCTCTTCGTTCACCTGCCGTAACTCTTCCTGCTGGGCAATCAGCTCTTCCGACTGGCGTTGTGTTTCATCCAGCAACTCTTTCAGCCTTGCGCGTGATTGCGATGAGTGGAAGGCAATGCCTATATTTTCAGAAACAATATCCAGGAATTGCATATCCAGCTTCGATATTTCTTTGGCCGTGGCCAGTTCTATCACCCCTTTTACCTGGTCATCGTACATAAAGGGATATGCCATTATATATTTAGGCGTTGTATGCCCCAGGCCCGAACTGATTTTGATATAATCGGCAGGCACATCGCTGAAAACAATGGTTTTTTTTTCCAGCGCCGCCTGTCCGGCCAGTCCCTGCCCTATTGGAATCAGGTTCACATTGCCTTTGCTTTCATGAAAGGCATAGCTGCCGGTTAACGCCAGGTGTTCGTTTTCGGCCAGGTAAATGGCGCCAACCTGCGCCTTCATATAAGGTGTGATATGGTTGATGATATCCTGGGCCAGTTGCGCCACTTCCTTATCGCCCCGCATGGTATCGTTTAGCTGTGCAGTGCCCGTTAGCAGCCAGTTACGCACCTCGTTTTCTTTCGACAATTGCTGCAGGTTATCTTTCATATGGCTGAGCGCCAGGCCCAGCACATCGCCCGGGCCGCGAACCGTAATATCGACGCTGTAGTCGCCCCTGGCCACGGCATTGGCAATACCAGTATACGCTTTGGATACCTGTATCATTTTGTTAAAGGAATCTGCCAGCTCGCCAATTTCATCTTTGGAGTGCACCGGAACTTCCAGATCCACCTTACCCATGCTGATGCGGTCGGCCGCCTTTTTTAAGGTGTGTACGGCGTTTACGACAGACCTGATGATAATGATCAGCAGTGTTGTAATAATAAGGATGACCGTTAACGTAATCAAGCTGTTCAACAGGATAGACCGGTTGATGCCGGCCAGTTTTTCTTCGGCCAGCCGGCGGATAGCTATCGTGGAAAGGTCTTCCAATTCCTTTAATCTGGTAAGGAATGTGGTAATGTTGATACGCCAGGTTTCAGGTGAAATGCCGGCGGCCAAGGCTGGATTGTTAAATACAGAATCGGTGAGCGCCTTTGCATAGATGACCGCCGGATCGGCCATCCGGCTTTGATAGGCTTTGAGTAAGGCAGGGTTCATGCTTTTTTCAAAGCGGTCGAGCTTTACTTCGTAGCTCCCTTTCAGGGATGCAAATTCAGCAAAACTGGTTTCCCTGAAACCTTTCGATAAAATAGCCAGGTGCAGCACCATCCGCAATCGGGAAAGGTAGATCTTTCCATACATCAGGAATACACGCGTTTCCAGCAGGTTACGTATATCGGCATCCTGCGCCACCCGGTAAATTCGGTTCACCTCATCGGTAAGCCGCGTATTAAACCCGGAATACACCGCGCCCATGCTGTCGATAAGGGTATTGCCCGCATGTACCGAATGGCGAATCGCCGGGATTTCGCTTAGGTAATCGAATTTTTTTTGTTTGCCCTGCTCATCCAGCAACTGGTGTAAAGCCGTGATGGATTGATCGGTTTGTACACGCTGGTTGAACAGTTCTGCGCGTTCGTCCTGGCCCTGGCTGGCCTGGTAAGCAATGGAATTACTGCGCTCTTCCTGCAGGTTATGAATGACATCGGAAATGGCTTCTATCTCACGCAGATCGGCATGTACCCGTTGAAGATTTTTGCGTTGGGAGAATTCCCCTAATAAAGATGCCGCCAGGAAATACAGGGTAGCCACCAGGGGTACCAGGCAAATGAGCAGCAGTTTATTACGGATAGACAGGTTTTGGATATATCTCATAGCAATAAATAATTAGTCAGCATCCCAGCCGGCAATCAGTGAATAATTGCTACGATAGAACCTACCGGATTCAGGGGTAAGATGGGTGATGCCATCTTCTGACCTGTTTCAGGGTTATTTCCTGTCTAAAATACATAATATTAAGCATGTCAACACTATATAGAAGATATTATTATACCGGGTGTAGGGCAACTGTCTGCCCCAGAACAGGATGACACAGGACAGGGCAGGATAAACGTAGATTATACATTTAATATTTTCATCCATCTTTTCATCATAACTCTTGCTATATGACACCTCAACTGCTTAGGAGCATACTGATTGCTTCCCTATTGCTTTATTCCACGTTTTATTGTTTTGCTCAGAATTTTCCGGTTAAAGGTAAGGTCACCGATGCACAGGGCCATCCCCTGCCGGGAGTGACCGTACAGGTAAAAGGCACACAGTTGTCGGCTGTAAGCAATGCCGATGGCCAATTTGCTATCAACGCGCCTTCGGCCGGTTCCACCCTGGTATTTACACATGTGGGGTTTGTGTCACAGGAACTGGCCCTGCAAAACCGTGCAGAGGTGCAGGTATCGCTGGTGACCGATAACATGTCACTACAAGGCGTAGTGGTAGTAGGTTATGGTACACAAAAACGGAGCGATGTAACCGGCGCCCTCACCAGCATTTCTTCCAAAACCCTGGAAGAGCGGCCTGTTACCAATGCCCTGCAGGCCATGCAGGGTAAGGCGGCGGGTGTGAACATTTCCACCAATGTAAAACCTGGTGAACTACCGGCCGTACGTGTGCGCGGCAACCGCTCCATTAATGCCAGCAACGATCCGCTATACGTGGTGGATGGCATTCCCATTGTATCGGCGCTGGGTGTTTCATCGTTTTCCATGAACGATATCAATCCCAACGACATTGCATCTATCGAAATCCTGAAAGACGCATCGGCCACGGCCATCTATGGTTCCCGGGGGGCCAATGGCGTTATTCTTATTACCACTAAAAAAGGGACTAAGGGAAGGGTATCAGTTAATTACAATGCCACGGTATCGGTAGACTGGTACCATTCACTCACCGACTGGATGAGCGGCGGCCAATGGTTCGACCGCTGGCGCGAATCATTGATCAACGGGCGCCAGTACCAACCCACCTCCAATACCGATTTGAACCAGGCCCCCGATTTTTGGTATCCCGACCCGGAACTGGACAAACAAACCATGGGCCTGAGTTCGGACCAGCGCGCCCTGAATGCCCTGTACCAGGGTTATGAATGGGAAGAATTTGGGCAAACGGTAAAAATGCGCCCCACCACAGCCGAAGAACGCGCCATGGGCTGGCCCGACCAGGTGCCTGTTTATAACAGCGCCCGAATACCCACTTTCGACTGGGCTAAAGAAGCCATCCGCACCGGCATTACACAAAACCACCAGGTATCGCTGAGTGCCGGCACCGATATCTCCCGTTTGTATTTATCACTGGGCTATAACAAACAACTGGGTGTGCAAAGAGACCAGGATTTCCAACGTTTCAACCTCAACATTAACGGCGACATCAACGCCACCAAATGGCTGACGCTGGGTGTTTCGGTACTGGGTTCATTATCGCATCAGAACTTCGGTATGATTGGTCCCAATACCAGCAATACCGGTGCAAAAGACCTGTACTCCCGGGCGCTTGGCCAGTTTCCTTTCCTGGGTCCACGCGATGAGAACGGGGAGCTGATAGCCAGCCCCGGTATCAATATCAACATCTGGAACCCCATCATTGATATTGACCAGGCATTAAACGACCGGCGCACGTCTTCCATCATGGCCAATTCATTTGCCGAAATAAAATTCACCCCCTGGCTGAAATACCGCGTGAATTTTGGCGCCCAGATGAGGAATTACAGGAATGGCACCTGGACGGGTCCCAATGCCACCGCGCATTTGGGACAACGTCCTAATACCGCCGGTTATAGCCGCGATGAGAATTTCTCCTGGGTGGCTGAAAACCTGTTGTACTTCGATAAAACCTTCGCTAAAATCCATAGCCTGGGCGTCACCTTGCTGCAATCGTCGCAGAAATCGCGCCGTGAAAATATTGCTACCGGTGCGCAGGGACTGGCCAATGCCAATAGTTTATGGTACGACCTGGGCGGCAATATCAACGGCAGGCCTTCTTCATACAGTACCGGCTTTACCGAAAACACACTCACCTCTTTTATGGCGCGTATGAACTACAGCCTCATGGATAAATACCTGCTCACTGTTTCAGGCCGTGCAGACGGCGCTTCAGTACTGGCGCCCGGTCATAAATGGGATTTCTTCCCCTCCTTTGCCCTGGCCTGGAAAATGCAGGAAGAAAAATTCCTTTCGAATGTTACCTGGATCAACGAATTGAAACCACGCCTGGGCTATGGCGTTACCGGCAATTCAAGCGTAAACCCCTATGTTTCTTCGGGTCCATTGAGCCGTAACCCTTATGTGTTTGGTACCTTGCCCGGTATTGGCAATCTGCCGCAATTGATGGGCAACCCCGAGCTGGGTTGGGAACAAACCGCGCAGTGGAACCTGGGTATGGACTTCCTGGTATTGAACCGCCGTTTAGGTGGCTCTATAGAACTGTATAATGCCAATACCACCGACCTGCTGTTCTCGCGTTCGGTAAACAGCGCCTCGGGCTATGTATCGCGTTTCGAAAATGTAGGCGCCACCCGCAACAGGGGTATTGAGATCAGTTTGAATTCAGTGAATATTGAGAAGAATGATTTCAGGTGGACCACCGAGCTGAACTTTACTTCCAATAAGGAAGAGATTGTTGAACTGGTAAATGGCAAACAAGATATGCTGGCCGATCGCCTTTTTATAGGCCAGCCCTTGCAGGTATTTTATCATTACGACAATGCCGGCATCTGGGGCAATACCAAGGCCGACCTGGATGAAATGGCGTTGTTCAATGCCAATAACCACCGCTTTTATCCTGGTACCATCAGAATCGTAGACCAGGACGGCAATTACATCATCGATTCAAAGGATTATGTAGTGCGCGGATCGAACCGGCCCAAATGGACCGGCGGCATTACCAATACCTTCCGTTATAAAAACTGGAGCCTAAGTTCATTTATTTATGCGCGTGTGGGGCAAACCTATTTTGGCGGCTATCCCAATTCATATGGCGGCACCCTCCCCAATGGCCGTGTAGAGAACGATGTGTGGAACTGGAAAACCGGCAGCGGGTACTGGCCTATCCCCATTATGGGCGCACAGGTAGATAATTTCACACCTGCCATGCAATACAACGATGGTTCATTTGCCGTGGTACGTCATATTACGCTGACTTACGATGCTCCGCAAAACCTCATTAAACGTGCCGCCATGAAAAACCTGCAACTGAGCGTGCAGATATTGAACCCCTTTATATTTGGAGGCGATGTGGTGAAATGGGGCATCAATCCCGACGACGAAACCAACTGGGATGCCCAATCGCAGGCCAATACCAACAACACCGCACCATTGGGCGGTATGAACAATAATACCATTCTGCCACAAAGCTTTGTTATTGGCATCAGGGCAGGTTTTTAATCATCATTGACTACTATAAAAAGATATTATATGAAAAGATATTTGATCATCCTGGTTGTACTAGTGGCCGCCTCCATGGCGTCGTGCAAAAAGTTCCTGGAAGAAAAACAGGTTTCCAACTTAACACAGGAATATTATAACAGTGAGGCCGGGCTGGAATCGCTGGTGAACGGCCTGTATGTATATGCGCGTGTAAAACATGAATGGGATGGATGCGGCACCAAGCTCATAGAGCCCGAAACCGATGCCTATATGCACCAGGACGCTAACCTGGCCACCATGGCAAGCAGCGCCTATGGCAATAGTACCAGCACCATTGCCAATAATGTGAATTTTTACCTGGGCGCCGCCAACTCCAATTATGCCCCCACGGGCGCCTATCCGCATATCAACAATTGCAATATTGCGCTGGATATCATCGACAACCTGAAGCCCGGCAAATTCGGCACCGATGAAACCTTCCGGCTCACGCGCAAATCGGAAATTTTATTCCTGCGCGCCTGGGCCTATTATTTAATCACCAATCAACTGGGCGATGTACCGCTTTTGCTGAAACCGCAAACCGATGCTACGAGATTCTATTTCCCCAAAGCCTCACTGGAAGAAATCTATAAACAGATCATTGGCGATGTTCGGTTTGCCTACGACAATTTACCGGCCGATGTTGAGCGCGGCCGCATCAGCAAATGGGCCGCAGGTCATTTACTGGCCAAGCTGTACCTGCACCGTGCCCAGGCAGCGGCTTTCCAGAACAGCAGTGAAAGCCATTTGAAACGCCTGTACAAGGGCAATGTGGCTACCGATCTGGATTCGGTGATCACCCTGGCTACTGCGGTGATCAATGGCGTAGGGCCTGCACTGGCGCCCGACTACTGGACCCTGTTCGATCCCAAAGTTTCAGAAACCTCACCGCACAGAGAAGTGATATGGGCGGCGCAGTTTGATGTAAATCTCACCCTGAACGGCCGCTTCAATAACCGCTCCTGTAATTATCACACCGGTAACTATACCAGTGCGTCGGGCGTCGCCCGTAGCATGGCCTATGGCCGGCCTTTTTCCACCTATAAACCTACCGACTGGGGCTATGATAATTTCCATGATAAGGTAAACGACTCACGTTACTACAAAACATTTCAATATGAATATATAGCCAATGGAGGCACCAATTCCTTTACCTGGGATGCCAATGCCGCTGCCTGGTGGAACACCCATAAACCCGCCGGTGAACCAGCGGTAACAGCAGGACAGCCACGCATACAAAACGGTAAACGCGCCATCATTTATCTGGAGAATTCAAAAGATGAGGCCCTGGACTCTACCATGGTGATGAGCCTGCCCTACCAGTTCCTGGTGCGCTGGATTCGCTCGTCGGTAACCGGCAAATACTATTATCGATTATATATCGACGGTAGTAATATGGGCCTGCAAACCGCCACCCGAAATATTTATCTCTCCTCTAAAAAATGGATTGATCCTATGCGAGGCGGCAGCGCTGATCCCGGCAACTACGACCAGGAAGCCGGCACCCGCGATGCCATACTGATGCGCCTGGCAGAAACCTATCTGATCCGCGCCGAAGCCTATGGACGTAAAGGCATGTACGGGCAAGCCGTGGCCGATATCAATGTGCTGCGCCAACGTGCTGCTTATAAAGGTGGCGAAAACCGTCCCGATGTACTGGTAGAATGGGAACCCGGTGCAGCTGCTTTAACAGATGAAGAAAAACAGCCGCCTTATACCGCCGTGGACGCCTATTCAAAGATCATGGTGAGCGAAGCCCATTTCACCCCCGGCACCGCCGAAGCACAGGCCGAAGGGTATATACCCACCGTAAATACGAAGGAGCAAATGTTCATTCATTTTATTTATAATGAAAAGGCGCGGGAATTTTTATCGGAAGGGCTGGCCTGGGAAGACCAGCATAATGCCGGTATTTTGTACGACCGCGTGTACTATTTCAACCAGATGGCGTCTAACCGGGCGGGGGGCTGGCCTATTGCAGACAACCCCGCCGGCTCCAGCGGCCAGAATGGAGACGGCAAGGGGCAAATGATGAAGCACTTTACATTCAGGCCCTGGCCCGATGCGTTTTTATCGACATTGACCGATGAGAATGGGAATCCGCTGAGTGCGGAGGCGAAGCAGGCTTATCAGAATGAAGGGTATTGATGAAATGGTGTATCAAAAAAAGAGGCTGTATCATACTTTTGATACAGCCTCTTTTTTATACCCGGTTGCTTACTTCAAACTATTCAGCCATTGCCGGGCATAAGCCCTGGCCGCATCGATGGTTTCTTTACCCGCGCGGAAACAACGCTTCCAGTCGCCATCCTTTTTTTCCAGTCTGGGATCGGCAAACTTTTTCCGACCGCCCGATAGCACCAGTTTGGCATCAAAGTCAATATCGGCGGTTTTATCCAAAAATTCACGCAATCGCATTTTTACCAGGTCTTTGGCCGTAGCCGGCCAGCTGGCTTCAAAATCTTTTAAGGCCTGTTCGTATTGCTCTTCATCTGTCATACCGCCTTCCGCCACATTCTGCAAATACATTTGATGCATGGGATCTTTGGGGTTCTTCAATGCTTTCTGTTCTTCCTTTAACATCCTGATAGTAGCCTCATACAATTTCTTTATATCACCACCGGCGTTTTTCATATCGTTTTCCGCTGTATGGATATCCTGTTCAATTTCGGCCAGCCGCTTTTCAATACGCTCCCCGATATCGCCCGCGCCCTTTGGCCGGGCGGCTTCACGTCTTTCTTTATAAGCATTGATGAATTCAGCCGACTCGGTGTACTTCCTGATATAATCACCCAGCTCGCGTACCGCTTCGGCCCTTTTGCCGACAGCCACATTTTTCAACACCTTCGAATAGGGAATATTCAGGGTACCATCCTGGAAATTGTCGAAAATATAGTTGCGTGCATCTTCTTCGGCAATCTGCAATTGCCTCAGAATATCCGCTACATAGGATGCCGACATAAACGACATCAAAAAGAGGCTTGCAATAAGTAAATACCTGCGCATACAATAAGTTTTTTTTCAAAACTACCAGCTTTGGGCAGTGCCGGTGTACGCAGGTTGTGCGGAATGCAGTATTGGCTGTTTGAATTGATGAATACCGGTATCAACCTGTTATTGGGCAATATCGCCACAGGGAATCTCTTTCAACACCATGCTTTTACCAAAACTCAACTTTTTCGGGTCGGTAAATACCATACGGCCATTCTTTTCTTCTACCTGTCCATATCCTTCGGCAGCCGTACTGTCTTTGATTTGAAAGGCCACTTGCCGCACCGATTCCCGGCCCTCTGACCGGAAGGTATAATCTGCAATCAGCACATCGCCATGCATGGTACCCTGCAGCTGTCCTTTATTGCTGTCTTTTTCGGCCAGTTTATACAGCAGGCTGCCGGTTACCGTATTGCCGCTCATGGCCAGGCGAAGCTGCACGGTATCTTTACCGGTTAGTTTGGCGTAACAATGTTCAACGGGGGCAGGAGGCTCCTCTTTACCCGGTACCGGTGTATCGGGCAATGCAGGCGAAATGTTATCGCTCTGTCCGGTATCGGAACAGGCCACAGCAGCAGCTATCAGCAACAATAGGGTGTATTTCATACAAGTTTGTTTTTTTCGGTTAACACCTGTTTTAACCATACAAATCCAATGCCTCCTGCTATGAGCGATGAAACCAGCACGGCCAGTTTACTGCTATTGATCAGGTCCCCTTCGTCAAAAGCCAGCAGCGTAATGAATATCGACATCGTAAAACCTATACCACCCAAAAAGCCCGCACCAGCCAGCTTGCGCCAGTTAAGGTCGGCAGGCAATGTACAAATACCCATACGCACGGCCAGGAAGGCAAAAAGCAAAATACCCGTCATTTTTCCAATGACCAGCCCCGTTAATATACCGGTACTGTTGGGCTGGCTCAACTGGCTGAACCAGTCGCTGCCCACCGGTATGCCGGTATTGGCCAGGGCAAACAGGGGCAGAATAAAAAAAGCAACGGGCTTATGTAAAAAATGCTGCAGTTTGTAGGAAGGCGATTGTTCGCTGCCATCGCCAAAAGGAATAGCAAAGGCCAGTAACACACCGGTGATGGTGGCATGCACACCCGAATGCAACATACAATACCACATAATTATACCAGCGGGCAGGTATACCCACAGTGTGTGCACTTTTAACCGGTTCAATACCAGCAGCGCCACAAATATGCCCAGCGCAATCATCAAATAAGTGACAGATAAAGAGGCGGTATAAAATGCGGCGATCAGTATAATAGCGCCCAGATCGTCGATCACAGCCAGCGCCGTTAGAAAAACTTTTAATGAGGGCGATACCTTGTTACCCAGCAACGATAGTATACCAATGGCAAAAGCAATATCGGTGGCCATGGGTATGCCAAAACCCGATTGCGTGGCTTTTCCAAAATTGAATAACAGGTACAATGCCGCCGGCATTAACATACCACCCAGGGCACCGAATACGGGCAGGGATGCATTTTTTAAACTGGACAATTCACCGATATACACTTCCCGTTCCAGTTCCAGACCTATCAACAGGAAAAAAACGGCCATCAGTCCGTCGTTGATCCAGTGTTCAACACTCAATCCGCCCAGGTTTATATGCCATACCGCCAGATAATTAGTTTGCAGGGAAGTATTGGCCAATATCAACGATACAATGGTGCAAATGATCAATACAACGCCGCCGGCCTTTTCACTTTCAAAAAACTCACTGAATAATTTTGTTAACTTCATGGTACACGGTATTATTGATGTCCAATTTTACAGATAAACTCCTGCAATTAAAGGTAATATATAGTATGAAGCCAATTTTCCTTGCCACTCTTCTATCGGGCATCGTCTTCATGGCCTGTAACCAATCGTACAAAGATAAAACACCTCCGGTTGAGCCACGCGATGAAACCATTACCGCCTCCAATTCGTTCAGCGAATTATTTATGGACAGCTCTTCACTGGAACAATTTATTAACACGCATCAATTACACGATAGTCTGGCCAACCGCATGCGCAGCTTTTACAACAGCCGCAATTATCAATATGCCTGGTTCATGAACGATGGCCTGGCACCTTATGCCGCCACCTTCAAACACCTGCAGGATGAATACATTGCCTATTCACGCGATAGCTCTTTAAACAACCCGTTCCTGAACAAGTTCATTGACTCGTTCAGTAAAAAAGAAATTCATTTTATACCCGATTCCAATGTATTGCAAACCGAGTTGCTGCTCACCCGCCAGTTCTTTCGGTATACCAGCCGCGCATACCAGGGACGCCGCGGCCTGGATATGAAAGACCTGGGCTGGTATATTCCCCGCAAAAGAATCGACCCCTCCCAGTTCCTCGATTCACTTATACGCAAGAACGGCTCCGATGTATCGCAATACGAACCGGTGAACAGGCAGTACAACCTGTTGAAGAATTACCTCGCAAAATATTACCAGGTGGAACAACAGGGCGGCTGGCAACCCATAACCTTAACTAAAAAAACATACCAGCAGGGCGATACATCGCCCGATATCACTGCCGTGAAAAAAAGAATGCAGCTTACCGGCGATTACAGCGGAACCGATACCACGCCCATATTTACCGACATGCTGAAAATGGCCGTTAAAAATTATCAGCAGCGGCATGGGCTTTCTGCCAGCGGCGTCATTAACCAAAGCACCATTAAGGAACTGAACAAACCCGTGCAGGACCGCATACGGCAAATACTCATCAATATGGAACGCATACGCTGGGTGCCGGCACAGCCACCGGCTGCCTACCTGCTGGTAAATATCCCCGAGTTCAGGCTGCATGTATACGATAAAGGTGATCTTGCCTGGAGCAGCGAGGTGGTGGTGGGTTCCGTAGCGCACAATACGGTAATTTTTACCGGCACCCTGCAATACATTGTGTTCAGCCCGTATTGGAATGTGCCCAACAGCATTTATAAAAATGAAGTGCTGCCAGGTATGCAGCGCGATAAGAATTACCTGGCCAAACACAATATGGAGAAATATGGCAATGGTGTGCGGCAAAAACCCGGACCCAACAATGCATTGGGACTGGTAAAATTTTTATTCCCCAACAGCTACGATATTTATTTCCACGATACTCCTTCCAAAGACCTGTTCAAGGAAGATGCCCGCGCCTTTAGCCATGGCTGCATCAGGCTATCGGAACCCAAACGACTGGCGCAATGGCTGCTGCGCGATACCCCCGGCTGGGACTCGGTAAGCATTACCAAAGCCATGAAAAGCGGCAAGGAAAAATACGTTACACTGAAAGAACAGATGCCCGTGTACATAGGTTATTTCACCGCCTGGGTAGACAGGGACGGAAAACTGAACCTTCGCAACGATATCTACGGCCACGATAAAAAAATGGCGGCGCATTTGTTTGTGAACGACAGCAACCAGTAACAATGGCGGCCAGGTAAGTTTATTAATTTTAACCCGGTTAAATTTGTTTAAAACATAAACACACCATTCTATATAGCCTGTCGCTGGCCGCTTTAAAAGCCTTCACCTTTTACACCGAAGTATTGGGTTTTCAAAAAAAGGTTTACATGCCGGAATATAAGCTGGCCATTGTAGTATCGCCGTAAGACCAAAACGGCACCGGACTTTTACTGGAGCCGAACGATAACCCCATTGCTGCCACCTACCAGAAGGGTTTGTACGATGCCAACTTACCCTGCATGGTGTTTGGCACCGATGATATACAGGCAGAATATGAAAGACTGAAGGCAAAGGGTGTGGTATTTCGTAAGCCCTCTTAAAAAACCGACTGGGGTACTAAGACGGTGTTTGAAAATAGCTTTGGGAATTGATACAGTACTTCAACATTCAATATTCAAAATTCTATATTAGCAGTATCTTTATTTCATGCAAAGGGTACTGGCCATACAAATAGCCGATGCAATTGATCTGAAGCAGTTCAAAACAATATTCAAGGCCGAGCTGCTGCACGAAGATGCCGATGAGTTGTATTTCCGCGTGAACCGCGAAACGCAAAAGTTTTTATCGGTATTCAAGTATGGCATTGTTAGTTTCCTGGGCTATAACGAAATTGAGATCTCGGCCCTGCTGCAGGTAATTGCCCCCTATTGCCGAAATCCCATCGACCAGCAGATCAGCGATGAATTCGAGGTGGAGACCAATGCCCCCAAAAACACATTCGGGTTCAACAAAATCTCTATTCAAAATCCGCATACCGAAGCCCTGCGCCTCATTATGCTTAATGTAAGCCAGTCGGTAGCGCTGGATTATTTTAACCAGCAAACCAATGTACTGCTGGCCGAAACCACCTATCATACTCAATTACTGGAGAAAAAAGGAAGACTGGGATTGCGCGGCGGCGCCCTGAAAAAATACATTGGCCGTACCCTGAATATCAAGAACCGCATAGAAGCCAACCTGTATATTTTCGATTCACCCGAAGAAACCTGGGAAAACGAAGACCTGAACCAGCTGGATATTGGTTTGAAAAAAACCTTCGACCTGCAGGCCCGTTTTAAAAATATTCACCAGGGTCTGGAAATAGTAAAAGAAAACCTGGAGCTATTTAAAGACCTGCTTCAATACCGCAACAGCGTGGTGCTGGAATGGATCATCATCCTCCTCATCTTTGTGGAAGTGATCAACCTGTTTATTGAAAAATTATTTGGCTGATACCCGCTTGGGTACGGTCTTCGTTTTGGTTTTTGTTTCTACGCCCTTCACCTGTTTACCGGCTTTTGTGGCAGTGCCGTTCTTCTTTTTTGCCTTCTCGTCTATTTTCAGGTTATGGCGTATTACCTGCCAGTACTCGGGGCCATAGCTTACGAAGATCTCTGATTTGGCGGGAATATCTTTGGTGGCTTCAATAAAAACACGCAGACCATCTTCTACGTATTCGGCATTGTTGGTAATGCCTTTCACGCGTTGCAGACCGCGGGCATCATTGGCATAGCGTGCCAGTGATTTCTTATGCTTCAGGGCATCTATCACATGACTGCGCTTCACATAATATATATAGCCGTTTTCACCTTCTTCTGCCTGTACCTCTTTCCAGGTTTTAATAGTGCCCGTGTATTCAACAATGCGGGTACCTTTAGGAATAAATTTTTTTGTAAATAAGCCTTTTCCTGCATTGGGTAAGGTAGATTTCTTCACAAATAACTGTTTCTCCAATAATGCCATTCCTTTAAGTGTTTTCAAGAGCGCACGAAGATAAGAAGAAAAAGCATATCTCAATTCTCTCTCATCATGCGTATTGCTCCATACACTGGTCCGGCTGAATTATTGGGTGCCGGTTGAAATGTTACTGTCACCTTTTCTTTTCCTTTTGTCAGCTCGGCCGGAATTGGGTAGACAATATTATAGAACGAACTTTTTTTATATTTGTTCAGGTCTTCGGTAGCCACCTTCACATCGTTAATCAATATATCAAAAACCCTCCCCCGGTTATCCATTCCCCAATAGGTGCAAATCAGGCTATTTTTCTTTTGTGCGTTCACTTTCATGGTAAACGAGAAGTATCCGCCTTGACCTGCCGACCGCCACTTGCGGTTATGCGCCTCGCCGGTACGTGTTCTTTCACCGGTAAATGCATGATCGCGTTCGGGCTGCATTTCTCCCACCCGCAACAAGTCAACGGTTTTCTCCTCTATTTCACGACGCTTTCTTTTTTCGGCTTCATATACTTTCTGTTGTTCGGCCCATCGCCGGGGTGTAAAAACATCCCAGTATACGGTATAAAACTCATGATGCACCTGGTTAAAAGGTTTCAGGGTTATATCCTGCGGTTCGCCGGTATTCACCGTACGGAATACCAGCGGCTGCGAGGGATCGGGCTGCATCCATTTGCGTGCATCCATATCATTGCTTATCAAAACAGGGATGCCGCTTACCGGGTCGGGCTCTTTATCGCCCAGCACACCCGCCAGCACCACCGGGCCGTATAAAATGGCCAGGCGGTTGGGATTATCGGGCATAGCTTCGGTATACAATTCGGGTGAAAGTGTAATCAGTACCCGGTCGCCGTTTTTCCAATGGCGGGAAATGCTGATATATCCATTGCCATTAGTTGTAACCGGTATAGTCTTTCCGTTCACGGTTATAGTTACCTGTTGTTTCAACCATTTGGGATGGCGTATGCGCAGGGGAAAGCGGGTTGTTTTTGACGCCTGTATGGTCAGCTGCACGGTTTTGCCGGCCGGTAATTCGGTTTCCTGGGTAAGGATGACACCTTTTTCTTTCCAGTTCAACCTGGAGGGAATAAACAGGTTCACATACAGACTGCCATTGCCCCCCTGGTAATAAATGCTTTCACCATATTTCACATGGTTCTCGATACCCGAGCCCACACAACAGGTAAAAGTGTTGAACGAATCGCTGAACCGCTTTTGAGTACCCATACGCAAAGGCACGAAATAACACATCATGCCGGTGTTATGGTTTTGGGAAGAAAGAATATGGTTGTATAAAGCCCGTTCGTAATAATCCATCAGGTGAGCCGAAGGTTCCAGCGCAAACAGATGCCGCGTCAGCTTCAGCATATTATAGGTATTGCAGGTTTCCATGGTATTGTCGGTAAGGGTTTCGCTCAGCTGCCGCGGTGCACCCAGGTATTCGTAATTGCTGTTGCCGCCGGGTGCATAGGTATGGTCGTTTACGATGGTTTGCCAGAAATAATCGGCAATGGTTTTGTCTTTGGTATCGCCGGTAAGCTGGTAACGGCGTATGCAACCAATCACTTTGGGGATTTGTGTATTGGAATGTTTACCGGAAATCACATGCTGCCGCATGGCCAGGGAATCGAGTATTCGTTTATCGTGGAATTTATAAGATTGCCCCAGGTATTTTTTATTCCCGGTCATGGCATAGGTATTCACCAGCACATCGTTCATACCGCCGTATTCACAAAACAACATGCGTTGCAGGGAACTATCAGGCAGGTTGCGCAAAATATGCGCCGCCCAGTCGGCCATACGGGTCTCGATGGTGAGGGCCAGTTTATTATCGCAATACAAATACGCATCCAGCAGGCCGGCCATGATCTTGTGCACGGTATACCAGGGGCTCCAGGCGCCGTTGAGGTCAAAGCCACGCGAACGGATATTACCCTTCTCCACTTCGGCCCATACACTGTCTTCTTTTGGAATGGCGCCCAGGTAACCATTGCGTTTGGGCTGGCATTCGGCCAGTTCGTTGATGATATAGTTTACTTTATCGAGATACAATGTATCGCGGGTCACGGCATAATGCATGGCGCAAGCGCTTAAATAATGCCCCAGGGTATGCCCGGCCAGCCCGCTGCTTTCCCAGCCGCCATAGCGTTTGCCTTTGGCGGGCAAACCTGCCTGCTCGCGAAAACCGGCCAGCAGCCTGTCTGGCTCCAGCAGCGCCAGGTAACGCGCATCGGCTTCCATGGCCTGCTTAAAGGGACCATCCAGCAATTGCACATCCCGCAGGTTAAAGCTATAAGCCTGCACCTTTACCACAGGCTTTTGCTTCATTTTGGGTTGTTGTTTTTCGGGTACATAAGATTGGGCATACAGGCTCCAGCTGAACGCTGTGAGCGCCATCGTAAACAATACTCGCATAACTTATTCCGATTGAATGGTGGTCAGTTCATTGGCATTACGGTTGGGTGGATCAACCCCCAGCAAATGTTTTAAAAAAATCGCGTTTTTTAGCACGGCCATAGGAACCGTCATCGCTATGGCATATATATATATGATGAATTTGATTCGCATGATTTGCTTTGTTTCGGCGAAGCGAAGCGGGACGATGCCAATTTATAACATGATGTTAGAATCCGGTATTCGGTTTATAAAACTTCCAGTTCGTTTTAAAATCCTTCGTCAAAAGTTGGTTCGTCAGTATCGCACGCACCATCTCCACCGGCATACAGTTCTCATGCAACACGGCATCATGGTATTCCTTATAACTCATCTTCCCACCATCCACCAATTCCTGCTTCATTGCATAAAACTGCAAACCACCAATCATATACGCCAACTGATACAGGGGGCTATAATTCCCCTCAAAACTTCTTCTCACCTCTCCTTCTGCATTGGCCCTTTCATGCCCTACACGGTCTACTAAAAAATCTATGCATTGCCGGGGCGTCCATTTGCCCAAATGATAATTCAGTGAAAAAATAATACGCGCACAACGGTGCATACGCCAGAATAACATACCCATTCTGTCTTCGGGGCTTTGCGGGAATTTCAAATCCCATAACAACAATTCCCAGTACAACGCCCAACCCTCTATCCAGAAAGGCGTATAAAAATGACGGTAAGTACGATAGCGATTATTCATAAAACCCTGCAGGTGATGCCCGGCAATCAGTTCATGATGCACGGTAGCCCTGGAGAAATACGGGTTATTACCACGCATACTCATCAGCTTATCGTCTTCCTCCATGGTATTGGTGGGATAGGAAATGCTTAATACTTCCCCACCGGTAAAAAAGGGATTCACCAGTTGCCGCTCTGGCGTCATCATGATCATGCGCCAGCTTTCTTCGGCAATAGGTGGTATGGTCACCAGGTCGTTCTTTTTTAAAAAGTCTACCGATTCATTATACAATTTCATAATGGCCTCAGGCTGTTTACCCGCCGGCACATAGCTGTTCTTTACTTTTTCCAGGGCTTTTTTCCAGTCGTTGCCAAAACCCATTTCTTTCGATGCCTTTTAACATCTCGGCATCGCACCAGGCAAATTCCCTGTTGGCAATATCCACCAGGTCTTCGGGTGTATAGGGAATGAATTCCAGTTGCAATTGCCTCATCAATTCTTCCCGGCCAATGGGATAACCTATGATGCCACTGCCATCGTCCTTACCAGCGGGCGTCGATCTTTCCTTCTTTTGCCACAGTTTGGCATAGGCGTTCAGCGAACTATCCAGTTTATGACAGGTTTCGGGTATCCACCAGGTATAGTTGGGATCGTAGCCATTGTAAAATTCATGTACGCTTTTCAGCGCAGCCTGCAATCCGCGGATAATACCCTGCGCCCGCCGAATCAGGGCAATATCGATCCCGTTCTCCTTTTCCAGTGCCTTTGCCGATTGATTGATATTGCCCGTGATGGCCTTCATACTGGCCGCCCATTGCTGTGCATTGGGTTGGGTGCCGCGGCGGCGTATTTTCTCTATATCATATATGCCAACTGCGAATGAAAACCAGTTTTTCAATTGCGCCACTTCTTCCTGTTCTTTTTTCAACAAACGGCTTTGTTCATCCAGGTTTCTTTTAAACAATATATAATCTACCCGGCTGCCCGTAGGAAGCGATTCAAAATGGAGTTGATTTAACTGTTTTTGATACGCCGCGGTCAGCGCTGCCAAACGTTCCCGGCGGTCGGGTGCGCCCTCCACAAAATAAAAACGGTTCAAACTGCCGCGGTCGGCATGGTATTGCACCATCAGGTTGTTGACTTCACTGCTTTGCTCATACAGTACCGATTGCGAAAAGCAGGGCAGGGCAAAAAGCATCAATAGGATAATTCTGGTGAACATGTTGATTGGGTTAGAATTGAACACTGGGACGAAAATCAGGAACTTCAGGACGAACAGCCAGGGCGTCGTTGATCACTTTCAATATCCTTTCCCTTTCCGCGCCCACCAGCCTTAAACGCGGTGCACGCATATATTCCGATCCCAGCCCTACCTGCGCCTCGGCCAGTTTGATGTATTGTACCAGTTTGGGATGAATATCCAATTCCAGCAAGGGCAGGAACCACCTGAATAAAGCCCGGGCTTCTTCAATTTGCCCCGATTTAACCAGGCGATACAGGGCTACGGTTTCCCTGGGAAATGCACTCACCAATCCCCCTACCCAGCCGTCGGCGCCCATCATCAGTTCTTCCATAGCCAGGGTATCTACCCCGCATAAAATTTTATAACGATCACCAAATCGGTTAATCATACGCGTAACATTAGTGGTATCGCGGGTAGATTCTTTTACCGCATTGATGTTCTCACATTCCAGCAACTCTTCAAATATTTCCAGTGTTACGGCCGTTTTGTAATCCACAGGATTGTTATAGATCATCACCGGCAAATCGGTGTTTTGCGCCACAGTCTTAAAATAGGTCACTGTTTCGCGATGATCAGTAGTATAGCGCATAGGAGGTAATAACATCAGTCCCCGGCAGCCCCATTTCTTACCCAGTTCGGCCTGCTTTACGGCATCACGGGTAGCGCCTTCTGCAATATTCAATACAACGGGTATTTGATGACCCAGTTTTTCAACCGTTAATTTTACCAGTGTTTCTTTCTCTGCTGTCGTTAATGTGCTGGCTTCGCCCAGGCTGCCACCTAAAATAATACCATCGATGCCCGCATTGAGTTGTGCTTCCAGCCCCTTTTTAAACAGCGGCAGGTCAAGGGTATCATTGGCCGTGAACTTGGTGGTAAATGCAGGGTATATGCCTTTCCATGATATGCTCATCGGTAAATAATTTTCGATAAAGATATTATGAAGCGATCATGAAGGTATGTCGTGTTTTAATCAATTCCTTACCAAAATTAACATAAAGAAGGGTTGCTAATATTCGTAAACATCCTGTTAAGAAGCATAAACACATAGTTTATCCATCTTAATATATTCGTTAAATGTATAAAGAACATTTATCAAGCGGTAGGTGTTGTCCACAGCCCGCCCGTTTTTGCCCGCCCTATGTGAGTGGATAATACCATCCGGCACTGCCCTTTTCATTTCATAAACCACTAAATTAATTGCGTATGAGCAAGTTTGTATCAATCGTGCGACTGGCCGGACTGCTGTGTTTCTCCCTTGCCTGCAACAGTATGTTCGCTCAGCAACAGCCCGATGCATCGGGCGCCGTCACCGTAACGGGCACCATCACCGACGAACAAACCAATGAGCCGCTGCCCGGTGTTACTGTACAGGTGAAAGGTCAGCAGGATTTTGTGGTCACCGATACCAAAGGTGCTTTCTCCATCAAAGTATCAGGTCCCCGCGACATCCTGGTTTTTACTTCTGCCGGTTATACACTGAAAGAAGTAAAAGTGGGCAACCAAACACAAATGGCCATTGGTATGGCGCCGAAACGCACCGGTTTGAATGAAGTGGTGGTAGTAGGTTATGGCAAACAAAAACGTGGTGAAGTAACGGGATCCATAGCCAGTGTAAAACACGAAGATTTTGTTAAGGGTTTTGCCCGCGATGCTGCCCACTTGATACAGGGCAAGGTGGCCGGTTTGGCAGTGGTAACCCCCAGCGGCAATCCCAATTCCACCACGCAAATTTCATTACGCGGTATCACCACCATCATGTCTACCACCCAGCCGCTGGTATTGATTGATGGTATTCCCGGCGCCCTGAATACGGTAGCGCCGGAAGATATAGAAACCATCGACGTACTGAAAGATGGATCTGCTGCCGCCATCTACGGTACACGCGGCACCAATGGGGTAGTGCTCATCACCACCCGCAAACGCCAGGGTAATATGCCTGCTTCTATTGCATACGATGGCTACCTAAGCTATCAAACCATTGCCCGCAAAATGGAATTCCTCGATGCAGGTGACTACCGCCGCCTCATAGCCGAAAGTGTGAACTTTAAAGACGAGGGTGGCAGCACCGATTGGCTGGACGCCATTTCGCGCAACCCGGTAAGCCATACGCATAATGTAACCCTGCAGGGTGGCTCGGGACAAACCAATTATATTGCCTCGGTGAATTACCGTAACTGGCAGGGATTGTTCAAGCGGTCGAATAACGAACAGGTAACCGGCCGCCTGGATATCAACCACAGCATGTTCGACAATAAACTAAAAATAAACATCAACGTTATAGGTCGTAACCGAAATTATTTCAGCGGTCCAAACTATGATTATATCTACAGGCAGGCCATCATACGCAATCCAACCGATAGCATATACAACTACCAGGGTAACTGGAAAGAAGACCCCAGCGGTTATTTTTACGATAACCCGTTACGCCCTATTGTTGAAACAGACGGCGAAACACGTGTTACCGAACTGCGTACCAATGCCACGGTGATGTATTCGCCCCTTCGCAACCTGAACATAAAGACATTGTTATCCGGCATTAAAAGCAATACGCTTACGGGCTATGCCGAAAGTTTTGAACACCGTGCTTCGGTACAAAACAACAGAACCGGATATGCTTCACGTTCCACCAGTTTGTTCCAGGACAAAATGCTGGAATTTACAACCGACTATACCAAAACCGCCGGCCGGCATCGCACTACCTTATTGGGTGGTTACAGTTACCAAACCGTGACCAACGAAGGGTTCAATGCCTTTAATTCCAATTTCCCCACCGAATTGTACAGCTATAACCGGCTGGAATCGGGGGATGCCCTGTTATTCCAGAATGCTGCTGCAGGAATGGGCAGTTATAAAAATAATTTCAAGCTCATTGGTTTCTTTGGTCGCCTCAACTATGGCTGGGACGATAAATACCTGCTGATGGCCAGTATGCGCCGTGAAGGTTCATCGAAATTTGGCGCTAATTACAAATGGGGTACTTTCCCGGCTGTATCGTTGGGCTGGGGAATTACCAAAGAGCGCTTTATGCAACCCGTAGGGTTTGTGAACGACCTGAAATTGCGCGCCGGTTTTGGCGTTACGGGCACGGCGCCTACCGATCCCTATCAATCGCTGATCAGCCTGAACTATGGCGATCGCTTTTTATACAATGGCGTATGGATACAACAAATTGCACCCGTACGCAACAGCAACCCCAACCTGCGCTGGGAGAAAAAAGAAGAATATAATATCGGTCTGGATTTTTCGATACTCGGCAACCGTGTAAGCGGCAGCCTGGACCTGTACCAGCGCGAAACCAAAGACATGTTGTATAATTTCCCGGTACCAGTGCCGCCCTTCCTGTACAGCAGCATCCTGGCCAATGCAGGCCGCATGCGAAACAAAGGTGTGGAACTGCTGGTGAATTATCTGACCATCCAGTCGAAGGATGTTACGTTCAGCAACAACTTTACTTTTTCTGCCAATAAAAATACACTTGCAGCCATTTCGAACGATCAGTTTAAAACCACCAACGACTTTTTCTATGCAGGTCATACCGGCGAGCCTATACAGGAAGCCACCCACCGTGTAGAAGTAGGCGAGGCCATTGGTAATTTCTGGGGGTATAAATCGATAGATATTGACGATAACGGCAGATGGATCATCGAGTCGAAAGATGGCAAACCCATTCCCATTGCACAATCTTCTCCGGAAGACAAACAGGTACTGGGCAACGGCATTCCCAAATACAATGCCAGCTGGAATATTTTTCTGCGTTATAAAAAGCTGGACCTGGCCATTAACATGCGTGGCGCTTTTGGTTACCAGATACTTAATTTCCAGCGGCTGTATTACGAGAATCCCAAGATCGTTCAATACAATATGCTGAAAACCGCCTTCGACAATGTATATGGCAAAAGAAGGCTCGATAACGACCTGGCCTATGTATCGTATTATATAGAAGACGGCGATCACTGGAAGATAGACAATGTGACCATTGGGTATACACTGCCTATGGCCGGCACCAAATATTTCAAAAATGCCAGGGTATATGTATCTGGTTTGAACCTGGTAGTGATCACCGGTTACAAAGGCATCGATCCTGAAGTAAGCCGTACAGGCCTGGATCCTGGTAACGATTCAAGGGATAAATATCCCACTACCCGCACATTTACTGTAGGCGCCAACTTCACTTTTTAAACTGAATTGTTATGAAACAAAAAATAGCTTTCACATCAGGTATCATTGCACTGATGATATCCTGTACAAAACTTGATGAAGATGCATATGACCAGGTGCTGGAAAGTTCATTCCAACCCACCGAAAAAGATGTGCCCTCTATTATTGCACCGGCTTATACCGTTATGCGTGGTATGATGGCCGGGTGGCAGGGATATTTCGATTTACAGGAAGAACCGGCAGATATCATCGTCACGCCGGCGCGGCCCAATGGCTGGTACGATGGCGGCACTTACCAGCGTATGCATTACCATGAATGGAACTCCATACAATGGCAACCCCAAAACCTGTGGATCAACTGTTATGCCGGCATCAATAATGTAAACCGCATCTTGTATCAGATAGATGCCGGTTCCATTCCCATCAGCACCGGTAAAGAAAACACCATTGCCGAGCTGAAAACCGTAAGGGCCTTTTATTATTCGCTGTTGCTGGACAATCATGGCAATGTGCCCATCGTTACCGATTTCCAGGATACTTCCCTGCCCAAACAAAGCACCCGCCAGCAGGTGTATGATTTTACTGTGCAGGAACTGCTTGACAATATGAACCTGCTGCGTGAGCAGGCCGACAATACCACCTATGGACGTTTCAATAAATGGGCCGCCAAAGCCCTGCTGGCCCGTATATACCTGAATGCCGAAGTGTATACAGGCACGCCTCAATGGGAAAAATGCATAGAACAATGCGATGATGTACTGGGCTCGGGCCAATACCACCTGGAGGATAATTATAAGTCCTGTTTTGTTACCGACAACCACCATTCCAAAGAAATCATACTGGCCGTACCCTACGACGAGATCTATGGAACCGGTAATACCATTCATATGAAAACCCTGGCGCCCCTGCACCGGCAGGTATTGAATATGACTGCACAACCCTGGGGCGGCAATTGCGCGGTACCGCAATTCATCAATACCTATGATCCCGACGACAGCCGTTTGAACGATACCTGGCTGAACGGACCGCAATACAATGTTACCGGCGGCGAACTGATTCTCACTTATACAAAAGAGGTAGATGGCATTGAATTATCAGGCCAATACCAGGGATACCGCATTGGCAAATTCGAGATCAAGCCCGGGGCCCGTGACGCACTCAGCACCGATTTCCCCATTTTCAGGTATGCCGAAATCAAGCTCATGAAAGCCGAATGCCTGTTGCGTACCGGTCGGGCCGAAGAAGCCGCCCAACTGGTTACCGAGGTGCGGGAGCGCGCCTTTGGCGGCAACCCCGCCAAGGCTACTGTAACAGGCGCCCAGTTGCAAATGGGCAGCTCGTATCAATACGGGTACTGGCAAAACAATGCCGTTACCGAATTACAGGGCGGCGCCGATATTCCCTATGGACGCATGCTGGATGAACTGGGATGGGAATTTGCCGCGGAGGCCCATCGCCGTATGGACCTGATACGTTTTGGCGTGTTTACCCGCAAGAAATGGTTTAACCATCGTCCCCGTATCGATGGCAAACCCAGGACACTATTTCCCATTCCTGAACCTGAACTGGCCAAGAACAGCAACCTGCAACAGAACCCGGATTATAATTAGGCGCAGCGGCCTATGGCACAAAGGCACAGGGTGAAAAATCTCTGTGCCTTTTCTTATGCTCCGGTATTAATCAATTCTATACCGATATTAACATCTCCCACCGGCAATTAATAATAATTTGGTAATATTGGTTAACCACCTATCGATGCCTGCCCCCGTGAAAAATCCCATTCACCAACCAAATCTAATTGACCATGAAAGTCGTACAATTTACCATCCCGGTGTCGCAGGAACATTCCATTATGGTGCAGGAAGATATATTGCCGCATTTCTACAACCACCTGCATCGCCACAACGAAACCCAAATAACCTGGATCATCAAAGGCGAAGGCACCCTGATAGCCGGCACCTGTATGCAGCGTTTTAAAAGCGGCGATATTTATATTTTTGGCGCCAATCAACCCCATATATTAAAAAGCGATCCCGTATATTTTGAAAAAAACAGTAACCTGGAAGTACATGCGCTGACTCTTTTTGTGGACCTGCGCGGCCCCTTTGGAAAAATTCTGGACATACCGGAAATGCTCAACGTAAAAAAATTCATGGAAGCCACCCGCATGGGCTTACAGGTACCCGCAGCACATCATAAACCCATCATCGAAAAAATGCTGATGGTAAAGGAAGCCAGGAATGGCACCCGGCTGGCCTTTTTTATTCAGTTGCTGCAAAACCTCAGTTATATCAAGAAATGTAAAACCCTTTCCAATACCCATACCGAATATGCCATCAGCGAATCGGAAGGCCTGCGCATGAACGATATTTATCAATACACCATGGCGCATTATACCGAGAACATTACGCTGAAACAAATTGCCGGCGTGGCGCATTTGACGCCCCAGGCTTTTTGTCGTTATTTTAAAAAACATACGCTCAAAACATATATTACCTTTCTGAACGAAGTGCGTATTAACGAAGCCTGTAAAAAGATCGTATCGGAAAATTTCGACAGCCTGGCTTCGGTAGCTTATCAAACCGGCTTTAGCAATGCCGTTACTTTTAACCGGGTGTTTAAAAAAATAACGGGGCAGCCCCCCAGAAAGTTCCTGAACGAATATTTGCAGAAGATAGATTGATCGCCTCATATCCCTGCTTCATCTACTCAAATGCGTCCATTTTTTGTTTTTTTGAGTAGGTTGCAGGCATATTATGCGAGTCAAACTTTCTACACCGGTCATTCATATATTGGTATGGAGCATCCTGTTCCTGGTACCCCTTCTGTTATTTCAGGATCAGCCCGATCCTACCGGTTTGCCGCGTGGATTCTTCATTTTTACCAATCTCTATCATATCGGGCTATTTTACCTGAACGCTTATTTTTTATACCCGCGCCTGCTTACCAAAAAATGGTGGTGGTTGTATTTATTGAGCCTGGCGGCGCTGGTGGCCATTTCATTTCCATTAAAGATGCTGGTGATCCGCCTCTTCGACCCGGGTTTTATACTAACGGAGCTGAAGGCCAGGATCATCTTTTTTCCGCCCGTGGCCATCCTGTTTATCAGTAGTATATTCCGGCTGGTGATCGACCGCATTAACCAGGATAAACGCGAGAAAGAGATCAGGGCCGAGCGACTGGATTCGGAATTAAAATTTCTGCGCTCACAAATAAGCCCGCATTTTTTATTCAATATGCTCACGAATATGGTGGCCCTGGCGCGCGTAAAAAGCGATTTACTAGAACCATCGCTGATCAAACTGAGTGAACTGTTACGGTATATGTTGCACCAGCCGGGAAAAGAAAAGCTCAGTATGGAAGAAGAGATCGGGTATTTAAAAAGTTATATTGAATTACAGCAACTGCGTTTTGGCGACAGCGTGCGGGTAGAATTGAATATAGAAGACCAGGCGCCGGATTGTTTGGTTGAGCCCATGCTGCTGGTGCCTTTTGTAGAGAATGCGTTCAAGCATGGCATCGGGCTTATTCGCGATCCGTATATTTCCATACAATTGAAAGTGGTAAAAGGCCAATTGCATTTTAGCGTGGCCAATAACTATAACAAACAACATTTCTCGAAAGACAACAGTTCGGGTATCGGGTTGGTGAATGTACGCAACCGGTTATCGTTGCTATATCCCAACAAACATACACTCACCATTCACGATACAGGCGAAACCTATACGGTAACCTTACAAATAACACTATCATGTTAAACTGCATTGCGGTAGACGATGAAAAGCTGGTGCTGGATCTGTTGGCAGATAATATACAACAGGTGCCCTTCCTGAACCTGGTGGCTACCTGCCGTAACGCCATGGAAGCCGCCGAAGTATTGCAAACCGAACAGGTAGACCTCATATTCCTCGATATACAACTGCCCGGGCTCAGCGGTCTGCAATTCATGCAATCGCTCAACAACCCGCCCATGGTCATCTTTGTTACTGCTTATAAAGACTACGCCTTTGAAGGCTTTAACCTCAATGCCATCGATTACCTGTTAAAACCTGTTTCGTTTGAACGCTTCTTAAAAGCATGTAATAAGGCGCACGAACTTTTTAAATTACAACAAAAACCTGCACCCGGCTCCCCACGCGATTATTTCTTTGTATATGTAGAATATAACCTCGTTAAAGTAAACTTACCCGATATCCTGTATATCGAATCCATGAAAGACTACGTAAAGATTTTTGTTACTTCTTCGTCCAAACCCATCATTACCAAGGCCAGTCTTAAAACCATGGAAGAAAAACTGGCCGGCCACCGCTTTGTACGCATACACAAGTCGTATATCGTATCGGTAGATAAGATCACCGCCATCAAACGCGATCTGGTATGTATCGATAAAATAGAACTGCCCCTGAGCGAGAGTTATAAAGCAGCTGTAGAAAAAATGATAAGATAGTACACACTCAATAACAAAATCATTTTAGCGTTATTGCAATTTGTATCCGGCTGTATTTTTTATAATTTCGCCGCCGAAAGTGATAAACATTTAGTTTAAACTGCTTAAACCCCTAATACCAAAATGAAAAAAGCCCTGGCCTTATGCCTGTTAGGCACTGTACCCCTTTTGGGTTATTCCCAGCAATTTACCGGTTATACGTATGATAATTATGCAGGCGTTCCTGCCGCCGTTCAAAATCCCGCCCTGCTCAGCGGCAACAAATACAAAGTACAGGTGAATCTGTTTTCGATAAGCGCGCTGGCCGGTAACAACGCTTATGAACTGGATAAAAACAGGCTGCTCAATTTCGATTTCGATGGCCTGGAAGAAGGCCAACATTATTTCAAATCAGACAATACCAATAAGAAGAATCTTTGGATTAACACAGATATCCTGGGACCTTCATTATTGATCACCACCGGCCGTAAAAGCGGCGTGGCCCTGTACACACGCGCCCGCACCCTTGTAAACGAGAAAAACCTGAGCGATCGTACTTTCCGCTTCTTTAATTCAGACGAAGGTTTTTATAATACCGATATACGGGAAAGCGATGTACAGTTAAAAGGCCATGCTTTTGGCGAAGCCGGTTTATCGTATGGCCGTACCATCTATAGTAATAACCAGCATACGCTGAAAATAGGCCTCACCGGTAAATATGTGGTGGGCCTGGCAGCCGCCGGTGTTTGGTCGAAAAATGCCCACGTAAATGTGGCCTCCAATGACGACTTCAACCAGTTGAGTGGCGATTTGAATGTGCGCTATTCAAAAAACCTGGATGATGTAGACAATTTTGATATTGATGATATCATCGATCGCGAATCGGGCAACCACGGCATTGGCTTCGATGTTGGTGTGGTATACGAATGGAAACCTGCCGGGGCCGGTAACTGGCTCAGCCAGGATCAAACCCCTTATAAATTACGTTTGAGCGCCTCTGTCACCGATATTGGTTCCGTGAAATATAAAAACTCCGAGCAGGGCAAAAGTTATGTGCTGAATGGGGCAGGCCGTAATGCCGATGAACTGGAAATGGGTGATGATGAGACCGTGGAGGAGTATTTCAATCGTCTTGAAACCACCGGATTACTGAGTATGCAGGCCGCCAAAGGCGATCTGAAAGTAAAATTGCCCACCGCCCTTCGGGTAGATGCCGACTGGCATTTGTATAAACGCCTGTTTATTAATGCCGGCGCCGTAGTGAACCTGATGAAGAGCGAGTTCAGCGCCCACTATACCAGCTCATTTACCGTTACGCCCCGCCTGGAAAAAAAATGGTTCAGCATTTACTCGCCTGTTTATTATAACTTACAGCATCAAAAGTTAGCCTGGGGCGCCGGTATTCGTTTAGGACCCGTTTTTGCCGGCTCTGCTACCTTACTGAGCAACCTGGTGAGCAGTAAGAATATTGCGGCTACCGATTTCCATACAGGTCTGAGCATTCCTATATTTCAGCACACCCAAAAGGTAAAAGTAGTGCAGGCGCCGCCCCCACCCCCTGTTGTGAAGATAGATACCGTAGAAAAAACTGTGGAAGTGTTAAAAGAGGTGAATAACGACAGGGATTTCGATGGTGTGGTGGATGAAAAAGATGCCTGCCCCGATGTATTTGGCGAAGTAGCTTTAATGGGCTGCCCCGATGCCGATAAAGACGGCGTATCGGATAAAGAGGATAAATGTCCGGATGTACCCGGTTCAAAGAAATACGCAGGCTGCCCCGTGCCCGATACTGATGGTGATGGCCTGAACGACGAGGAAGATAAATGCCCCAACGAGGCCGGTTTGAAGAAATACGGCGGCTGCCCCATCCCCGATTCGGATGGCGACGGGGTGAACGATGAAGAAGACAAATGCCCCCATGTAGCCGGTTTGGTCAGCCTGCAAGGTTGTCCTGAAGTAAAGCAGGAAGTGGTGAAAAAGGTAAATACCGCCGCTAAAAGCATTTATTTCCTGAGCGGAAAGGATGTCATTCAAAAAATATCCTATGCCAAACTGGATACCGTAGTGAGCATTCTGCAGGCCGATACCGATTTAAAGATCAGTATTGAAGGCCATACTGATAATGTGGGCAGCGTTACGGTGAATGAAATGCTCTCTAAAAAGCGGGCCGAGGCCGTGAAGGATTACCTGGTGAGCAAGGGTGTGGAGGAAGATCGTATTATCGCCACCGGTTTTGGCAGCAGCAAACCCGTAGCTTCCAATTCTACTGCAGATGGACGCGCGAAAAACAGACGGGTTGAGCTACATTTGAGTTATTAGTTTTTCCTATAGCATGATTGTTTTTAATAGCGGGGTGATTCTTCATCCCGCTTTTTTATGGCGGGCGTGCCCGGCAATGATTGCCCGGGGTTCCAACCCGCCCAATAAGAAACCCCGGCCGAAGCCGGGGTTCAGGAATTATTTCCTCGCTACATCAAACTTTCGGAATATGGAATTCACACTGCTCCGGATCTCTTTTTTGGTGACGTTGCGGCTGTTGACCTCGTCTGTTGTCCAGCCCTGCCAGATGGTTTTATCGGTTTTGGCATCTACCATGGTGATGGTGAGTGTGCCCTGCCGCACTTCATAAATACTATTATCGTATCCCATAAACATCGGGGGGTAATAAATCACCCCGTAACGGCGATAGAACGGGTTATAGTATATACGCCGGAAGGGTCTTGAATACACTGGATCCGCCTGCTCGCGGGTGGCTTTTTCCACCAGCAGGTCATAGCTGATCAATACATCCGGTTTGTTCCTGTCTTCCTTCCATCCTTCCTTTTGCAGCTTGGCGGCTACGGCCTCCTGAACGTACTTTTGCATGAATTCCTGGTGACGGTTTTTTCCCTTTTTGTCTTTATTGTCTATTATCCAGGCATAGGTTTTATAGCGGCTGAAATCGGCCGTTTCATCTTTTTCCACGTAGGCCGGCGTAGCGCAGCTTACCACCAGCCATACCGGCAGAAGCAGGCCCAGCGCTGCTTTTAGCATTTTCATAACATAGCCTCCTTTTAGTGTGTGAGTTATAGTATTATAAACGAGAAAATGGGGGAAGGTTTGCGTAAAGGGATGTGAAAGTCTTGTAAAGGAAATGTTAGAAATGAGGCAGGAAGTAGGAGGTAAGAAAAAGGCAGGATCATCCTGCTTCTTATTTCAAAAAAAAGGCAGCCCTGAAGAATCAGGGCTGCGTGTCACATGAGAAAATTGTTGCAGCAACCAGAAAATTCCGGGTAACTGCTGCGATGTTATATCCCGGAAAGGCGTTATAATAAATTCAAAAGATCAAAATTTCTAAGGGGATAGGTTTGGATGGTTAGGCATCATACTGCATACCACACATTTGTCAAAGCCAACTGTTATCCGGTAAATGATTTGAAATTATACGACCCGCTGGTGGATTCCTAAAGGTATTTGTTAGATTGAAAAACTTTACCTGGACAAGCGGATGCAAGATAAAAAGGTTTGTGGAAACCTTCAATGGAATTTTTCTCATGGCTTTGTTTTTTTACAGCTATATAGAACCAGTATTGCAATATACGAAGCCTGACGCAGAAAAACACATTCCGTTACAGCTGCCATCTATATTTACCGGTCATTTCTTTAAAAAAAATGTAAAACTTATCATGGTGTTTGGGGAACGCGCGATGGTATATTAATCTAATAAATGTGTAGGCAAATACTTTTTGCATTTTTTTAAAAAGTATCAGGCACGTAATGCACGCAACAGGTAAGAGATTTTGGAGTGCAGTTCTTCGGGACGGAAGGGTTTATGTATAAAATCGGTAAAACCTTTTTGTAACAGGTCGTCCTGCATATTATCGTATACAGCTGCTGTGAAAGCCACTACCGGTATCGAGCTGTTCATTTTGCGAATCTCTTTCAATGCCGTGGCGCCATCCATCTCGGGCATTTCCAGGTCAATCAGCAACAGGTTGAATGTACCCTTCTTAAACTCATTCACTGCCTCACGGCCATTGGTAGCTTCGGTAACCTGTATGCCCCACTTGGTTAAAAAGCGTTTGGCGATAGACAGGTTCACAGGATTGTCTTCTGCTATCAACACTTTTACTCCGGGCATGGGATGCAGGTGTTTGATGCCTTCCTCATTGATGAATTGCCTGCGGTCTTCACAGATTCTCAGCTCTACGGTAAAATGAAAAGCACTGCCTTTGCCTTCTTCGCTCTCCAGCAACAGGTCGCTGTTGAACATGTTCACAATCCGCTTGGTGATGGCCAGTCCCAAACCGGTACCGCCATACTTGCGGGTAGTATTGACATCGGCCTGGGTAAAGCTGTCGAATATTTCCTTGTGTTTGTTCTTGGGTATGCCAATGCCCGTATCCAGCACAATAAACTGGATGGTGGCTTTTTCGCTCGATGAGAACAGCTTGCGCACGGCCATGGTAATGGTGCCCTGGTGGGTGAACTTGATGGCGTTCGACAACAGGTTGCTCAGCACCTGGTTCAGGCGGGTTTCATCGGTATACAGCTCCATATCCAGCCGGTCGTCGATATCCACTACAAATTCCAGCGACTTGTCTTTTACCTGCGAGGCAAACTGCGAAGCCAGTTTTTGCATA
>Ga0065721_10003816_pt1 | contig 71208 bp, 58 predicted proteins | sample Mesricmetagenome_FD_59108 | JGI IMG/M metagenome (GOLD analysis project Ga0065721, IMG submission 59108) | Mesophilic microbial community from rice straw/compost enrichment Sample: eDNA_1 v2 (version 2) | ecosystem: Engineered > Solid waste > Grass > Composting > Bioreactor | place: USA: Davis...
GGCTTCGATCATCGTCGAGTGGGGCAGCTTTTCCATGTTGGTGAGCTGGCCCTTGCGGTTGGCGAGATTCTGCATGATCGAGCCGACGCATTCGTCGGGCACTTCGATCCAGACGGTTTCGTAAGGCTCGAGGCGTTCGCCGTTGGGGCCCTTCTTTTCGATCACGGTCGGACGCGAGACAAGGAGCTCGTAGCCTTCGCGGCGCATCGTTTCGACGAGCACGGCCACCTGCATGGCGCCACGGGCGCGGACGTTGAAGACGCCGGCGCGATCGGAGTCTTCGATGTGGATGGAGACGTTTGTCTTCAGTTCGCGCATGAGGCGTTCGCGGAGCTGACGCGAGGTGACGAACTTTCCTTCCTGGCCGGCGAGCGGGCCGTCGTTGACCGCGAACTGCATCTCGAGCGTCGGCGGGTCGATTTGCTGGAAAGGAAGCGCGTGCGCGTCGTCGCGGATGTCGAGCGTGTCGCCGATGTCGACGTCTTCGAAGCCGGAGAGCCCGATGATGTTGCCGGCGGAGGCGCTTTCGACCTCGCGCTGGCCGAGGCCGGTGAACTCGAAGATTTTGGTGATGCGGGCGCGGACCTTCTTGCCGTTCTCGGCGTGGCGCAGCACGAAGACGGGGTCGCCGACCTTGACGCTGCCGCCGAGGATCTTGCCGACGGCGATGCGGCCGACGTAATCGCTCCAATCGATGTTGGAGACGAGCATGTGGAACGGATCGTCAGGCTTCGCGAACGGCGGCGGGACGTGGTTGATGATGGTTTCGAAAAGAGGGGTCATGTCCTTCTTTTCGTCTTCCAACTTATACATCATGTAGCCGTCGCGGCCCGACCCGTAGACGACGGGGGCGTCGAACTGCTCTTCGGTCGCGTTGAGCTCCATGAGAAGCTCGAGGACCTTGTCATACATTTTGACGGGGTCGGCATTGTCGCGGTCGATCTTGTTGATGACGATGACGACCTTGAGACCGTGGGCGAGGGCCTTGCGGAGCACGAAACGCGTCTGAGCCTGGGGCCCGTCGTAGGCGTCGATCACGAGTAGAACGCCGTCGACCATGCGGAGGGCGCGCTCGACCTCGCCGCCGAAGTCGGCGTGGCCGGGGGTGTCGAGGATGTTGATGATCTTATCCTTCCAGTGAACCGAGGTGTTCTTCGCCTTGATGGTGATGCCCTTCTCGCGCTCGAGGTCCATGGAGTCCATGGCGCGTTCCTCGACCTGCTGGTTGGCGCGGAACACGCCGCCTTCCTTGAGGAGCTTGTCGACGAGGGTGGTCTTCCCGTGGTCGACGTGGGCGATGATGGCGATGTTGCGGATGTTCTGGTTCATGGGCACGGGCCTCTCTGGCGTTGAAAAAGAGGAAGAACGTGCGGATCGCGCAGATTGAACGCAAGAAGGAAGCCCGGGCGGCGCAAATATCCCTGGGGGTGCGAAGGGAGGGGGGAGTGCGCGGTCGCAGCGGTTCTCGCGGGGGGCGAAGAGTGGATCGAATAGTCGGGAGTGAAATGCCCCGACGAATCGGGACGGGACGCGTTCCGGCGCGAGCGGTCGCGAAGTCGGAAAACAATAAGGCCCGGGAACCTTGCGGTTCCCGGGCCAAATTGGGGAGTGGGCGTTCGCCACGCGCTCTTTCCCGGTGCACACCGTTGGGCGCTCTCGCTTTCGCGGGCCGTGTGCTTCCCGACGCCACTCTCCGCGGCATGCGGATGTCTCGGTCTCATGGCGGGACCGTTCCGACCGTTTCCGGTTGGAATCTTTCGAGTGAGGCCTCTTCGCCCGGTTCGGACGCTTCCTGCCGGAAGCGGCACGCCGGACGGGGTGCGGACACGCCTGCAATCTCTGTCTCTCGCGTCGGCACCGTTGCCACGGGGTCGGCTCCGGCTTTTGGCCGGACGTTGGCCCCGCGTTACGGGTCTGACCTCTTACCTCTCAGGTTGCATTCGCTTTTTGCAGTGGGGTGACGCGTTTTTCGGGCCGCCCCAATCGAGGAGGTTCGCGGGCTTTGCCAGGCTCGCTCTCTCCCCGCAACCGAGTCTCCCTTGCGCGCCCTGCTCGTGCGAGCGAGCGGGGCCTTCTGGCGGGGTCGTCCCGCCGGGAAACGCGACTGCGTTCTGGTCTTGCGCAGTAGCAACCAAAACCCTCTGGGTAACTGCGTCCGCGCACAGGTCGAAACTCCCTGTGGGCGTAACTCGGCTCGCGGGCGGTTTCTCATCGCCGCTCACCGCTCAGCTCCTGGTTCGTGTGAACTGATCGGACACGACTCCGGATCAGAGGAGCTGGTGATATCTGCCTGCCACATTGGCTTGCGCCGCGTCGCAGGGGACGGCGACACCAGCTGTCGCCGACCTTTCCCCGGTCGCCCGGGATTATCCCAGTCGCGCTTTCGAAGGGTTTTTCAGGCCTTCGCGCTGCGGCTGTTCTATCAAGGAACGAGGGCGAGCGTGCACGTAAGTTGGCGAAAGCGAAGTCTTTGTTCTTCACAATCGATCCACGCGGGAATCCGTGAATAACTTGGGAATAGAGTAATTCACCGGTTGTTCACAGCCGTCGTTTCGAGTTCGCCGACGAGAAAATGCAGGCGCAGCAAGGTGACGTGCTGTTGTAGTTGAGCGGCCACTACATCGGCTTCGGCTTCGCGGAGATGGGTCTCGGCTTCGAGCGCGGCGCTCTCCAGCGCGAGCCCGTGGCGGAACGATTGCTGCGCGAGCTCGAAAGCGCGGCGGCGATAGGCGCGGGCCTGCTCGGCAAGCGCGACGATTTCGCCGGCGTGCTCGAAATCCTGATACGTGACGCGGATCAGGTGCGCGGCTTCCTCGCCGCGGCGCGCGTGATCGAGTTCGGCGGCGCGCTGACGCGTGAGTCCGCGGGCGATGTCGGCGTTGCGTCTCCCAAAATCGAATACATCCCACGTGAGCGCGAGGCCGACCGTGCCGCCGGTGCTGGGAGCGAGCGGGAGGCCGCCCTGGACGAAGCCGGTGGCAAAGGCGGAGACGTCGGGAATCTTCGCCTGCCGAGCGGCGCGCACGCCGGCGCGAGCGCGTTCGACGACGGCGGCGGCGATGCGCGCGTCGGGGTTCTGCTCCACTTTCGCGAGCCAGTAATCGAGCGGACGAGACGGGCGCGACGGAAGCGCGGGATCGAGGGTGAACTCGGTCGTGCCGGGTTGTCCGATCAGGTCGGCGAGTTGGAGGATCAGACGTTCGCGTTGCTGACGACTGCGGAGGAGATCCGCCTCGGCTTTCACGCGCTGCGCCTGGCTGCCGAGCACGACGTCGTCGAGCGCCTCGCCGGTTGTGCGGGCGTTTTCGGCGTCGCGGAGACGGCGTTCTTCGAAGGCGAGGCGCGCGGTGTGTTGGGCGGTGCGTTGTTCCTCGAGCAGGATGCCGGCGAAGAGTTCTTCGACCGCGACGCGGATCTCGGCGAGCGCGCGGGCGGTTTCGCGATCGGCGGCGAGACGCGCGGATTCGGCGGCGCGCACGCCGCTTTCGATGCGCCATTGTTGCGTGAGCGGTTGGAGCAGAGTGAGTCCGCCGAAACGCAGCAGATGATCGCCGTGCACAAGCGTGAGGTCGTTCGACGGAAAAGGGCCGATCGTCGGCGAGAGCGGACCTAATCCGAGATCGACGCCGAGCGAATCGAGCGCGGGCGTGAGCGAACCTTCGCGCAGCGAAAGATCGATCGGGCGAAACGCGTAAGCGCCGAAACCGAACGCGGTGATGCGCGGATAGCGTTGCTGGCGGGCGGCGTCGGCTTCGATGCGGGCTTCCTCGGATTTGAGACGGGTGAGTTGGGCGCCTTTGCTGTGCTGCAATGCGAGTTGCGTCGCTTCATCGAACCGTGAGCGGAGTCGCGGCGGAAAGGGCGAGCGGAAGCAGAGTGGAGACCAGCAACGTGCGCAGCTTCATGCGGCACCTCCGGATTGGGGCGGCTGGGCGTTGGGCGGCGGTTGTCGCATCGTCAGGCCGTAGGCGGCGGGCACGATGAGCAGCGCCATGACCATCGACCAGAGAATGCCGACGGCGAAGACGCTCGCGAGTGGCGCCCAGAGCGGGGAGCGGGCGATGATCATCGGAAGCACGCCGACGGCGGCGGCCATCGACGTGAGGAAGATCGGGCGCATGCGGCGTTCGCCGGCGCGGATCGCGGCGGTGGCGGCGTCGATCGGTTCGGCGCGGCGGAGTTCGTCGGCGTGATCGACGAGAATGATCGCGTTGCGAATCACGATGCCGACGAGACTGATCAGGCCGACGGCGGCGGTGAAACCGAGAGGATTGCGCGTGATGACGAGGCCGGCCATCGCACCGAAAGCGGTGAGCGGAATCGCGAGCATGACGAGGAGCGTTTCGCGCGTGCTTTTGAATTGGAAGAGCAGGACGAGGTAAATGAACACGACGCTCGCGGTGAGCGCGCCGGCCATCTTGCCAAAGGTTTCCTGCTGCCCCTCGTATTCGCCGCCGATTTCGAAGCGGTAACCGGGAGGAAGATCGATTTTTGGGAGTTCGCGTTTGATGGCGGCAAGGACTTCCGAAGGCAGGACGTCGGTCGCGGGGTTCGCGCGGACGGTGAGTGTGCGGACGCCGGCGCGGTGGGCGATTTGCGCGGGGTTCCAGACGGGTTCGACGGCGGCGACCTGGTGGAGCGGCACGCTGCCTTGCGTGAGCGGAGCGCGCAGCATGAAACGGTCGAGGTCGTCGAAGGCGTCGCGGTGAGGTTCGCTGAGGCGAAGAACGATCGGCACGGGTGCGTCGTGTTCCCAGAGTTCGGTGGCGGCGTAGCCTTCGAAGCCGGTCATCACCTGGCTGGCGATGACGCTGGTGGTGAGACCGAGACGATTGGCGACCTCGCCGTTCACGCGCAGATCGAGCGAGAAGCCTTCGAGAAAATCGTCNCGNACCTGCGTGGCGCCNGGNGCNCGTTGGAAGATCGCGCGNACNTGNTCGCCGAGCNTGCGNAGCACGGCGAGNTCGGAGCCGACGATGCGCACNTCGATCGGGGCTTCGACGGGAATGCCTTGTTGGAAGTTCGTGACGTTGATCCGCGCGCCGGGTGCGAGCGCGGGGAGTTTTGCGGCGTAATCGCGGACGGCCGAGTCGGCGTCGGCGACGGAGCGCGTGCTGACGAGCAGCATGCCATAGCTCGGGCGCGGGAACTCGGGGGCGAACGAGTAATACACGCGCGGGGCGGCGGTGCCGACGAACGCGGCGTAGGTGGTGATGCGCGGATCGCCGCGGAGGGCGTTTTCGAGTTGGCGCACGATCCGATCCGTCGCTTCGAGTCGCGTGCCGAGCGGCAGATCGACTTCGATGACGAACTGGGCGCGCTCGGCGGCGGGGAAGAATTTTTGTTGGATGAGCGGCAGAAGGAGCAGCGCGGTGGGAAGCGAGAGGACGCCGACAAGGAGCGTGAGGACTGGATGACGCACCAGCGGATGAATGATGCGTGTGTAGCCCGACTGCACGGCGGTGAGCACGCGGGCGCTGAGGGTGCTCGGCTGGTCCTTCAGGCCTTGGCGGATGAACGTGTAACAGAGGACCGGCGTGAGGAGCATCGCGACGAGGAACGAAACCGTGAGCGCGATCGCGACGGTGATCGGCAGCGCGATGATGAACTCGCCGACCGAGCCGGTGAGGAAGAATGCGAGCGGGGCGAAGGCGAGGACGATGGCGATCGTGGCGGTGAACACCGGAACGGCGAGTTCGTGTGCGGCGCGCCACGCGGCGTCCCAATGCGACAGGCCGTGGTCGAGTTTCTCGACATAGTTGTCGGCGATGACGATCGCGTCGTCGACGACGATGCCGAGCACGACGATGAGCGAGGCGAGCGAGACCTCGTGAAGCTCGATGTCGAGCCAATCGAGGGTTTTGAACGTGATCGCGATCGTGACCGGAATCGCCATCGCGGCGATGGATGCGACGCGGAATGGGAGGAGCAGCATCGTGACGAGCACGACGGCGCCGACGGCGATGAAGAATTCGCGAATGAAATGCGTGACGGAGTCGGCGACGACGGCGGGCTGGTCGTTGATGACGGTAAGGGCGATTTCGGCGGGCAGGAGGGCGCGGGTGCGGTCGAGCGCGGCTTGGAGTTCGCGCCCGAAGGCGACGATGTTGTGGCCGGGCTGCATCTCGACCGAGAGGAGCAGCACGGGATCTTCGCGGCCGTCGATGCGGAGGAAGGAATCGGCGTCGGCGAGCCGGCGTTCGACGGTAGCGACATCGCCGATACGGGCGACACGACCGGTGACGGGATCGGTGAACACGACCTGTTCGCGCACTTCTTCGACCGAGGTGAAGCGGCCGCGCGTGTGCAGCGGCACGTGGAGATCGTCGACCTTGATCGTGCCGGTGTAGGGCGTGGCGTTTTGTAATTTCAGCGCGGTGACGACGGGCGTGAGGCCGAGACCGTAGCGGGAGAGACGTTGCGAGTCGGCTTCGACGTAGATGGTCTCGTGACGTTCGCCGTAGCGTTTGATGCGGCCGGCGCCCGGCACGGTGCGGATGGCGTCCTCGATTTGTTCGAGGAAGCGGCGCAACTCGGCGTAGCTGTGGCGCGGGGACGACACGCCGATGAGCAACGCGACCGACTGGCCGAAGTCGGAGTTGACGAGCGGGCCCAGCGTGCTGGGCGGCAACTCGCGTTGTTTCAGTTCGGCGAGACCGAGGCGGAGGCGGGACCAGAAGGCGTTTTTATCTTCGACCCATTCGTGGAGCTCGACGGTGACGACGACCTGACCGTCGCGCGTGACGGACGAGCTTTTCACCGCGTTGATTTCGGTAAACGTGAAAAGGTAAGACTCAATTGGGCGCGTGATCTGCTGCTCGACCTGCGCGGCGGTGGAGCCGGGGGAGAGGGCGATGACGAGGGCTTTGTCGATGGCGATCGTCGGCGTGTCCTGCCGCGGCATCGTGAGGAGCGAGTGCAGGCCGAGACCGAGCACGATGACGCTCAACACGAGCATCACCTGGCGATGTCGCAGCGGCCAGATGAGCAGGTTCATGGCTGGGCGGCGGCGACGGTCATGCCGTCGAAGAGCGGCGTGGCGGAGGCGGTGACGACGCGTTCGCCGGGGTGGAGGCCGGAGGTGACTTCCACGTCGGTGTCGCGCGGTCGACCGATGGTGACGATGCGACGGGTGACGGTGCTGCGCTGCGGTTCGACGACCCAGACGTAGAGCGCGCCGTCGGGAAAGCGCTGCACGGCGGTGGGCGGAACGGTGAGGATGGGGCGGCGCGAGCCGAGTTCGATCGCGGCGACGACGACGTTGCCGGGGCGGAACGCGAGGTCGGTGTTGGCGAGGCGAACTTTTACTCGGAACGAACGCGTGATCGGGTCGGCTTGAGGGAGAATCGTTTCGATGGGTGCCGTGGCCGCGACATCTTCGGCGGCGGCGAGTCGCACGTGGGTGGTTTGGCCGGGTTGAAGTTGCGCGGCGACGGCTTCGGGGATGCTCAACGTGGCCCAGACGGGCGCGGGCGCGAGCACGCTGCAAACGGGCGTGCCGGGTGCGACGACGGTGCCGGCGGAGACGGCGTGACGCGTCACGCGTCCGGCGAACGGCGCGCGCAGTTCGGTATAAGCGAGCCGCTGGCGGGCGAGGGCGGCGGCGGATTCGGCCTCGGCGAGACCGGCGGTGATTTTGTCGAAATCGGTGGCGGTGAGGCTGCCGAGTTCGTGCATCTGGCGGAGGCGTTCGGCGCGAGCGCGGGTTTCGGCGAGGCGGGCTTCGGCGATCGCGACTTCCTGGCGGTAATCGGTGTCGTCGAGTTGCGCGAGTAGTTGTCCGGCCGATACGGAAGCGCCGTCCTCGACGGCGAGGCGGAGCAGGCGGCCGGCGACCATGAAACCGAGTTGCGCCTGGTCGACGGCTTCGATCGTTCCGGAGGCGGAAAGTTCGTCGGCGAACTCGCGGGGATGGACCGTGACGACGGTGACGCTGGGAGCGGCGGGTGGCGCAGGCGGTGGTTTGCGGCAGGCGCCAAGGAGAAGCGAAAAGCCCGCGACGAGGGCGGCGAAAATCGTGGCAGGAGAGAAGCGAGCCATGGTGAATGTCTTCCTGGGGCTGACCAATGAACGAGGCGGTGATTTACCCTGCTTCGCTGGACGCGAAGGGTCAACGATCGCGACGGGGCGACGGTGCGTCATGAGCGGAACTGAAGAGCGGCAGTGTGCGCGGCGATGCTTGCGGTGCGGGGCTTTCGATTTTGAGCTTTGAGCTTTTGACGAACCTCATGCCTGCACCGCGCGATCTGCCCATTTACGAACTCGAGTCAGCCGTCGTGGCTTCCCTGCGCGCGCAAGGGCGGCTGATTGTGCAAGCGCCGACCGGTTCGGGCAAATCGACGCAGATTCCGCAGATGCTGTTGAATCACGGGTTGGCGGGGGAGAAAGGCGAGGTGGTGGTGTTGCAGCCGCGAAGGCTGGCGGCGCGGATGCTAGCGAAGCGCGTGGCGGAGGAGGTGGGCACGAGTTTGGGCGATGTCGTGGGATATCAGATACGGCTGGAGTCGCGGGTGAGCGAGCGGACGCGGATTCGGTTCGTGACCGAGGGGATTTTGCTGCGGCAGATGTCGTTCGATGCGACGCTGCGGGGCGTGAGCGCGGTGGTGTTCGACGAGTTTCACGAACGGCATCTTTACGGCGACATCTCGCTGGCGCGGGCGATTCAGATTCAGCAAACGACGCGGCCGGATCTGAAGATCATCGTGATGTCGGCGACGCTGGATGCGGGAGCGTTGAAGGAGTATCTGGCGCCGTGCGATGTATTGGTTTCTCAAGGACGGAGTTTTCCCGTGCGGATCGAGTATCTGCCGAAGGCGGTTAACTTCGAGAACGAGCCGGTGTGGGAGGTGGCGGCGCGCGAGTGCGAGCGGATCGCGGCGAGCGTGGAGGGCGACATGCTGGTGTTCATGCCGGGCGGGTATGAGATCAGTCGCACGGTGCAGGCGATCGAAGGTTCGCGGGCGCTGCGGGATTTCGTGTGTTTCCCGCTGCATGGTGAGTTGCCGCCGGAGCAGCAGGATCGCTCGGTGGCGCGTTACGACGCGCGGAAGATCATCGTGTCGACAAATGTCGCGGAAACGTCGCTGACGATCGAAGGCGTGACGGCGGTGATCGACAGCGGGCTGGCGCGGGTGGCGCGGTTCGATCCGCATCGCGGGATCAACACGCTGTTGATCGAGAAGATCTCGGCGGCGAGTGCGGATCAGCGCGCGGGCCGCGCGGGGCGGACGGCGCCGGGTGTCTGCGTGCGGTTGTGGACGGAGCGCGAGCATGGGCAACGGGCGCCGCAGGAACTGCCGGAAGTGCGGCGGTTGGATTTGGCGGAGGTGGTGCTGACGTTGAAGGCGAGCGGGATCGACGACGTGTTTGCGTTTCCTTGGTTGGAGAAGCCGGANGTGAAGGCCCTCGAGAGGGCGGAGCGGTTATTGGCGGATTTGGGGGCGATTGGTTCGGCGATGGCGGGGCCGGACGCCTCGGAGAGGCGTCCCTACCGGATCACGGAGGTCGGGCGGAAGATGCTGCGGTTTCCGGTGCATCCGCGGTATGCGCGGATGCTGCTGGCGGCGCAGGAGCGCGGGTGCGTGCGGCCGGTGGCGCTGATGGCGGCGCTGACGCAGGGGCGGAATTTTTTGCTGCGGGGCGCGTCGCGCGACGTGGAGAACGCGCGCGAGGATGTGTTGGGCGAAGAACACGAGAGCGATTTCTTCCTGCTGATGCGCGCGTGGCGGTTTGCGCATCAGAACAATTACTCGGTCGACGCCTGCCGGCGGTTGGGGATTCACGCGCAGGGGGCGCGGCAGGTGGGGCCGCTGTTCGCGCAGTTCCTGGAGATCGCGGAAAAAGAAGGGCTCGACGTGAGCGAGCGGCGTGTGGACGGGGCGGAGGTGAGGAAATGCGTGCTGGCGGGGTTTTCGGATCAACTGGCGAAGCGGCTCGATACGGGGACGCTGCGGTGCGAGTTGATTCATGGGCGACGCGGCGTGCTGGCGCGGGAGAGCGCGATTCAGAAATCGCCGCTTTTTGTGGCGGCGGAGATCAGCGAGATCGGGCGCGGTGATGGAGAAGTGAATACGCTGCTCTCGCTCGCGACGGCGATCGAGGAGGCTTGGTTGAAGGAGATTTTTCCGGACGATTACTATGAGACGCGCGGGGTGGTTTACGACGAGCAGGCGAAGCGCGTGGTGTCGCGGCGCGAGCGGCGGTTTCGCGATCTGGTGCTGGAGGCGAAGGCGAGCAGCGAGGAGGCGCCGTTGAACGAGGCGGCGGCGTTGCTGACGAAGGAAGTGCTCGCGGGGCGGATCAGGCTCGAGGCGTGGGATGAAAACGTGGAGCAGTGGATCACGCGGGTGAACCGGCTGGCGGAGTGGTTTCCGGAGCTGGAGGTGAATCCGATCACGGAAGCGGATCGCGCGACGCTGATCGAGCAGGTGTGCTATGGCGAACTCGGCGCGCGGGCGGTGAAGGAGAAACCGGTGATGCCGGTGTTGCGCGATTGGCTGACGGCGGAGCAGCTGGCGGTGCTGGACGAGTATTTGCCGGAGCGGCTGGTGATGGGGAACGGGCGCAAGTCGCGGTTGCGCTACGAGAAGGACGGGCCGCCGGTATTGTCGGCTCGGATACAGGAGCTGTATGGGATCGAGGGGAAGTTCACGATCGGGCACGGACGCGTGCCGGTGAAGTTCGAGATCCTGGCGCCGAATCAGCGGCCGATTCAGGTGACGGACGATCTGACCAATTTCTGGCGTGAGCAGTATCCGAAGATCAAGGCGGAGCTCTCGCGGAGGTATCCGCGGCATGAGTGGCGGTAGGTGGGGTGACTTGACCAGGACGTGCCGAGGTTATTCTGTCCCACCATGAGCGTGCTCGAAATCAAGCAGCGGCTGTCCCGGCTTTCGTCGCGGGAGCAGAGGGAGATCCAAATCTATCTGCATCAGCTGCGTCGGCGGTCCAGCGCGTGGAAGAAGGCCACGGCGAAGAGCATCGACGAGGTGAAAGCGGGCAAGTTCGTGACTTTGGACGAAATGGAAAAACGTCACCGTCGTGGCTAGAAGTGGATACCACGCGGTTTTTGCGGAGGCGGCGGTAGAGTTCTTGGATGGGTTATCGCGGCGTGAGCGACGCAAGGTGTTGGATCGGGTGCGGGAGTTGGCGGCGGATCCCTTCTTGGTTCCTGATTTTCGATCGACCGATGCGCGTGGGCGGGAGATCGGACATATCATCGCGGACAAGTGTATTTTCGATGTTTGGGTCGATCATGCCGAAAAGCAGGTGGTGATAAGCGGGATCGATCACGTCGAATGAACGGACGGGTTTACCAGAGTTTTTCGGCGTAGTTTTCGCGGATGTGTTGGTTGATGTAGGTCGCGAGGCCGTGGCCGGATTGGGCGAGGCGTTTCATCGTGGCGACGTGGCGGCGGCCGGGGGAGGTGTGGTCGTAGCGATAGCCGCCGCCGGTTTTGAATTCGATGACGATGGCGTCGGGCTCGATTTTGTAGGCGCGGACGCCGGAGTCGCCGCTGCGGTCTTCGTAGGGTTGCAGATCTCGCCGTGACACGTCGAACGGACACGGATGCCGTGATCGAGTGCCCGGGCGGACTTAGCCGGACTCATGCCGTTGATCGGGTTGGATCGAGGGATCTCGGCGACCATACGGAGACCTTCTCACCTCGACGGCTTCAGTCAGCCCGCCTTCGGCTCGTCGTTCACCGTCTGGTTCGCCGATCTCTCCTCGCTCCTCAGCCTCCGACTGCATGAGTCCGGCTTAGTGAAAATCGTGAGATGCTTGGGCGGGCAGCGTTGCTTCCCGAAGCGCTTCGATGTGCCGGGCCTTGACGTGAATGACGTGGGAGACGTTTTGCACCACACCAGTGATGCGCAAAGCGGATTCCTGGGTGATCAGCAGACGATAGTGTTCGAACAGAGCGGGAAGAACCACGGCATTGGCGATGCCGGTTTCGTCTTCGAGGCTGATGAAGACGACGCCGGAGGCGGTGCCGGGGCGCTGGCGGCAGATGACGGAGCCGGCGATGGTGACGAGCTCGCCGGTTTTCGTGTCTTTGAGATCCTTCGCGCGGTGCACGCCGGGCAATCGGTCGCGAAGAAGAGCCATGGGGTGGCAACCGGTGGTGAGGGACAGAAGATGAAAATCGGCCGCCAGGCGTTCGGGGCGCGTCATGGGGGTGAGCGGAGAAGGCGTGCGGTCGGTTTCGGCAAAGTGCTTAAAGAGATTTTCTTCGTCGGACCAAGCGGCTTCGATTTCCCACAGGGCGGCGCGGCGATGAGGAGTGAGCGCGTTCAACGCTCCCACGGACGCGAGCGCACGCCGTTCGGTGGCGGTGAAATCGGTGCGGCGGAGAAAATCGTCCATCGAGGAAAATGGGGCGAGGTCACGTTGCTCGATCATCGTTCGCGCGGCGGTTTCGCGGAGGCCCTGCACGTAACGCAGGCCGATGCGGATGACTTTTTCTCCTTCGACCGTGCATTCCCATTTCGAGTGAGCGATGCAGACGGGATTGGTTTTCAATCCGTGCCGACGGCCGTCCTGGATAAGCGTGGCGGGCGAGTAGAAGCCCATGGGCTGATTGTTGAGCAGGCTGGCGTAGAATTCGGCGGGGCGGTGGATTTTGAGCCAGGTGCTGGCGTAGGCGAGCTGGGCGAAACCGATGGCATGCGATTCTGGAAAACCGTAGGCGGAAAACGAGGTGGTCGCGGTGACGACTTTCTGGACGACGCTTTCGTTGTAGCCCTCGCGTCGTAGCGCCTCGGTGAGCTTGCGCATCGATTTGGGCAAACGCTCGGGATCCTTCGTAAAGCCCATGGCACGTCGAAGCTCCTCGGCTTCGCCTCCCGTGAACTTGGCCAGGTTGATGGCGAGCTGGAGCATTTGCTCCTGGAAGAGGATCACGCCTTTGGTGCGTTCGAGGATTGGACGCACGATGTGCTCCACGCTGGGATCGATGTATTCCTCGTCTTCCTCGCGATTGCGGCGGCGAATCAGCGGGTGGACCAAATGACCGGTGATGGGGCCGGGACGGACGATCGCGACCTGCATGGCAAGATCGTAGAGATCGCGCGGTTTGAAACGCGGGAGCGTGGCCATCTGTGCGCGGCTTTCGATTTGAAAGACGCCGACCGTATCCGCGGCACGGATCTTTTCGTAGGTTTCCGGATCGTCGGGCGGGATGTGGTCGAGCGCACGGATCTTCGGATCGTTGCGAGCGATACAAAGCTCCACGGTTTCTTGCAGGACAGCCATCATGCCGAGGCCGAGAAAATCGATTTTCACGATGCCGAGGTTTTCGCAGTCGTCTTTGTCCCACTGGCAGACGCTGCGGTCGGGCATGGTTGCGGGCTCGAGCGGGACGACTTTGTCGAGCTGACCTGCGCAGATGACCATGCCGCCGGAGTGCTGGCCGAGGTGGCGCGGGAGGGCGTTGCCACGAATGTAGTGCTGCAAGCGAACCATTGCGGCTGCGCGAGGATGGTCGTGGGCGATTCCAGCCATGGCGAGTTGCTGCTGGAGTTGCAGCGTTTCGGGAAAATCGCCGTTGGCGTAGAGGCTGGAGAAGCGGTCGAGGGCGTCTTCGCCGAAGCCGAGGACTTTGCCGATTTCGCGCACGCTGTTGCGGCCGCGGTAGGAGATGACGTTGGCGGTCATCGCGGCGCCGCGGCGGCCGTAGCGGTTGTAGACTTCCTGGATGACGGTTTCACGGCGATCGCCGCTGGGAAAATCGAGATCGATGTCGGGCCACGAGGGGCGTCCGTCCTTGCCGACGCGGCTGTCGTTGAGAAAGCGGTCGAACAGCAGCTTGTTTTTGATGGGATCGACCGACGTGATGCCCAGCACGTAGCAGACGGCGCTGTTGGCGGCGGAGCCGCGGCCTTGCACGAGGATCTTTTTATCGCGGGCCCAGGCGCAGATATCCCAGACGATCAGAAAATATCCGGAGAAACCGAGCCGAGCGATGAGGCTGAGTTCCTTTTCGAGCTGGTTGCGCCAGGCCTCGGACAAATGACCGAATTTGCTGCGGGCGGCTTCGTAGGTTTTTTGGCGAAGATAGGCGTCTTGGTCTACGCTTTCGCCGGATGGCAGGTGATACTGCGGAAATTGGTAGCCGAGATTTTTCAACGAGAACTGCAGGCGTTCCTCGATGCGAGTGGAGTTGGCGATCGCTTCCGGCAAGTCGGCGAAAAGCTCGGCGATTTCTGCGCCGGATTTCAGGTGGCGATGAGCGTTGAGGTCGAGGAGCCGGCCGGCGGCGTCGAGGGTCGTGTGGTGTCGCAGACAAGTGAATACATCGGAGACGAGACGGTGCTCGGGGATCGCGTAGTTGACGCCGCCGGTGGCGAGCAGCGGGAGATTTTGCGCGGCGGCGAGATCGCGGAGGAAGGTGATTTCGCGTTCTTCGCCGCGGACGCGGTGGCGCTGGAGCTCGACGAAGAGACGCGCCCGCGCGGGGTCGGAGTCGCGGCCGAAAATGGCGGTGAGTTTTTCGAGAGCGGACGCGACGGCGGCGGGTCCGCGTGTGCGCCAGGCGTGGCGGACGGGGCCGTCTTCGTCGCCGGTGAGCGCGATAAGGCCTTCGTTGAACCGGGCGAGTTCGTCCCAGGTGGCGAAGCAGGGGCGCTTGCGATCACGAAGAGTGAGGGCGTGAAGATTTTTTTTGGGGGGGCTGGGCGGGAGACGTTGCGCGGCGAGCGCGCAGCCTATGCGGTCGGTGAGTTTGGCTTCGGTGATGAGTTGGCAGAGGTTTTGGTAGCCGGTGCGCGAGGTGGCGAGAAGCGGGAGGACGGTGCCGTCTTCCATCGTGATTTCGGCGCCGACGCGGGGGCGGACCGTGAATGAATTTTCCTGCGCGCTGCTGTAGAAGCGCGGGGCGCCGTAGACGCCGTCACGGTCGAGGAGCGCCATCGCCGGAAGGCCGAGCTCCATCGCGGATTGCGCCAGATTCTCGGGCAGCGAGGCGCCGCGCAGAAAACTGAAAGCGCTGCGGGCGTGAAGTTCGACATAGGGGTGTTCGTTTCGTGAGCGCCAGCGGGTGGGGCAGGTGAGAGGCGGCCGTTTGGGTTCGCCATCGAGCACCCAGCGTCCGACGACGCGATGCTCGCTTCGGCCGACGCGGCTATGCACGAGGACAAATTCGTTTACCGTCCAGCCTAGTGGCGTCACGGGGTGCTCTGGGATGGAGGCGGGATCCCAGAACAAGGTCAGGTGAGGTGTGAAATCAGGGTGTCGTTTCTGGATCAAACCGTGCTGATGCAACGCTTCGATCAAGGCGCGATGGAAGGCTTGTAGAGGGGCAAGGGCAGTCTTGGCGCACATCAGAACGAACGGACGGCTGAGCTTCTTCGATTTGAAGCTGAGGGCGCGGTCAAACGAGATGTCGAAGGGGCGACAGGACACCGCAGCGGCGGCGGCGTAAGCGGCTCGCAAAATGTCGGGGGGCAAGGTCGTGCCGTGACCGACCATTTGGATAGTTACGTGCAGGTTTTCCGGCTTGATGCGATAACGTTGGAAGCCGTGGCGCAGGCCGAGTTCGTCTTGTTGGCGAACGATTGTTTCGCGAGCTGCGGCACTCGGTTGAAGGGCGAAGAACCATTTGTCTTCCCCTTTTGGGGAAAGAGGCGAAAAGACCTCCATCTCGTGGAAGGCGGCATCTTGAAGAGAGTCAGTCATACTCGCCCTCCAGGAAGTAGGCGTTGTGGATGTGGAGGAGGCGGTAGAGGCCGCCGGGGGCGAGGGCGATGTCCCATTCGGTGCGGGACCAGGCGCGGTCGGGTTGCCACCATTCGCCGCTGCTGGGATAGGCGGGACTGCGGAAGGCGATTTCGCCGCTGATGTATTCGGTCCACAGATACGTGGGGCGGCCGTCGGTGAATTCGAGGCGCGCGGGCAGAGGCGGACGGAAGCGGCGGAGCGGGGCGCCGAGGGGCGGATGGAGCGGCGGTTCGGCGGCGGGCGGGATGACGGGGAGCGGCGGGACGAGGCGGGCGGAATCGGGGCGATGGGTGTCTTGAAGCCGGGGTGTGCCGATACGGTCGTCGCCGACGAGAGCGCCGATGCGGGCGAGGGTTTCGGCGAAGCCGTGCGGGTCGCGAAGGCCGGTGTCGAAGAGGCCTTGCTGGCGGACGAGTGGGCGGGCGGGGGTGAGACGGAGCTCGATGGCGCAGATCGAAGCGGCGGTTTGGAGCGATTCGAGGTGCGTATGGAGTGTGCGGAAGAGGATGTCGGCGTCGGCGGTGGGTTCGGGGAGGCGGAAGTCGCGCGCGTGCTGGGTGTCGTCTTCGAGTTTGAGCGTGAGGTGGAGTTCGGCGGCGACGTGCTGGCTGGCGCGGAGCTCGAGCGTGAGGCGGTCGAGGAAGCGGCGGAGGAGGAAGAGGAGGGGCTCGAGGGTTTCGATTTCGTTTTCGAGCTCGAGGGCGGCGGTGAAGGTTTGGGCGGGGGCGACGAGATGGAGCGGGCGGGGGGAGCCGCCGGAGGCGCGTTGATAAAAGGTGAGGCCTTCGGTGCCGAAGCGGCGGACGATTTCGTCGCGGGGGAGCGCGGTGAGATCGCCGAGGGTGCGAAGTCCCCAGGAATTGAATACGTCGGCGAGCTCGGGCGACGGATCGGCGGCGGAGAGGGGGAGCGGGGCGAGGAAGGAGGCGGGGGCGGTGACGAGGAGGATGGATGAATCGAATCGTTCTCGTTCTTCGTTTTCGTTCTTCGTTCTCGAGGAATTGGAGGAAGGAGAAAGAGAACGATTACGAGAAAGAGCACGAGGAAAGGTGGCGCGGGCGGCGTAGAGGGCGAGGAGGGGCGTGGGGGCGAGGCCGGCGGTGGCGGGGAGGCCGAGGTGGGCGAGTTGGCGGAGGGCTTGGCGGGCGGAGGATTTGTGTTGGGTGGGCGCGAGGCCGGAGATGTCGGCGGTGCAGATCCCGGGGGCGGTGTCCTCGATGTTGGGAGAAAGCGTGTGGCCGGCGGTGAGGAGGGCGGCGCGGGCGTCGGCTTCGGCGGCGGGTTGGGGTGTGCGAATGAGAAGCGCGGGGCAGCGGGCGACGGCTTGCGGGGCGGTCATGCCGAGCTCGACGCCGGCGGCGCGGGCGAGGGTGTTGAGCGAGAGGACGACGGATTTCTTGCTGGAGGTGGTGAAGAGGGCGGCGGGTTTTTGTGCGGCGTCGGGCTCGAGCCGGAGGACGGCGTGGAGCGGGAAGTCGGCGATGTGGAGGACGGCGAACATGTTTTTCTTAACCGCGAAGGACGCGAAGGCCCGCGAAGGGGAAGAGCGCGAGCGGGCTCGCGGTCTACGTTTAGGCGGAGGCGGTTTGGAGGCGCTGGCGTTGGAGGGTGGCGGGGAGGTTTTCGGTGAGAGGGGCGCGTTCGTGGTCGAGGGCGGAGGGCGAGTGGGAGGTGGAGAGCGTGAAGCGGAGTTGGGCGCTGGGGATGGAGGGGCGCGGGGTTTCGACGACGAGCGCGAGGTCGGTGGGCTCGACGGCGCGCTGGAGGCGATACCATTGCGGGCCGGGAATGCGGCGAAGGTCGGCGGCGGGGGCGCGGCGGAGATCGAGGAGGAGAAGGGAGAAGTTGGCGTCGCGCGCGAGAAGGTCGGTGGCTTGAAGCGCGGAGGCGGTGTCGCGGCAGCGGATCCAGACGAGGTGCGCGAGGAGGTCGTCGGGAAACGAGCCGGGATCGAAGGAGTCGGTGCTGTCGATCAGCGCGACGCGTTGGCGGGTGCGGCGGGTGAGGGCGAGGAGTTGTCCGAAGAGGAGATGGCCGCCGCAACTCGGAGCGGCGCAGACGATTTCGGTGACGGCGCTGATCGGCAGGCCGCCGGAAGCGTCATCGATGGAGGCGATGCCGGTGCGCAGCAGGCGTCCGGTCGTGCGAGGCACGGTCGGGAAGCGCTCGGCGAGGAGATGCCGGAGCGCAGCGAGCTTTTCGGGCGCGGCTGCCATGAGCGGTGTTCAACCTGTTCAAGTGAACACAGGTTTGAACACATGCAACGCGGGAGTTGGCGCGGCGGCGGAAGGGACGCTGGGGGAGCGGGTTGGATCGCGCAGGATCGAGCTTGGCGCAGGCTGCACGAGGGTGCAGGCGCGCGATCACTCCATCACGCGGCTGAGCGCCGGCCTGCGACGGCGTTCAGAGGATGCGGCCGTGGTTGAAGACGATGCGGCCGTTGACGATCGTGGTGCGGACGCGGCCGGTGAGGGTTTGGCCGTGCCAGGGAGAGTTGGAGGATTTGCTGAAGCCGGCTTTGGCGTCGTAGGTCCACTTTTCGTTGGGATCGAAAAGGCAGACGTCGGCGTCGGCGCCCTCGGCGAGCGTGCCGGCGGGGAGTTTGAGGATGTCGGCGGCGCGGCGGGTCATGAGGTCGATGACGCGCGGGAGTTTGAATTTGTTTTGGCGGACGAGGATTTCGAGGGAGATGGGCAGCGCGGTTTCGAGGCCGAGGATGCCGTTGGGGGCGTAGTCGAATTCCTTGTCCTTTTCGTAGTCGGTATGCGGGGCGTGGTCGGTGCCGATGCAATCGAGCGTGCCGTCGCGGAGGCCGTCGATGAGCGCGAGACGGTCTTCCTCGGTGCGCAGCGGCGGGTTCATTTTGAAGTTGGTGTTGTAGGTCGCGATCGATTCGTCGGTGAGCGCGATGTGATGGGGCGTGGCCTCGGCGGTGATGCGCGCGCCGCGTTGTTTGGCGCGGCGGATGACGTCGACGGAGAATTTCGACGAGATGTGCTGCAGGTGGATGTGCGCGCCGGTGTATTCGGAAAGTATTACGTTGCGGGCGACGATGAGGTCTTCGGCGGCGTTGGGCCATCCGCGGAGGCCGAGGCGGGTGGAGACGACGCCCTCGTTCATCACGGCACCCTTGGTCATGGAAGCGTCCTGGCAGTGATCCATGACGGGCAGGTCGAACATCTTGGCGTATTCGACGGCGCGGCGCATGAGTTCGTTGTTCTGGACGCAGTCGCCGTCGTCGGTGATGGCGACGACGCCGGCGCGTTTGAGCGAGCCGATGGGGGCGAGGGTCTGGCCCTTCATGCCGACGGTGATGCAGCCGGTGGGGAGAACTTTCACGACGGCGTCGCGGCGAATGGCGTCGTTGATGTATTGGATGGTGCCGGCGTTGTCGGCGACGGGCGACGTGTTGGGCATGCACACGACGGTGGTGAACCCGCCGGCGGCGGCGGCGCGGGAGCCGGTGGCGATGGTTTCCTTATGCGTCTGGCCGGGCTCGCGGAAGTGGACGTGGATGTCGACGAGGCCGGGGCAGGCGACGAGGCCGGCGGCGTCGATTTTCTTCGCGGACTTTTTTCTGCGCGGCGGAGAGCGACGAGGCGAAGCGGCCGTTGACGATGAAGAGGTCGCCGGTGGCGTCGCGCTTGGCGGCCGGGTCGATGACGCGGGCGTTTTGGATCCAGAGGGCGGGCATGAAAGGGAGTCGTTCTCTTTCTCGTTCTCTCGGGTCGTCCGCGTTCTGATTCGAGAGAACGAGAACGATTAAGAGAACGAGAACGATTGTTAGCTGACGGGCGTGACGTTTTCGGGTTGGCCGCCGGCGCAGAGGTAGAGGACGGCCATGCGGACGGCGATGCCGTTGGTGACCTGTTCGAGGATCACACTGCGATCGCCGTCGGCGAGTTCGCTGTCGATTTCGACGCCGCGGTTGATCGGACCGGGGTGCATGATGATGGCTTTCGGGTTGAGCCAGCTCGCGCGGGTTTTGTTGAGGCCGAACATGCCGGTGTATTCGCCGAGCGAGGGGAAATGGCCGCTGGACTGGCGCTCGTGTTGTATCCGCAGAAGCATGACGACCTCGGCGTCGGCGAGGGCGCTCTGGAGGTTGTGGGAGACCTTGACGCCGAGGGCCGTGAACCAGTGGGGAACGAGGGTGGAAGGGCCGACGAGGGTGACATCGGCGCCGAGTTTGGTGAGGGCGTGGATGTTGGAGCGGGCGACGCGGCTGAAGAGGATGTCGCCGAGGATGACGACCTTGCGGCCTTTGAGGGAGCCGAGGTGCTCCTTCATGGTGAAGGTGTCGAGGAGGCCCTGCGTCGGGTGTTCGTGGGCGCCGTCGCCGGCGTTGACGACGGGGATGTCGAGGATTTGCGAAAGGTAGAGCGGCGATCCGGCGGCGGCGTGGCGGATGACGATCATGTCGGCGCCGAGCGCGGCGATGTTTTCCGCGGTGTCGCGGAGGGTTTCGCCCTTGGTGGTGGAGGAGCTGGCGGCGTCGAAGGANATGACGTCGGCGCTGAGGCGCTTGGCGGCCATGTCGAAGGCCATGCGCGTGCGCGTGCTGGGCTCGAGNAANAGATTGACGATGGTTTTGCCGCGGAGGGCGGGGACCTTCTTCACGCTGCGGGTGAGTGTGCGCTTGAAGGCGACGGCGGTGGCGTGGATTTGCTCGATTTCCTCGAGGGTGAGTTCCTCGAGGGTGAGGAGGTGGCGGCGCGTCCAGGGCATGCGGCGGAATTTCAGATTTGAGATTTCAGATTTGATAACTCCGGCCGACGGGAGCGGGGGCGATGCGGATGGCGTCGTGGGTGGGGCTGGAAGCGTCGAGCTTCACGGTAACTTTTTCGGCGGGGGTGACCTCGAGGGTGAGACCGGTGTAGTCGGCGGCGAAGGGGAGGCGGCGGCCGCCGCGGTCGACGAGGATGGCGAGTTCGACCTTGGTGGGGCGGCCGTGGTCGAAGAGCTCGTCGAGGGCGGCTTTGACGGTGCGGCCGGAAAAGAGGACGTCGTCGACGAGGATGACGGTGGCGCCATTGACGTCGGCGGGGATGTGCGTGGCGGCGAACTCCTTCGGGATGGGGTTGCGACCGATGTCGTCGCGGTGGAAGGAGATATCGAGGGTGCCGGCGCGAGTTGAGAGATGAGGGTTGAGCGTTGAGAGCCGGGCGGCGAGGCGGCGGGCGAGTTCGATGCCGCCGTTGGCGATGCCGAGGAGAAGCAGTTGCGAATGGCCGGCGTAGCGCGCGGAAATGGCGGAAGCGAGCCGGTCGATCGCGGCGTGGATTTCGTCGGGGCCGATGGTCTTAGGTGAGGCCACGAGGGTTGGTTGTGGGGAGCGGGGGTGGGGGGGTAAAGCGAAATGTCGGCGCGGAGGGGGAGGTGATCGGGAAATGGAGATGGGGGAGGAGAACGAGAAGGAGAAAGAGAACGAGAACGAGGGGTTAAGGATGTGGGGAGAGCCAAGCGGCGAGATCGGGGTCGGTGCGGAGGATGTGGGTGGTGCGGTAGTCGGGGGCGAGGAGGTCGAGGTAGGCGGGTTCGAGGAAGCGGCGGCAGTGGAGGAGGACGCGGGCGCGTTGGCCGGGGGCGCGGACGAGGCGGCCGAGGCCTTGGTTTACTTTGGTCATGCCAGGGAGTTGATAGACGCGACGGACGGCGGCGTCGCGGCCGAGGGGGGCGAATTCGGCGAGGCGGGCGCGTTGGACGGCGTTTACCTCGGGGAGGGCGGGGCCGACGACCATGGCGTGAGAGATGCGGCCGCCGAGGGCGTCGATGCCTTCGGAGAAGCTGGAGCCGAGGACGAGAAAGAGGGCGTCGGCGGAGGCGAGGGAAGTTTCGACCCAGGCGGTTTGGGCGGCGAGGTCGCGGACGCGGGGTTGTTGGGCGATGCGGACGTGAGGGGCGATTTGGGAGAGTTCGCGGGCGATGGCGTCGGCGTAGGCGTAGCTGGGGAAGAAGACCGCCACGCTGCGCGGGGCGGAGTTGAGAGTTGAGGGGGAGGAGTTGAGAGATGAGAGTTGAGGGTTGAGAGAGGTAAGAGCGGCGATGGTGGTGGCGGTGGTGGTGTAGTGGTGGGAGCGGTGTTGGAAGGTGGTGTCGACGCGGGCGTCGATCGCGACATCGTAGGCGCCGTCGCGCCAAGGGGTGTGGGCGCGGACAAGGGCGGGGAGGGCGGCGGTGCGGGCCTCTTCGACGCGGAGGAGATCGGCGGCGCTGGTGAGCTGGGCGTAGAGTTTTTTGGTTTGGCGTTTGTTGAGGGTGCCGAGGCGCGGGGGCGGTGCCGCGATTTGAGATTTGAAATTTGAGATTTGAGAATCGGAAGGGGTGTCGAGGCCGCAGGAGGCGGCGAAGGCGTCGGTGGGGGTGAGGGTGGCGCTGGCGAGGACGGCGGCGCCGAATTCGCGGAGGGCGGCGCCGATGGCGGGGGCGGCGTCGAGGCAGGTGAGGGCGAGTTCGGCATCGGTGGGGGACCACCAGAGGCGTGGGAGTGGAGAGTTGAGAGATGAGGGTTGAGAGTTGATATCTTCGAGGAGGGCGGGGATGGACCAGAGGGCTTCGGAGGCGTGGGGGCCGAGCTCGGCGAAGTCGAGGGAGGTGGCGGAGAGGTGTTTGGCGATTTCGGCGAGAAGGTGGCGGGCGTCGTCTTCGGCGTCGGCGGAGAGAGCGTCGGAGCGGCGGAGCTGGTGGAGAAAGTGGCACCAGTGATCCCAAGCGGTGACGAGTTGCGCGAGGGGGCGGACGCGGTGGAGTTCGTCGCGGACGGCGAAGGCGGCGGCGGCGGTGAAGGTGTGCGAGTAGGCGTCGGCGACGCGGGAAGGCAGGTTGTGGGCTTCGTCGATGAGGAGGAGCGTGCGGGCGGGATCGAAGCCGGGTTGTTCGAAGAAGAGGCCGCGGTTGCGAGGGGCGAAGACGTAGTTGTAGTCGCCGATCCAGACGTCGTTGAAGGCGAGGGCGGCGCGGGTGATTTCGTAGGGACAGATGCGCGCGGAGCGGCCTGCGGCGCGAAGGGTGTCGAGGTCGCGCGCGTGTTTTTCGTCGAGGTAGAAGCGGGCGAGGCCGGAGGAGGCCCAGCGGGCGGAGGCGTCGGCGAGGTAGGCGCAGGCGTCGCGGACGCAGTGGAAGGTGTGGTTGACGCAGTGTTCGGATTTGTTGCGGACGTGCCAGGCGGCGACTGGGGTCGCGGCGGGTTGAGAGTTGAGGGTTGAGAGATGAGAGCGGGGAGGCAGGGCGGTCATCTGCTGGAGGGTGCGGACGACTTGGAGCTGGCCGGTGGATTTGCTGGTGAGGTAAAGGGCGCGGTCGAAGTGGCCGGTGCGGAGCTGGCCGAGGGCAAATTCGAGAAGGACGCCGGTTTTGCCGAAGCCGGTGGGCGCTTCGAAGAGGACGAGCGGGTGCTTTTCGAAAGTGGCGGTGAGGTCGCGCTGAGTGGTTTCCTGGCCGGGGCGCGGGGTGGCGAAGGCGGGGCGGAAGGCGAGGTGGCGGAGGCGTTCGCGGGCGCGGTGGCGGTGATCGAGAAATTCGGTGATGCGTTCGAGCTGAACGCGGAAGAAGGTGTCGTCGGCCGGGGTGAGAGTGACGGTTTGGGCGAGGCCGCTGGAGACTTCGACGAAGACGAGTTGAGCGTTGAGGGTTGAGAGTTGAGGGCTGGAGTTGGAGCGGGTGAGGGCGGCGTAGGTGGCGAGTTGGGCGAAGTAGTCGGGGTAGGCGGAGCGGAGTTCGGATTCGTCGGCGGGGAGTTCGCGGGTGACGGTTTTGATTTCGCGAAGGGTGAGCGCGGTGTCGGTGCGAAGGAGTTGGTCGATGCGGCCGGTGAGCGTGAGGATCCAACCGTGGTGCGCGATGCGGCCGGTGATGGGGATTTCGAAATCGGTCGTGGGAGATTCGTCGGTGGCGCGAGCCCGGAGCTGGTTGTGCCAGTGCGTGCCGAGCTGGGCGCGCCAGACGCCTTGGGGGCCGCCGGAGGCGTCGCGGGGACCGGTGATGAAGGACGCGAACTCGCCGACGCTCAGGGAGGCAGTGCGTTGGTCGAGATCGAAAACCATGAAGGTCCACGGAACACGCCTGAGACGCGGAAGGGAAACCGAAATCCGTGCGGCGGGTGCGAGCGGTTAGTCGAGAAGGATTTCGGTGTGGCCGCGGAGGTATTCTTCGAGGCGGGCGGTGAGGCGGGCGACGGCGGGCGGGGGATAACCTGAGAGGTTTTCGGAGGCGGTGAGTTGGGAGAGCGGGGAGTTGAGGAGGGTGGCGACGGCGGTGCGATCGGCGGAGGGGAGCGTGGGGAACCAGTGTTCCTTGAGGGGATGACCTTCGTCGCGGGCGAAGCGGTAGAGGCTTTTGAACCAGACGAGGTCGGGGCGCGGGCTGGTGGCGAAGGCGGCGAGGGCTTGGCGGAGAAGCGCGGCGATGGCGGCGCGGGATTCCTCGGGGACGGGGTTGCGGGCGATGAGCGACGCGAGCGAGGAGGCGTGGCGCAGGGTTTCGTAGCTACGGCCGAGGGTGGCGTGGCGGGTGAGGAGGCGGGCTTCCTTGAGGAACCAAGTCTGGCCTTGGTTGGAAGATTCGAGCGAAAGCGAGGCTTCGTCGAAGAGATCGAGCGCGACGGTCGTGGCGGAGGTTTTTTTGCTGACGCGCTGGAGGATCAGCAGGGAGCCGTCGGTGGCGGAAAAGGCGGTGAGCGTCTGGAAGGAGTCGGAGGGCGGACGCTTCTGGAGGATGAAGGCGTCGGTTTGGAGGGGGAGAGCGGGCAAGGGGATTTTCGATTTTGGATTTTCGAATTTCGATTTCCCGAGCACGGGAAGCCTACGGCAGGTCGGCGGTTTTGGGGGCGGGCCGAGGTGGGGATGACGGCGCCGCCGGAGACGATCATCTTCATCGCGTCGCCGACGGGCATTTCGAGTTCGGTGACTTTTTCGCGCGGGACCATGATGAGGAAGCCGCTGGTGGGGTTCGGGGCGGTGGGGATGAAGAGCGTGACGGTTTCGGACGAGATGAGGGAGTGGGGTTCGCCCTGCTGCTTGTTGGTGAGGAAGCCGAGAACCCAGCTGCCGTCGCGGGGAAATTCGACGAGGACGGTTTTGCTGAAGAGGTTGCGATTTTGGGAGCGGAAGGTGGCGACGATTTGTTTGACCGAGTTGTAGAGGCCGCCGACGCCGGGGATGCTCTGGATCGCGCGCTCGGCCATGCCGAGGAAGACTTTGCCGAAAACGTAGTTGGAGAAAAAGCCGAGGGCGGTGACGAGGAGGATGACGATGAGCGTGGCGAGGAGGTCCCAGAGAAACGGGATGTGTTGAACGGCTTCCGGGAGGTAGGCCAGGTAGAAGGGCCGGAAGGTGCCGCCGACGGCGTCGATGACCCACTTGAAGGCGAGGATCGTGACGATCAGCGGCGCGAGGAGGAGTGCGCCGGAGATGAAGGCGTTGCGGAAGGTGACGAGCCGCGAAGCGTGGGCGGGCGTGTTGACTTCGGATGACATGAGCGGGCGCAGGCTAGCTCAGGCGGGCGCGAAGGCACGGAAAAAGGGGACGCTTTGGTTCAGGCCACGGCGAAAATCCCTTGCCGGAGGGCGACGCGGGCGGAAGAGGAGGGACGTTAGACGGGACGGGTGTTGCTCCCGTCGGTGCCGTTGGCGACGTTCGTGGGATGGTAGGCGGGGCTACAGGGCAACAAATCGCGGCATGGAATCGTCATGTTTGCGCAACAGGTTCATCGCGCGGGCTTCGGCGCGGCGCATTTCACGTTTTTTGGCGGGCTGAAGGTCGTCGTAGCCGGCGAGGTGGAGCCAGCCGTGGACGAGGTAGAGCGTGAGTTCGGTGGAGAAAGCGGGGAGGAGTTTTTGTGGGAGCGGACGCGAGGCGGAAACGTGTTTCGGGGACGTTTGACGGAGGGCGGCGTCGACGGAGACGCAGATCTCGCCGGCGAAACCGGAAGCGGGGTCGCCTTCGAACGTGATGACGTCGGTGATCGACGGGTCGTCGAGGAATTCGGCGTGGAGTTGCGCGAGGGCGGCGTCGGTGAGGAAGACGAGGGAGAGTTCGCCGGCGGGGCAACCGCCGCGGAAGTCGGCGGCGTGGGTGTCGAGGACGGCGATGGCGCGTTTGATCGCGCGGCGGTCGAGGCGGAGCCGCGGGTGGCGGTTGGCGATGGAGATCGGGCGGGATTTCACGGCGCGGCGATTGCGTGGCGGAAAGGAAGGAGCGGCAATCGTGAAACGACTGCGCGCGGGGCGATCGCTGCGGCCGAACGTCAGGCTTTGGCCTGAGCGGGCGGAGTGGCTTCGGCGGCGGAGGGATACGCGACGCGGCCGTGGAGCATGTTGAGCAAGGTGAACTGGAAGCTGTTTTTGATCCGCGTGATCTCGGTGAACGTGAGCGGAGTTTCGTCGAGTTGGCCGTCTTCGATGCGGGTGCCGACGATGCGGTCGATCAGTTCGCTGAGTTGTTCGGGCGTGGTTTGGCGGAGGGAGCGGGAGGCGGCTTCGACGCCGTCGGCGAGCGAGATGATGGCGGCTTCCTTGGTTTGCGGGCGCGGGCCGTCGTAGCGGAAATCGGCTTCGGGCGGGGCGGGAGTTGCGGGTGGCGTCGACGGAGCGGCGCTTTCCGGCGGGGTGGTGGTGTTTTTGGGGAACGGGGTGCGCGTTTGGGTGATGGCGCGGTTGTAGAAGTAGCGGATGAGCGAGTTGCCGTGGTGTTGTTCGATGACGTCGATGACGGCGGTGGGGAGGTTGTATTTGAGGGCGAGTTCGACGCCGTCGGTGACGTGCTGCTTGATGATGCGGGCGGAGGCGGCGGGATCGAGGTGGGCGTGGGGATCGACGCCGTCGCGTTGGTTTTCGCTGAAGAACGTGGCGTTGGCGGTCTTGCCGACGTCGTGGAAGAGCGAGCAGACGCGGGCGACGAGGGGGTTGGCGCCGATGGCATTGGCGGCGTTTTCGGCGAGCTGGGCGACGACGAGCGAGTGGTGGTAGGTGCCGGGCGCGTCGAGCTGCATGCGACGGAGGAGCGGGTGGTTGTAGTCGGTGAGCTCGAGGAGGGTGATGTCGGTGGTGCGTTTGAAGAGCGATTCGAGGATGGGGAGGAGGCCGACGACGGTGACGCCGGTGACGAGACCGGCGCCGAGGCCGGCGATGACCTGGCGGAGAATGATTTCGGAGGGAGTTTGGTCGGCGATGCCGATGAGGGTGGCGAAGGCGGCGACGGTGAGGCCGCCGGCGCCGGCGGCGCGGACGACTTTGCCGCGTTGGCGGGCGTCGCGGCAGAAGAAGATGGCGACGAGGGACGAGAGGAAGGTGAGGACGAGGAGGTCGAGGCGGTTGCCGTAGATGACGCCGGTGAAGATCGAGATGAGGAGCGCCATGAAGATGGCGGAGCCGGCGTCGATGAGGATGGCGACGATGAGGGGGGCGAGCGCGGTGGGCGCGATGTAGGGGAGGGTCGAGCCCCAGGCGCCGTCGCTGACGAAGAAATCGATACCGCCGATGTTGTAGATGGCGCGAACGACGGCGAGGTTGATGATGACGACGAGCGCGAGGAGGCAGAGGCGGACGTTGCTGAGGAGGGTTTCGGGATCCTCGAGGCGGATGTAGATGATGGACGCGAGGACCATCGCGAGCACGAGGAGGACGCGGCCGAAGAGCGTCAGGTTTTCGTCGAGCTGGAGGTCGGTGTTTTGTTCGAGGAAACGGCGGTGCGCGAGGAGCATCTCGTGCTGCTCGGGCGAAACGCGTTCGCCGGGTTCGATGATGGTCTGGCCGCGAACGACGCCGACGAGGACGGGTTTGACGGACTGGAGGGCGAGGGCCTCGCGTTGCGAGGTGGCTTCGCGGTCGAAGACGACGTTGGCGACGAGACCCTGGCGGAAGATGCGGAAGAGGGCGAGGGCGGCGGAGCGGGGAACGCCCTCGGCGGAGAGGTTGACGCGGAGAAAGGTGAGGGCGTCTTCCATCGACTGGACGGAGCGCTGGGTGACTTCGCCGTTGGCGCGCGCGATTTGGAAAACGGTGACGCTGTTGGGGCCGGTGGTATTGAGCGAGCCATCCTGGACGCCTTGGGCGTAGAGATCGCGGAGGGCGGCGAGGCCGTTGTCGAAGAGCGTGGCGCGGGCCTTGGCGTCGCCGGCCTGGAGAACGGCGGCGATGTCGTCGACGCTGACGCGATAAGGACCGCGGGCGTTGAAGGTTTCGGCGATGGCGGCGAGGGCGTTGCGGCGGTCGGTGAGGGCGGGCGAGTCGTCGTCGAAACGTTGTTCGTAGGCGTCGAGTTGGACGAGAAGATCGCGGGCGGCGGCTTCGAAACGGCGGAGCGGTTCGGTTTCGAGGCGGTAGACGGGCGGGAGGCGATCGAGGAGCTGTTCGCGGGCGATGCGGGTGCGCTCCTGGCTTTCGTAGCTGAAGGAGGTGGCGGCGACGACGCGGAAGGTGGCGATCTGGCCGGGCATGACCGGCAGATGGGACGTGTGAACGCCGGCGGAGCTGATGAAGACGATCGCGACGACGGTGAGAACGAAGATGCCGACCGAGACGAAGCGGCTGCGGTCGAGGAAGTCGCGAATGGCGGAGTGCGCGGGTGAAGGCGTGCGGGTTGGTCGGCGCGATCCAAGGTCACCGAGGAGGAGCTTGAATTGGTCGCGGACGGACATGGCCGGGGGCAGGAGTGAGAGTTGAGGGTTGAGAGAGGAGAGCGACGAAGGTCAGGGCTTGGCGTCGGTGCCGGGCATGGGGTTGCGGTAGTTGTCGTAGGCCTCGATGATGCGCTGGACGAGCGGATGCCGGACGACATCGGAGCCGCTAAAAGTGTGGAAGTCGACCCCATTGACGTCGCGGAGGACGTGGCGGACTTCGAGGAGGCCGGATTGTTTGGAGCGCGGGAGGTCGATTTGCGTGACGTCGCCGGTGATGACCATGCGCGAGTCTTCGCCGAGGCGGGTGAGGAACATCATCATCTGCTCGGGCGTGGTGTTTTGGGCTTCGTCGAGAACGACGAAGGCGCGTGAGAGGGTGCGGCCGCGCATGTAGGCGAGCGGGGCGATTTCGATGACGCCCTTTTCGGTGAGGCGGGAGACGTCGTCGGAATCGAGCATGTCGTGAAGGGCGTCGTAGAGCGGGCGAAGGTAGGGGAGAATTTTTTTCGCGGAGATCGCCCGGGAGGAAGCCGAGGGCTTCGCCGGCTTCGACGGCGGGGCGGGTGAGGATGACGCGTTCGACCTCGTTTTTGAGGAGGGCGGAAACGGCGGCGGCCATGGCGAGGTAGGTTTTGCCGGTGCCGGCGGGGCCGATGCCGAAGACGACCGGGTGTTTGAGGATGGACTGGAGGTAGAGTTTTTGGCCGAGGGTTTTGGGGACGATGGACTTGCGATCGGTGGCGATGACGAGCGGGCCGGTGAAGAGTTCGCGGAGCTGTTCGCCTTCGCCGCGGGCGAAGCCGTCGGCGATGCGGACGAAATCGGGCGTGCGGATCGCCATGCCCTGGGCGCGGGCGTCGTTGAGGAGGGAGAACAAGGCCTCGGCGCGTGCGAGGGGTTCGGCGGGGGCCTCGATCTTGAGGGCGGCGTCGCGGGAGACGAGTTTCACGCCGAGCGCGCGTTCGGCGTGAGCGAGGTTTTCGTCGCGTCCGGCGTAGAGCGCGTGGAGGTGGCGGGGCGACGGGAAATGGAGGGTTTTGGAGGACAAGGAGCCGTTATTTTCGATTTTTGATTTTCGATTTCCGACGGGGGATTCCGGACTTTTTGGCGGCGGATGGGGTGAGCGTGGGGACGACGGCGGAGAGGCGTTCCCAAGTGGCTTCGAGGGATTGGGGAAGGGTGCGCGTCTGGCCGATGACGGGCATGAAGTTGGTGTCGCCGTTCCAGCGAGGGACGATGTGCGCGTGGAGGTGGGGAATGCTGCCGCCGGCGGCGGAGCCGAGGTTGAAGCCGACGTTGAAGCCGTCGGGGTGGAGGGCGGCGGCGAGGAGGCGTTTGGCGAAAATGATTTCCTCCATAAGGGCGGCGGACTCGACGGGGGTGAGTTGCTCGATTTCGGTGACTTCGCGGAACGGGATGGCGAGGAGGTGGCCCGGGTTGTAAGGGAAGCGGTTGAGGATGAGGTAGGCGTGTTGGGCGCGGTGGACGATGAGGGCGGCGCGGTCGTCACCGAGCGCGGGCAACTCGCTGAAGGGACGCTTCATCCGGGCCGGGTAGCGCGGCGCCTCGATGTATTCCATGCGCCAGTAAGCGTGGAGCTGCTGCATTGCGGAAAGGGGGGACGGAATAGGCTTGGTCGGGCAAAGTCAAAGCTCGGTTGGAGGGGTGTGAGCGCGAGGTGGGCGGGGGTGAGTGGAGGAAAGCGGATGAATTTTGAACTTCGCAGGGGCGGTCGGCGGGGTTTTAGTGCCCGGTTTTATCATGAATACTTCGTCTTCCCTCATGCGCCGGCGCGTCGTGATCACGGGTTTGGGTGCGGTGACGCCGTGTGGCAACACGGCGGCCGAAACGTGGGCGAGCCTGGTGGCGGGGCGGAGCGGGATCGGGAAGATCACGCGATTCGACGCGACCGGGTGCTCGGCGCAGATCGCGGGGGAAGTGAAGGGGTTCGATCCGATCAAGACGTTGGCGAAACCGTTGCAGCCGCGCGGGCCGGCGAACGAAACGGTGACGCAGGTGCTGACGCCGAAGGACGTGAAGAAGTTTGGCCGTTTCACGCATTTGGGAGCGGCGGCGGCGGTGGAGGCGTATACGGATTCCGGGTTGGACGAAAAACGGCTGGAGCTGAATTCGGACCGGATGGGCGTGAACCTGGGGGTCGGACTCGGCGGGTTGCCGGAGATGGAAGCGATGCACGATACGTGGAAGGCGGGCGGGTATCGGAAGATTTCGCCGTTCTTCATCATTCAAATCGCGCCCAATCTGTTGGCGGGGCAGGTGAGTTTGTTGCTGGATTTCCGCGGGCCGAACATGAGCGTGGCGTCGGCGTGCGCGACGAGCGGTCATGCGGTGGGCGAGGCGGCGGCGGCGATCGCGCGCGGCGATGCGGAGGTGATGATCGCGGGCGGGGCGGAATCGACGGTGACGCCGCTGGCGATCGGGGCGTTTGCGCAGATGCGCGCGCTGTCGACGCGCAACGACGAGCCGGAGAAGGCGTCGCGGCCGTATGATCGCGATCGCGACGGCTTTGTGCTGTCGGAAGGCGCGGTGGTGTTCGTGCTCGAGGAGCGCGAGCATGCGTTGAAGCGCGGCGCGAGGATTTATGCCGAAGTGCGCGGCTATGGGGCGTCGGCGGATGCGTATCATTTGTCGTCGCTGGCGCCGGGTGCCGAAGGTTCGGCGCGGGCGATGAAGGCGGCGGTGGAGCGGTCGGGTTTGTCGGCGACGGACATCGACTATGTTTCCGCGCATGCGACGTCGACGCCGGGCGGCGATGGCGAGGAGGCGGCGGCGATCGCGACGGTGTTTGGCGAGCGGAAGGCGGAGCTGAACGTGAGCGCGGTGAAGTCGATGGTGGGGCATCTGCTCGGGGGCGCGGGCGCGATGGGATTGTTCGCGGCGGTGAAGGCGATCCAGGAAGGCGTGGTGCCGCCGACGATCAACCTGGAGAACATCGATCCGGTGTGCGCGGACACGGGGCTGAATTTCACGCCGAACGTGGCCGTGCGGCGCACGGTGCGCGCCGCGCTGGCGAACAGCTTCGGTTTCGGCGGAACGAATGCGTCGGTCGTCGTGAGCAAACCTTGAGTTCGCACGGGCGAAGCAGCATTCCGCTTAAAGGAAACCGATGAAGCAGCTCTGGAAAAACCTGTCGGGGGAACTGGGAGGGCCCTTGCTGGGCGCGCTGATGCTGGGGGGCGGGTTCTACGCGTTCGTGGCGTGGGACCAGTCGCACTGGTGGCGGACAAAGGAGGATTACAGCTTCGGATGGCTGGTGCCGGCGTTCGTGGCGTTCGTGGTTTACGACCGCTGGGCGAAGATTCTGGCGGCGGTGAAGGAGTGTCGCGCGCCGAACAGCGTGCGGGCGGAAGGCTGGGCGAAATGGGCGCTGCGGCTGGCGGTGGGCGCGGCGTTGGTGGCTGGCGTGATGTTGTTTCTGCTCGGGGCGTTTTACCGGGCGGGGGCGGGGGCGTCGCATCCCGGAACGCTGGCGATCACGATGGGCGCGGCGGGGATCGTGCTGCCGCTGATTTTTCTGAACGCGCCGGAGAGAACCGGAGGTGCGGCGGGGGCGGACGGGCGCAAGGGCGGGCTTTGGGCGGATGCGCGGGTGCGGCTGGCGTCGCTGTTTCTGTTTCCCGTGCTCGTGTGGCTGGTGTCGGCGCCGATGGTGTCGGTGATCGAGAACCAGCTGAATCTTTTCCTGCTGCGAAAGGTGGTGACGGTGGTGTCGTTTGTATTCGATTTGTTGGGACTGCCGATCGAGCAACAGGGCAATGTGCTCGTGCTGCCGACGGGAAGCGTCGGGGTGGAGGATGCCTGCTCGGGGATTCGTTCGCTGACGGCGTGTTTGTTCGCGGGGTCGTTTCTCGGCGCGGTGTTCCTGGACAAGTTGTGGAAGAAGATCGCGCTGGTGGCGGCGGCGATGGGGTTCGCGTTCGTGACGAATCTGGTGCGCGGCCTGTTCCTGACGGGCTGGGCGTATCGCAACGGGCCGGACTCGATCAGCGGGGCGGTGCACGACATCGCGGGTTACGCGGTGCTCGGGCTGACGGTGGTCGGACTGCTGTGCTTGCTGCCGTTGTTCAATTTGCGGATCGAGGACCCGGAGGAGCGTGAGGCGGTGTCGCCCGGGAGCGGGTGAGGCGGCGAGTCACGGGGCGATCGCGACGGGAGTGAACACGGGCGGCGGGGGAAGCGCGGGGGTGGCGGCGGGCGCGGGATACGCGACGAACTCGTGCATGTGCTTCGGATCGAGGTAGCGGCGGGCGAGTTTCTGGAGATCGCGGCGGGTGATGGAGGCGGTGTCGGTGGCGCGGTCGCGGGCGGCGGCCAGCCGGAACGGATTTTCCTGGGCGTCGCGCAGGACGGTGCGGCCCCAGTAGCCGTTGGTGCGAAGATCGTCCTGGCGCTGGCGAAGGAAAGGCGTGCGGACGCGCTCGAATTCCTCTTCGGAGAAACGTCCCTTGCGAAGCGCGGCGATCTCGCGGCGCATGACGACGGCGGCCTGGCGGGCGTGCTCGGGCGAGACCTCGGCGTAGATGTGGAAGTAGTCGAGGTTGGCGAAACCCTCGTGGAGGACGAGGCGGGCGTCGCTGGCGTAGGTGGCGCCGAGTTCCTCGCGGAGGCGCACGCGCAGGCGTTCGCCGAGGAGTTCGGCGAGGAGAAGGCAGCGGCGTTCGCGCGGGACGTCGGCGAGCCCGTCGGGAATGGGGCAGATCCAGGCGAGCGCGACCTGGCGGAGTTGCGAAGCGGTGGAGTAGGCGTGGCCCTCCTTGCGGGGACGGGCGAGCGGGACGGACTCGAGCGGAACGGGACGGCGTTCGTCGCGGGCGGGAAGCGCGCCGAGGGTTTGCGAAACGGCGGCGGACGCTTCGAGCCAGGTGGTGTCGCCGACGATGCTGAGCTCGATCGGGCCGCGTTGGAATTGCGGCTCGATCCACGCGGCGACCTCTTCGGGGGTGCGTTGCGTGAGTTCGCCGGCGGTGGGGATCCCGAAGCGCAGATCGCCGCCGGTGAGGGCGCGTTCGGCGAAGACGGAAATCGGGCCGCCGGCGGAGGCGGCGAGGCCGGCATACATGCTGCCGAACTGGGCGTGGATTTCGCGCATCGCGTCGGCGCGGTAGTCGGAGTCGGTGAGCTGGGCGGCGATGAGCTGAAGGCAGAAGAGGAGATCGGCGCGCGAACTGTAGCCGACGAAGCCGAGGGCGTCCTCCTCGACGAAGAAACTGACGCCGACGGAGCGGGTGGCGGCGATGTCGCGAAGTTCCTGATACGTGTGGCGGCGGAGGCCGCCTTGCGGGACGAGGAGGCCGGCCAGGTAGTGGAGCCCGGGTTGCGAGCGGGGCTGGGAGCGGCGACCGTCTCCAACTTTTACATACACGCGAACGGAGTCGGCTTCGAAGTCGGTGGGTTTGAAGTTGAGCCGGACGCCGTTGGCGAAACGGGCCTGTTCGACGCCGAGATCGGGAACGGACGTGGTGTGGACGGGCGCGGAGGCGGGACCGAAGTCGGTGTAGGCGAATTCGGGGAGCGCGATTTCGCCGGGCGCGTCGAGGGGCGCTTCGCGACTGGCGTTGAAGGCGGCGGCGATGGTGTGGGGATCGACCTGGAACTGCGGATGGGTGGCGACGAAGACGTGCGGCGCGGTTTTCGACCACGCGACGCGGAAGGCGCGCGTGCAATGGGCGGGGGTGACGGTGGCGAGGCTTTCGCCGAGGTCGGCTTGAAGGGTGGCGGGCGTGGTGAAGACGGTGCCGTGGACGAGCGAGGAGACGAGTTCGGCGATCAGCGACCAGGACGGCTGTGTGGGGCGCGTGCGAACGGCGTCGGCGTAGGCTTTGACGAAGGCGGGGCGGACCGCGGCGAGTTCGGCATCGGTGAAGCCGTGCAGCATGGCGCGGCGGTGCTCGCGTTCGATTTGGGTCATGAACTCCTTCCAGTTCGCGATGGTGCCGGAGACGCCGAAACCGGCGACGGACCAGTTGGGAACGGGCGAGGAAACGGAGGCGTAGGGGCTGACGAAGCCCGCGTGTTCGTCGGCGGCGAGCCGGGCGACGCGGCGTTCGAACATAGCGAACGCGAGGGCGCGATGGAGCTTTTGGATCCGACGCTCGCGGGTGTCGGGCGCGATGGGGTCGGGGAACGGATGGAGAATGCTGCAACTCGCGCCGATGAGGCCGGGATCGGGAAAGACGACGACGTTGGGCGGAGAGGCGGAGGCGGGAGTGGCGGAGAACGTTTCGGTGCGGGCGGGGCCGCGCGGTTGAAGCGGAGAGAAGATTTCGGCGATGAGACGTTCGACCGTGGCGGGATCGATTTCGCCGACGACGGCGAGCGCCATGCGTTCGGGGCGATACCAGGCATTGTAGAACGCGCGGAAGTGTTCGCGGGTGAAGGCGCGGATGGTTTCGGGCGTGCCGATCGGAAGGCGAGCGACCTGACCGGAATCGGGCCAGAGCATGCGCTGAGTGGCGCGCGCGAGGCGTTCCTGGGGAGTGTCGCGCGTGGCGAGTTCGGCGAGGATGACGCCGCGCTCGCGTTCGATCAGGGCGGGATCGAAAACGATGTCCTCGGCGTAGGCGCGAAACACGTCGAAGGCCTCGCGCAAGGTGGATTCTCGAACATCGGGAAGCTCGAGGTGATAAATGGTGAAATGAGGAAGGGTGAACGCGGTGTGGTCGGGGCCGAAGGCGATGCCGAGTTTTTGGAGCCTGGTGGTGAGCGAGCCGTTCGGATGGCGGCGGGTGCCGCGGAAGGCCATGTGTTCGAGGAAGTGGGCGAGGCCGCGTTCTTCTTCGCGCTCGTGAAGGGATCCGGCGCGAACGACGAGGCGGAGGGAAACGCGATCGCGCGGCTCGGCGTTGGGCAGGACGGCGTAGCGAAAGCCGTTGGGCAGCGTGCCGCGACGCAGCGCGGGATCGGGAGCGAGATCGCTCGAAATCTCGGGCCAGATGGGATCGGGCTGGGCCGCGAGGACGAGCGGAACCAGGATGAAGAGGACGATGTGCCGGAGCACGCGCGGAGTTTTCCGCGGAAGCGAAGGCTGTCACGCCGAAAGCGGCCGGGCCGCGCCGCGCGCGGCGCGGAAGATCCAAGCGCCAAGATCCAAGCTCCAGAGAGGGCCCAAGGGCCAAAGTTTCAATGGGGGTGGAAGTGTGGGGTTATGCGAAGGATTGAAAGTTGGGGAGGCGGGAGGCGGTCCAGGAGAAGGGTTGGGCGCGCACTTCGCGGTCCTGCCAGCCCGGGCGGCGGGAGGTTTTGGCGTGGTAGAGAATCCAATCTTCGCCGGTGCGCGTGGTGGCGAAACCGCAGTGGCCGACGCCGAGCGCGTGCGAATCGGGCGCGAGGACGCAGCCGTGTTTGTGCCAGTTGCGGGGATCGAGAACGTCGCCGCCGAGATGTTCGAGCAGACCAAGGCAATAGTGCGGCGTCCAGGAACCGCTGGCGGAGTAAACGAGGAACGTGCGGCCGGCGCGCTGGAGACTTTGCGGGCCTTCGCAGATCGGCATGGCGTGGCGTTCCCAAGGCTGGTCGGGGGTGGCGAGGAGCACACGTTGCGTGGCGAGCTCGCACGGGTTTTTCATGCGCGCGATGTAGAGGTTCTGCTGGCCATCGCGATCGCCGGGCCAGCCGGACCAAACGAGATAACGTGCGCCTCTGGTGTCAGTGAAGGTTGTGCCGTCGATCGCCCAGCCATGGGTGTCGGGCGAGCCGAGGAGTTCGTAGTCGCCGGCGGGATCGTCGCTGAGCGCGCCGAGGACCCAGAGGCGGTGGTGGGCATTGTCGCCGTCGTCGGCGGCGAAATAGATGAAGTGGCGGCCGTCGATCAGGTGGAGTTCGGGCGCCCAGAGATTGCGCGAAAAAGGTCCGCGCGCGGGTGGTGTCCAGACGCGGCGGCGGGGCGAGGAGCCGAAGGCGAGAAAATCGTCGGCCACACGAACGAAGAGTCCGGATGGCGACGACTCGGTGTAGTAGTAGCGGTCGGCGAAAAAATGGACGTGGGGATCCTGAGCGGGCGCGGGGATGAGCAGGTGGGCCGAGCGAGAGGGCGATGGTGCGACCGGCGTGGGCGCGGTGGCGCGCGAAGCCCGGGTGGCGAGCGTGCTCACAATGAGCCGCCGCGCGGAGCCGGCGTGGGCGGAGGTTGCACGGCGAGCGCGCGCGAGCGGTCGTGCGCGCGGGGAGCGGCGACGAAGACCTGGGCGCGTTTCGCGGTGAGAAAGCGCGCGGCGGCGCGGGCGATTTCCGCGGTGGTGATGCGCGAGTAATCGGCGGCGCGGGAACGCGGCCAGTCGAGACGATCGGGCTGGGTTTGGGCGGCGGAGACGACGTTGAAGAGCCAGTAGGTGTTGTCGCGGAGACGCGCGGCGTTTTCGGCGAGGCGAGGCTGGACGACCGCTTGTAGCTCTTCTTCGGATACGCCGTGGGCGGCGATGTCGGAGGCGATGGCGACGATTCGGTCCGCGAGGCGCGAGGCGTCGGCGGGGCTGACCGAAAGTTCGACGAGGAGATAGCCGTCGTCGCGGAGCGTGTCGCCGCTGAAGATTTCGGCGGACGGATCGTAGGTGGCGCCGAGTTGCTCGCGAATTTCGCGCCGGACGCGATTTTGAAGAATGTCGGCGAGCGTATCGAGCCGGCGACGTTGATGGATGTCGCCGCAACTGCGGACGGGCCATTGGGTGCGGAGCGCGGCGCGGGGGATGTCGGATTCGACGGTGGTTTGCCAGCGGCCGGGTTTGCGTTCGAAGCGGACGGTGGCGCGCGGGGAGCGTTCGATGGGGCGGGCGGAACGGCGCGGGAGCGCGCCGAGGGTGCGGGCGGCGAAGTCGAGCGTCGTTTCGACATCGAAATCGCCGACGAGGCCGATCTCGACGCCGCCGTTTTTCAACTCGGCGTCGATCCAGCGCATGAGTTCGTCGAGCGTGCGGGCGTTGGTGTCGTCGGGCGGCGCGAGGGTGAAGCGGGGGTCGTTGCGCGAGATGATGCGGGCGGCGGAGGTTTGGAGCGAGGTGAACGGTTCGTGCAGCGAGTCGTGGAAAAACGAAATGACGCGGCGCTGGGCGGCTTCGAATTCCTCGAGGCGCCGGGCGGGATCGCTGAGGTAGGCGCCGAGAAGCTGGAGGAGGTCGGGAACGGCGGAGCTGGCGGCGCCGCCGAAGAACACGAGCGCGTCCTCCTCGGTGTCGAAGGAAAGGGCGAAGTTTCGCTCGTCGACGAAGCGCTGGAGTTCCCGTCCGTCGTGAAGGCCGACGCCGGCGTCGTTCAGGTAGGCGCCGGCGAGGAGGGCGAGTCCGGGGAGGCGTCCGGGCTGGCCGAGGCGACCGGAGCCGACGCGGGCGCGGAGCGTGACGGAGTTGCGGGTGAAGTCGGTGCGCTTGAGGTTGAGGCGAATGCCGTTGGCGAACTCGATCAGGTGGAGATCGAGATCGGGCACGTGAGTGCGGCGATGTATCCGTCCGGCGGATGCGGCGGGAACGTAGCGGAGCTCGGCGGGCGCGGGCCGGGGAAGCGGCAGGAGGTCGGCGGCGACGCCCTCGTGAAAGGCGTCAATCAGCGCGAGATTGGGTTGCTCGACGGGGAGGTTGCCGAGGGCGAAGAGAAAATGCGTGTCGCGCGGCCACATCGCGCGAAACAGTTCGCGGGACGATTCGGGCGTGAGCGTGGCGAGGGCGGCGTCCATTTGGTCGCGGAGCTGCGACCAGGACGCGGGCACCTGGTCGGCGGCGAGGACGAGCACGAGGCGATCGGCGAGATCGCGGGAGGATTCGGAGGTGTCGGCGGCGTGTTCGAAGCGACGGCGGAGTTGTCGGGCGGCGGAGGCGATTTCCTCGGCGCTGAAGCCGAGCTCGTGGGCGCGGCGCCATTCGCGACCGAGCGCTCGCGCGGCGTCGGTCCAGGCGGTGACGGACGAATCCGAGCGCGAGGATGAATTCGGAATGGTGTTGGCCGTCGTGCCGCGTGAAGGCGTCGGCGCTGCCGAACTCGCGCGGGTGATCGCGGCGGAGCTGTTGAAGACGCTCGTGAAGCATCGTCACGACGGCCTCGCGCTGGAGGGCGGCGAGGCGGTGGGCGAGCGTTTCGGCGCCGCCGGAACCGGGGAGGACGGAGACGAGTTCGAGGGAGAGGGCGCCCGCGGCGGGTTCGGCGTGGACGAACGAGGCGATTTCGGCGGGGTTGGCGGAGAAACCGCGAGCGGGTGGCGTCGCGAGCGGGGCGGCGGGGGCGGACCAGGAGGAAAAGTGTTCGCGGATGGAGCGCTCGAGTTCGTCGGGCGGGAGATCGCCGACGGCGAGGACGATGGCGTTGTCGGGGCGATACCAGGTTTCGTAGAAGGCGCGGAGATCGGAGGCGTCGGCGGAGGCGATGATGGATTCGTCGCCGATGGGATTGCGGGCCGAGTGGAGGTTGTGGGGATGGATGAAACGTTCGCGGGCGGTCGAGACGCGGGCCTGCCAGTGGTCGCGCGCGCGGCGCTCGCTTTGGATGACGCCGCGTTCGCGGTCGAGCGCGGCGGCGTCGAAGGTTTGTTCGCTGGCGAATTCGCGGAGGACGACGAAGGCCTCGTCGAGGCGTGCGCGGGTGGAATCGAGCGGGACGTCGATCTGGTAGATGGTGTGCGTGGGAAACGTGAACGCGGTGGCGTCGGCGCCGAAGGCGATGCCGTGCCGTTGCAAGGAGTCGACGAGCGTGTGACGGGGAAAACGGCGCGTGCTGGCGAAGCCCATGTGTTCGACGAAGTGGGCGAGGCCGAGCTGGTTTTCGTTTTCGTGCAGCGAGCCGGCGAGGACGAGGAGGCGGAGGGCGACGTGGTCGCGCGGCTCGGAGTTGGGGAGGACGAGAAACCGGAGGCCGTTGGGGAGCGTGCCGAAGCGGGCGTCGGGGTGCGGCGCGAGGTCGCTGGACTCGTGCGGCCACGCGGCGGCGCAGAGGGAGACGAGCGCGAGCAGAACGAGTGCGGCCAGGCCGCGGCGGAAGTGGACCATCGGCGAAAAAATTTGAAGAGGCCCCGGAGGAGTCACTCTCAAATCGGCCGGAAGCGCCGGTGGCGGCGTTTAAAGAATGTGAAACGTGCGCACAAAAGGCTCGGAAAAGGAAAGGCGGGGTTTTGAAGTGACCGCCTCGCCGACCGACCAACATGCTTTGGGTTTATCGACTGCTCTTCCTGCCGGCCCTGATCGTGCTGGCGCCGCGTTATTTGCTGCGGATGCGGCGGCGCGGCGGATACCGGCAGAACTTCGAGCAGCGGTTTGGCGCGGTGGACGGGCTGCCGGCGAAGCGGCCGCACGTGCGAAGAATCTGGATACAGGCGGTGAGCGTGGGCGAGGTGCTGGCGATCGCGCCGCTGATCGAGGCGCTGACGAAAGGGCGTGACGTGGAAGTTTACCTTACGACGACGACGAGCACGGGATATCGTCTCGCGATGGATCGTTACGGCGCGGCGGCGATCGGGATTGGTTACTTTCCGATCGATTGGTGGTGGTTTTCGGCGCGCGCATGGCGGCGGGTGGCGCCGGATCTGGTGATCCTGACGGAAGGAGAACGCTGGCCGGAGCATATCCACCAAGCGGTTACGCGAGGCGTGCCGGTGATCTGCATCAATGCGCGGATGTCGGACCGGACGTATGGGCGGCTGCGGAAGTCGGGCTTTGTGCGCCGGGCGGTGCTGGGCGGGATGACGCGGGTGCTGGCGAGTTCGGCGCAGGACGAGCGGCGGTTTCGCGAGCTGGGCGTGCGGCCGGAGCGGCTGGCGAATACGGGGAACCTGAAACTCGACGTGAGGATTGCGCGCTTGAGCGAGGAGGAATGCGCGCAATTGAGGCGGGAACTGGGGTTGGGCGATGGGCTGGTGTTGTTGGGATCGTCGACGTGGCCGGGGGAGGAATCGGCGTTGTTGGAAAGCTGGCAGGAGCTGCGGAAGAGCGGGTGCGAGTGCGATCTGTTGATCGTGCCGCGGCATGCGGAGCGTCGGCCGGAGGTCGAGCGGTTGGTGCGGGCGACGGGCGCGAGCTATCATCTGCGCTCGCGCGGCGCGGCGAAGGAGCGGGTGCAGGTGGCGGTCGGCGACACGACGGGGGAGTTGCGCAAGCTGACGCAGCTGGCGGATCTGGTGTTTATTGGAAAGAGCCTGCCGCCGAACGAAGGCGGGCAGACGCCGGTGGAGGCGGCGGCGCTGGGGAAGCCGATCGTGTTTGGGCCCTCGATGAGCAATTTTCGGAGCATCGCGCGCGAGCTGGTGGAGTGCGGCGGGGCGGTGCAGGTGGCGGATGAGTTTGCGTTGGGCGGGGAGCTGAAGGCGTTGCTGAACGACGCCGGGCGACGCGCCGCGATGGCGGCGGCGGCGGCGGACTGGCAGCGCGCGAACGCGGGGGCGGTGGAGCGGACGCTCGCGGTGGTGCGCGAGGAGCTGGCGAAGCGTTGAGGCGGGCGCGGCGGGAGGACGTTGCGAACTCGTTACCGGAGCGCCGCGGCGATGTCATGGGATGCGGGCAAGGTGTTGGCGCAATGAACACTCACGACCTTGCTCCCGCCGTTGCCCCGGATGAAATCGTGGAATTGCTGCTGAACGTGGCGCGGCGCGCGGACGAATTGAGGCGGCGAAACGAAGGCGAGGCGAGCGAGCGGGACTTCTGGCGCGAGGCCGAGGCGGAGGTGTGGTCGGGTCGCGCGGCCGGCGAGGTGGAAAATCTCGTTGCTTGAGCGTGAGGCGCGAGGTGGCAAGGTTCACGGCATGCCTTCGGAAACTCCCTCGTCGACCGCGGCGTTCATGCTGCTTTTTCGCAATGCCGGGCCTGAAACGCATCAGCATCTGAGCGCCGAGCAACGGCGTCAGTTGGCGCAGCGATGGAACGATTGGTATGACGGATTGGCGGCGGCGGGGAAGGTGCAGCATGGGCAACCGCTGGCGCTGAATGGGCGCGTCGTTTCGGGGCCGCGGGGCGAGAAGGTGGTCGACGGGCCGTATGCGGAGGCGAAGGAGGTGGTCGGCGGGTATCTTTATTTGACGGTGCGCGATTTGGATGAAGCGACGGCGATCGCGCAGCAGTGTCCGGGGCTGGCGGTCGGTGTGACGGTCGAGGTGCGTCCGCTGGCGGCGAACAGTCCGGTGTTGGACGAGGTGCGGCGGCGGCCGCCGGCGTAAATGGCGACGTGAAGCGGTGCCGACGGAGCGGCGCCCTCCACGGGGCTAGAGTTGGATGGGGAGGCCGACCTCGATGATTTGCATCGGAGGGAGGCGGTAGTAGTCGCGCGCCTGGCGGGCGTTGCGGCTGAGGAAACTGTAGAGGTGTTTTTGCCACTCCCACATGTGCGCGTCGCCGCCGGTGATGATCATCTCGCGATTGAAGTAGTAGGTGGCTTCGGACGGTTTCAGCGGGACGCCGCGGGCGCGGATCTCCTCGATGACGGCGGCGACGTCGGGCGATTCCATGTATCCGTATTTTGCGCACGCACGCCAGACGCCCTCGCCGATTTCGCGAACCTCGACGCGTTCGGGGTCGGGCACGTAGGGGACTTCTTCGGTGAGGATGCTGAGGAGGACGATGGTTTCGTGGAGGACCTTGTTGGCCTTGACGTGATGGAGGAGGACGAGCGGGGTGCCGGAAGGATTGCCCGCCATGAACACGCCGGTGCCGCGGACGCGTTTGATGTGCTGGCTCGAGGCGATGTCCTTCAACTCGTCCTCGGTGATTTCGTTGGCGTAGACGCGGCGGAAGATCTCGTTCTTGCCGGTCTTCCAAGTGTGCATCACGGCGAGCACGCCGGCGCCGATTGCGAGCGGGAGCCAGCCGCCGTCGATGATCTTGTGGAGATTGGCGTAGAGCAGGGTGAGGTCGACGATGGCGAGCGGCGTGCAGAGGGCGAGCGCCTGCCAGGCGGACCAGCGCCAGGAACGGCGGGCGACGAAGTAGAAGGCGAAGGTGGTGATGGTCATCGCGGTGGTGACGGCGATGCCGTAGGCGGCGGTGAGGCGGCCGCTTTCCTGAAAGCCGAGCACGATGCCGATCGCACCGAGGGCGAGGGCGACGTTGACGAACGGGATGTAGATCTGGCCGCGTTGTGCGGCGTTGGTGTGCAGAATGTGGAGGCGGGGGAAGAAGCCGAGTTGAATGGAGGAACGGATGAGCGAGAACGTGCCGGAGATCATGGCCTGGCTGGCGATGATCGCGGCGAGGACGGAGAGGAATAGGACGAAGAAGCGGATCGGGCCTTCGGGAGCGATGGCGAGGAAGGGATTGCCGACGGCGTTGGCGTCCCAGAGCAGGTGCGCGCCTTGGCCGAAGTAGTTCAAAACGAGCCCGGGCAGCGCGAAACCATACCAAGCGATCGCGATGGCGCGGCGGCCGAAGTGGCCCATGTCGGCGTAGATGGCTTCGACGCCCGTGATCGCGAGCACGACTCCGCCGAGGACGGCGGTGATTTCGGCGGGATGCGCGCGGAAGAGCACCCAGGCGTGCCAAGGGTTGAGCGCGTGGAGGACAACGGGATTGAGCCAGATCTGCCAGGCGCCGAGCGCGCCGAGGGTGGCGAACCACACGAGCATGATGGGGCCGTAAATGCGGCCGATGGTCTGGGTGCCACGGTTTTGCACCCAGAACACGACGGCGAGGATCACGCACGTGAGCGGGAGGACGAGCGGTTTGGTTTGAGGGGCGATGAGGGTGAGACCCTCGGCGGCGGAGAGCACGGAGACGGCAGGGGTGATCACGCCTTCGCCGCAGAGCATGCAGGCGCCGAAGAGGATGAGCAGCGTGCCGCCGCCGATGGCGGCTTTGCGTCGGCCGCGATCGAAACGCGCGCGGGAGAAGAGGGCGAACACGCCGCCTTCGCCGCGGTTGTCGGCGCGCGTGATGAACGTGAGGTATTTCCAGCTCACCACGAGCATCAGCAGCCAGAAGATGAGCGAGAGCACGCCGAGCACGGCGCTTTGTTCAATGACGGCGTGAACGGATTCGGGAACGGCGGCCGCGACGGCCTGGGCGGCGGCGGACTCGGCGGGAAGCGGCTGGCCGGTGGCGGGAACTTGGACGGTGAGGTAGCGGATCGAGTCGCGAAGGGCGTAGAGCGGGCTCGTGCCGATGTCGCCAAACACGACGCCGAGCGCGGCGATCGCGAGCGCGCCGCGCGCGGCGTGAGAAGCGGACTTCGCGGTGGTGTCGCTCATTGCAGGGGTGAAAGTGTTCGCGAACCGGCGGGCGGGTCCAAGCGATATTTCTGGGCGGTTAAAAACGGGTTGCAATCCGCCGCGGGCGAGCGGAGCGGGCATGGACAAGGAGCGGAAAACGTTTCACGGTGCGCGGATGACTCCCGATTGGAAGACGGCGAAGACCTACAAGGATATTCTGTATCAAAAGGCCGGCGGCATCGCGAAGGTGACGATCAACCGGCCGGAGAAGCGGAATGCGTTTCGTCCGCTGACCGTATCCGAAATGTATGACGCGTTCAGCGACGCGCGGGAGGATCCGAAGATCGGCGTGGTGCTATTGACGGGCGCGGGTCCGCACACGGATGGAACGTATGCGTTTTGCGCGGGCGGAGATCAGAGCGTGCGCGGGCATGCCGGCTACATCGGCGAGGACGGCGTGCCGCGGTTGAATGTGTTGGATTTGCAGAAGCTGATTCGCTCGATGCCGAAAGTCGTGATCGCGCTGGTGGCGGGTTACGCGATTGGCGGCGGGCATGTGTTACACGTCGTGTGCGACCTGAGCCTGGCGGCGGATAATGCGATCTTCGGGCAGGTCGGGCCGAAGATGGGAAGTTTCGACGGAGGGTTTGGATCGAGTTATCTGGCGCGGGTGGTTGGGCAGAAGAAGGCGCGCGAGATTTGGTTTCTGTGCCGGCAGTATGGCGCGCAGGAAGCGCTTGAGATGGGGCTGGTGAACAAAGTCGTGTCGGTGGCGGAACTCGAGGCGGAAGGCGTGAAGTGGGCGGAGGAAATCCTGCAGAAGAGTCCGCTGGCGATCCGGCTGTTGAAGAGCGGATTCAACGCGGAGCTCGACGGGCAGGCGGGGATTCAGGAACTCGCGGGCAATGCGACCTTGCTCTATTACATGAGCGAGGAGGCGAAGGAATTTCACTCGGCGCAGCGCGAAAAGCGGAAGCCGGAGGCGCGGAAGTTTCCGTGGCTGCCGTGAACGAAACGTCGCGGGAAGAGTGAAAGTCGTGTGGGCGTGTCCGTTTGGATTAACCACGAATGGACACGAATGAACACGAATAGCCTTGCGACCGGCTACCTCGGCAGCGCGGGAGTAGGAAAAGCTCGTGTGATTCGGGGTGTGAACGAGCCCGACGGGATGTCGGGCTTCCCCCTTAGGTGCCTGTTTGGGAGCGGCGGGCTTTGAGTTCTTCGTTCATCTCGGCGACGCGTTTGTCGGTGAGCGGATAGAAGTAGAACACGATGAGCGAAAGGACGCCGAGTGCGGCGGGGAAGATGCTCATCAGGCTGACGATGCTGTGCTTCACTTCTTCGGTCGGGATGACGTTGGCCTGGAAGCCGGAGAAATCCATGAGCTGCAGGGCGAAGAACGCGGCGAGCGCCCAGCCGATTTTCTGGCTCATGGTGGACGCGGAGAAGACGAGCGCGGTGGTGCGGCGGCCGTTCTTCCATTCGCCGTAATCCGCGGTGTCGGCATACATGGCCCAGAGGAGGACGGGGAGGGGGCCGCCGGTGACGTTGCCCAGCACTTCCAGGGCGAAGATCGCGCCGAGCTGGCCGGGCGGGAGGAAGTAGTAGGAAACGGTGCAGAGAATCGCGAGGGTGAAGAGCGTGAAGAACAGCGGACGTTTCGCGAAGCGGCTGGCGAGGAAGCTGGTCATCAAAACGCCGGCGACCGAGGAGGCTTGGCCGACGGTGTTGAAGGCGGAGAGAAGGCCGGTGAGCGTGAAGTTGAAACCGAGGAACGGCAGCGGTGTGTCGGGCGAGCCGTTGTAGATATAGTATTTGAAATAGTGCGCGGAGACGGAGCTGCGGAGGCCGACGAAGAGAATCCACGTGAGCGTGGTGACGGTGAGAAGCAGCCAGGCGTTGTTCGACAGGAGGAAGCGGAGATCGCGGAAAGGGGACGTGTTTTCGGTGGCGATCGGTTTGATACGTTCGCGGGTGCCGAAGCCGGTGATGAGGAAGAGGCCGACGGCGATGAGGCCGTAGACGACGAAGGCGAGTTGCCAACCGCGTTGCGGGTTGTCGCCGCCGAGGAAATCGACGAGCGGGAGCAAGGTGGCGGAGACGGCGACGCCGGCGGAGAACGCGAAGATGAATTTGACGGAGGAGAGCTGGGTGCGTTCGGCGGCGGTGGTGGTCATGACACCGAGCATCGCGGTGTAGGGGATGTTGACCGTGGTGTAGAGCATCATGAGGCCGTTGTAAGCGATGTAGGCCCAGATGAGTTTTCCGGTCATGCCGAGGTCGGGCGTCGTGAATGTGAGCACGCCGAAGATCGCGAAGGGCACGCAGCCGTAGATGATGTAAGGGCGAAATTTGCCCCAGCGCGTCTCCGTGCGGTCGGCGAGCATGCCGATGACGGGATCGTTCACGCCGTCCCAGATGCGGCTGACGAGAAGCATGGTGCCGAGGGCGGCGGCGGAGATCCCAAAGATGTCGGTGTAGAAGAACGGCAGATACGCCATGAACGTCCGCCAGTAGAGGCAGGAGGCGAAGTCGCCGCAGCCGTAAGCCAGTTTCTCGCGAAGCGGGAGTTTTTCTTGGGTCATTTCGATCCGGGGGTGAAGCGGGCGCGTCGGGGGTCGCGCGAAGATGCGACGGAGATAAGGTGCTCGGATTCCGGATGCCCAGCCTGAAAAGCGCGCGTGATTTGTGAGAAGACGCGCGGATTATGGAGATATTTTTCCGGGGTGCGCGAGGCGGAGCGCCATGCGACGGGCGCGGCGTTTATNGAAGGTTGCCGGACGCAAAAAAGCCGCCGGGCTTGCGGCCCGGCGGCGGAGGGAAAGCACGCGTGCGTGCCCAAAATTCACTTCTTCAGACTCTCGCGGAGATCGCTGAGCTGGCCGGCGCTGCCGAGGAGCTTGTTGCGGCTGGCGATGAACTTCGCGTATTCGTCCATGAAGATCTTCCCCGGCGGGCGGAAGTCGAAATCGCCCGGCTTGTCGCGGAAGAACTCGCGGTGGACGCGGGTCCAGACGAGGCGGCCGTCGGTGTCGATGTTGATCTTGGTGACGCCGAGCTTGGCGGCGGGAAGGTATTCGTTCACGTCGACGCCCATCGAATCCTTGATGGTGCCGCCGGCGGCGTTGATGCGGGCGACTTCGTCCTGCGGAACGGAGGACGAGCCGTGCATGACGAGCGGGAAGCCGGGGAGGAGGGCCTTGATCTTTTCGAGGACGTCGAAGTGGAGGGACTGCTTGCCCTTGAACTTGAAGGCGCCGTGCGAGGTGCCGATGGCGCAGGCGAGGGAGTCGCAGCCGGTGAGCTTCNCGANGAATTCCTTGGCTTCGTCGGGATTGGTGAGCATCGCGTGGCCTTCCTCGACCTTGATGTCTTCCTCGACGCCGCCGAGCATGCCGAGTTCGGCTTCGACGGAGATGCCCTTGGCGTGGGCGCGTTCGACGACGCGCTTGGTGATCTCGACGTTCTTGTCGAACGGATCGTGCGAGGCGTCGATCATCACCGACGAGTAGAAGCCGGAATCGATGCAGTCGTAGCAGGTTTCCTCGTCACCGTGGTCGAGGTGAACGGCGAAGATGGCCTCGGGAAAAATGGTGTCGGCGGCGCGGATGATCGCCTCGAGCATGCGCTTGTCGGTGTATTTGCGCGCGCCCTTCGAGATCTGGATGATGAACGGCGCCTGGGAATCGATGCAGCCCCGGAAAAGCCCCATCGCCTGTTCGGCGTTGTTGATGTTGTAAGCGCCGACGGCGTATTTGCCATAAGCGTGCTTAAAGAGTTGCGCGGTAGTGACGATCATAAGCGTGCGTTTTGACTGCAGTGAAAACGAAGGCACCGGCGCAGAGGAGCGACAAGTGTATTCTCTGCGCGTCTCGTGTCATGGCCGGCGCAAAATACGCACAGCCGGACGAACGCGGCAAATTAGTTCCCGGAAGGCGGACGTCTGATGACCCGCGAGGGCGCGGCGTCGGTGGGACCCCCGGTGGCGGACGTCTCGAAGCGGCGGCTTTCGAACTGGCGGCGCATGGCGGAGGCCATTTCGGTTTGGGCGCGTTGTTCTTCCTGGAGCTGGCGGAGGGCTTCGAGCTGGGGTGCGGCGAGGACGCCGCGGGCTTGTTCGAGGGCGGCGTCGCTGAGGGCGTTGAAACGGGCGGGGCCGTCTGCGGTGGTGCCGCCGTTGCGATCGAGAATGGAAAGGATGGCCGCGGACTGCTCGGGCGAAAGCGGGGTGGACGTGTAGCTGAGGCGCTGCTCGAGCTGATTGACGGTGGCGCGAAGCGGCTGAGTGCGTTCGTAGTGTTGATATTGTGAATACGCGGCGTCGCCGAGCAGGCCGCGAATGGTGCTGTCGACCTCGGCTTCGCCCTGTTGCACGAGCGTGGCGATGGCGTCGCGTTCGGCGCGGGGACTGAGCCCCTGGGAGCGGACGGCGCCCATGACGTCGTTGCGAACCGTCATGCGCTCGACGAGCAGTTCCTTGAATCGGTCGAGCTGGTCGGGGCGAAGATTGAGGGCCTTGAAGAGGGCGGCGTAGCGGCCGTCGAGACCGGCTTTGCGCTGCATCATGATGAGGCGTTGCACCTCGGGATTTTCGATGAGCGGATCGCCGCGGGCGAAGCCGGGGCGGGCGGGGACGGCGGTTGCAGGCGCGCTCGAGGAAGGAGCGGGGGCCGAATCGCTGGCGGAGGTGGCGATTTCGTCGGAGGCTGGCGCCGGGATGGAAGCGAGTGCGTCCCAAGTCGCCGGAGTGGTGGCGACCTGTTCAGGGCCGGACGCGGCGGCGCGGAGGGAGACGAGTTCGAGATGCTGACGCCAGGCGAGGATCGCGGTGGCGAGCGTGGTGAACGCGAAAAGCGCGATCAGAAAATTTTTCGGCGAACGCACGACGGAAGGACGCTAGGGGCGCGGGGCGGTTACTCAAGCGCGGTGAGGCTCGCCGAGACCAAAGGCGAAGCGGCGTTGACGGAGCAGCGCCCTCCGGCGGGAGATAACGGAGTGGCGCGAGCCGCGCCCGCTACCGAGGCGGGAATTCGAATTCGGCTTTCTGGCGGTTCTTCGAGAGGACGAGGTAAGCGCTGAACGGAGTCATGCGCTTCGACATGAAACCTTCGATGAGGTTGGTGCGGCCGTTTTCGAGGAGGTTCTGGAGCTCGCCGGCGGGAATCTCTTTCGCGCACAGATGCTTTTTCATCGTGAAAACGATGCGGTTGTCCTGGTCGGGCTTGCGGACGTAGTAGGCGTCGGCGGTTTCGAGGATTTCGCCGCCGAAGGCTTTGCTTTGGCCGATGACGGTGGCCTTCGAGAGATCCGGCGGCGCCTTGGCTTTGCGGACGATGGGCTTGCCGTCCTTGTCGAGCTTGGGGGCGCGCGGCGGAAATTTCCATTCGGCCTTGGCGCCGTTGCGTTCGAAGAAGGCGTCGAACGGGCGACCTTTTTTCGAAACGAAGCCCTTGATGACGTCGGTCTTTCCGTCGGTGACGAGCTTGATGACCTGTTCGCGTTCGATCGGACGCTGGCAGAGCAGGCGGCCGAGACGGAGCGATTGCTTCCATTCGCCGTCGTTGGATTTTTCGCGAAGGACGTAGCTGTTGCCGGCTTCGACGAGCTGGGCGCCGGAGTTCGGATCAGTCCAGAAGGGTTCGAGGGCGCCGATGTCCTGTTTGTCGCCGAAATCGTATTCGGTTTTCCACTTCTGCTTCTCCTCGTCCTTTTTGAGGAGAAGAACGGCGGAGAAACGGGCGCGGGTCTTGGCGGAAATGAAACCGTCGAGCGGACCGACCTTGCCGGTGGTGACGAGCTCGCGGATTTCGTGCTCCTCCATTTTGCGGCCGCCGATGACCTTGTAGATCATGAACTCGCCGTCCTGCGATTTGTAGCCGCGGAGGGTTTCACGGAGCGGTTTGCCGTCGGTGGGCGAAGGAATGTCGGTCTCGCGCGCGGCGGAATCGTCTTCCTCGAAGCCTTTGACGCGTTCGACGATGCCCTTCGTTTGCTCGATCACCTCCTGCATGAAGGCCTCGCGGGAGAATTTGCCGTGCTCCATTTGCCGGAGCTTGAACTCCCACTCGCCGGTCATGGCGGGGCTGGTGAGGGCGTCGGTGTGAACGGCGCTGAGGAATTGGAGGAGCTGCTCGGCTTTGGCGGTCGGGATGAGCTCGCGCTGGCCGCGCTCGAGATACTTTTGGTTGATGAGGCCGTCGATGGTGTCGGCGCGCGTGGCGGGCGTGCCGAGGCCGCGTTCCTTCATCGCTTCGGCGAGTTCTTCGTCGTCGACGAGTTTGCCGGCGCCTTCCATCGCGGAAAGCAGCGTCGCCTCGGTATAGCGCGGCGGCGGTTTCGTTTGTTCGGCGTGGAGGACGGGATCGAGCGTCTTGGCTTGCGCGGGATTTCCGTCTTCGGCGGTGAGGGCGGGGAGGGCTTTGGAGTTGGGCGAATCGTCTTCGACCGTGGTGCGGCCGTAGACGGCGAGCCAACCGGGGTTGGTGAGGACCTTGCCCTCGGTTTTGAAATCGTGACGGTCGCCGTTGGGCGCGCTCACGGTGCTGATGCGCGTGGTGACGTCGAATTCGGCGGCGGGGAAGAACGCGGCGACGAAGCGGCGCGCGATCATGTCGAAAACCTTCGCTTCCATCTCGTCGAGGTTCTTGGCCTCGTGCGCGGTGGGGATGATGGCAAAGTGATCGGAGATCTGGGCGTTGTTGAAGATGCGCTTGTTGGGGCGCACCCAGCCTTCAGCGAGGACCTTCTGCGCGAACGGCTGGAGGTCGTGATGGAGGGCGGCGAGGGTTTCGCGAACGGTGGGGATGTAATCTTCCGGCAGCGCGCGCGAGTCGGTGCGCGGGTAGGTGATCATCTTGTGCCGCTCGTAGAGCGCTTGCGCGATCTGGAGCGTGCGGCGGGCGGAGAGGCCGAAGCGGTTGTTGGCCTCGCGTTGGAGCGTGGTGAGATCGTAGAGGCGGGGAGCGGCCTGCGTGCTGCCTTTCTTTTCTTCCGTGACGGAAGCGAGCGGCTGGCCCTGGCAGGCGGCGAGGACGGCTTCGGCGAGGGCTTTGTCCCAGATGCGATCGATGCGATCGTGCTCGTCGTTTTCGGCGCGCTTGAAGTTGGCGCGCTGATACACGCCCTCGTAGCGGCCTTTGGCGATTTCGAAGGTGGCGGTGACGCGCCAGTAGTCGCGGGGCTTGAAATTGCGGATCTCGAGTTCGCGGGCGTAGACGATGGCGAGCGTGGGGGTCTGGACGCGGCCGACGGAGGCGACGTTGCCGGCGCGGGAGCCAAACATGCGCTTCGTGAGGGCGCGGGTGCCGTTGATGCCGATGAGCCAGTCGCTCTCGCTGCGGCAGCGGGCGGCGTCGGCGAGGCCGGTCATCTGTTCGCCGTCGCGGAGCGTGCGGAACGCTTCGCGAATACCCTCGGCGGTCATGGTCTGCATCCACGCGCGCTTCACGGGCAGTTTGCACTTCGTGAGCTGGTAGATGTAAGTGAAAATCAATTCGCCCTCGCGACCNGCGTCACAGGCGTTGATGACCTGGTCGATGTCTTTTCGGCCGAGNAGTTTTTTGAGGGCGTTGAAACGTTCCTTCGACGCCTCGATGGGCTTGAGGCCGAATTTGTCGGGGATGATCGGAAGCGTTTCGAGGCGCCAGAAGCCGTATTTCTTCTTGTCGATGTCCTCGGGCATCTCGAGTTCGACCAAGTGTCCGAGCGCATACGAAACGACGAACTCGTCGTTTTCGTAGTGATCGCCTTTCTTGGGAATTTTGCCGAGGGCGCGCGCGAGGTCGGCAGCGACGGATGGCTTCTCGGCGATGACAAGGGACTTCATGAAGGGGCGAGCGGTTAGGCGGCGTGCGGGAGGAGTGCAAGAAATTGTTTCGCGAGAGGCGGCGGCGACCGAGGACGGCGGGGCGTGGGGAAGCGAGGGAGGTGCGGGGTAATTTTGAGGTTTGTCTTTGTGAAGGGCGGGGATGCTGTGCGTGCGCTGTGTCGAGCGTTTCACTTTCATTTCGCGAACTCGGAGGAGCGGGGAAACCGCCGCTGATTATTCTACACGGGCTGCTGGGGTCGTCGCGCAACTGGCAGACGGCGGGGAAGGATTTGGCGGAGTGGTTTCAGGTATTCGCGCTGGATTTGCGGAATCACGGGACGTCGCCGCACGCGGCGGAGATGAGCTACGACGCGATGGTGGCGGATGTGCTCGCGTGGATGGAGGCGCACGGATTCGCGCGCGTGACGCTGCTCGGCCACAGCATGGGAGGAAAGGTGGCGATGCGGCTGGCGTGCAAGAATCCGGAGCGGGTGGAGCGGCTGATCGTGGTGGATATCGCGCCGAAGGACTATCGCTGGGCGGCGCATCGCGCGGAGTTTGCGGCGATGAACGAACTCGATCTCGCGCATCTGCAATCGCGGGCGGAGGCGGAGCTGCGGTTCGAGGCGCGCGTGGACGATTGGGCGATGCGGAAATTTTTGACGACGAATCTGGAGCGGAACGCGGAGGGCGGCGGTTGGCGGTGGACGGTGAATTTGCCGGTGTTGACGCAGGCGCTGGAGGAGTTGGAGCGGAGTTCGGTGGGCGAGGGGGATCGGTTCGACGGGCCGGTGTTGTTCGTGACGGGCGAGCGGTCGAACTATGTGCAGCGGGAGGATTGGGAGCGGGCGAAGGTGTTTTTTCCGCGCGCGGAGTTTCGCGTGGTGAAAGGCGCGGGGCACAATCCGCACATGGAGACGCGCGCGGAATTCGTGCGGGTGGTGACCGGCGAAGGTTAAGCGGCGGCGGCGGTGCCGAGGGTGACGTGGGCGCGGCTGCGTTCGGCGTATTTGAGCCAGCGGCGGGATTTCCAGCGGCGATACATGAGGACGCCGCGGAGCCATTCGTCGGTAGCCATAGCGATCCAGATGCCGAGCAGGCCGAGTCCGAGTTTCAGGCTGAGGAGCCAGGCGAGCGGGACCCAGACGCACCACATGGAGAGCACGGCCATCTTGATGGGAAAGCCGACGTCGCCGGTGGCGCGAAGCGAGTTGATGACGACGATGTTGAAGACGCGGCCGGGCTCGAGAAGGACGGCGAAGCGGAGCAGGATCGTGCCGCCGGCGATGATGGCGGCGTCTTTCGAAAAGATGCCCAAGGCGAACGGGCCGATGGACGCGACGATCAGAATCGAGATGGCGGAGACGATGAAGCCGGTGCGAAGGCTGCGGAGGAGTTGACGATAGGCTTCGTCGAATTTTCCGGCGCCGACGAGGTGACCGATCATGATTTCGGTGCCGAGGCCGAGCGCGAAGCTGAAGACCATGACGACCCACTGGATTTGCAGCGTGTAGGATTGGATCGCGAGCGCGGTGCCGCCGAGGCGCGCGGTGAACGTGGTGACGGTCATGAGCGCGAGCCAGTAGCAGACGTTTTCGCCGGCGGCGGGGAGACCGATGTGGAGGATGCGGCCGATTTTTTTCCAGTCGATGGAAACGAAGTCGCGGGCGCGGAGGCGCAGGTGCGTGCGGCGGTCGAGCAGTATCCAGAAAGCGATACACGCGCAGCAGCGGCTGAAGACGCTGGCGAGGGCGACGCCGACGACGCCCATCTGCGGGGCGCCGAACCAGCCGAAGAGGAGAATCGTGGCGACGACGAGGTTGACGATGTTTTGGCCGGCGGTGACGAGCATCGCATCGCGCGTGTGGCCGTGCGCGCGGAGCGTCGCGGCGATGGACATGTTCATGGATTCCATGAACAGCGTGCCGCCCATGAGCGTGAGGAAAGGCACGGCGTAGACCATCAGGTGCTCGGGCAGGTGCATGAGCCGGAGCATGGGGGCGGCGAAGAGGAAAACGCCGAGACTGACGAGGGCGCCGAGCCAGGTGTTGACGGCGATGGCGTTGGTGGTGATGCGGTCGGCGCCGACGCGGTCGCGTCCGCCGAGGTGATGCGTGATGATGACGCTGGCGCCGATGCCGATGAAGTTGAACGCCATCAGGAAGAGAATGACGATCTGGTGCGCGATACCGAGGGCGGCGACGGCGTTGTCGGACACGTGGCTGACGAGGAACGTGTCGACGGTGCCGATGAGCATGCGCAGCGCCTGCTCGACGAAAATCGGCCAGGAGATCGCGAGCAGCGAGAGCGGCTTGGTGGAGGTGCTAGGCGTGGATGCGGCGGTGGCGGACACGGCAAAAAAGGCGATGAGCGTGCCGGAAACGGCCGAGGTGTGTCAATGGGGTGGCCGGGTGTGATCAACTTGCGGTTGGACAGCCGGCGAGGATCACGCATCATCGCGGCTTCCTGCTTCCAGTGAATCCGACTCCCGGGCCTCTCAGATCCAAGAAGATGGGCCGAGCGACAATCGAGGATTGTCGTCGGATCCAGGTATCATGATGACCACGGCGCTGCTGCGGATTTTTGTCCTCTTGGCCATGGGTGGACTCGCGGCCTGCCAAACGGACAAGGCCTACCTCGGACAGCGAGTGAAAGCTTCGCGTTGGGTCGACGGACGCGTGGTCTACATCCTCGAAGACGGCCGGACGGTTTACGGGCCGGTCCGCAAGAAGCTGAGCCAAGAGGATCGGCGTGATCTCGATGCGTCTGCACAGGAGATTCGCGCCGCAGCCGAGGGAGTCGTCTTTGCACCGATCGATGCGCCGACGCCGACGAGCGAGACGCCGAGAAAGAAATAGGCGGGAGCCACAGGGCCGAAACCGGATCAGGGCGACTCGGCGAGGATGATGCGCGTGGCGAGGCGGTCGAGTTCGGCGAGGAGAAGCTCGCGGTCGGCGTCTTCGGCGCTGATGAGTTTTTGCAGGCCGCCGAGAAGGCCCTCGACGAAGGTGGCGGCGTCGGGGTTGTCGAGGGTGGCTTCGAAGAGGATGACGGCGGTGGAGGTGCGGTTCTGGGCGTTGCGATGGAACACCCACATGTCGCCTTCGCGCTTGGTGTAGTCGCGCGGCTGCGTGCCGATGAGGACGTGGCGGTGGAGTTTCAACTCGATTGCGCGGAGGATCTGGTCGCCGACGTTGGCGGGGAGATCGGCGGTGAGGTTGTGGAACTTGCCGTCGAACTGGACGGCGTAGGTGAGGGTGTAGTCGCCGGACTCGTTGCGTTTGAGAGCGAGAGCGGAAACGGGTTTGCCGGCGTCGACGCGGAGGATGACGGCGTCGTTGGTCTTGGAAAATTCCTCGTCGAAGAGGTTTTGGACTTTTTCGTAAACGGAAGGCCAGGCGCGCTCGATGTAGGCGGTGCGATTCGCGGAGGAACGTTCGGCAGCGAAGGCGGAGCCGGCGGCGAGCGCGGCGAAAGCGAGGAAGGCGAGGGCGGGGCGGCGCATGGCGTCAGCGCTTGGACCAGATGCGAAGCGACGAGAGGAGGAAGTGTTCGAGGGCGGTGGCTTCGTTGAGGTTCAGGCGAAGCAGGCCCACATCGTGTTCGAGTTGCTCGATTGCGCAAACGAGCCCGCGGCGGGTGGGGTCGGCGGCGGGGCCGGTGAGGCGCGGGAGGGCGAAGGCGCGGGTGGCGTTTTCGATTTCGCCGAAAAGGCGGGCGCGCAGTCCGTTGGCGATGCCGGTTTCGATGGCGACTTGTTCGTCGTCGTCGAGGTCGGGCGGAAGTTTTTCCTTTTGCTGCTTCCAGACGACGTCGGTCGCGAAATCGAGGACGGCACTGAAGCGGGCGACGAGGCCGTAGAGGGTGAAGACGTGGTCGGCGACGGTGGCTTTGTCGGGGATCGTGTCGGCGTCGGCGAGGCGCGAGAGCCAGGCGCGATAGTCGTCGAGCCAGGCGTTCCAGCCGTCGGCGGCGAGGGGAGCGGCGGCGTTGGGAAAACGAAAATGAAGGACGCGGCTGCGGATCGTCGGCAGGAGCGCGTAGGGGCGGGTGGTGAGGAGGAGAAGGGTGGTGTTGGCGGGCGGCTCCTCGAGGGTTTTGAGAAAGATGTTGGCCGCGGTGAGGTTCATGCGGTCGGCCTCGTGGATGATGGCGACCTTGCGCGGAGAAACGGTGGACGTGACCTGAACCTTGGCGATGAGGTCGCGGGTGGCCTCGGCGGAGATCTGGCGGGATTTGCCGGCGGGGCGGAGGGCGTGGCAGTCGGGGTGTTGGTCGGGCGGAAAGTGCGCGGTGGAGCCGGCGATGTTGAGCAGGCGGTCGGCGATCGCGTAGGCGACGAGCGTGAGGGTTTCGAGGTCGTCGCCGTGGAGGAGGAGGCTGTGCGAGAGGCATTGCCGCTCGATGGCGCGCTCGATGACGGACACGGTGGGCGTGCCGGCGAGGGATTCGGGCCAAGGGAATGCAGCGGCGGACACGTGGCGCGGGGGTGTCGAGGCGAGGGCAGGCGGAGCGGACGGAGGGCGGGTCGGAGACCCGCCCTACTTTATTTGCTGAGGAGGCGGTCTTTGACGGCGGTCCAGATTTTCTTCGCGATGGTGTCCTGGGACTGCGTGCCGTCGATGACGACGAAGCGGTCGGACATGCCCTTCGCGAGGACGAGGTAGCCTTCGCGGATTTTTTCGTAGAAATCGATGTTCTCGCGTTCCATCCGGTTCGGGAGATCGGAGGCGCGCTGGCGGATGCGGGCGAGGCTGACCTCCGTGGGGACGTCCATGACGATCGTGAGATCGGGCATGACGTTGCCGACGGCGAAGTGGTTGATCATCGCGACGGGATCGGCGGCGAGGTTGCGGCCCGCGCCCTGGTAGACCGTGGACGAGTCGAGGAAACGATCGCTGAGGACGATCATGCCCTTCATGAGCGACGGCGCGATGACCTCGCGCACGAGCTGGGCGCGGGCGGCGGCGAAGAGGAGGAGTTCGGTTTCGGCGAACATCTCATCGCCCTTGGAATTGTGGACGATGATGTTGCGGACCTGTTCGCCGATTTCGGTGCCGCCGGGCTCCCGGGTGGAAATGACCTCGCGGCCCTCTTTTTGGAAGTGCGCGGCGAGGAGCGCGATTTGCGTGGATTTGCCGCTGCCCTCGGAGCCTTCGAACGAGATGAGTTTGCCGGCGGGTTTGGATTTCAAGGGAGCCATGAAGATGGAGTTTGGGAAGGTTATTTCCAGTTCGCGAGGAATGTTTCGAGGTCGTCGAGCGTCGGGCTTTTGGCGGTGCGAACGTAATGACCGCTGGTGCTGACGCCGAGCGCGAGGCAGGACTCGGGCGAGAGGCCCATGAGCTGGCCGTTGACGAAGCCGGAATTGAAATGGTCGCCGGCGCCGGTGGTGATGAGCGGCTTGGCGGCGTAGGGACCGGGGATCCACCAGGTGCCGTCGCGGGTGGCGCAGGCGGCGGATTCCTTCGGGTGAACCACGACGGTCGTGAGATCGAGTTTCTTGCGGATGTTTTCCGCCATGCGGCGGAGGCCGTCTTCGGTTTCGGATTCGGTGCCGAGTCCGAGCGCGGGGTGGACTTGTTGCGCTTCCTTGAGGTTGAGACCGAGCGTGACCTGGCCGAACTGCTCGAACTTTGCGATGGTTTCGAGGGCGTAAACGAGATCGGCGGTGGAGCGTTTTTCGGGGTCGGCGAGATCGAAGAAGTAGATGCGGCCGGGCTTGGCGGGGATTTGGGGAAGGAGGCGGCCGACGAGATCGTCGAAGATCGCGGACATGTTCGGGATCATCGTCCAGTTGACGAGGGCGATGAGGTCGGAGGCGGAGAGCGCTTCGCGCCAGGCGGCGCCGCCCATGACCTCTTCGATCTTCTGCGGTGTGATTTCGTCGAGGCTCTTCATCATGCCGAGCATGATCTTGCCGTCGTCGAATTCGGCGGCGGTGGTCGAGGCGGCGGCGCAGAGCGAGATGGCGTTGGCGCGGTGGGCGAGATCGGCGAAGACCGGGTGAACGGTGGGGGTGCCGAGGGCGCCGATGTAGGTGACTTGCGCGCCTTGGGCGAGGACGGCGTTGGCCATGATGGGGCCGTTGCCGCCGAGTTTGTCCATGCGCGGGTAGAACTCGATGTTGGTGCTCTTGCCGGCGGCGCCGAGGATGCGCTGGCCGAATTCGGTGATCGTGGAGATCGGGGTGAAGTTTTCGCCCTGGCCGGCGCGCAGAGCGACGGGCGTGACGATCGTGTCGACGAAGCCGTCGAGGCCGAGGATGGCACGTTTGGACGAGAGGGTGCCGCGGCGGGCGCGCAGTTCTTGCAGGGTGCGGGATTTGAATTCCATGGGGGAGAGAACGGGCAGCGAAAATGCGGGGCGAACGAGCGGCAAATACAAAGTGGGAAGCGGGTTCGCGGATCCGGGGGAACGGAGTGGAAAATAGGGGGCTTTTCCGTTGAAGGCGCTGGTCAAACCCGCCAACTGTCACAGCCATTCTTCCATGTGGGATTTTTTGTTTACTTCACCCGTTCTCGCCTCGGCGAACATCATTGAAATTTTCGAGCGGTCAGGGGCGGTGGACAAAACCATCGTGCTGGGGCTGGCGGTTTTCAGTCTCGTGGCGTGGACCGTGATGCTGGGGAAGCATTTCGAGCTGAAGCGGCTGCGCTTGATGAATTACAGCTTCGAGGCGCATCTGCGGGATCAGCGGACGCTGCTGGATTTGCCGGAGTCGTTTCGGAACCGGCGGTCGATTCCGTATGCGGATCTGTTTGCGGACGGGGTCGAGGCGTATTGGCGGGCGGCGGCGATCGGGAAGGAGCGTGGCACGGACAGCCCGCGGGCGCGGATTGAGCACGCGGAGAATGCGATTCAGCGCGCGATCGCGCGGCAGACGCTGCGGTATGAATCGAGCATGATTTTTCTGGCGTCGATCGTGTCGGGCGCGCCGTTCATCGGGCTGCTCGGAACGGTGTGGGGCGTGATGGAGGCGTTCGCGGCGGTGGCGACGCAGCAGACGGCGGGCATTCAACAATTGGCGCCGGGTGTGTCGGGCGCGTTGCTCGCGACGATCGCGGGCCTGGTGGTCGCGATTCCGTCGGTGTTTGGCTACAACCTCTTGCTCGGCCACACGCGGGCGATGGTGACGGAGCTGGAGAACTACGCGAGTTCGCTGGCGGACCGGCTGGAATTGGAAACGACGGGCACGACGGCGGTGCCGACGAGCACGGTGGTCTGAGGAGGGACGACGATGGCCCGCACTTTTCGCTCCCGCCGCGCGGCGCACGCGATCGCCGAGGTGAACGTAACCAACCTTATCGATCTCGCGTTTATTCTGCTCGTTGTATTCATGATCGTGACACCGCTGATCCAGCAGGAGCAGACCTTGCCGATCGATCTGCCGAAGGTGGCGAAGATGCCGCAGCAGAAGGCGGACAAGGACGATCGTTTCGTGGCGGTGGGCGTGGATACGCGTGGATTTTACGTGGAGAACAGCACGCAGCCGTTGACGCTGGATGAGCTGGGCGCGCGGTTGCGGACGTATGCGCAGGAGCCGAATCCGCCGGTGATCCGGATTCGCGGCGATGCGAAGGTGGTTTATCAACGCGTGGCGGAGCTGTTCGCCGAGGTGCAGCGGGCGGGATTGACGCGCTTCACGATCGATTCGCAGACGGAGAACTAGATGTCGATGACCGCCACGTCACCCCGCGCCTTCGCGCTGTCCGCGTCGCTGCACGCGGCGGTGGTGCTGGTGCTCGTGGTCGGCGGTTGGGTGACGCGGACGCGCACGCCGGAAACGCCGACGATTCTCGAGCTGGTGGCGGGTGACGGCGACAACTACATGGCGACGGAAGCGCCGGCCTTGGGCGATCCGAACTCGATCAAGCTGGAGATTCCGGAGCCGGCGATTTCGAAGGCGCCGGCGAGTCCGGTGCAACCGGCGCCGCAGCCGGTGGTGGAGAAGGCGGTTCCGACGGTGACAAAAGCGCCGGAGGAGATTCCGGATTTCACCAAGATGGTGAAGCAGAAGGCGGCGATCACGCAGATCCGCAAGGAAGCCAACTACAAGCTGGCGCAGAAACGCGCGGAGAAGAGAGAACGCGAGGAAGAGGCGAAGCGGCAGAAGGAGGAGGCGGCCAAAAAGGCGAAAGAGGAAGCCGCGCAGAACCGCAAAATGACCAAGGCGGAGTTCGATAAGTTGAACAAGACCACCAAGTCGACCACCGCATCGAAGACCAGCGGCGGGACGGTGAAGGTCGCGAAGATCGACACGAAAGGGATTCTCGCCGGCGTGCAGGGCGGGAGCACCGCGAACACGAAGGGTGGAGCGGGCGGGACGGCCTTGACGCGATCGGAGGGCGAGGCGGTGGAACTCTACACGGCGTTGCTGGCGCGGAAGATCAAGGACGAGCTGGACGAGCGGCCGGGCGTGGGCGCGGGGCTGACGGTTGACGTGGAAATTCGGATACTGGCGGACGGGACGATTCGCGGGTTCAAGATTCTGAGATCGTCGGGCAGCGCGGAGTTCGACGATGCGGTGCGGGAGACCTTTGCGAAATTGAAGATGCCGCCGAGGCCGAAAGGATTGTCGGAATTGCAGCGGTTTCCGATTCGTGGCGTGGAGTAGGCCAAAAAGTCCTTGCGTTCGCGCGGGGAACTTCGATTTTCCTCACCTCTCGCACACGCGAATGGGCTCTTAGCTCAGTTGGTAGAGCGCCTCAATGGCATTGAGGAGGTCAGCGGTTCGAACCCGCTAGGGTCCACCAAATTTACCCGGCTTCGGCCGGGTTTTTTGTTGTCGGTGCTGACGGACCGGCGTCCTCCACGGGTTTTTTCCACGGGGGCAGGGGAAAAAGGCCGGATTGCGGAGGCGGCGGAATTTTCGGGCCGGTGAGGTGGTGGGAGGTGCGCGCCATGAATAGTTTCCGGTGCTTCGGCGGATGGGCCGCCGGGTAACTGCAACCGCAACGGAGGATCAAAATGGCAAAGACGAGCAGCGATGTGTTGGTCGAGGTGTTGGAGCACTGGGGCGTGGACGTCGTGTTCGGAATGCCCGGCGATGGGATCAACGGCATCGTCGAATCGCTGCGGTTGGCGAAAGATCGGATTCGCTTCGTCCAGGTGCGGCACGAGGAGTCGGCGGCGTTCATGGCGTGCGGCTATGCGAAATACACGCGGAAGCTCGGGGTGTGCTTGGCGACGTCGGGGCCGGGCGGGATCCATTTGTTGAACGGGCTTTACGACGCGAAGCTCGATGGCGCGCCGGTGCTCGCAATTACGGGGCATCATTTCCACGACCTGATCGACACGCATGCGCAGCAGGACGTGGATTTGGACAAGCTCTACATGGACGTCGCGGTGTATAACACCCGCGTGATGGGCCCGGAGCATGTGGAGGCGGTGGCGAATCTCGCATGCCGCAACGCGCTCGCGCACCGCGGCGTGGCGCACATCAATTTTCCGGTCGATACGCAGTCGATGCCGGTGAAGGAAGGAAAGCGGTCGGAGCGAAACATCAAAGGCTACACGGATACGCAGGCGTTTGGGCGAACGGCGGGATTACCGGCGGTGGAGCAGTTGAAGGCGGCGGCGGAGGTGATCAATCGCGGGGAGAAGATCGCGATTCTGGCGGGGCAAGGGGCGCTGCATGCGGGCGAGGAGTTGGAGCGGATCGCGGAGCGGATTGGCGCGCCGATCGTGAAAGCGCTGTTGGGGAAATGCTGCGTGCCGGACGATTCGCCCTACACGACGGGCGGTATCGGACTTTTGGGGACGGAGCCGTCGCAGGAAGCGCTGGAAGAATGCGACACGCTGCTGATGGTTGGGACGTCGTTTCCGTATATTGAATATTATCCCGAGCCAGGAAAGGCGCGCGCGGTGCAGATCGACATCGATGCATCGCGGATCGGGTTGAGGTATCCGGTCGACGTAGGGCTGGCGGGAGATGCGCGGATGACGCTGCAGTTGCTCGAGCCGATGTTGGAGCAGCGCGGGCGAAAGCTGTTTCTCGAGAAGGCGCAGCAGGGAATGGAAAAATGGCGGAAGCTGATGGACGAACGCGTCGGGCGAAGGGACAAACCGATGAAGCCGCAGGTGGTGGCGTGGGAGATCGGGCGGCGGTTGAGTCCGCAGGCGATCGTGAGCTGCGACAGCGGAACGATCACGACGTGGTTTGCGCGGCACATTCCGGCCTTGCGCGGGCAGATGCATTCGTTGTCCGGAACCCTGGCGACGATGGCGAACGGACTGCCGTATACGATCGCGGCGCAGGTGGCGTATCCAGATCGTCAATGCGTGGCGTTCGTGGGGGACGGCGGGTTCACGATGTTGATGGGCGAGTTCGCGACGGCGGTGAAATATCAACTGCCGATCAAGGTGTGCGTGGTGAAGAACAACTCGCTGGGTCAGATCAAGTGGGAGCAGATGGTGTTTCTGGGGAATCCGGAATACGTGTGCGACCTTCACCCGATCGACTTCGTGGCGTTTGCGCGGGCATGCGGGGCGCAGGGATTCCGGATCGACGACCCGGCGCGCTGTGGCGAAATCGTGGAGCAGGCCCTTTCCACGCCGGGGCCGGTGTTGATCGAGGCGGTGGTGGATCCGCACGAGCCGCCGATGCCGGCGAAGGTGAAGGCGAAGCAGGCGGCCCATTTGGCGAAGTCGCTGGCGCGGGGGACGCCGGATCGATTGAAGATCGCGACCACGATCGCGGAGGACAAGGTGCGGGAGCTGGTGTGATCAGTCGGTAAGCCGGCTCAGGGCAAACGCGGTCAGGAATCCGCAGGCGGTGATAAGGCCGGTGAGATCGTGCACCTCTTCGAACGCTTCCGGAATCATGGTGTCGGCGAGCATCGCGAGAATGGCACCGGCGGCGAAACTGTTGATGAAGGCGAGCGTGGCGGCGGACGTATTGGCGAAGGTCAGGTTGCCGATCGCGGCGGCGGCGGCGGAGGCGAGCGCGATAAAACACCACACGGTGAAAACATAGCGAACCGAGCGGCCGGCGCGCTTCATGCCTGCGGCGCTGGAAAGGCCTTCGGGAAAATTCGAGAGGAAAAACGCGCCGAGAAGGGCGAGATCAATGCGATCGGCACGCAAGAAACTGATGCCGATGACGAGCGATTCCGGCACGCCGTCGAGGAAGGCGCCGGCGGCGATCGCGAGTCCGCTGCCGGCGGTCTCGGTTTCGTCCGGCTGGCCCCGCGAACGCTTGCGATGCCGCGCACCGCGGCGGTTGAGGAAGAAAGCTGCGGCGGTGAAGGTGACGGCGCCGAGGAAAGAGCCGCCGACGCAGGGGATTATTCCGGCGTCGCGGAAAGCTTCGTCGAGAAGATCGAAGGAAAGCGCGGAGACCAGCACGCCGCTGCCGAACGCCATGATCGCGGCGATCGCGCGCGGAGGAAGCGGAACTCGGTGTCCGACTGCGGCCCCCAGCACGAGCGCACTGCTGCAGACGAGCGCCCAGACACAGGCTTGGAACCAGGAAGGCATGAGGGGGCGTCGGCAGGCGAACGCGTGGGATCGCTCATTGCTGATTGTTCGGCTTCGCCCGTTCGCAGGATGGCAGGAGGAGGCTCATGCGATCCCACGACGACGGACTTGGGTGTGCCACCAGGCGACGGCGAGACCGGTGAGGCCGAGCGCGACGACGGCGGCGCCGGCGCGGCGTTGAGAAAGTTCGATTTGCAGCGAGTGATCTTTGGCTTCGCGATCGAAGGGGCCGTGGGCGCCCCATGGGCCCGGAACAGGAGACCAGAGATTGTGCGGTTGGGAAGGATCGCGCGGTTCGTCGGTTTCGCCGAAGGAGCGGCCGACGAGGAAGCGATCGAGAAAGCCGGGCCAGAGCTTGTTGAGCTTGATGCCGGCGACGGTGTTGATGCCGAGGTAAACTTCGCGACGGTTCTGGTGGGCGGCCCAATAGATCGTGCGGGCGGCGACTTCGGGTTGGTAGATGGGAGCGGGTGGTTTGGCTTTTTGGGGGAGGCGGCTTTTGACCCAGACGAATTGGGGCGTGTTGATCGCGGGGAGCTGGACCATGGTGAGGCGGATGTTTTTGCGGTCGGCGATGAGTTCGGAACGAAGCGAGTCGGTGAAGCCGCGGATGGCGTATTTGGCGGCGCAATACGCCGATTGGCAGGGGATGCTGCGATACGCGAGGGACGAGCCGATCTGGACCATGGCGCCGCGATTGCGCGGGAGCATGCGGCGAAGCGCGGCCTGCGTGCCGTAAACGTAGCCGAGGTAGGTGACGTCGGTGACGCGCTCGAACTCCTCGGGCGGCATGTCGGCGATGCGTGAATACACGGACGCCATGGCGTTGTTGATCCAGATGTCGATCGGGCCGAAGTGGCGCTCGGTGAGCGCGGCGAGTTGCTCGGTCGATTGCGGATCGGCGACGTCGCCGGCGAGGATCACGGCGCGTCCGCCGAGTTCTTCGACGTCGCGTTGCGCGGACTCGAGCCGTTCACGGTCGCGCGCGAGCAGACCGAGGCAGGCGCCGTGGCGGGCGAATTCGCGGGAGGTGGCGCGACCGACGCCGGCGGAGGCGCCGGTGATGACGACGATTTCCCGGCGACGCGGCGGTGCGTGGGTGGGCATCGCGGAATCTAGCGGGATGAGATTCGGCGGGCCATGGGGGTGACGTTGGAAAGATTTCCCCGAATCCGGCCGGAGGGTCGGACGGGTAAGGCGAGCGACCGGCGTGAACCGCGGGGCGGCGGAGCTGTCACAAAGAAAGCACTACATCGGCAGTTATTAGCTCGCGAAATTCCGGCATTCTGTCATGCAAACGGCTGTGGATTCCACCCCCAGTCCAGCAGCGGGCCCGACGGCGGGCCCGCGGGTCTTGATCGTGGATGACGAGGATCAGAAGCGGTTGCTGATTGCCCGCTTCCTGCGACGGACTTTGCCGGGCATCGAGATTCACGAGTGCGGTGGCGGTGGCGAGGCGCGGGAGTTGCTGGAGGTCGCGGAGGTGGACGTGGTCCTCACGGACAATCGCATGCCGGGGATGAGTGGATTGGAACTGACGCGCTGGATCCGGCAGCGGAAGCCGGATTTGCCGGTGGTGCTGGTGACGGGGCATCCGGACATCGAGCGGAGCGCGCGGGAGGCGGGAGTGACGAAGCTGATCGATTTTGCGCGGTATGCGGAGATCGGGCAGCTGATCACCGACATTTTGCAGACGCGGAAACCGTCGTAAGCGCGACCGGGCAAAGTGTTGTCATGAGGGAACGCCGGCCGCTCGCGACTGACGGTGAGGGCGGTGATTTGGAAGCTGGGTGAGTCGCCGCGGCCCCTCGATATCGCGAGGGCGGAAACCAAGGCGCCGCGGTCGCGTGGAATAGCGCGGTGGCGACGCGGCGGGGCGGTCTTGTCGGTGGGTGCGGCGGTGGTGGTGCTCGGCGGATGCAGCGGGCGGCAGTCGGCGTTGGAGCCGGCGGGGCGCGGGGCGGAGATGATCGCGGATTTGTTTTGGTGGATGGCGGGCGGGACGGTGGTCGTGTGGATCGGCGTGGCGTGGCTGGCGATGTCGGCGATGCGCGGGCGCGTTTCGAAACACACGGAGCGGCAGGCGCGCTTGTATATCATCGGTGGCGGCGCGGTCGTGCCGACGGTGGTGCTGGCGGGATTGTTGAGTTATGGATTGACGCGGAATGCCGGAGCTGATCGGGCCGGCGCCGGAGGGCGCGCTGCGCGTGCACGTGGTGGGCGAGCAGTGGTGGTGGCGCGTGCGGTATGAAGTGGCGGAAGGCGAGTTTGTGGAATTGGCGAACGAGGTGCGGCTGCCGGTGGGNCGGGCGGTGGAGTTCACGTTGGACAGCCCGGATGTGATTCACTCGTTCTGGATTCCGTCGCTCGGCGGAAAGATGGACATGATTCCGGGGCGGACGAACCGGCTGCTGTTGGAGCCGACGCGGACGGGGGTGTTTCGCGGCGTGTGCGCGGAATACTGCGGGGACTCGCATGCGCTGATGGCGTTCGACGTGGTGGTGAGCGAAGAAGAGGAATTCGATGCGTGGTTGGCGAAGGAGCGGGACGGAGCGCATGCACCGCAGACGGCGGACGAGATCGCGGGGCAAGAGGCGTTTTTCGCGAATGGGTGTGCGGCGTGTCACGCGGTGCGCGGCACGGAAGCGGTGGCAACGATCGGGCCGGATCTCACGCACGTGGGCGGCCGGCGAACGCTCGGCGCGGGAATTGTGAAGAATGACGCGGAGGGCTTCGCGCGCTGGATAACGGAAACGGACAAGGTGAAGCCGGGCGTGCTGATGCCGCATTTTGGAATGCTGCCGCGCGAGGAACTGGGAGCGCTGGTGGCGTATTTGGAATCCCTCGAATGAAAACGCATCCGGACGATCCCGAGCCGTTGAAGGAGGCGCCGCCGCTGGAGTTGCAGCGGGCGCAGGAGGAGCGGTTGCGGAAGGCGTGGGAGCCGCCGACGGGTTGGCGGTATTGGTCCGCGGTGAACAACACGATCGTGGGCGTGTGGTATACGGCGCTTGCGTTCCTCTTTTTCCTCTTCGCGGGCGTGCTGGCTTTGCTGATACGCGTGCAGCTCGCGGTGCCGGAGAACGATTTTCTGACGGCGGACGCCTACAACCAGATCTTCACCGTGCATGGATCGGTGATGATGTTTTTGTTCGCGATCCCGGTGTTCGAGTCGATCGCGGTGATCTTTTTGCCGCAGATGCTCGGGGCGCGGGATCTGCCGTTTCCGCGGCTGTCGGCGTTTGGGTTCTGGTGCTTTCTGTTGGGCGGCGTGTTTTTGTCGGGGTCGCTGTTTTTCAACGCGGCGCCGAAAGGCGGGTGGTTCATGTATCCGCCGCTGACGTCGGGCTATCAGCCGGGGACCGGCGCGGACATGTGGCTGCTGGGATTTTCGTTTATCGAAATCGCGGCGATCGCGGCGGCGGTGGAGTTGATCGTGGGGACGTTGAAGTGCCGGCCGCCGGGAATGCGGATCAACCTGATTCCGCTGTATTGCTGGTATGTGCTGGTGGCGGCGGCGATGGTGCTCTTTGCGTTTCCGCCGCTGATCGCAGGCAGCATGCTGCTGGAGTTGGAACGGGCATTTGGGTGGCCGTTTTTCAATCCGGATGGCGGCGGCGACCCGGTGCTGTGGCAGCATCTGTTTTGGTTATTCGGGCATCCGGAGGTTTACATCATCTTCCTGCCGTCGGTGGCGATCATCGCGATGATCGTGCCGACCTTCGCGCGGCGTCCCATTGTTGGATACGGCTGGATCGTGCTGGCGGCGGTGGGGACGGGGTTCATCAGCTTCGGGCTGTGGGTGCACCACATGTTCACGACGGGGCTGCCGGGGGGTCTCGCTGGCGTTGTTTTCGGCGGCGTCAGAGGCGGTGGCGATTCCGACGGGCGTGCAGATCTTCTGTTTCATCGCAACGATCGCGGCGGGGAAGCTGGTGAAGTCGGTGCCGATGCTTTTCTGCACGGGCGGGCTGGCGTCGTTTATCATCGGTGGATTGACGGGCGTGATGGTGGCGCTGGCGTCGTTCGATTTTCAGGCGCACGACTCGTTCTTCATCGTGGCGCATCTGCACTATGTGCTGATCGGCGGCGCAGTGTTTCCGATCGTAGGTGGGTGTTATTATTTCTTCCCGCTGTTGAATGGGAAGAAGCTGTCGGATCGACTGGGGAAGATCGCGTTCTGGCTGATGTTCGTGGGGTTCAACGTGACCTTCATGCCGATGCATTTCACGGGACTGCGCGGGATGCCGCGGCGGGTGTTCACGTATCCGGAAGGGCTCGGGTTCGAGTGGTTAAACATGCTCTCGACGATCGGCGCGTTTGTGCTCGCGGCGGGAATCGCGGTGGTGACGTGGGACATCGTGCGACCGAAAAAGAAAGTGCCGGTGGCGCCGCGGAATCCGTGGGGTGCGGGCACGCTCGAGTGGATGCCGAAATTGCCGCCGGAGAACTGGGGTGTGCGGTCGATTCCGGAGATCGACAGTCGTTATCCGCTGTGGGATCAGCCGAACTTTTTGCGGGATGTGGATGAAGGGCGGTTTTATTTGTCGGACGCGGAGGAAGGAAAACGCGAGACGCTGGTGACGACGGCGATCGATGCGAAGCCGGTGCAGTGTTTGCGGCTGCCGGGGCCGAGCTATGTGCCGCTGGTGGCGGCGGTGACGCTCGGTGGTTTTTTTATTTNGGGGACGTTTTATTTGTGGGTGCCGGCGGTGATCAGTTTCGTCGTGGGGATCGGCACGATTCTGTATTGGTTGTGGACGAGCACGGCGGTGGTGCCGGAGAAGAAAGAGAAGTATGTGGGGCTCGGGCTGACGCTGCCGTTGTATAACTCGGGCGTCACCTCGGTCGGGTGGTGGGCGATGTTGATCACGATGCTGGCGGTGCTGACGGCGTTTGTGTCGCTGGTGTTCGCGTATTTCTTTTATTGGACGATTCACGAAGAGTTCCCGCCGGAGGATGCGCGCGGGCCGGGCGTGATGTGGCCGGTGATCGGAATGGGACTTTTGTTGGGCGCGTGGTTGTTCACGCTGCTGGCGCGGCGGTGGAACACGGCGGATCGCGCGGCAGGGTTTTATGGTGCGATGGCAGTCGCGTGGTTGCTGGCGCTGGCGGGTGGGGCGGCGATGCTCGCGGGGCCGTGGTTAACCGGGATGGATCCGACGCGACATGTTTACGATGCGATCGTGTGGCTGCTGGCGATTTGGACGATGCTGCACGCGGCGACGGGGGCGTTGATGCAGGGGTATTGTTTTGCGCGGCGGCTGGCGGGGAAGATGACGGCGCGGCACGACATCGATATCCACAATGTGGTGCTGTTTTGGCATTTCGTGGCGGTGACGGCGGTGATCACGGTGGGGACGATCGCGGGTTTTCCGCTGGTGAAATGAGGAGGACGCGATGAAGGAGGCGCCGCACGAAGAGAAAGAGAGCCTGTGGGGGTTGATCGTGTCGCCGACGATTTGGGCGGCGCATTTCATGGCCTGCTATGTGACGGCGGCGATCTGGTGCGCGAAGTTTGCGCCGCGGTTTGGATCGCTGGAGCCGGTGCGGTGGGCGATCGCGGTTTATACGGTGCTGGCGCTGGCGGGAATCGCGTGGAATGGATTCAGCGGATTGCGGCGGCATCGGTTTGGAGCGGAATCGCTGCCGCATGATTTCGACACGCCGGGAGATCGGCACCGGTTTCTGGGATTCGCGACGACGCTGCTGGCGGGATTGAGCGCGGTGGCGGTGGTGTTCGCGGCGATGGTGGTGGTGTTTTTCGAGGACTGCCGATGAAACGCCGTGTATTCATGTTTCTGGGACTGGCGATGCTGGCGGCGGTGTGGCTGGGGCCGCTGCCGGAGCTGGCGGGGGCGTCGTTTTCGGCGCACATGACGATGCACATGGGCGTGGTGGCGGTGGCGGCACCGTTGATCGCGCTCGGGTTGGCGGGCGGGCGGTTCGATCCGGTGGTGCGGGCGTCGCGGTGGTTTGCGCCGATTCCGCTGTCGGTGCTGGAGCTGGTGGTCGTGTGGGCGTGGCATGCGCCGGCGCTGCATCATTTCGCGCGGCGCGTCGCGGGCGGATTTGCGGTGGAGCAAGGAGCGTTTTTGGCGGCGGGACTGGCGGTGTGGTTGTCGGCGTTTGGTGGGAGGGAGGAGCGGCGCGGTGATCGGGTGGGCGCGGGGATTGCGGCGCTGTTGTTGACGTCGATGCACATGACGTTGCTGGGCGCGCTGCTCGCGCTGACGCCGCGGGCGCTGTATGTGCATGCGGTGGAATTGGGCGGGATGTCGCCGCTGGAGGATCAGCATCTCGGCGGAGCGATCATGTTGTTGGTGGGAGGCGTGTCGTATTTGGCGGGAGGCGTTTGGCTGACGGCGGGATTGTTGCACGGGAATTGGACGCGGAAGGAGGTGGNGCGATGAAGCGGTGGATTNGGCGNGGNGCGNTGATTGCGGNGGNGCTGGCGGTCGGNGGGTTTCTGGTGGCGGCGAGCGGGATTGTGCCGATCAAGGCGAGNTCGGGNCACTGGCGGATCACGGAATGGATTTTGCGTTTTGGAATGAGCCGATCGACGGCGACGCACAGTTTGGGGACGAAGGTTCCNNNNCTGGANGATCCGGCGATGATCTTGAAGGGGGCGGGACATTTCGAAACGGGCTGCCGGTCGTGTCATGGCGCGCCGGGGCGGCCGCAGCCGCGGATCGCGCAGGCGATGACGCCGAAGGCGCCTGAATTGGCGAAACGGATACGCGAGTCGAATCCGCGGAAGCTATTTCAGGTGGTGAAGCACGGCATCAAGTTCACGGGGATGCCGGCGTGGCCGTCGCAGCAGCGGGACGACGAAGTGTGGGCGATGGTGGCGTTTTTGGTGAAGTATCCGGAATTGGATGACGAAGGGTATCGTCAGCTCGTGCATGGCGAAATTTCGCCGGTGCCGGCGATGCAGACGATGGCGCCGCCGGACATCGGGCCGACGCCGCCGCGCGAAGTGGCGCAGACGTGTGCGCGGTGTCATGGCGTTGATGGAAACGGACGGGGCGGCGAGGCGTTTCCGCGACTGGCGGGGCAGCGGCGGCAGTATTTGGAAGATGCGTTGGTGGCGTATGCGAGAGGCATGCGGCACAGCGGGATCATGGAGCCGGTGGCGGCGGGGCTGACGGAGGAGTTGATCACGAATCTGGCGACGTATTATGCGGAATTGAAACCGGCGCTGGCGCGCGTGGAGGAGGCGCGAAGGGCGGAAGATGAGTTGTGGCGGAGGGGAGAGGAAATCGCGTTGCGCGGGATTCCGGACAAGCGCGTGCCGGCGTGCGTGGAGTGTCACGGGCCGAAGGGGACGCGGACGAAACCGGCGTATCCGTCGCTGGCGGGATTGTCGGAAGGTTATGTGGAGCTGCAGTTGAAGCTGTTCAAAGACGGCGCTCGCGGGGGCGGGCCGTATGCACACGTGATGGAGGACGTGGCGGGGCGGTTGTCGGATTTGGATCGGAGGGCGGCGGCGCGGTATCTTGGGGCGGTGAAGGTCGAGGAGTGAAACGCCCGACGGATGCAATCGAGGAACCGCGAAGGGCGCGAAGGGACGCGAAGTTTCGGATTTCGGGGACGATGCAGTTTAGGAGCCGTGGATGGACGTATTCGTGGTTTGATTACGTGGTGAAAAGCTTTTGAAGCGCGACGGCTCGGCGGGGACACCTCGCCCTAGCGGTGGTGGAGGCGGCGGTAGCGGGGTTGGGAACCGCGTTCTTCGGCGGGGTGGCTGGCGGCGAAGAGATTTTGGGCGGAGTTGATCAGCGCGACATGGGAGAAGGCTTGCGGGTAGTTGCCAGTGAGGCGGCGGGCGTGAGTGTCGTATTCCTCGGAGAGGAGACCGAGCGGGGAGCGGAGAGAGAGGAGGCGATTGAAGAGAGCGACGGCTTCGTCGCGGCGGCCGAGAAGGGCGAGGCAGTCGACGAGCCAGAAGGAGCACGGAAGGAAGGCACCCTCGCCGGGCGGGAGGCCGTCGACGTGGGTGGAAGTGGCGGTATGATAGCGGCGGACGAGGCCGTCGGTGATGAGATCGCGTTGGATGGCTTCGATCGTGCGGACGATGCGTGGATCGTTGATGGGGAGGAAGCCGACGAGCGGGAGCATGAGGAGGCTCGAGTCGAGTTGCTCGGAGCCGTAGAACTGCGTGAAGACGCCGTGGGTGGAGTCGTAACCGCGGGTGCAGACCTCGTGGTGAACGCGATCGCGGGCGTCGCGCCAGCGGTCGAGTTCGCCGTCGAGTTGGAATTGCTCGAGGGACTTGATGCCCCGATCGAGGGCGACCCAGGCCATCACTTTCGAGTGCGTGAAGTGGCGGCGGGGACCGCGAACTTCCCAGATGCCTTCGTCGGGTTCTTGCCAGTGTTGCGCGACGAAGTTGATGAGGTGGCGCTGGACGTGCCAGGCGTCGTCGGAGGTGGCGAGGCCGAGGTGACGTTTGAAGTGGGT
>Ga0065721_10003819_pt1 | contig 71168 bp, 53 predicted proteins | sample Mesricmetagenome_FD_59108 | JGI IMG/M metagenome (GOLD analysis project Ga0065721, IMG submission 59108) | Mesophilic microbial community from rice straw/compost enrichment Sample: eDNA_1 v2 (version 2) | ecosystem: Engineered > Solid waste > Grass > Composting > Bioreactor | place: USA: Davis...
TGGTCTGCTTCATTGATAATGGCTAGTTTCTCCGCAGCCGAGAAACTCCTTCTTGTCTTTGACATCGTTCCTAAATTTGCTGACTTAATTGTTTTTACAATCTTGTCCAGTCATTTAGGGGGTCAGTACAAAACTAAGTTAATCAAATCTCGCGTTGGACTGCTCAATTTAGCCGAACAATTAAACAATGTAACCAGGGCCCCTAGGCTCATGGGTACCAGCAGAGATAGCTTCTATCGCATCAAGCAATTATACCTCACTGGCGGAGAGGAAGCGTTAAAGGAGATCAGCCGGCGTAAGCCGATTCCTAAAAACAGAGTTGATCCGCAGGTCGGGGAAGCTGTTGTTAAGATGGCCTATGAATATCCAGCTTACGGGCAATCAAGGGCTTGCAATGAGTTGCGTAAACAAGGGATCTTCATAACAACAGCCGGTGTTCGTTGTGTATGGCAGCGTCATAATCTGGAGGTCTTTGAAAAGCGTCTGAAGGCCCTGACCAAAGCCCGTCATCCGCAAAGCAATGGGATATGTGAGCGACTGCATTGCACGATGCAAGATGAGTTCTACGCAATTACCTTCCGTAAAAAGCTTTACCAGGACCTGGAGACATTGCAAGCTGATCTGGATGACTGGCTGGAATATTACAATCAGCAGCGACCTCATAGCGGACGGTATTGTTTTGGTAAAACTCCAATGGAAACGTTCAAAGAATCCCTTAACTTGGCAAAACTGAAGATGTTGGGCGAATCTTCAACTGCAGCCTAACTATTTAATCCAACCCTTTTGAAAATCTAAAAAAGAAAACCCTCAATTGTCGGATCAACTAACAACTACTACATTTTATATATCACCCCGCTTCACCCTACCACACATTTCTCGGACATGTATCTCCATACCTGTTCCCGACAATAAACCCAATCATCAACTCATGCGTACCCCGGCTATACGTTCTCAAATCTGTTTGCGTAAAATCATACGCATACCCGATATTGAAAGTATTCGCTACATTCAGCCCCAACATAGCCGCAAACCCATCAAATTGCCTGATACTTCCACCAAGCCATACCAAATCTCTATATTGCAATTTCACATTCAGTTCTGCCTGGTAATCGTTCTTAAACGCCCCATTGATATATTTCACCATGATCGAGGGCAGTGCATTGATGTCCTCATTTAACAGAAACCGGTAACCCGCCGTTAAAAAAAGATGCGGCACCAGTTTACCGGTTGCTTCAAAACTGGCATCATCTACAAATGCCAGCTTTTGCGGCACCAGTTGCTGTGCCGATAAGCCCACAAAATAGTCAGCTGAATACAACCACAACCCGGCCGAAAAGTCGGGCTTTATTCTGCGCAGTTCCCTGGCCACTGCGCCGCCCACTGCAGGGTCGGCAGGGTTGGAGCCAAAAAAAGCTTTGCCATTGGCATTTAATCCTACCGAGGTGATACCACCGGCAAAGCCGGCCGCCAGACTGGTTTGGGCGCTGATACCCAAATGATAGGCATAACTAACGGTAGCTGTAAACCGGTTGAAATTACCCGTACGGTCGTTTATAACGCTTAGTCCTGCGCCATGATGCGGTTCAGAAGCGGTGTAAGATTCCCAGTACGCACTGCCGCGCGGGTTTTCGCCGGGGATCTCAAACGAGGTAACCGTTGTTTTCAGGTCTTTTTTACCGATGGGCGTATGCACGGTTAAATAGGCCGTGCGTGGCGCGCCGTTCATGCCTGCCCATTGATCGCGCGCACTGATCTTTATATCGGTATAATTTTCTATGCCCGCAAGCGCGGGGTTCAATATATAATTATTGAGTATGTACTGGGTATAATGCGCCCTCTGCTGCGCCGGGGCCACAAAACCCAGGTATATACCCATCGTCAGCAACAATATTTTTTTCATAGCAGAAAGTTTTACCTGATGATATCAATATAACCCGTTACCGGTTTCTGTCCGTTTTTAGGATCGATGATATAGTAGTAGGTGCCTACCGGCATATCTTTGCCATTCACACGGCCATCCCAGGGCATATAGTTGGTCATTTTAAATACCATTTGTCCGTAACGATTATACACCTGCACCACATTGCCCGGGAAATTATCCAGGTGCTCGATCACCCATTTGTCGTGAATACCATCGCCATTGGGCGAGAATATATTAGGAATAACAATTGTTTGGTGCACTACGCGGGTGCTGAAGCGGGTGGCGCAACCGGCGGGATCGGTTACCAGCACCTGGTAATCGGTGCCCGTCTTCACGGTAATTGAACGGGTTACTTCGCCCGTGCTCCAGGCATAGGTATAACCGGCACCACCGGGCGCCGTCAACTGTACGCCGCTGTTGATGCCTGGTGTGTTCACAATACCGGGTCCCAATGGAATTTGAGTAATGTTTCCGGCAGGCCCTGGCCTTGAACAACAAGTAAAGTGTTACCAATCACAATTCATTCGTTGTTTACGAGAAGTGTTCAAACTCATTTTATACGTTCCGGATCTATCGCAGAAATATCCGGTAAAATGAACACGTCAGAAAACTTTATAACCCACTTACTTTTACTCGCCCGGCAGGTGCTGTATGTTGTTATTTACAAGAAGTGAGGTACAATATTAAATTTTTAGTCGAATTATTTTGTTTTCATCAACAACTATCGAAGCTTCATTATTTGCCGGAAGTTAACCTTGGCTTTAACTTCTTCATAGCAGCTTATTTGTAAGCCACCGGGGAACCCACAAAAACAGGGTGGGGAAACAGTTAACCACTGCATCCCACCCTGCATAAAATTCAAAGCACGAAATCTATTGGAACAAATCCACACGTACACCTAACTCATACATTCCATCAATATTCGTTTTCGCGCCTTTTGTTTGCGTGGTATACAAAAACTGTAAACCGGCTGTTTTAAAGAATCTCACACCTATGCCACCGGTTACACTGCCCGAACTGTGATACATCCCCATCAGACTGGCCGCATTATCCAGGAAAGTAATATTCAACCCGGCATCGATGATATCGTCAAAGCCTTTTATGCTCCTGTAACTAACCTTCGGCTCAATAGAACCAACGGTTCCTTCTAAATTGAATCTATACGATACCGCTGCAAAGCCAATACTGCCCTCATCCACACCGCGGCTGGTGCCCGAAAACAAACTTCTCAGGTTGGGCAAGGCGGCCTGCACAGTGAGGTGCTGGTTGGTATAGGCCATGCCAAATTCGCCTTCAAAATAATCCTCGCGGCGGTTAAAGGCAGCCAGGGAGGGGTCGTTCCAGTCGCCATCGAGGCCATAGTAACTTACCCGCTGGTTGTTTACGGCTACCGACATACCAAAATGCAGGTACTGTCCACGGTCGTTCATCGGCATATGGTAGGCATAACTCAATGCAACACGGGTACGGTTTAATAAACCCGCCTTATCGCTGAATATGTTCAAACCGGCGGCGCCCCGGTTGCCAAAGGCGCCATCGGCCGTAAAGAAAGTGGTGATGGGCGCCCCTTCGATGCCATTGAACTGGCGGCGATGGGCTGCATTGATGTGCAGCCCGGTATCGATGCCGGCCATGGCCGGGTTGGCCAGGTATTGGTTTTGAAAATACATGGTGCCCGAAGGTTGCAGCAGGGCAGGGGCATTGCTGTAGTATTGGGCGGTGGCACTACCTGTAGCCAGTAAAAAACCGGCTACTATCAGGTGTCTTGTATATGTGATTAGTTTGTTCATGATTGAATATATTAATAACGATCGCGTATAATAGTGATAAATCCTTTGGCTGTTTTTTTACCACCCTCTATGGTGAGGATATAATAATAGGTGCCTTCTGCCAGCGGACGGCCGTTTAAAGTACCATCCCAGGTATTGTTGTAGCTCCTTTGCTGGTACACCTGGCGGCCTGCGCGATCGAATACCCTGAGCTCGTTATCGGGATACACATCAATATTGCGAATCACAAACCGGTCGTTGCGGCCATCGCCGTTGGGGGTAAGAATGTTGGTGGCATCTACCTTGAAATCCTCAATGGTGCCTATATTGATAGAAGCTGTTGCGCTACAACCTGCCGCACTTCTTGCAGCTACTGTATAGGTAGTATTCTGTAGCGCACGGGCAGTGAGCACGGCGTTGTTGACGCCACTGATGATACCGTCCACATTGGCCCAGTTGTAAGTAGCGCCACCGCTGGCAGTAAGCCTGATCGTATCACCTTTCGAAACGGTATTGCCTTTGTTGCTGGTGATGGTCACCACGGGCAGCGGGTTTACGGTAATGGTAAACTTACGCTGCAAGGTATCCACGCCACCATTGGCGGTACCGCCATCATCCTTGATGGTCACCGTCACCGTAGCTGTACCCGATGTAACTGATGGCTTCAGTTGATAGGTTAACAATCCCGAAGCATTCACCGTCAACACATCAAAGAAATCCTGGTTGCTGATAACAGTGAACGAATAGGTTTGATGGGGTTCTACTGCCGAAGCGCCTGTAAGCTGCATGATATGCGGCTCGGTATTGGTACAAAGGCTTACGTTATCGATGGGGTCGAGTGTGGGCGGCCTGTTCACGGCCAGTATCTCGATGTTGATCGAAGTGACTGCGCTGGTGTTCAGTCCATCGCTTACGGTTATACCAAGTGTAACGGTAGTACCTGCATGACTGTTCAGGATGGCCACATCTTTCACGGTGACACTACCGCTTTGATCGAGGGCAAAGGCGCCTCCGGAACCGTCTGTGGCAATAGTCCAGTTCTCGATACTTCCGGAAGCATCGCTGGCGGTAAGTGTACCCACCTGCGTGCCCACGGGGCTGTTTTCAAGCACCTCAAACGAATCGGCGCTGATCAACGGTGCTGTGCCGTCGTAATTGCGGGAAATAGTATTGGATGCGGTATTGCCATTGCCTATCACGTTTTCTGCAACATTTTCCGGTAAATTAATCGTAATCGCGCCATCTGCCGCAGGCGATACTATTAATGTATAGGTGATATTATCTATGGTCTGCAGGTTGCTCACGGTAGCATTGGTAACTATAAAGTCGCCCGCAGCCAACTGGGTTACTTCCTCATTGAAAGTGGCCGTTATGGTAAACGGTGCATTTACCCGCGCTTCGGCTTCCGACGAAAGCGTCACCGACGGGCGTCCGGTATGAACGAATATACCGCTGGTATTGGGTACGCCGTTCAGCGTGAGAACAGCGGGATTGTTGGACTGATCTGTAAACCGCACATTGGGATCGGTGATCTGCAGGGCAGTGCCCGGTTGAATACCATCCAGGTCCATATCTCCGGCTTGTACCGTATAGGCAAAACTGAGGCGATCGGAGCCGAAGCCACCGATAAATTCGGCCTGTACGGTTTGGGCGCCAATGATCACCGGCAATGTAAGTGTGCTGGGTGTGCGGTTCACCCTTACTATCTCATTCCAGTTCACAGTAAAATTTAACACATCACCCTGTTTGTAATAGCCGTTGGCTGGCACTTCCACAGAGGTGATGAAAGGCGGGTTGGGGTCATACAAGTAGTAGAGTGTTCCCGAAGCTTCGTTCAGGTTGCCCGCCAGGTCCTGTGCCACGTTAGCCGGCACCTGTACGGATACAGACCCCTGCACCTGCGGCGAAATCAGGGCGGTGTAGGTGGTGCCGCTTACAACCTGGAAATTGCTGGCCACGGCATTGGTAAGTGCAATGTCGTCGATGGTAAAGCCTGTTACTTCATGGCTGAACACGAAGGTGGCCGTCCAGGCCACATTGGAACCATTTATACCGCTGAATGTTACTGTAGGACTTATGGTAAGTACAAACACGTTGCCGGTATTGGCCACATTGTTCAAAGCAAGTACCGCATTATTACCCGCGGCATCTTTAATGGTGCCGCTGATAAGGTTAATGGTGTTGCCCACGGTAATTCCGTCGGTATCTGTATCACCAGGTTGCACCACATACGTGAATTTCATCCCATTGGCGCCAACTAGTCCCACATAAGTGGCATGCACTACTGTTGAGCCAATGGTTATGGGAATAAACGGAACACCGGTTCTTACAATGTCCTCGCTAAAATATACGGTAAACTCCAATGACTGACCGGCTTTGTAGTAGCCGTTGGCAGGTACCGATACAGAACTAACCACCGGCGCCACAGCATCTACCAATACCGAATTGGTATTGTCTACGTTATTCAGCGCAAGTAGGGCATCATTCGAACTTATATCAGTGATATAGCCGCCGTTGAGGTTTATTGTATTACCAACGGCAATGCCGTCGGTATCCAGGTCACCATTTTGTACTGTATAGCGGAATACCAACGAACTGCCGCCCGATGAAGTAACATAGGTTGCCTGCCTGGTGGTGCTGCCGATAATTATCGGGAAGGAAAGATTACCGTTAACCACTACATCCTCGCCGAAGTGAACGGTGAACTCCAGCACATCTCCGGCTTTATAAGTGCCGTTGGCAGGTACATTCACAGAGGTAACCGCCGGGGCCGAATCATCGTGCATATAGGACAATGTATTGGAAGGGGCGTTGCCATTGCCACCAATATTGGTAGCCACATTGGCGGGTACGTCCAGCGTTACCTGGCCATCGGCGTTTGGTGTTACCAGCACGGTGAAAGTAATATTATCAGCAGTGCTGAAAGCGCTGAGGCTAGCGTTGGTTGCAGTAATATCTGTTTGTGTAAAGCCGGTGACCGCTTCACTGAAGGTGATGGTCATAGTCCATGCACTGTTAACAGACACATCACCGGATAAGGTCACCGTTGGTATGATCGTATTTACCAATATTCCGCTGGTATTTCCAACAGCATTCAGTGTAAGTGTGGCATCGTTGCCGGATTCGTCCCTGATGGCGCCACTATGGAGTGAAATATTGGCGTCCAGGGCAATACCATCATCATCATTTTCCCCGGCTGCAACGGTATGCCTGAACAGCAGGGCATCTGTACCGGAGCCGGAAACATAATTGGCGGATACAATTGTGCCGCCGATGTTTACAGCAATGGAAGGCGTACCGGTAACCGTTACATGCTCGTTGAAGTGAACGGTGAACTCCAGCTGGTCTCCTTCATTATAATAACTGTTTGCAGGTACATCTACGGAAGTTACTACAGGACCAACACCATCTACCAGTACAGCATTTGTATTGCCAACAGAGTTGAGTGTGAGAATGGCCTCATTGCCTGCTAAATCTTTTATAATACCGCCATCAAGGGTTATCGGACCGCCTACCTCGATACCGTCTTCATCAAGATCACCTGCTGCTACGGTATAGCGGAAAACCAGGTCGGATGAATTGGACCCGGATAAATATGTTGCATTACGGGTAGTACCGCCGATGTTGAGTGTAATGTAAGGTATTCCGCCGGAGTCGTCCACCTCCACATCTTCATAAAATGTTACCGTGAAGTCCATATGCTGGCCAACTCCGTAGGTACCGTTGGCAGGCACTCCCACTGAAGTAACCGATGGCTTTCCGGTGTCTATGGTCCAGGTGTAGGTCACCGGTGTTGGGTCCACATTACCCGCGGGGTCTTTTGCGCGAACGGTAAAGTTGTGCGTTCCGGCGGGAAGACCGAAGACATTGAATGGATTACCGGTGGGGAAAAACGGCGAGCCATCCAGCTGGTATTCAAAGGTTGCGTCCGGATCATTGGAAGTGAAGGTGAAACTGGCGTTGAAGCTGTTGGTAAGGTTTGGCGGAGCTTCCACGATTGCTGTCTCTGGCGCTGTTCTGTCTAATATAATATCATCCTGTATATCCGCCTCGTTCCCGGCCTCGTCTCTCAGGCGAATATATACGGTCTTGGGTCCATCCGGGCCGCTAAGCACATATCCCACCGGACTGGCAAAAGGTCCAAAGGGGCTAAAATTAGTACCGTCCTGGGAAAACGCCATTGTCAGGCCGCCACTGCCACCACCGTCGGCAACATTCATGCTTAGCGAAACACTGACAGTATTTGTATATGTAGCGTCGCCGTTAATGACGACAGTACCGCTGGGGGGCGTTTTATCAATAAGGTAGGTTTCTGCTGAGGTATAGGGCATCGGGTTGTCCACTGCGGGCGTAATACCGGTGACGTTCGCCATATCCAGGCGGAGGATACCATTTCCAGTGCCCGTATTTACGGTAACGACGCGGGTATTGCCGGAACCGGTAACCGCATCTATCGTCATACCGGTAATAGCGCCAGATACCGCCGTAGCAGTAAAATTGGAAGCACTGACGTCATTAGCCGGACCATTGAAGGTAAGGAGGTACTGTACGGAACTGGCATTGGTGGAGGTGCTGGTTGGGTTAAGACGCTGAATGCTGACGATGTGGATGTTGGGAGGCGACGGCTTGAGTTCCTGGCCACTGCAGGAATTACCATTTATATCAATAGTTGCACTTCCGTCATTCACATATAGTTCGCCATTGTGCTCCACAATTCCCCAGGGATAGGTGTTAAAACCTTCGGCAAGACCGCTGTAAATCGGAGTTCCGGTACCGGATGCATTGGCAAAGTTTGATACCGTATATATGGGATAAGTACGCTCTACGGTATACATGGTATTGGAGGCATCAATAGTGAGGCCGGTAAAATACTCGGGTTTGCCTTTAAATCGCGCTACAAAAAGGTCACCGTTGTTGTTATTTGCCAACGCAGAATACAAGCCGTTTTCCATTTCCTGGTCTGACTCAACCAGGCTGGCAGTGTACGTCTGCGATATAGCGGGCGCTGCGCAGGATAAACCGCATAGGGCCAGCAACAAGGTTCTTACAATTTTAATAAGTGTAAAGTTGTACTTCATATTCAAACATTAATTACAGAGTAAGGGGGGCAGTCCAATATGCTGTACTGATGGATGGCCTCCAGTTCTTTGGTATCGAACCGCATTCCCTTTCCCTGGTCAGGTATGGTTTTGTGTGTTTTATTTCCAGATGTTGTTATGTTCAGAATGTTGGCAGCCGGCCATGCAAAGGCGGAAGATCCCGTTGATGGCAACAGTGGCGGGGTTGCTGTATTCAGAAGGTAGTGGGGCAGGTACCAGGTTGTGACCAGCTATATGCGAAGTTCCCACAGTCGTGCCCGCCGATGGGGTCATATTGGGCAGGGCAAAGGTGCTTTGTCTGTTGCCACTATACACAACCCCGGGTAAAGAATACAAAGCTTTGTTTTGTGAAATGGGAAGCAATTGTCCCTGGCAAAACTCAAACCCGTTTGGGTTAAAATTGCCGCCAAAAATCAAAATCGCTGCTAAATAAATATCCATGCAGTAAAGGGTTTGAGGTTAGAAATGGATCATGATTACCATGATAATTGCCCCATAAAACGAACAATTGGTGAAAATGCCGGTGGATGGCCGTTGGCCGAAGGATACATGGCTGGCGCCATGCGATGGTAGCCATTGGTGCGGGATGAACTGGGTTGTTCAGGGGAGTTTACATGAACAGGGACCTGGTATTTTGGGGATAAAACGTAGGAATGTAGCGATAAGTCAAAGGCAGTGTGGCGTGTGATGTGGGGCCATTGCAAGCTGACAGAACTGCCCGGGACGCACAGGGCCCTGGATTGGGTAAGCATAGTTTTGGTTTCGTTGCACATTGGGTAACAGGTTGGGTAGATCAACATACAATTCAATGTGTAAATATATATGTTATTGTGATATAGGAGATTAAAATAATATTAAGAGGGTGGGGATAAATAGCGGCTTTAAAAATTGCAAGGGTAATATTACTGATGATGTTGTTTTTGAAAAATTTGACAAGGTTTTGCAGCAGTCCTTTTTAGAAAAAATGATACAGGCAAGAAGGCCGATTATGCGAAAGCTCAAATAGCAGTCATAATAAAATATCTGTTGACAATTATACAACATCCCAGGATTTACTGTAAAAATTATTCGTATTGACAACAGACTGATGATCGCCCGATGCAGAAATAATTCCATCTTCAATAACATAAATGTTGTCACAAAGAGTTCTCAAAGAATGGAGTTTGTGTGTAATTAGGATGATAGCCAATTCATTTTTTAGCCTTTGGAGGAGACTAAAAACAAATTTCTCCGATTTCCTATCCATTGCTGAAGTAGCTTCATCTAAAATCAACAATTGTGGCTTAAAGTACAATGCCCGCATTATCGAGATCATTTGTTTCTGGCCCCCAGACAAATTAATGCCTTCTTCTCCAATTATAGTATTATAAGATTGCGGTAAACTCTCGATAAATTTGGTAAACCCTTTATCATGAATGAAATTCAAGACATCCTTAAGTTTATGTTTCACATCGTCAAATGCGATATTCTCAAGAACAGTGCCATTGAATATGTGCGTTGATTGAGATACAACGCCTAATACATTTCTCCAGGAATTGCATGTAACATCTTTTAGATATTGAGTCCCGTTAATAATAATTTCCCCACTTTCAGGTTCATAAAAATTTTGGAGAATTTGGGCAATTGTACTTTTTTAGTGGACCCTGTCCGTAGGACAGGGTCCACTAAATAGCACTAAGAAAGTCTTCCATCCAGTTTTTTCTAATTGCTTCCCTCATAAAACAGCTTTGAAAATATTTTTTTAAGGCTGATCTTTTTCAGTAAAAACAAAACAATGAGTATAGCAGAAATATCTATACCCGTTAATACAAGGGTAGACAATGGCTGATGAAGATGCAGGATGTTTAAATACAAGGCGGCGACTATAAAATTAAATATTGCAACCGGGATATTGGTATTGTTTTTCAAAGTCTTAAAAGATACAATACCGGTAATTTTAATGGGAAAATAAAAGGATGCCGCTAACCCCGAACAAAGGTATAATACAAGGCAAAATAGATAATGCGTAAAAGCAAGCGTAAAAGGCAATTGGTAAAAATAGCTGACGGATATGGTTAGTAATAAATCAGGTAAGAGCGGCAGGTAGAGGCTTTTAATAAATAGCAACATTGAATGCCGTCCTGCATCCTTATACAAATAGAGCCAGAGCTCCCTGGCATATCCAAAATAATTATTGAATATATAGGTGAATAACAATGCAGGCGACAATGCAATGGCAACTGCGAACGAAATGTATTGTCCTTGTGTAACCGGTTTGCCGTAACCTGCTACAGATAGCAGGAGTTTAGCCATATAACAAACCAGTAATGATACGTATATCGTTTTCCTCCTTAATAGCAGGGTGGTTTGATTTGTCCTTTGAACAGAATCGTGAATATGCTTCTTTGCAGAAAAGTTCCCCAAAAAAAGCGGTAGGGCATAACGCATATAAATGCCGGAAAGACTGCTGAAAAGGCTCGCCAGCGCCAACAACACTATTAAGTATTCTGTATAATAGTAGTAAAAAGTAACTATCCAAATAGCTGCATTAGTCAATAAAATTAACAGCCAGAATATTTTCCTGGATTCCTGGATAAAAAGACGCAATACCTGTTGCGCAAAAATGGAAGTTAGCAGCAACAATAAGGAAATGGCCAGTTCCACCAGAGTGATGCCTTTAAAAAGATAAGCTGACAAATAAAATGAAGTAAAATATATGTATAGTGGATTAATAAACTCCAGTGTAATATGAGCGAGAAATTTTTTGCCGGTGGAGATGGGATAAATATCGAACGGATATGTAAGCGGTTTATATACCGGAAAGAAATTGTTGAAAAGAATAACTAACCATATAAAAAAATCAGTTATAGGGAGAAGGTTACTATCCATGTTTATGGAAGAAGCAGTAAGCCTGACTTTTAATTCAGAAAATCCGAAGCCGTAACTGGCTGCCACCAAAAGGAAAAATACCCGCCAAATATTCGGGATACTAATGTTTGATCCGGTGAAGATACTTTTTAGTTTTATTTTAAAAAGGTACGTTACCATACTATAGGATAAAATTGATGGATTCGGTGTTGAATTCTTTGGGCTTGAGAATTTCAAACAAAGAAGTTTCTATTTCATTCCTTCCTTTTCGGGTAAAATTTTCCAGACTGTCAAAATAAACAAACCTGCTGTCGTCTATTATTGCGATATGTGTGGCTACTTTGGCAATAAGGGTTAAATCATGTGATGCAATGATATGAATTCTGCCGGGAAGATGGGAATGCAAGAGTTTGATGAGCTGGTTGCAGGAAAAAGGATCCAGGCCTGAAAACGGCTCATCCAGCAGCAGGATATTGGGTCTGTGAATGATGGCCGCGCAAATGGATAATTTTTGTTTCATCCCAAAAGAGTAAGATGAAATTCTTTTGTGTATATCATCTGCACGTTCGAAAAAGAAATTGAACAGCTCTGTTATTTTATCTGTTGTAATTTCCTGTTTAATATTATAGGCGTGTGAGAAAACTGAGATATTCGAATGCTGTAAATTCTTCGATGAGAAAATTTGGATTGGCTGCATAGCCGATTTCCTTTCTCAGCGGGCGCAATTTTGTAGGGAACGCATCGCCATTGACAATTATTTCGCCAGAATCAGGACTTATAAGCTGAAATATCAAATTCAGTAAGGTTGATTTACCCGCTCCATTTTTACCAATGATCGCGCAACAGGTATTTTTTTCAATCTCAAAGGAAATGTCGTTTAGAACAAGTTTTGAGTGGAAACTCTTTGTGACTTTTTTAAACTGTATCATCAATGGCAGATTTTGAATGCAGAGGCTACAATTGTCCTGTAGTCTCTGCATGTACTATACAATGATTACGCTTAACAAAGGGCGCTTGCGATAATCATCCCTGCACAGGTGGGACCTGCGATCAGGGTTCCGATAGGCCAGAATCCTGTAGCCACACATGCAACGTCTTTGATAACATTGACGGCAACTTTACCTGAATCGCTGCATCCGTTGCCTGCTGCGATCTTCTCCATTTGCATTAATTCCAACTTTTTCATGCGCTGAAATTTAGGGGGTAAAAAATCTCGTCTTGAGTGTGTAGTACTCCACACAGGGCATACAGTGTTAAATCCCTCATGGTTAAAACCAATCCGAATTGCATAACTTAGCCAGCAGTCAGTGCTTGGCATATGCAATTTCTTCTTTTTGGAAGCTGTGATTTTTAGTTGTAACGTTATTCTGGAGAAGTGATTATAACAAATAACTATATAGTCAATAAGAGGTTTGCAAACCCAATTTGTCAAAGGTTACTCACCTGCCCTGTCCCGACATACAGATCGAATTCAGAACAATTGTTAATAGACGCCATGAAATATCGCTTACCCATGGTGCTATAATTTGATTTTCATAGATGGATTGTGCTAATATAAAGTTATTTTTGATAAAAATGCAAAATTGACGGATCGAAAAGTTTGGAAAAACGATTCGGAATTTGTGCATAATGTAAGGTGTAACCGAGGAGGCCTTGAACAGATACCGCCCTTTCGATTGCAGTCCGCGAAACGTATGAATAGGTTCTGCAATGAATTGGCGTATCCATACACTGTCTCCTGTAGTTGGTTCAATGGTGCACTGGTGTATGTATGCCCGGGCGCCGGTTACCCGTTTTACATCATGAAGGATACCCGGCCCGCAGCGCAGGTAAAGCAGGAGTTGGGTAAATACCTCAACAAGATTATCTATATGCCTATTGTAAACCTTGACCAGCCGGACGCGCCCTGCAGAAGATTGATGATTTTTTGAGAGAACTGAAGCCGGTGGCCTTCGAACTTCTCTATGTTTCAGACTGCAATCCCCTGTCCAGACAGCTAGTGAATATTCTGAAAGGCAAAAGCCTCATCTGGTACAACACGCTTTGGGATACCATGGCTGGCGGGCACGACGACGATCAGTCGCTAAACGATCCCTAATTAAGGGTTATGTTTATCTGATACGGACTTTGCACGCCCGGATGATTCAAACGGACCGCCCCGAATACCTGATCAATTATTTACAGGGCAGAAAGCACGGAAGCACCGCACGGTAAATATAAAAAAGGCTGACGCGAAGCGTCAGCCTTTGAAGCGTAGTATTGTAAAACAGGGCTATGCCGCTTCCACACCCAATCCGGGCAGTTCCGAAGCATACATGATGCCATCTTTCAATATAAATCCACCCTGCACTACATCCTGCGCCAGGTCGAAACTGCCATCCAGGTCAATAAACTTTGTATGTGCACAGGCAAAAGCCGTATGTAAGGCCGCAGTGATACTGATGATGCTTTCGTCATTACAACCCCACATCAAACCAATACCATGACGTGCAGCTGTGGAGGCAATATTGAATGCAGGCGTGATGCCCCCGCATTTCATGAGTTTGATGTTGAAAAAACCACAGGCTGCCGGGGGACCGGCCAGTTGCTCCGCATGTTGGGGGGTAAGCAATGATTCATCTGCTGCTATTAATCTTTTTATGGGTTCATCCAGTTCGGCCATCTCCTGCTCCTTACCTGCCGGCAGCGGCTGTTCAATCAGTTGAATATCCAGGTGCCTGGTTTCGTTAATAAAGCGGGTACAACTTGTTTTGTCGTAACCCTGGTTGGCGTCAATAATCAGAGATACCTGGTTGCCGAATGTCTCGCGCAGTTTCACCAGCCGCTCAATATCTTCTTCCACCGAAATACCAAGTTTGATTTTCAATATCCGGAATTTACGACCAACATATTCACGCGCTTCTTCCAGTGTTTCCTGCACATTTTTGATTCCAATGGTAATAGACGTGGGCATGGCAGTAATCTGTTGGCCAAAAACTTTTACCAATGGCACATGGAGCGAACGCGCATACAGATCGTAGAGGGCTATCTCCAGACCGGTGCGCGCAGTGGTGCTATGTGCAAACCGTTGTTGTACCTCCCTGCAAAGCTGATCGATGTGGGCAATATCACGACCTATCAAGCCATCCAGTTGATGGGGCTGCAAGGCGCCCAGCGCATCGTCTAATTTTTCGCCCACTACTTCATAACTCGGATTAAAGGCTCCATATCCCCGTTCACCGGTGTCAGATACAAGTTCAATAATGCCATTCTCTACGGTATCGATTGTTTTAAAAGCAATGGTATAGGGACGTGTCAGTAAAAGATTTTCTTTCCTGACACTGCATGATGCAATTTTCATATAATATAAATACTCGTTGTTTAATACATAGGAAATGCGCCTGCATTAGCCGTTTACTGTATCGGCTGTTTCAAACTGTAGCATGTATTGTTCCACCAGGTAGCTGAGTTGATCCACACCCTCTTCCAGCGGCAATACCACAGGTAACCGGTAAGCTTTCTCCAACGCCTGTTTATAGTGTATTGCTTCTTCCGGACTAAGGTCTTTTGTGTTGAGTGTAATGGCAATAACATGGGCGCCATACAATTGAATGGCAGCCAGTTCACGTTCCAGTGATATTTTGATGCCGGTATGTTCCTGTCCATTATAATATACACGGGCGGGTGCATGTTGCAATATTACACCCTTACATTGGGCCGAAAGCAGCAGTTCTGCACCACAGGGACCGCTGGGATTAAACAGGGAAGATTGTCCCTCAACAAAAATGATGTCGGGCGAAGTTTCACGATAACAGGTAACCACCGCATTTTCCAGTTCTCCTGAAATAAAGTCGTTATAGGTAGAGTCAAGAATAAATCCATATTCATGTCCCTGTAACCACCCGGTTTGCCCGGTGAACACCATCTGCGCATTTTTTCCCTTCTTTTTCATAGCCTCTGTGATCATCACGGCGGTGGTTCTTTTGCCCAGGGCACAATCTGTACCCAGCACACCTACGATGGGGGCTTTTACCTGCAGAATGGAACCCGTCCAGAACTTTAATTGATCTTTAGGCCGCGGCTTTCGAATATCTATCAGGCTTACATGATGTACTTCGGCCAATGAACGCAATTGCTGGTTATCCGACAAAAAGTCGTGCATTCCGGATACCACAGACATTCCGCTGCTAATAGCCTGCGAAATATCATCCAGCATATCCTGGGGCAGTTTGCCACCGGGCAATGCCACACCTACAATAGCATAACTGGCTTTCAGGACACTGTTGGCAAGAAAATCTTTTACCGATGCAAATATCTTTATACCGCGTTCTTTTTTATCGATGATGTAACCGGCGTCCTGGCCGGGGAAACTGTTGTCTATTACACCTACAATGTTGAAGCGGGATGATTTTCTGATAAGACCATGTGCAGTTTTGGCGCCCGGTTGATGAAGAATACCGGCAGTTAGTAGAATGGCGTTTTGGGAACCGTTCATGTTAGTTGGGATTAATGAGGGTAAGTAAAAATTATGCTGCAAATAAAATAAATATTAATCTTTAAAAAAAATAAATAGTCAACATAAATATTGTTTTTTAGAAAGATTGTCTTAACTTGGTTGTATTAATCAAACTGCTGCTATGCAATATTTGTCCCGTGCCAGTTTTGCGGCGATTTGTATTCTTTTTATAACGTTTACCGGTTGTCAGTCTTCCAAACGCTTCGATGTGCTTATTCTCAATGGCACTATTTACGATGGAAGCGGAGGAAAGCCCTTTACAGCCGATATAGCTATCATGGGCGATACAATCGCTGCCATTGGTGATTTGAAAGCCTATGATGCAAAACAGGTGATCGATGCGGATGGATTAGCCGTATCGCCTGGTTTTATTAATGTATTGAGCTGGGCGGTGGGTACACTAATGAAAGATGGCAGGGGACAAAGTGATACACGGCAGGGCGTAACACTGGAGATCTTTGGTGAGGGTGGATCGGCAGGTCCGCTGAATGCAGACATGAAAAAGCGGTATCTTGATGGATTTCCTGTTGACAAATTCGATACCACCTGGACGACCCTTGGCGGTTATCTTTCTATGATGGAAAACCGCGTAACGCCCAATGTGGCATCGTTCGTAGGGGCCACTACGGTACGTCAATATGTGCTGGGTAACGACGACCGGCAACCATCGCCCGAAGAACTGGAACGTATGAAGGCATTAGTAAAGGAAGCGATGGAAGAAGGCGCACTGGGGCTGGGTTCTTCACTTATCTATCCGCCGGCATTTTATGCCAAAACAGAAGAGTTGATTGAAATGGCAAAAGTAGTTGCCCAATATAACGGCGCCTATATTTCTCATATCAGGAGCGAAGGCAACCAGTTGCTGGAATCGATCGATGAATTGATCAGAATAGCGGCTGAGGCCGGTGTGCCTGCAGAAATATATCACCTGAAAATGGCCGGCCAAAACAATTGGGATAAGTACGATGCAGCAGTGGCCAAAATTGATTCCGCCCGGCAGGCAGGTCTGCGTATAACCACTGATATGTATACGTACAACGCAGCCGGTACGGGTTTAAGCGCTACCATGCCCCCATGGGCGCAGGATGGTGGCTTTAATAAATTCCTCAAACGACTGAATGACCCCGTCATTCGCACAAAGATCATGCAGGAGATGTTGACGCCTACCAACGAATGGGAGAACATGTTTCTGAATTGCGGTGGTCCATCGGGTATCTTGTTAAGCGCTTTCCGCAGCGAAAAATTGCGGCCATTTGCCGGCAAAACGCTTGCAGATGTTGCCGCCCTGCGTGGCCAGCGGCCGGAAGAAACGGCGGTAGACCTGATCAGGGAAGACAGCTCCCGGGTAGAAGCCATTTACTTTATGATGTCGGAGGATAACGTAAAGAAGCAGTTGACGCTGCCCTATATGAGCTTTTGCTCCGATGCCGGATCAATTGCTCCCGAAGGCGATTTTCTGCACGCAAAACCGCATCCGAGAGCTTATGGAAGTTTTGCCCGGCTGCTGGGTAAATATGTGCGGGAAGAAAAAGTACTTCCTCTTGAAGAAGCTGTTTATAAACTCACCACATTGCCTGCCACCAATTTCAAGCTGAAGAAAAGAGGCGCATTGAAACCCGGATATTATGCAGATATAACCATATTTGATCCGGCTACAATCGGCGATCATGCCACCTTCAGCCAGCCCCATCAATACAGTACCGGGGTGATGCACGTATTCGTGAATGGAGTAGGGGTGCTGAAAAATGGTGAACATACGGGGGCTACACCCGGACGATTTCTGAAAGGACCAGGGTGGAAGCAGAAAACTGAACGATAGTTGTTAATTTCACGGTTCACCAATCATTTACCATATATATGTTTAAAAACATAGATCTTGAGTCGCTTCCGAAGAAGAAGTATATGGTCATCAAATACATTCTTGACCATGCAGAAGAAGTTTTGCTGATGAATACGGCGGAGCTGGCGCAAAAACTGAATGTAAACCCGGTAACCATTATAAAGGCTTGCCAAAGTATTGGAATGGAAGGGTTTCATGATGTGAAAAAGAAACTGAGAACGGAAGTGGGTAGCCGGCCCGGCCATACGCCCATCGATAAATTTTTGGATGAGTTTGAAGTAAATACCAGTACCGAAGAAGCCATCAGGAACGCTTTTTCGAGAGATATGCAGATGTTGAGCAATACGATAGAGAAAGCATCTTTTGATATGATCATTCGGGCCAGTGAAGCTATGATCCATTCTAAACAAACCTATCTTATTGGTTTGGGATATATCGGAACAGTGTCCAACTATCTCCTGACCCTTATCCGATCTCATATTCCCCAGGTACATTCGGTAACGGAATACAATGGCATGTTGTTCGACTACATGTGCCATTTTTCAAAGGGAGATGTGGTGCTGGCTATTGGGTTTGATAAATGCCAGAACCAAACCATCAAGGCATTCGCAAAGGCTAAAGAAAAAGGCGCCACTACTATTGTGCTCACGGATAGTGAATATTCACCCTTATGCAAGTATGCAACGATCAAATTGCTGGTAGCCACCGCGCCCAATTATTTTTTAAGTCCATTGATTGGCGCCTTTAGTATTTGCAATGCCATACTGCATTGTGTGGTGGAGCTCACCAAGCCGCAATCAACGCGCAGATCAACTGCTTATAAAAAACTGCTTCATGAAGAAAAAGTGTATTATCAAGGGTAGTATCGTTTCCTGGTACCTGATGATCCTGTTTTTTTCCGGCAACCCTGTTCAGGCTGCCGGAGTTATGCCGGCCCCTGTTTCCGATTCTTTACCGGCAGCCATCCCGGAGATCGACAATGCGGTGCATGCTTTTATGGCCGCAAACAATGTACCGGGTCTTTCACTCGCCATCACCCGTCACGGACAACTGGTTTATGTAAAGGGGTATGGTTTTGCAGACCGTGAGAAAAATGAACGGGTTACGCCTGCCAGCCTTTTTAGAATTGCGAGTATCTCCAAGCCGGTTACTTCCATTGCCATTATGAAATTGGTGGAAGAAAAAAAGCTTCGCCTCGATGATAAGGTCTTTGGTCCGCAGGGCATCCTGAAAACCAAATATGGCACCAAACCATATACCAGCGATATCACCGGCATTACCATCCGTATGCTGTTGCAACATCTGGCAGGCGGCTGGGGCAATAGTAAGGACGATCCTATGTTTACCGATACATCCCGTTCAATAGACCAGCTTATTACTTATACGCTTGATTCATTCCCGCTTCAACACAAGCCGGGTACTCACTATGATTATTCCAACTTTGGTTATTGTGTGTTGGGGCGCGTAATAGAAGCCGTAACCGGCAAAAACTATGAAGCCTATGTGCAGGAAGCCATCCTGAAACCTGCAGGTATTACTGCTATGACCATCGGAGGCAACTCTCCGGCTGCACGAAAACCGAATGAAGTGATGTATTACATGCATAATCGGGTAAATCCCTATTGCTGTAATGTTACCCGTATGGATGCGCACGGAGGGTGGATTGCGTCAGCTACCGACCTCGTGAAATTACTTGCACGTGTTGACGGTGATACTACTGTGAAAGACATACTCTCACCTGCCTCCATAAAAACCATGGTTACGCCGTCTGCTGTTTCGTCTGGTTATGCCTGTGGCTGGGGCGTTGATTCGCTGGGCAACTGGCAGCATGGAGGCTCATTGCCCGGTACCCGCACCGAACTGCGCAAACGCAGTAATGGCTTCGGGTATGCGGTGCTTACCAATATCAGGATTCCCGATACAGGGTTCAATAAGGGTTTTGTGCGTTTAATGAATCACCTGCAACAGGTAACCAACTTAAGCCCGGCCACCCAGGCGGCCTCCCCGGTAAAAAGTTTTCAGCCGGCCGTTTTTACCGACGATCAGCGTATTGCCAAACTCAAGGCTACCTATTCCATTGTAGATAAAATGGTAAAAGACTATGCCGAAGAAAGACGTATACCCGGCATTGCCTTTGGGCTGGTAGGGGCAGATGGTTCGCTGTTGTATTCCTCTGCACATGGGTTCAGCGATGTAGAAAAAAAGATACCGGTATCTTCCAGCTCGGTGTACCGCATTGCCTCCATGACCAAGAGTTTTGCGGCCATGGGCATCCTGGTGCTACGTGATGCAGGCAAACTGCAGCTCGATGATCCGGTTAGTAAATACATTCCCGAGATCAATCATATTCATCCGCTTACAGACGATTCTCCGCCTATCACCATCCGGCATTTGCTTACTCATACGGCAGGCTTTCCGGAAGACAATCCCTGGGCCGACCGCCAGTTGCAAAAAACAGATGAAGAGTTCCTGGAATTCCTTAAAAAAGGCACTTCCCTATCTAACACACCGGGTATGGACTACGAATACAGCAACCTGGGTTTTGCCATGCTGGGGGTGATCATTACCCGCGTATCGGGTGAGCACTATGAACAATTCATCCGCAAACATATTTTCGAGCCCCTGGGCATGAACAATACCTACTGGGAATATGAACAGGTGCCGGCCAACAAACTGGTGCATGGCTATCGGCTGGAGAACGGCAAATGGGTGAAGCAGGAAATGTTGCACAGTGGTGCTTATGGTGTAATGGGTGGATTACTGACCACCATCGAAGATTTTGCAAAATATATGAACTTCCACCTCTCTGCCTGGCCTGCCCGGTCGGGAGGAGATACCCTGTTCCTGAAAAGGAGTACTATACGTGAAATGCATTTGCCTTCGCACCTGAGCAGTTTTCTGCCGGCTGCTACCAGGGCCGATGGTACGCCCTGTGCGAGAGTGGGTGCTTACAACTTTGGCCTGGGGTGGTCTAAAGACTGCCGGGGCATAGAACAAATTGCCCATAGCGGCGGTTTGCCGGGCTTCGGTACCCAATGGACCATGCTGCCGCAATATGGTATAGCGGTAGTATGTTTTGCCAATCTCACCTATTCGGGTGTTACCGCTCTGAATACACGGATAGTGGACACCCTGCTTTCGCTGGCCAACCTGAAACCGCTTACTTTGCAACCCTCTGTTATTTTGGAGCAATGCAAAAAGGAACTGATGACCTTACTGCCGGATTGGAAGAACGCTGCAGCCAGCGGCATTTTTGCCGTTAACTTTTTCGATGATTATTTTATTGACTCACTGCGTAAACAATGTACAGCCCTGTTTAAAAAGGCTGGTAAGGTAATCGGGGTAAGCGCTATGCAACCCGATAATGAATTGAGGGGCAACTTTGTTATTGAATGTGAAAAGGCCAGCCTGCTGGTGCGTTTTACGTTGTCGCCCGAAGATCCTGCATTGATCCAATATTTCAGTATCCGGGAATTGGGTAATGAAAACGGAAAGTATGGACTGGCTACTATATCCTCCCTGCAACAATACAAACAGTATATCGCAAAACATCCCGCTGCAGAATTGGTGAATCTGGAAAAATTTATACCGGGCATCCGGCTCGATATACGGTATGCACAATCGAATAACCTCATGAAAAGACCGGTGTACAAAACGTCAGCAGCCTATTTATCACGACCGGCAGCAGAGGCATTAAAAAAAATACAGGAAGAATTAAAGCCGATGGGTTATGGCCTGAAGGTGTTTGATGGTTACAGGCCCTATGCTGTAACGATTACCTTTTATGAATCGGTGAGAGATTCTGTGTTTGCCGCATCGCCTTATACCGGTTCCCGGCACAACCGTGGCTGTGCGGTAGACCTCACGCTGATTGACCAGGCTACGGGTAAGGAACTGGACATGCCTACGCCTTATGACAGTTTTACCAAAGAAGCAAGTGCTGATTATACGCCGTTGCCACCGCAGGTGTTAAAGAACCGGGAACTGCTACAGCGCGTTATGCGCAAACATGGTTTTCACATATTGCCCAGTGAATGGTGGCATTTTGATTATGGCGGCTGGGATCAATTTCCCGTTTTCGATATCCCTTTTGAAATGCTGGCCGGCCAATAAGGTGGTTGTGATCGGCCGGCATCTCATACCTGTCCTATAGTAGCAATAATTACTTTTTTAACCAGACTACTACTGTTATGAAAAACAGCTTCCTGTTGGGGTGGATTTCCCTTTGTGTTTTGGGATTGATGACAGCTTGTTCTTCACCTCAAAAGGTGACTCCTGTACAATTTACCCTCGATGAAAAACAGCTTCCTCCTTATGAAAAGGAGATAGATCATAAGGCACTGCTGCAGGCATCCGATGCTAAAAATGCTTCTATTGGCCGGGGAGAACATATTTATGGCACCATTTGTTTTAGCTGCCACGGCGATCCCGATCAAAAAGGTTCCATCCCCAATGCATTCCGTTTTTGGAGCGATTCATTCAAGGTAGGGAAAGATCCTTATTCCATTTATCAAACACTTACCCGTGGATATAATTCCATGCCGCCGCAAACGATGCTCACGCCTCGTGAGAAATACGATGTGATTAATTTCATCAGGCACCGGTTTGTTAAAAAACACAACGAAGCACAGTATTTTAAAGTTGATTCTGCCTACCTGGCTACGCTGCCTGCCGGTAATTCCAAAGGTCCGGAGCCCAAAGAATACAAGCCCTGGGCAGAAATGGATTATGGCAACTTTCTCATCAATACCTACGAACTGGCCGATTCCAGCGCGCCACCAAGAAAAATATCCAAAGGCCCTTATGCGCCATTGCCTGATGAAGATTACCGCTCTCTGAATTTTGCTTACAAAGGAATAGCCATCAGGCTCGATGAAGGTAAAGGCGGTGTAGCTGCCGGGCATGCCTGGCTGGCTTTCGACCATGACCTCATGCGTGTGGCAGGGGCCTGGACAGGCGAAGGTTTTATCGACTGGCAGGGCATCCTGTTGAACGGAAGACACAATATTTCCCCACGTACCATCGGCAAACTCTGGTTTGCCAACCCGGTATCACCCGGCTGGGCCAACCCGCAAACAGGATCATTTGCTGATCCCCGTTTTATGGCAAGAGACAAACGCCGCTTTGGTCCCTTACCAGCCAGTTGGACGCAGTACAGGGGTTTATATCAATATAAAGACCGTGTGATAGTTTCCTATACAGTAGGCGAGGCATCGGTGTTAGAAACATTTGGACTGGAGCAGTGGAAAAACAAACCTGTCTTTACCCGTACGATGAACATCAGTCCTTCTCCTGTTGCATTACAAATGCGTGTAGCGCCTGTAGCAAATGCCGTGGCCTTGCAGGGCAATGGCGGCCGTCTGAAACAACAGGGCGGATTTCATATTCTTGAAGTGCCCGCCTCCAAACCCCTGCAAATAAAGTTGTACATAGGCAGTCTGGCCGGTAACGAATTGGCAACATATGCCACCAGTTCACCGGCGCCGGAAAAGCTCGATTCATTAACCAAAGGTGGTCCTGCGCGGTACGCACAACCATCCATAACGCAGGTTACTCATAAAGAGCAGGAGGGATCGTTTCAGGTGGATATTTTAACGCCCCCTTTTGGAAGCCCCTGGAAAAGCCAGTTGCGGTTAAGCGGGCTCGACTTTTTCAATGATAAGAACAAAGCAGCCGTTTGTACCACCGATGGGGACGTATGGGTGGTGGAAGGACTGCTCAATAACAGCAATACCATTAAATGGCGAAGAATTGCTGCCGGCCTGTTCCAGCCTCTGGGAATAAGAATTGTAAATGATGAAATGTATGTCACCTGCCGCGATCAACTGGTAAAGTTGCACGACCTGAATGGAGATGGCGAAATGGATTTTTATGAATGTTTTAATAACGACCAGCAGGTGACTGATCACTTCCATGAATTTGCCATGGGATTACAAACCGATGCAGAAGGTAATTTTTATTATGCCAAAAGCGCCCGCCACGCCAGGGAGGCGCTGGTGCCGCAGCATGGCACATTGATCAAGGTAAGTAAAGACGGTAAACACACCGAAATCATTGCCAAAGGCTTCAGGGCAGCCAACGGTGTATGCATCAACCCTGATGGCAGTTTTATTGTTACCGACCAGGAAGGCCACTGGAACCCGATGAACAGGATCAACTGGGTGGTGCCCGGAAACCGGTTTTACGGCAATATGTTTGGCTACCAGCCACCGGCCGACAGCAGCAATACCAATATGGAACAACCCATCGTTTGGCTGGAAAGAAAACACGATCAATCGCCTTCCGAATTAATATGGGTGAACAGCAAAAACTGGGGACCCTTAAATGGCAGCCTCCTGAATTTCTCTTATGGGTACGGGAAAATCTTCGTGGTGCCTTTTGAGCAGGTGGGTTCGGTGAAACAGGGAGGTGTATACGAACTGCCGATAGGCCGTTTTTCAACAGGAATCATGCGTGGCCGCTTTAACCCCGCTGATGGCGCCTTGTATGCCTGCGGACTTTCGGCGTGGGGATCAACACAAACCCTGCAACTGGGCGGCCTTTTCCGAATACGGTATATCGACAATGGAAAAACCATTGTGCCATTGGGGCTGCATGCACGAAAGAGCGCCATGGAAATTACATTCTCGCATCCGCTCGATAAGGCCATCGCTGAAAATATCCATTCATACAAAGTGGAAACCTGGGATTTGCTCCGCAGCCGCAAATATGGTTCAGATCACTATAACGAAAAATCATTAACAGTAACCCGGGCGGTACTCAGTGAAGATAAAAAGACGGTGATGTTGTACATTAACCATTTGCAACCTACCTGGGTAATGGAAATATCTTTTGCTTTGAAAGGGACGAATGGCGAAAAAGTAGAAGGCGTATTACAAAATACCATTCACCAATTAGGTCCCGATAAATAATTATGATTATGAGAAGGATTACATGGGCGGCCAGCTTACTGCTGGCCGCTACTTCCTGTTTACAGGCACAGCCGAAAAAGCAACCCAATATTTTGTACATAATGTCAGACGATCATACCACACAGGCCGTTGGTGTGTATGGCAGCCGACTGGCATCATTAAACCCAACCCCGGTTATCGACAAGCTGGCCGAAGAAGGTATGGTGTTCAACAATTGTTTTGCCACCAATTCGCTGTGTACACCCAGCCGGGCCACCATTGTTACCGGCCAGTACAGTCAAATTAACGGCGTACTGGAACTGAACCAGGAATTGCCTTCCAGCCGGCATTACCTGCCACAGGAAATGAAAAAACTGGGTTATCAGACAGCCATTGTAGGTAAATGGCATTTGATAGCCGAGCCGGCCGATTTCGATTATTACTGTACGCTTATTGGCCAGGGAAAATATTTCGATCCGCCCATGAATGTGCGGGGAGAGCAACCATGGCCTCAATCCATCATCACAAAGAAAGGACATTCGTCGGATGTGCTCACCGATATCAGCATCGAGTGGTTAAAAAAAGGGCGTGATAAAAACAAGCCTTTTTTCCTGATGCACCATTTCAAGGCACCGCACGATATGTTTGAGTTTGCACCCCGGTATAAGGATTATCTCGCCAATACTTTTATACCAGAGCCAGCCAGTTTGTATTATAATGGCAATAACGGATCTGTGGGTACACGCGGTTATGGCGATTCCATGACTGCCATCATCGGCGCTTCGCTTTCCAAACGCGATACATTATGGGGGCTGGGCCGTAAACTGGGCATCCCTTCGTCGGTACCCGATCCCGAATACCGGCATCTTGTTTACCAGGAATACCTGAAACGGTACCTCCGCTGTGTAAAAGGGATCGACGACAATGTGGCCAGGTTGATAGCCACTCTGGAAGAAGAGGGACTGATGGAAAACACGATCATCATTTATACCGGCGACCAGGGTTTTATGCTGGGCGAACACGATTATATGGATAAGCGGTGGATGTATGAAGAGTCGATGCGTATGCCTTTTATAGTGCGTTACCCGGCTGATGTAAAAGCCGGTTCCCGTACAGATGCAATGGTAAACAATGCCGATTTTGCACCTACCATCATTGAACTGGCGGGTGGTAAAACGCCTGCCTATATGCAGGGGCATAGTTTTAAACAGATATTGGAAACAGGGGAGGAACCCCGCCACTGGCAGCAATCGGTGTATTACCGGTATTGGATGCATATGGCCCACGACCTGGGTGTGCCGGCTCATATAGGCATCCGCACAAAAGATTACAAGCTGATTTGTTTTTATGGCCGTTACTGGATAGATGGCCAGGAAGCCTTTAAAAAGAAATTTCCCAATAAACGATGGGACCCACATTATGCCATTGAAACGCCTGTTGCCTGGGAGCTGTACGATCTCCGCAATGATCCTGAAGAAATGAATAATCTCTATGGCAATCCGGCTTATGATACCATTGTAAAAGAGCTTAAACAAGAGTTGCTACTGAAGAGGAAAAGGCTGAACGATGAGGATTCAGGTTTCCCTCATCTTCAGCAAGTAATAAACCGGCACTGGAATGATTGAGTCTTCTTTCCATCCAAATGCCGGTTTATATTTCATGCAGGTTTATTTCGCTGTGCGCGGTCTGCTGCGGCCTTCCTGCTGGTAGCGTGTTAGCAAAGCCCTTAATTCCTTTTCCTTAGGTACATTGCGTTTTGCCAGATTGTACAATTCAAAAGGATCATTTTCCAGGTGGTACAGTTGGCTGGTCATGGTGGTATCGGGGCCTGTGCCGTTATGGCCATGTACGCCACGGCCTCCATCGCCCGAATTATCGCAATCGGGTATCAATTTCCAGGGTCCTTTTCGGATAGAAAATACACCATTGGTGGAATGGAAGATGATATCGCTGCGGCCTTGTTTGCCTGAACCGGAGGGGTTAAGTAGGGCCTCGAGAAAGCTGATGCTGTCTTCTCCTGCATCATCGGGAAGAGTTACTCCATGCAGTGCCGCAAAAGTAGCCATCAGGTCTTGCAGGCCTATCAGCTGTTCACTCACCGTTCCGGCTTTCACTTTACCAGGCCACCTGACGATAAGCGGCACCCGGTGACCACCTTCCCAAACGCTGCCTTTGAAACCCCGCCAATCCCCTGCGGCCTTATGACCATAGGTAACGCGGTTGAAATTACCCGGTTTAGGACCGTTGTCGCTGGTTACGATCAGCAGGGTATTTTTATCGACGCCTGTTTTCTGCAGAGCGGCCATGATTTGGCCCACCATCCAGTCGAAATAGGCTACCAGGTCGCCACGGGGGCCGGCCTTGCTCTTGTTGCGCAGGAATGCCGGCACCACTTCTTCTTCGGCAGGTTCATGCGGCGCCGAAGCCGCCAGGTAAAGGAAAAAAGGCGCCTTGCCTTTGGCGGACTTTTCTATGTATTGAATGGCTTTGGCGGTGAACAGCGAGTCTACGGTTTTTTCGTCGAAGTCGGCCGAACGGAAACCGCCCCGCTGTTCGAGATACTTCCCTGTATAATACGTAGTGGGCTGTTCCACCACCCGGTTATTTTCTATATAACAATAGGGGGTATTACAGGTAGGGCATGCATTGGCTCCAAAAAAATAATCAAAACCCAGTTCGGTGGGGCCGCCGGTAATAGGGGCTTTGAAGTCGATCTTTTCTTCCTCCTCGCGTGGCAGGGTGCCGCCTGGCCAGGGCAAAGGCTTTTGCATATTGAAAGAAGTACCAGGTTTAGATGGCCATCCCAAACCAATATGCCATTTGCCAATAGCGGCAGTTTGGTAACCCTGCTGCTTCAGCAACGATGCAAGGGTCATCCGTGAAGGTTCTATAAGCGGAGGTTCGTAATTGTAAAAAACCTGTTTGGTAAGGGCCGTTCGCCAGGCATAGCGGCCGGTCATCAATGAATACCGGGAAGGGGTACATACCGAAGCACCCGAATGAGCGTCGGTAAAACGCATACCCTGATGGGCCAGCTTGTCCATATTAGGCGTATGGATCTTCGATTGGGGATTATAACAACTGAGGTCACCATAGCCCATATCATCGGCCAGTATTACAATAATGTTGGGTGCGCTTTTTTGTTGAGCACGTACCTGCAACAATGACGACAGTATGAATAACAGGAGCAGCGTAATGCGATTGTAAAAACACATTTTGATTGATGGGTTTAGTCTTTGAAATATTGAGCAACGTTCACGTCTTCTTTCCAGGAAAGATAAGCTTGTTGTAAGGCTTTTACGATATCCGGGTGGGCAGGCGCTACATTTTCCTGTTCGCCTGTATTGTCAGCAAGGTTGAACAACAGGGTTTCACCTTCCTGTGTACCTACCAGTTTCCAATGTTCGCGCCGCACGCCATATTGAAATTTGGCTCTTTCATTATTCCAGAAAAGCATTCTTGCCGGCAGCGGCTTTTGTTGCAGCAGCAGGGGCGCAAGGCTCATGCCATCGGGCCGCCACGAAGCAGGATAGGGGGTATGCGTCAGTTCCAGTATTGTGGGCATCAGGTCGAGGCTCGATACAAGCGCGTCACTTACCTGTCCGGCCCTGATATGTCCTGGCCAGGTAATAACAGCCGGCACCCGGTGGCCGCCTTCAAAGACAGTTCCCTTTCCCCCACGGAAGGGGGCATTGGACGATACGGCCGGTACACCGCCATTATCTGAAATAAAAATAACGATGGTATTATTCTCCAGCCCGGTTTCTTTCAACACCTGGCGTACCTGTCCTACACTTTTATCCAGTTCCTGCATCATCAATGCAAAGGTTGCTTTCTTTGTTCTTACCTGCTGAGCCCGGGGCACTTCATCGGTTGAAATGCCTTCCTGCCTGAAAGCCCTGTCTTCCGGACCCTGGTAAGGATTATGAACAGCCTGGTGCGAGATCACTACACAAAAGGGTTGCTGCCGGTTGGCTTTAATAAAGTCAATTGTCTGCCTGGTGATCAGGTGGGTGGTATAACCCGAGTCTTTGCTTTTCTGCAAGCCGTTCCACCAATCGAAGGTACCAGCCAGGTCGATATGCGAGTGATAGTCTACCTGTCCGCTGAGATATCCTTTGAACTCGTCGAAACCAAAATGCATCGGATTGCTTTTTGTATCATAACCAAGATGCCATTTGCCAAAAAGGGCCGTGCGGTATCCCCGCGTTTTTAATGTTTGTGGAAATGTGATGGCGTCTGCCGACAAAGCCCTGTGGTGTTCAGGATGCTCTTTCCGGGCCACAATAACGCCCGGTACGCCTACCCGGTACTGGTATACACCGGTCATCAATCCTGCTCTGGTAGGACTGCAAACGGCACCACTGGTATGAAAGTCGTTGAAGCGGATACCATCTGCAGCCAGCCGGTTAAGACAGGGGGTAGGGATACTACCTTTGTTAAACGCTACATCGGCATAACCCAGATCGTCGGCAACGATCAGTACAATATTGGGTTGCTGGTTCTTTTGTGCAAATGCGTGCCACTGCAACAGTGACACGCATACTGCGGTGAAAACAATTTTGATGCAAATTTTCATGTCAATATCCTTCGTTTTGTTTTAAAAGGCGGTTGGCGCTCACCTCGTATTGCGGTATAGGCAACCGGTTATGAAATTCCTGTGCATTGGTAACACCTCTTGCTTTTGCAAATTCGATGAGTTTGCCCATTCGTATCAAATCAGCCCGGCGTGTACCTTCCGACCAAAGCTCCCATCCTCTTTCCTTGAGAATATGCATTCGCAGTTCTTCTTTGGTAGCGAAATCGCTGACCGCGATATCGTTAAATAAACCCGCGCGATGCCGGATATCGTTGATGATCTGAATACTTTCCGTATTAGGCCCATTCAATTCGTTGAGCGCTTCGGCCCGGGAAAGCAACATGTCTGCATACCTTATGAAAGGAAAATCATTGCCATGGTCGGCCAGCGCATTAAAATCCACATATTTCATCGGGCGAAAATTATCCGGCTCGGTAGAAAGGTCTACTAATTGATCGGCCGAATTGATGTACTCGGTAAGAATCAGATTCTTTCTTTTGTCGCCCGGTTCAAAGGTATTGTACCAGGCTGTATATACCCTGTAATTGGCTGCCCAGTTCAACATGCCAGTTTTAAATACAAATCCGGTGTACGGATCGCTTTTAAAGGCCGGAGGCAGGGCAGCATTGGTATATTGATTACCTCCTTTTCCCGCAATATTCTGTCGTACCCAGATCATTTCCTTATTGCCTTCATTTTCTACCCTGAACATGGTTTCATAGTCCGGAAAAAGCTCATAGTAGTTGAGGGCCTTGATATCCTGTACGCGGTCGGCCACTTTCTGCCATTGTTTGGTGAGCAGGTAATATTTCACCAAAAATCCAAGTGCGGCGCCTTTGTGGGCACGTCCATAGGCTGCTTCTTTACCGGGGTCGGGCAGGTCGTTGATGGCAGAGGTGAGTTCCGATTCGATAAAAGTTTGCATTTCTTCATCTGTAGCCCTGGCCTTTTCCACTTCATCGATGCTGGAGATTCGAAGCGGAACAGGTCCATACCACGAATACAGGCAATAATATACCATAGCCCGCAGGAAGGTAACCTCTGCCCTGTATTTTTTCTTGTCGGCATCCGATAAGGGCGCCTGGTCGATATTGTCCAGGAATATGTTGGCATTCCTGATGGCGCGGTAGGGAATATCCCACAAATTGGAATTCAACCTGTCTACGTTGGCATCCAGTGTAAAATTGCTGATTACGGAGGCATCTCTTTCCTCCACGCCGCCTCTTTCCAGGTTGATGTCTGTGCTCCATTCCGTAACCGTGATCATGTCTTTGTTATTCATGTTGGCCACTGCATACACCGAATTGAGTACCGATAATATGCCCTCTTCGGTACTCATGAGCTTGGTGGCATCGAGTTCCGAAGGCGGGTTCTCTTCCAGGAATTTATGGCAACTCATGAGGCCGGTGCCGGCCAGTAGTATGATCAGTAGTATGTTGATCAGTTTCATGGTGTTCATTTTTTAATCATTAAAATCCGAGACTAAGGGTGAAGAGATAAGACTTGGCATACGGGTATACATTGTTCTCTACCCGCATATTGGGATTGCCGCTTCCGTTGCTGGCAGGGTCAACGCCCTTGTAATTGGTAATGGTAACCAGGTTTTGGCCGGTAAAAGAAATATTGGCCGATTGTATAAATGAATTTTTGATGGGAAGCCTGTAGCCAAGTGTAACCGTTCTTAAACGGATATAAGAGCCGTCCTGTACAGTACGTGTGTTCACCGATTTCAGCCCCTGGTTATTGGGATTTACAAAAGAAGGATAATAATCGCTGGGATTATCGGGTGTCCACCGGTTCAGGTAGGGTTCTGCCTGTTTATTACGCCTGAATTCAACCGGGAAATAAGAGTCTACCAGGTGATTGTTCAGAATGCTGAATCCCTGTAACCCTTCTATAAAAAAGTTAAGGCTGATATCCTTGTAGGCAAGTGTATTGGTGAAGCCCCATTGAACGTCGGGGAAACTGTTACCCAATATCACACGGTCCGTAGCATTCACCGTTTTATCACCGTTCTGGTCTTTGAATTTCAGGTCGCCCGGTTCTACATTATCCACCGTAGAGGAGAAATCGTCATGCACCTGCCATACACCCGCCACTTTATATCCATAAAAGGAGTTGATGGGCAGGCCCGGCTGGATGATGGAAATTTCGGTTACAAAACCAACGCTGCCGGTGATAATCTCGGGAATATTACCCAGGCTCATCACTTTGTTCTTTACAGTTGAGATGTTCAATGAACTTTGCCAGGTAAAATTTTTAGTGGTGATATTTTGTGTTTCAAGAAGCAACTCGAAGCCGGTATTTTTCATTTCACCCACATTCCTCAGTTGGCTCGCATATCCCAGCGACACGGGCAGGGGTAACTGAATGAGCATATCGGTAGTTGTTCTGGAAAAATAATCGAGTGTAGCACGCAAACGGCCGTCGAGAACTGCTATATCGAGGCCAATATCCCATTGTTCCGTAGTTTCCCATTTCAGGTCGGGATTGGGCATACGGGTGGGCGCCATGGATGCATATTGCTGCTGATTGAAATTGGCAAAAGGACCGGCGCCAAAAGTGCTGAGTGAATTAAAATTCCCGATCTCCTGGTTACCGGTACGTCCCCAACTGGTTCTGAATTTAAGATCGTGAAAAATATTCTGCTGCTCCATAAAACTTTCCTGGGTCAGCTTCCAGGCAAAAGCCAGTGAAGGGAATACGCCATATTTGTTGTTGGCGCCAAAACGCGACGATCCGTCTATACGCATGGTGCCCGTAAGCAGGTATTTATTCATCAGGCTGTAGTTGGCGCGGCCTAAAAAGGAACTCAGCGTGCTGCCTGTTTTATTGCTGCCGGATGAATACAAACCGGGAGTGCCGAGGCTGATATTATTGGTGGCCAATACATCGGTAGAGAAACCTTCAGCATTGGTGCTGTAGCTGTTGTTGGAAAATTCCTGCGCCGTAGCGCCTGCTACCACATCCAGCGAGTGCATGTCATTGAATTGCTTTTTGTAATGGGCTGTGGCTTCTGCAATGAAGTTGGTATTCATTACCGAGAAGAGTGAGGCGAAGCCTTTTTTGCCGCTGCCGAATTTGGTAATAAAGCTGTTGAACTCATCGCGGCGTTTGTTGATGATGTCGGCGCCCAGGTTCAGTTTTACCGATAACTCAGGGGTTATGTTATATTCGGCAAAGAAATTACCAAAGGTGCGGTAGGCCTCTGCTTTCGCTGTTTCGCCATGGGCCAGCGCCAGCGGGTTGTCTTCTGAAAGGAATGGCGAAAGATAATACGTACCGTCGTCGTTTTTAACAGGCACAGTAGGATCGTAATGAGATGCTGTGAATATTGAACCCGCTCTTTCGTTGGTGCCATCAGTGTTCGACAGGTACTGGTCGAGTGTGCGGGAAGCGCTGAAGTTGAGGCCCATCCTGAAGTTTTTCCTGAGATTGGTTTCTATATTGCCACGCAAACCATAATTTTTTAATCCTGAATTGATGAATACCCCTTCCTGGTCGAGGTAATTCAGGGATATATAATATCGCGTATTGGCGTTGCCGCCGTTTACCGATAGGTTGTGGCTTTGATAGATGGCGCCGGAGGGACGTTCCAGTTCCTTCATCCAATTGGTACCATTGCCCGCAATATCGGTGACTATGGCGCTAGGTGTACCGCCCCCTTCTGCAATAATTTCGTTGAGTATTCTTTTATAATCCTGTGCATTCAGCAATTTCAACCTGTTGCCTACTTTCTGCACACCCATGGTAGCCGTGTAATTGATCCTGGCTGCTCCTTCCTTTCCTTTTTTGGTGGTTACCAATATAACACCATTGGCGCCCCTGGAACCATAGATGGCCGTGGCGGATGCGTCTTTTAGTATTTCAATGGATTCAATATCCTGGGGACTGATCGTACTCAAAGGATTCCTGGGTGTACGTTCAAGTCCCAGGCCGGGCCCGGTACCACCCAATAAGGTTGCATTGTTGATGGGTAAACCATCAATCACATACAGCGGCTCAGAGCCGGCAGTTACCGAACCCACACCCCTGATCTGGATAGACACACCGCCGCCAGGTTCTGCACTGTTCTGAACAATTTGCACACCCGGCGCTTTCCCCGATACCAATTGGTCGATGGATGTTAGACTGCCTTTATTAAAATCTTTAGTGGTGAGGGAGGTGATGGAACCGGTGAGGTCTGATTTTTTCACCGTGCCATAACCTACCACCACCACCTGCTCCAACGACTTGTCGGCCTGCTCCAGGCTGACCTCAATAAAGGATGCATTGCCCCGGTCGATCTCGCGCGTCTTGTAACCGCTAAACGATACGATCAGGGTGTTGACCGATGCCGGAACCGCCAGGCTGAATAATCCATTGTTATCGGTGGAAACTCCGGTGGTAGTACCCTTGAACTGAACCGTAGCTCCCGCAAGTGGCTGGCCTTTGTTATCTGTCACTTTACCTGATAATGTAGGGGCATTGTCTTGCGCCTTTGTAGTCGTGAGCTGAAGAAGTGTGACTATACATACCAAAAACCACTTGCTCCTGCGGAAAGGAGATATTGCTGTCATTGCAGTAAAGTTTGGTTAGGAATTAATAACAAGTTAAATCAAAAAATCAATATAAATATTGTTTTTTTTATAAAAATATATATTCCCATTTCTTTTTGTTACATTCGCATAGGGCCATCAGGCAACCTTTTTTAAAACATCATCCAACATGAAACGATTCCTTCTATGTTTCGGAATTATCATTTGCTGGGCAGNNAANNCNGCAGCACAACAATGGATCAGGTATGATGGCGGAACAGGNGCNGGCAGNGGNAAACATATTGTGTTGATCAGTGGAGATGAAGAATACCGTTCTGAAGAGGCGATGCCCATGCTGGCCAAAATATTATCGCAACGATTTGGTTTTACCTGCACGGTTCTGTTTGCTATAGATAATGCCACAGGATGTATAGATCCTACGGTGTTAAATAATATTCCCGGTCTGCATCACCTCTCATCGGCCCACCTGATGATTCTGTTTACCCGTTTCAGGGAACTGCCCGACGATCAAATGAAATATATTGACGATTATTTGCAATCGGGCAAACCGGTAATTGGCATTCGTACGGCTACGCATGCCTTTAATTATAAAAGCCGGTCGTCTTCCAAATACGCCAGGTACAGTTTCAGGAGTACTATTAAAGACTGGGAAAATGGTTTTGGCGCCAAAGTTTTGGGCGACACCTGGGTAGCGCATCATGGTATTCATGGTAAGGAAGGTACCAGGGCACTGGTAAATGGTATTGAACAAAGGGCCGGTAACCCGCTACTGAATGGTGTAAAAAATATATGGGTGCCATCGGATGTGTATACTGTAGAGCAGATGTATAATACCCCTGCCAGGGTATTGCTGTATGGGCAATGTACCAGTGGAATGGACAGCAGCGCACCAGTGAATTTGCAGAAATCAATTATGCCGGTTGCATGGACAAAGAATTACTCCATTCGCAAAGGCGTAACAGGGAAGGTGTTTGCTACTACCATGGGTTCTTCGGTGGATTTCCTGAACGAAGATCTGCGACGCTTATTGATCAATGCCTGCTTCTGGGCATTGGATATAGATATACCTGAAAAAGCCGATGTAACGATCATCGGCGATTATCAACCTACCATGTTTGGTTTTAACAAGTTTGTGAAAGGTACCAGACCTGCAGACAAACAATGAGCTTTGTATAAAATATATATTGATATTTAAAATTTATTAAAAAGCAATATTAATATTGACTTTTCATCGATAAGTTTATATCTTGGTAATCTGACTGTCCTATACCATTACAGGCGATTGCACCCTGTAATTCATCATTAATCCTTTTTTGTGTGTTGCGTGGCGGCTGGTTTTTAAAAAACACGATGCTGCTGTGCAGGGATTCTTTTGTGTGGTTTAACAACTGTATTTATTCAAAGTTAACCAAACTACTATTTGCTTATGAGAACATTGCTCTATGCAGGTAACACACCCCGGTTAAGGCGGTGTAGCGTGTATCGTTTTTTTATGTCGCTTGTGTTAATGCTGTCTGTTATGCCAGGCAACCATGCCAATGCTGCTGACAGCTACCGGCACTTGCAGCAGGATACTACCGGGAAAGCCCGGAAGGTGGTGGCCGGTAAGGTTACCACCCACAGAGGGGAAAACCTCCAGGATGTATCTGTACAGGTAAAGGGAACATCTACTGGGGTAATGACCAATAAAGAGGGTGAATACGCCATCATTGCAAATGCCGCCAACCCCGTGCTCGTTTTCTCTTCCATTGGATTTATAACCCGGGAAATTGCAGTGGCAGGTAGGGAAACCATCGATGTGGTATTATCACTCGATTCCAGTGGACAGGAAGAGGCGGTGGTGGTGGTAGGTTATGGCACTCAAAAGAAGATCTCGGTAACAGGTGCTATTTCATCTATATCGGTAAAGGAAGTGCAAAAAGTAGCCACGCCTTCATTATCCAATGCTATTGCGGGTAAACTGCCGGGTATTATTTCCCGTCAATCCAGCGGAGAACCCGGTGCTGATGCTGCATCGGTTTTTATCCGTGGCCTGGGGACCTTTGGTTCCAACAGGAGTCCGCTCATTTTGGTAGATGGTATCGAGCGTGGTATGAATAACCTCAATATTGAAGAAATAGAAAGTTTTTCCATCCTCAAAGATGCTTCTGCTACGGCTGTTTATGGTGTGCGCGGCGCCAATGGTGTGATACTGATCAATACCAAACATGGTGAAAAAGGAAAGGCTAAAGTAACTTTCCGTACCGAAACGGCCAGACTTACGCCCATGCGTTTGCCCAAATACATCGATGCCGTTGAATATGCCACCTTAATGAACGAAGCGTTGGTACGTGAAGGTAGTCCCCCGCAGTATACCAACGAAGACCTGGAGTTGTACCGCAATGGAACCGACCCTTATTTTCATCCCAATGTAGATTGGGTGAACGAAGTGTTGAAGAAAAACACTTATCAAACCATCAACAACCTGAACGTTTCCGGCGGCAACCAGGTGGTGCGATATTTTGTAAATGTGGGGTTTACCCTGAGCGATGGTATTTATAAAACCGATAACCTGAACGAGTATAACACCAATGCCAAACTAAAGCGGTACAATTTCCGCTCCAACCTGGATATCGATCTGTCGAAAAGTTTTTCCCTGCAAATTGGTTTGGGTGGCATCATCCAGCAGGGTAATTATCCCGGTTCAGGAACCGGAACCGGTACTGGCAGCGCCAATATATTCGAATCGTTGCGTATAACGGCGCCGCTGGCATTTCCCATTCGCAATCCCGATGGTTCGCCCGGCGGTACGGTGATCACTGGTGGTCTGGGTGGTTCCAACCCCTGGGGAACGGTGATGCATACGGGATATGTACGTACCGACAGAAATGTGTTGCAGGGTACGTTTGGCGCCAATTGGGATTTGTCACGGCTGGTTACCAAAGGGCTTTCTATCCGTTCTCGTTTCAGCTACGATCATTATTATAATGGTGATCAGGTGCGCCGCAAAACGTTCGAGGTGAAAACCTATTTTGGAAAGGATGGCAATGGGGAGGATGTGTACCAGGTGCAGCGCGAGGCTACGCCACTTGGTTATAATGTGGTGCATACGGTAAACCGGCGGCTGTATAGTGAAGCGGCAATCAACTATGCCCGCACAGTGGGTGATCATGATTTTTCGGGTATGCTGCTGGGTAATATGGCCGAGAACATCAATATATCCGCTACCACCTCAATAGCCAATATTCCGGAAAGAAGGCTGGCGCTGGCTGGTCGTTTTACGTACGGATTCAACAACAGGTACTTCGCCGAATTCAATTTTGGATACAATGGATCTGAGAACTTTCCCAAGGGCAATAAGTTCGGTTTCTTCCCCGCAGTATCTGCCGGCTGGATCGTGTCGAATGAAAAATTCTGGCATGTAGATGCCATCAATCAACTCAAACTGCGTGGTTCGTATGGTTCGGTAGGGAATGATGATATCGGACAGCGATTTTTATACATTTCAAGGATTAACAAGGCGGCCAACGGATACCGGTTTGGCATGAACCAGAACCTGTACAATGGCTATGCCGAGGACCTGATTGCCAATCCTGAAGTTACATGGGAGGTATCTGTCAAGAAAAATATTGGTTTCGACCTTGGCTTGTTCAACAATCAGGTAGTATTGCAGATAGATGCCTTTGAAGATATACGCAGCGACATTTTGCTGAGCAGGAGAACGGTGCCCGATATTGCCGGTTATCTCACCAGTTCCATTCCTTACAGCAATCTGGGGAAAGTAAAGAACAGAGGCGTGGATGCTATGCTGGAAATAAAACACCAAAGTCAAAAGGGCGTGTTTTATTCGGCCAGAGGCAATTTTACCTTTGCACGCAATAAGATGTTGATCACCGATCAGCCGCCGCAGCCATATCCATATTTGTCAGAGGTGGGTGTTCCCATTGGTACACCGCTTGGACTGGTTGCACTTGGCCTGTTTCAGTCGGATGAAGAAATTGCCAAAAGCCCCGTACAAACATACTCCGCGGTGAGGGTGGGGGATATCAAATATAAAGACCTCAACAACGACAATGTGATCAATGACCTCGATCAAACCTATATTGGCTATAACCGTTTACCGGAAATTAATTACGGGTTTGGCGGTACGGTGGCTTATAAAAATCTGGATATAAGCATCTATTTTACCGGTGCAGCCAGGGCTTCCATGTTCCTCACGGGGCGATCGATGTATCCCTTCATCGATGGCTTTGGTACTGCCAATGTATTGAAGGAGTATTACGATAATCGCTGGAGCCCTACCAACCCCAATGGTTATTATCCGGGTGTAAGCACCGGTACCAACCTGAACAATTTTCGTACCTCTACCTGGTATATGCGGGATGCTGGTTACCTCCGACTACGTAATGCCGAGATCGGTTACACGCTGCCTAAGGATATTTCAAGCCGGTTAAAGGTGAACAGGGTGCGGTTTTTTATTAATGGCATGAACCTGTTTACCTGGGACAAGATCAAGATCATAGACCCCGAATCGGATAATGGTACCGGCGGTTATCCATTACAGCGCTCACTCAACTTTGGCGCACTGGTGAATTTTTAATCAAAACTCATTGAGAAACTAAACCTACAAAAATGAACAAGTATAGGATCATATATATAGGCGTGTTTTTGCTAGTATTGGGGGCTTGCAAAAAAGATTTCCTCGATAAAACACCCGATGAAGACCTGAGCATAGGAGATGTGTTTGCCAATCGTGCGCTGGCTATGCAATACCTCACCAATGTGTATTCGCATGTGCCGGAAGAATGTGATATGCGTGATATTTCGGTTGGCAGCAACCCGTTTGTTGGTGCTGCCGATGAGGTGGAATCTACCTGGAGCGCTTCGGCGGTATATCAGAATTATATGAATATTGGTTCCTGGAGCGCCAGTGATAACCCCGGTCTGTGGGCGCCTTTCTGGCGGGGAATACGCAAAACAAATATCTTCCTGGAGAACATAGATAGAATTCCCATATCCGATCTGTTTACAGAAGCCAACAGGGAACAGTGGCGTGGCGAAGTATATTTTTTACGGGCGTTTTATCATTTTTTGCTGTTGCGTATATTCGGCCCGATTCCTGTTATAGATAAAACATTACCATTTGAAACCGATTTCTCACAGATCAAAAGACAACCGGTTCAGGATGTGGTTAATTTTATTGTTCAGGATTGTGAGCAGGCGGCCCTCTTATTGAAATACCAGGTGGCTGATAAGTCGGTAGATGCAGGGCGTGCTACTGCTGCTGCGGCGCTGGCGCTGAAAGCCCGGGTGCTGTTGTATATGGCCAGTCCCTTGTGGAATGCCCTGAAGGCTGATGGCAATACTCGCGATATGGAACTGGCCAATTTTACCGACGCCGATGGCGTTCACCTCTTTCCCCAACAGATCAATCCCAACCGCTGGCGTATTGCCGCGGATGCCGCCAAACAGTGTATTGATCAATGTGAGACTGCGGGGTATGGGTTGTATTATAGCGCCGACAACGACCCTATGAACAGTTATGCACAACTGTTCCTCGAAAATCATAATAAAGAAGTGTTGTGGGCAAAAAATACGTTCAAAGCCCAGTTTCCCGAAAACCAGGCATCGCCCAACGGTATGGGCGGCACCTCAGGCACGGCGCCCATACAGGAGCTCGTAGATGAGTATGAAATGCAGGCCACCGGCCTGCAGCCAATATTGGGCTATAACAGCGATGGAACGCCCATCATCAATGCGGCTTCGGGTTATGTGGAAACAGGGTATGCAGCTACTGCTCATCCGCAATTATATTATCGCATTAATACACGCAATATGTACGTGGGCCGCGATCCGCGCTTTTATGCCAGCATTAATTTCAATGGCCAGTACTGGAGAACCCGCCGTATTGATTTCTCCCGTCAGGGAACGGATGGTGCCGACCGCTCGGCCACCAACTTTACCAAAACCGGTTACCTGATGCGCAAGATGTCGAGCCCCGCAGTAAACATTCCCCAGGGTATTTTCGATAACAAAACCTGGATATTCTTCCGTCTTGGTGAACAATACCTGAACTACGCCGAAGCATTGAATGAAGCAGAAGGTCCCGTTGCGGATGTATATAAATACGTAAATCTCATCAGAACAAGAGCCGGTATGCCCAACCTCCCGGCGGGACTCAACCAGGAAGAAATGCGTGAACGCATTCGTCATGAGCGCCGCATAGAACTGGCCTTTGAAACACACCGTTATTTTGATACCCACCGGTGGAGAATTTCAGAGATTACCCAAAACATCGAGATACATGGACTGAATTATCTGGCGCCGGTATCTGGCTGGACTGCTAATGCTTTCTACGAAAGAAAGGCAATTGAAAAACGTGTATTTGTAAGCCCCAAGCATTATTTCTGGCCTATTCCTTTAACAGACATCGTTAAAAATCCGCAACTGGTGCAAAACCCCGGTTGGTAGTCCCGTACCTGCCGTTGCGGGGATGGGAAACCGATGGCGGCAGGTAATTTTTTAACCTTATAATATCCTGTTATATGAAGCAATATATTGCTAACACGCACTGTTTAATAGCCCTGTTATGTGTAATAATGGCAGCCTGTAATAAAAGCACCGGTAATGCACCCATAGAAGAACCTGCAGACCCGCCTGAACCGCCAAAAACAGAGGTGGTAATGCCAGGCCTGGATAAGGCAGTGGAGGCATTTATGAACGAATACGAAATACCCGGTATGTCGATTGCCATTTCAAAAAACAGCCGGCTGGTATATAAAAAAGGTTATGGAAAAGCCGATGTGCAGGCTAATACTCCGGTCACCGATTCCAGTTTATTCAGAATCGCTTCCATTTCCAAACCCATTACATCGGTGGCCATTATGACCTTGTTGGAGCAGGATAAAATTTCCTTAAGCGACAAGGTGTTTGGCGAAGGGGCGATACTGGGAACACTATATGGTTCAAAACCCTATAACGACAGTATTAAAGCCATCACCATCAAACACCTGTTGAATCATACGGCTGGTGGCTGGCTCAATGATGGTGGCGACCCCATGTTCAAAAATAAAAATATGACCGCTCCTGAATTGCTGGGCTGGACACTGGATAATGATCCCCAGGAAAATTACCCGGGTGAAAAACAGGCCTATTCCAATTTCGGTTTTTTTGTGCTGGGCAGAGTGATCGAAAAAATAAGCGGTATGGGTTATGAAGAATACGTGCGTAAACATGTACTGGAACCCTGCGGCATCAAGGCTATGCGGATAGGAGGGAATACCCTGGCAGACAGGGCGCCCAATGAAGTGCGGTATTATGCGCCCGCAGCCAATGGCGCCTATGTACACAATATATCCCGCCTGGATGCTGCCGGTGGATGGATAGCGTCGGCGGAAGATCTGGTTCGTTTCCTCACAAAAGTAGACGGCTTTCAGGCCATACCCGATATCCTTGCCGCCAACACCTTGGTAATCATGACTACCAGGAATGGTATGGGAGGCAATTATGCCTGTGGCTGGGTGGTGAATGATGCCAATAACTGGTTTCACAATGGCGGTTTGCCGGGCACCAATACGTTAATGGTGCGTACGGCTTCCGGTTACAACTGGGCTTTGCTGTGCAATGGTAAAAATGATAAGGAAAGTTTTGGCAATGCTTTAGACCAGTTGATCTGGAAAGTGATCAATGATCCCACTACCGTGTGGCCCAGTCAGGATCTTTTTAAACAGTAAACAAGCTGGTTATTGCAGCACCTGGCCTTGTTCCGCAATATGAAACCCCGCTTTGTTTACGGTTGTTTTGATGGATTCGTCCCATAACAATGGGTTCGTATGGTTAAAATGAATGAAGACCAGTTTTGCTTTTACCCGCACACCGGTGTTTTGAAACAGCCCCATCGTTTCTGTTACCAGGGGATGGGGCACTTCTTGTATGTTTCGTCCGGGCAGTTCAGTGGCATCGAAAAAGGTGGCATCTAGCAAGGCATAGTCAACTTGTTCTACCTGTTCTACGATATTATTTTTCCATTTATTGATGTCGGGAATAAATAAAAATTTGCGTTTGCCGGCCATCAATTTAAAACCGGCCGTCTCGGAATATTCGTCTCTGTGCGGCACGGTGAAGGGTTCTATTTGTATTCTTTCGTTCAGGCTCGTTACCGAATCTTTTGTTAACGGGTGAATGACTATATTTTTGAGTTGTACCAACTGGCTCCAGGGGCCGTTCGTTTCCAGGAAAGTTTTCATGCCTGGCAACACATAAACCGGTAGTTGTTTTGTGCTCATCACTTCCCGTCCAAATTCCATTAATCCGGTATAATGACCAATATGTGCGTGTGTTATAAAAATGCCTTCCGGCAAATAGGGATAGTTGCCATGGGTAAGCGTTTTAAAATACTGCAATTGTTCTTTGATATCCGGCGTGGCCTCCATCAGCCACCATTTTTTTGTAAGCGGGTCTGCTATTGCAAGACTTACTACAAACCTGCGGGCACTTGCTGCTTCCCATGCCCTGGTACAGCAATTTTTGGTACATCCCATATGAGGATATCCGCCATCCTGTGCAATGCCCAGTATTTGTACAAATGGTTGTTGCGCAGGAGCAGCCTGGCTTAACAGCAGCAATACAAGAATGCAATATGCTTTCATGTAACCGGCTTGAGTAAAGGTTTTATTTGCCATTGCAAATATTGTCCAAATTTCCTGGTTACGGCATCGGGGTTAACAATGGCCTCGTCGCATTCGTCTTCTGCAATAATCCATCCATTATATTGGATATCGATCAGGTATTGTGTAATCGCCGTTAAATCGATCACTCCCTGACCGGTAGGAGCCCATCGACCATCTTCATACATATCTTTATAATGCACCAGGTTGATTAGTTCATGGTATTCTTTGATGATCGAAAGCGGGTCCATACCACCTTTGGCAATATGTCCGGTATCGGGCGTATAGCCTATGTGTTGTGGGTTCAGTCCATTCAACAATACCTTGTAATCTTCTTCTGTACGAAATATAGAACCGGCCGGTGAATTGGGATGGTATGAACATTCAATACCTTCATAGGTGGCTCTTTCTGCAATGGCGTTTACACACTGCAACAGGTTTTGTTGCCGCACCTTCAGGTTACGCCGGTCTGTACCTGGCCGTTGCACCAGCAGGTACACCGTATTGGGAAAATGAGTGAGGTAATCGATCCATTTGTCGGCGTTTTCTTTTTCCTGTGCCGTTTCCTCCGGATTTTGCCAGTTCTCCACATGACACAAGGCTGCAAGCTGCAGTTGATGCCTGTCGAGTGTTTCCTTCATCAGTACAGGATCGGCGAGTGGACCGAAAAAGCTGGTTTCTGGTTCAATACCGCTGAAGCCCGAAGCGCTCACAATGCCCATGATGTGGTCCAGTTTTCCCTTGAATTGTTCCCCCGGCATTTGCCAGGTATAGGTTTCGCATCCCAATCGAATTCTTGCCATGATTTAATTATTTAACAGGAACTGTAATGTTTGATCGTTGTAACGGTCCAGGTCTTCCCAATGATGTACATGCCCTCCCTGTGGAAATGATACATAGGCAGCATGTGGTATCTTTTCATGCAGTAACCTGGAAAAGGCAGGCGGTGTAAATATATCCTGGTCGCCTACCGTGATAAGGGTGGGTGCTTTGATTTGCGACAACCGGTCGATCGTATGATGGCCTATACAGGCGTCTAACTGCCCTTCGAATCCCTGCCGCGATTGCGGGTTGGGATGGTTGCCTGCTGCTCGTTGACCATCCCGTAGCGTTTGCATACCCGTTTCATAAAAAGGCGGTGCATAAATCCAGAGTTGCAGCAGCTCCATGAAGGCATCGGGGCTTGCCGACACTCTTATTTTTTTGAGGTTTTCATATACTGTTTTTGCATAATTGTTAAAAGCCGGCCAGGTACTTGTTAATACGATACTTTGCACGATATGCGGAAAATGAATGGCCAGCTCCTGTGCAATGGCGCCGCCCATTGAAATGCCGGCCACATGCGCTTTGGTAACGCCTGCATGCTGCATCACTGCTACCGTATCCTGGGCCATCATGGCGGTGGAGTAGGGGCCTGGCGGCTGATCGCTCTTTCCTGCACCCCGATTGTCGATAATGATGCACCTGAAATGTTTTTCATATACGCGTAAGTGCGGCTCCCAGGTATTGCCATCTGCACCAAATCCCATCAATAGTACAAGCGGTGTCCCTGTTCCTCTTACCTGGTAATAAATTTTTGTTCCGTTTGAATGGGCATAATAACTCATGGTAGTTGGCTGATTATATGATCAACAAATGGTATGGCCTTGCGTGCATCCGTTTCAGTGGTAGCACAGAAACAGAAATCGAAACACCACCATTCCAATGCTTCGGCTGTTGGTTTGATGGCGTTGATCACAGCTTTAAAATCAATATAACCTTCACCAAAAGGTGTATGGGTGCTGGTTTCGTTATCATGCAAGTTGCCATCGCTGTCTATCAGGTGCAGGTGCCCGATGTATTGCTGCAGGTATTGGGCCAGCGCCGTTACACCGCCTGTAAGGGTTTCCTGTTTGCCCGGTTGCCGTGCTCCAATCACCGAGCACATATAGGCATGGCTGGTATCGAACAATAGTTTGAAGTTGGGATGCCCAACTGTTTCCACCAGGCGTTTTATTTCTGAAGGTTTATTTAGCCAGAAACCCGGCTCAAATTCCCACACCAGCAATACACCTGCCTTACTGCTTAAGTCTGCCGCCTGTCGCCAGGTATTTGCAAGGTGGTTGAACTTCTGTTCGTACAGGGCGGATGGCATAGATAAAGGCTGGCTGATGGTATCGATCCTTAATATCTGAATGTCCAGGTTGTTGCAAAATGCCAGATTTTTTTCTACCTCTTTCAAATAAGCAGCAGCGGGCGCCATAGCCGGAGGTACATGACGGAAATCGGGTGCATAACCGGAGATGCCCAATCCCAGGCCGGCAATTTCTTTTTTCAGTTCCAGGCATTTTTGCCGCGTAGCGTACTGGTCGGGGTGTGGATGCGGATGAAAGCCGTTGATCTCTATACCATCATAACCAGCTTCGGCGGCATATTCTAAAAAATCGCTGAACGGCCAGGGCTGCGTTTCAAAAGGGCCGAAAGAAAAGGCCCAGCTACCGATGGAGAATTTTGGTCTTTTCATGTATGTATTTTTTCCCATTGATCTTTTATGAACCTGTATCCCTGTTCATACACTTCTTCGGCCGGCGAATAGTTGCGCCATACATTGATGGAACTGGCAAACTCGGGTACCACCGTACTGAACGCTTCGATAGTAAGCCATCCGCTATACCCGGTTTCTTTTAAGCCATCAAATACATCGGACCAATGTACCTGTCCTTTACCCGGCGTGCCCCTGTCGTTTTCACTAATGTGTACATGATGCAGGTGGTCTTTGATAATATGTATAGCGGTACGCTGGTTTTTTTCTTCCTGGTGGGTATGATAGGTGTCGTACATGGCGCGCACATGGGGATGATTCACCTGTTGCACCAGCGTTTGCAGCCCTTCCATGGTATTGCACAGGTAACACTCAAACCGGTTGAGGGCTTCTACCGCCAGGGTTATTTGCGCTGTAGCGGCATATTCACCGGCAGCACGAAGCATGTCGGCGCTCCATTTTAGTTCATCTGTGGTAGGCGGTTGCCGGCTGAAACAGGCAAAGGCCGAATGAAGGGGACCGCAGATGATTTGTGCGCCTATATGGTGCGACATATCGATGGCCCATTTCAACCGCTCCAGGCCTGCCTGCCTGATCGATCTCTCAGCGCTGGCAATATTTTGTTGCGGGTTCAATGAAGTAACCACCGTTACCTCCAGCCCCATTGAAGACAAATGATTACCCAAATCACGATAATAGCTGGTATTGCCTTTTCCCATAGGCGCCTCAATGCCGTCAAAGCCTGTTTCTTTGATCTTGTCCAGTATGCTATAATGCTGTTCTGTAATGTGATTGGTCCACAACAGCATGTTCATGCCTGTTTTTATCATAATGCGTTCATTGTTGTTTGGTAAGTTCTATCGCTTTGTATCCTCCCTGCTTTTTGAAATAGATCATCAGCCCGATGTAGCATACCAGCATACATAAGGGCAGTATAGCAATCGTTCGCAACGCTTCTTTTTTGGTAGACGATTGAATGGCTGTGATGATCTGTGCATCCTGTTCAGGTGCTTTGGCCAGCCGGTCGTTATCGATGCCTGTGTAGGCGCCAAAGATGCCCGTTTTCTCCTGTGTTACATAGGTCATGTGCAGGGTGGTGTTATGGGTACGGTCCCAGAGGGCAATGTTTTTATCTACTCCTTTGTCCTGTATATTTCCAAGGAAAGCAGAGCCGATAATGCCCGCTCCCAGCATACCCACCGCACCCACACCATTGAGAGTTAGTACGCCGCCTTTCGGAAAACGTTCGGCCACCACACCCAGGGTAGTAGGCCAGAAAAATGTTTTGCCGATGCCGTAAAAGGTGGCAGCTGCCAGTATTACCGGTCCACTGGATGTGGACAGAAATACCAGTCCCAGTGCCGCAATCACCGAGCAGGCCGCCAGCAAACCCAATGGGGATAGTTTATGAACGATGGGGCCTGCAAAGAAGCGCAGTGCCGTCATGATTGCGGATGTATATATAAGTATCCATAAAGGCGCAATACCCAGTTTTTGCAGTTCCGGTTCCATGAGCGGGGTAATCCAGCTGTCTGTACCCAGCTCAGTAGTGGCCAGTGGTATCATAATTACAAGGAACAGAATGAACAGGACATTGCCGAACGAGCGTGCATAATATCCGTAGATGCCGGTGAGCAGTACAATGGCGGCTATGATGCTGACGCGTGAGAAACCAAATATCCTACCTATTTCCGAAGCAGTGAGCGATATGATGATCAATGCGCCAATGATGCCCACTTCTTTCAGCATGTCTTTGTAAGGCACGCCAGCCGCCACCCGCTCATTCACCGGAAACTGTTGTTTTAAAAGCATGATGCCATAGGTGAAGGTGGGAATGGCTATTAGTGCCACTTTCACCTGCCAGCTGATATGCCAATTGCCCAGAGCAATGGCAAACAACCCGCCCACTACCAATCCGCCCGGCCAGCCGGCGTGCAGGATGTTCAACCATTTGGTTTTCTCTTTTTTGTAAAGGGTGGCAATTACCGGATTAATGTATGCTTCCACTGTTCCGTTGCCCAGGGCAGTTAAGAAAGTGCCAAAGTACAGCATCCAGTAACCCGTAGCCAAAATGATGACGATGGCCGATGCCAGGTGGCAAAAAAAGCCAAACAACATGGCATTGCGGTAGCCGATTTTGTCGATGATCAAAGAGAAAAGGACGATGCTGATGGCAAAAGGCCATAAACCTACACCGAGAATTTCTCCCTTTTGGGTTTCGGAGAGACCAAATTCCGCCGCCCATTCATTGATGACCATGGTGCGTACTACAAACCCAAATGCGGTGGCCGCAAGGGCAATAAAACACCCCCGGAATAGCAGTTGGCTATTAGCGGCAGTGTTTTGGTTGGTGGTGGTGATATTTTCCTTCATTGGAACAGACAATTATGGAAGCAATGAGTATGTGGACGTGGTTTTTGTATGTCAAAACTAAAAGTTGGGGGATTGCGATAATTCCTGTTTTCTACTAAAACATGACTGTATTTTGATCTAAAAAAGCTTAAGTTTGAAATGAAATGGTAATTTATGCGTACTCCAGTTATTGAACAGACCCTTTCCGCCAGGGAAACGTTCATATATAAGGATAATATAGGCCCCTATTTCAACCCCACCTGGCATTTTCATCCCGAGTTCCAGATATCATATATCATAGAAGGAAGGGGTACCCGATTCGTGGGTGACCATGTACAGCCTTTCCAGGAAGGCGACCTGACGCTGACGGGTCCCAACGTACCGCATTTATGGAGAAGTGATGATCCTTATTTTGAAAAAGATAGCCAGCTGTCTACCAGGGGGTTAGTAGTGTATTTCGATCATAATCTGTTTAACCAGTTTTTGCTGGATAAGGAAGAATTTTACAAGATCAACAAGCTGGTTGAGAATGCAGCCCGGGGTATAGAGTTCTTTGGAGAGACGCGTAATAAGGTAAAAGATATGCTACCCGTGCTGGCCTACGAAACAGGTTTTAAAAGAGTGATCAGGCTGCTTGAAATAATCGATCTTTTGGCCAATAGCCAGGATTTTCGTTTGTTGTCGAGCCCTGGCTATGCTGTGGTATTTAAGGGTGATGATGTAGAAAGAATGCGGAAAGTGTATGACTATGTAATGACCAACTTTAAATCGAAAATTTCGCTGGAAGAAATTGCCGGTATGTTGAACATGACCACTTCTGCGTTTTGCCGCTACTTCAAACCCCGTGCAAATAAAACGTTCTCTTATTTTGTGAATGAAGTGCGCATAGGGCATGCGCGTAAATTGTTGTTGAAGGATGATTATACTGTTGCGCAGGTGGCTTATAAATGTGGGTTTTCTACCTTATCGCATTTTAACCGGCAATTTAAGTTGATTACAAGGAGGACGCCGCATGAGTACAGGAAACTGTTTCAGAATTTGAATAGCGGTTTTGTATAGGGAATGCATTACTCGTAAAATGGTGCGCCTTTCTTATCGTAACAGGCGCACTAAAATGTTACCAATTAGATAACGCTTTCTTCAAAATAAACATTCAATACCCGTTCTGTTTCAGTTCGCAATTATTTACGGTTGTACTGTTTATCTTTATGGTGGTTATATCTGTAATACCGGTATATCCCTTAAACACCAATTTTATATACGATTCCGGATAATCATTTTTAATCGGTTTTTTGAGGAACCCCACCAACCGCAATGGCCAGGTAAACTTTTTTATCCTGAAATACGCCTGTTCTTTCCCTGTTTTTGCCAAATCGGTAAGTGATGCCCGGTCTAATTAGCTGGTCTGTCCAAGCGGCGCCGAAATACTGACATTATGCATAGGTGTACCAATTACGAGTATATCGGCTTCTTTTTCACGAAAAATCTTTTCTGCATAACTGATTTTATCGGGCAAACTGCCTTCCGCGGCTGGCTGATTTCCATAAAATTTGCGAATGGTAGAGTCGTTTAAAAACGGTGTTAAGTCATGCGTGAGGTCATTTTCAATGAACTTTTTAATAGGATATTTCGAAATTCCGGGAACCTGGCATCGGTTATACCCGGGTTCAAGGCATGATACCATGCCGCTGGTTTCAAAGCCTGGTGTGTTCAGTTGTTTTGTGGCACCGGCATGGTGGTTTTTGTATGAGATGCCTTATACACTTCGAACCATCCTACACTTGCAAGCGCAATACTTATACAAAGCATCAAACTGTTGGAAGAAATCGCCACCAATCCAAACAAGCTCCTTACAGGTGGAACCAACAGTATCATCGATAAAAACAATACAGACAGCAACAGCACCCATGGCGCCAGGTTATTGCCATACCGGATGGTGCGGATGATTGTTTCGTTGAACGAACGATTACTGAATGTCAGGAACAGGTTGCTGAATATTAGCGTGGTAAAAACCAGGGTCCTGGTGGCTTCCAGGGATGCTCCTCCCGACATGGTACTATGAAAAATCCATAACGTGCCCAGGGTAATGGTTACTCCCTGCAGCATATAAATCAGCAGCTCATCCCGCCTGAACAAGCTGGCTTGTTTGTGGCGGGGTGGCGTCAGCATTACACGTTCATCTGCCGGTTCCCTTTCAAAGAAGACCGAGCAGGTAGGCCCCATGATCAGTTCCAGGAAGATAATATGAATGGGGGTAAATATATTGGCGTATTGCCAGCCCAGCAATAGGGGTAGGGAGGCGGTACAAATGATAGGTATATGAATAGCTATGATATAGCCAACTGCTTTTTTCAGGTTGCTGAATACCGTGCGCCCCTGTTGAACGGCCTGCGGTAGCTTTTCCAGGTCATCATCTGTAATTACCAGGTCGGCTGCAAGACGTGCTATTTCGGTTCCTTTTTTCCCCATGGCAATACCAATGTCTGCAGCCTTCAGTGCAGGCGCATCGTTTACACCATCACCCGTCATGGCTACTATGTATCCATTCGACTTGAGGGTGTTGATTGCTCGTTCCTTGGCTTCGGGGAACATTCTTACAAACAATACGGAATCTTTCACCAGTTCATTTAACGCGTTACCGGAGGTGTTCATAACCTGGTTGCCGGTAGTATATTTTTGCCAACCTGAAAAGCCCGTTTGCCGCGCCACGTTCATAGCTGTTTCAGCATGATCGCCGGTGAGTAATTTAATTTGAATGCCTGCGGTATACAGCTTTTTCAGAGCGTCTTCCACGTTAGGCCTGGGCGGGTCGTACATACTAATAAATCCATGAAATTGCCAATTGAAATCGTCCTGTTGAACCGGCAAGTTGCCTTTGCTATGAATGGCGCTGGCCACGCCAATTACACGGTATCCTTTTTGCGCCTGGCTGGTTATGTAATGGTTCACTTTCTCTGCAGTGGACCCCGATATACCGCAAACCCGTATAATACGTTCAGGAGCGCCTTTGCCAGCTATGATCTTTTCGTGGTTGTGCTCATATACATGTGTCATCATAGGTGGTTTTCCCGTCAAAGGATATTCATATATCTGCCTCCATTTTTCAAATGGGGAATCTTTGGCGTATAAAGAATAAGCCTCATGGATAGCCTTTTCCATTTCGTCGAAAGGCTCCTGCTCACTGGCCAGCATGGCAAATCCCAATATGGTCGTATTCTTCAGGCTGTCTGGTGAAACCAGTTGGTCGTTCTCGAAATCATACAGGGATTGAACGGTCATTTTGTTTTCGGTAATGGTCCCGGTTTTGTCGAGGCAAAGCACATGCACCGCACCCAGGTTTTCAATGGTTTGCGGTTGCCGGGAAATAATCCCCAGTTTGCTCATGCGATAAGCGCCCAGCGCCATAAAGGAGGAAAAGGCTACGGGTATTTCTTCAGGAATAGCGGCCATGGCGAGGGTCAAACCAAGAAGCAGACTTTGCGCCAACTGGTTGCTTTGTGTATAGTTGATAAACCAGATCACCAAAAATGCCATGATGCCAAAAATGGCCAGCCACTTTACAAATCGATTCACCTGTGTTTGCAGCAATGTATGAGAAACGCTGTATGCGTTGATTGATTTTCCCAGCCTGCCCAAACTGGTGTTATCACCTGTATGCGTAACCTGTGCATAACAGGAACCGGAATTGATGGTGCTGCCATGAAACAACTGGTTTTGACCCGGCGACGGATCTTTGTCAACCGGGAGCGATTCGCCCGTAATAATGGATTCATTAACCGATAAATCGTTTGCTTTCAAAATGATGGCGTCGGCGGGCACCCTGTTTCCTTCTTCCAGTAATATGGTATCGCCCGGCACCAGGTCTTCGGCCCTGATGCTTTTTTGAAGGCCATCACGAATTACCGTAACAAAAGCTTCGGTGTACGCTTTCAGCGCAGCCAGGGCACGGGTGCTGCGTATATCCTGGAAAATTGAAATGGCCGTTACAAATATCACGGCCGTCAGCATCAACAGTCCTTCACTGTTCTGGCCCAACACAAAATAGAGGGTACAGGCCAATACCAGCAACAGGAACATGGGTTCTTTTATTACGTTTAGAAGAATTTGCCAGAACTGCGACCGCCTTTTTTTCAACACATTTTTGCCGAACTGTTGCTGCAGCAAGGTGATATCTGCTTCTGACAGCCCTTTTACATCTCCGATATCTATTACCCGTTTTCGCATCTTAACAGTGTTATTTAGGCTGAGAAAGGCAAGGTGGATGGCAGTTAACTACATTGCCTGCAGTACGTATGCAAAAATGGAACCATTATATGTAACCATACATGACGGGCGTCATAACTGAAAATGATTGCCAGCCGAGTTTTGGGCACCCTTACAAAAGTCCCTGGTCAGCCATGCATCCATTCTCTAATTGTTTCCCTCATCAAACAGCTTTGGGAATATTTTTCTATGGCTGATCTTTTTTAGTAAAAACAAAATAATGAGTAAAGCAGAAATATATATACCCGTTAATACAAGGGTAGACAATGGCTGGTGAAGATGCAGGAGGTTAAGATACAATACTATTGTAAACAGTTTTCAGCTAAAAAAATGTAGAAAAATTTTTGTGAAACCAACAGGTTGCATATGTTTGCAACCAATTAGTTTCATTATGTTATAAGCAGGCGAATGTGAAGATGAGATCACGTAGTTCGTCTACAGCAAAACGCCGGCAAAACAGAATGGGAGCATATGGAAACAGGAGATGGAGATTTTGTTGAGAAGATCAGCGCTTTGCAAGTACAACCGGAAAAAGGTTTGATTGCTTGCGGTGGAGGTATGTTTGTTTCATTATGATCAGGAGATACTTATCTACGTTTGAATATTAACCAGCGTAAAATGCGGAGAGACATATTTCAGGCGCTTGCCGACCCAACAAGAAGGGCTATCATTGCGCTCATTGCCACGCAGGCATTGACACCCAATGCTATTGCGGCTCACTTTGATGTGAGCCGGCAGGCTGTATCAAAACATTTAAAAGTACTGAGTGAATGTGAAATGGTAAAACAGGAACAACAGGGCAGGGAAATTTATTATCACCTGGAAATCAAAAAAATGCAGGAAATAGAGTTGTACCTCGAAAAGGTGCGTAACATGGGAAGGCCGGTATAAACAATTGGACAAACTTTTAATACAACTAAAAACAAGCAAATGAGTACACAAATCAATACAGACTTTGAAAAGGTTACTTTTCAGGCTAAAAGAGCGTTTGATGCACCGGTTTCATAGGTGTGGAGGGCTTACACAGAAAAAGAATTGCTGGACAAATGGTGGGCTCCCAAACCCTGGAAAACAGAAACCATAAGCATGGATTTCCGGCCAGGCGGTAAGTGGGAGTACGAGATGGTAGGGCCAAATGGTGAACGGCATCGCGCCATGCAGATCTTCAATGAAATTGTTTTTGAAAGCTACATTTCAGGTACAGATGCATTTGTTGATGAACAGGGAAACATAAATAATTCCATGCCTGTGGCTACCTGGAAAAATACATTCCTGGAAACAGAACATGGAACACTGGTAATAGTGGACGCTCAATATCCCAATAAGGAATCGCTGGAGTTTGCCATAAAAATGGGTATGGACAAAGGCGTTACGATGGCGCACGACAATCTTGCAGAATTACTCACCACAATCATCTGAAAGATGGTTTCAATAGATACCTACAGGGAAATAGCACTTTCATTTCCGGAAACAACGGAAGAACCTCACTTTGAAAAAATATCCTTCAGAGTAAAGAAAAAGATCTTCGCCACATATGACGATAAAAACAAAAGCGCCTCGGTAAAATTGTCTGAAATAGATCAGGATGTTTTTACGAAAGTAGACAGAACCATCATCTACCCGGTTGATAATAAATGGGGTAAACAGGGCTGGACAATAATTGAGTTAAAAAAGGTGCGTAAAGACTTCTTTGCTGATGTGTTGATGGCTGCCTATTGTGAGGTGGCGCCTAAAAAACTGGCAGATCAGGTTAGACGCCATGATGCCGGTCCGTACTACAGGTAATCTCCCAGGTAATTCAAAAATTTTATTGAAAAAATATCCGCAACAGAATAATTGCGCATATATTTGCAATCAAATAGTTGCAAATATGAAGGCAAGACGAGACATTTTTCAGGCCATTGCCGACCCAACAAGACGGATGATCATGACGCTGATTGCATTACAGGCCATGACACCTAATGCCATTGCGGAACACTTTAACTCAACCCGGCAGGCAGTTTCAAAACACCTGCAAATTTTAACAGAGTGTGACCTGGTAACGCAAAAACAACAGGGAAGAGAAATTTACTACCAGCTTGAAGTAAACAAATTAAAAGAGGTTGACAAATGGTTAAGCCAGTTCAGAAGAATCTGGGAAGCACGCTTCAATCAGCTTGATGATGTATTATTAAAAATTAAAACCAAAAAGAAATGAACAGCCATCTGCAATTTGACTTTGTTGTAAGTCAGGAGAAAAACCAGGTAAACGTGATACGTGAATTTAATGCCGATCTTGCATTGGTTTGGGAAGCGTGGACCAATCCGGACATCCTTGACCAATGGTGGGCGCCCAGGCCATACAAAACCAAAACGAAAATAATGGATTTCCGGGAGGGCGGTATGTGGCTGTATGCCATGATTGGACCGAATAATGAAACACAGTGGTGCAAGTCAATGTATCAGAAAATAGTACCTCAAAAGAGTTATTCCTACAACGACAGTTTCTGCGACGATAACGGCAACGTAAACGAGGAATTGCCTGGCTCGTTTTGGACCAATGTGTTTAGTGAAGAGAATGGGGTTACCTGTGTAAACATCACCATTCTATACGACAGCCGGGAGGCGATTGGCCGAATCATGGAGTTAGGATTTAAAGAGGGTTTCACCATGGCCATGCAAAATCTTGACCAATATATTGAAGCAAAATTCAAACTACGTAAGCAAAATAAAACAAACAACAAAGCAAGAATTTGTACCTATTTAAACTTCGACGGCAGAACAGAAGAAGCATTCCTGTTTTACAAAAAAGTTTTCCGGTCGGAGTTTTCAGGAAAAGGAATTGAACGATTTGAAGATGTGCCTGCCAGCACGCAAAACTGGCCACCGGTTGCCGACGAGGTAAAGAAAATGGTGTTGCATGTTGAGCTGCCCATAACAGGCGGTCACGTTTTAATGGGCACTGATGCACCTAAGGAAATGGGATTCACATTAACGACAGGCAACAATATGCACATTTGTATTGAACCGGAATCGAGAGAAGAAGCAGATAGATTATTTAAAGAACTGGCTGAAGATGGAAAGGTGACTATGCCGATGGCCGATATGTTTTTCGGCGCTTATTTTGGCGAATTCACTGACAAATACGGTATTAACTGGATGATCAATTATCAACCAAAATAAATGAAACGAATAAACATACTCTACTGGGTTGTTACGGCATTATTGATCCCGGTTTTTGGAATCGGTTCGGTCATTGCACTTACGGGAAGTTCGGCACAGGTGGCGGTGCTTACATCGCTGGGATATCCGGCATATTTGTTACTGTTTTTAAGTGTAACAAAAATTCTGGCGCTTATCGTTATTTTTACCCCTAAATTCCCCAGGTTAAAAGAATGGGCGTATGCCGGACTGGCTTTTGATGTGACAGGCGCCATTTATTCCTTGCTGGCCATCAATAATTCATTGGGGAATATCATTATCCCGGTCTTTTCGCTGGGATTGGTGTTTGCTTCATATTATCTCTATCATAAAAGGCTGAAAAATGAATATCAAAACGGCATACAACATTTGGGCGGATCAATACGATACGAACGAAAATAAAACGAGGGACCTGGAGGACAAGGCCTTAAGGACGGTGTTGTTAAACAAGCAATTTGATAATTGTCTTGAAATTGGTTGTGGCACTGGAAAAAATACAGAATGGTTAATTTCCGGAACCAATAAAATAACAGCAGTGGACCTTTCCGGCAATATGCTGGCAAGGGCAAAGGCTAAAATTCAGTCGGATAAGGTTGAATTCATTCAGGCAGATATTAATAACGAGTGGAATTTTGCATATAACAGACAATTTGATTTGGTTACATTTAGCCTGGTGTTGGAACACATAGAAAATCTGGATGGCATTTTTGAAAAATTAAGTAAGGTTGTCAAAACGAATGGGCATGTTTACATAGGCGAACTGCACCCATTCAAACAATACACGGGATCCAAAGCGAGGTTTGAGACAGAGCATGGCTTACAAGTGGTTACCTGTTACAACCATCATGTTTCTGATTTTACGGGTTCGGCAAAGAAATATGGGTTTGAAATAGCATCGTTGCAGGAGTTTTTTGATGATGATGACAGAACGAATATACCGAGAATTCTGACCTTGCTTTTTAGAAAAGAATAAGGCCAACAACTATTCACACTATTTAATATGCAACACATTCTTCCCATCAATATACGAATCAATCCCCGCCATTACCCTTAAATCATCCTGAAAAACACCTATTGGCTGATTCCTGTCTAACACACCCACAAATTTCTTGTTACCCGTAACAGGATTGTCAATCACCACCTTCATCCCAAACCACCTGGGAATCACTTCGCATATATCCGATAACATCATTTCGTCAAAATAGAACAAACCCTTTTGCCAGCTCAACCTTTTGTGGGCATCAAAATTCTGTATAACAACCGGTTTTCCTTCTGTATAAACCGCTTCTTTCCCCGGTGACAACCTGCTTTCACCAACCGGCGTTTGGAGTTGAACGCTTCCCTCTACCAGTGACACAGCTTCAATGCCAGTGCTGTATGTGTTTACATTAAAGCTGGTGCCCAATACCCGAACGGTACTTTTAGGCAAATGCACAATAAACGGCTTGTCTTTATCAAGCGCAACGTTCAAATACGCTTCTCCTTTAATAGTAACTTCGCGGGTGGCGCCTGCAAAATGCGCGGGAAACTGCATCTCCGATGCCGAATTCATCCAAACCTCAGTGCCATCGTCCAAACGTACTTTATAATCCATGCCCGCAGGAACGGTAAGTGTATTGATGCTATTGGGTCGGCTATCGCTTTTTGTTTTAAAGGTTAATGTATTGTTACTGTTATTAAGCGCAGTTCCATTTACGCTGATATCCCCCACCTGGGTGGAAAGGTTCACAGTAGCGCCATCAGCAAGTTTTAATTCTATAGCAGGCGCCGACTGCGTCACGACATTATCTGTACCTTGATACGACTGTTTATCAGCAAGCCAAAAATAAGCGGCCATTGCTACTGCCAATACAATAATAGCCGCTGCCACCGCACGGTATTTTCTAAACATGCGCAAAACACGCGGACTTTCTTCCATGGCAGGTTGGTTGCTGAACCTGCTGCCCAGATCATCCCAGAACCCCGGATCATCGGCTTCCTTAAATCCACTTTCTGTCTTTGCTGCAGGTAACTGCTGCATCAGCAATTCATAGCTGATCGCCAGGTTGGGATTATTCCGCCATAATGCGTCCAGTGTCCGGGCTTCCTGTTCGTCCAGCGTATTGCTCAATTTTCCCAGCAATAAATATTCCTCGTATGGAGTCAATTGTGCCATGTTTCTACTATAAGACCCTTTTTTATAAAATAATTACTAGTCACGGGCTAAGCATTTGTGTTTTTTAACCCGGTTCTTAATTCTTTCAGCGCCCTGTCCATGTGGCTGCTCACAGTAGATTTGCTAATGTGTAGTTGTTCTGCTATCTGGGCATGCGACAAATGATCCAGGTAGTGCATTCTGAACACCTTTTCGGCCATCGGCGGCAGCCGGCTGATGGCCTGGAACAACTCATTTTTCAGCTCTCTATGCTCCAGGCGGCTGAAAAAACCGGCATTCGACGGCAGGGGCAAAGCCTGCGCCTGCTTTTGTTGAGATGCCTTTTCCCGGTTGTATTTCAACGCCCTGTTGCGAATGGAAAAGAGCAGATAGCCTTCCAGGGTTTGTGTTATTTTCTGGTAAAGCTTGTTTTCCCAGAAGTCAACAAAAAAATCCTGCACAATGTCTTTGGAAGCTGCTTCATCGTTGGTAATAGAGTAGGCTAATACATACAATCTTTTGCGTGCATGCTGATATAGAACAGTAAATGCTTCCTGATCATGGCTTTTCAATCGTTGAAGCAACCGGGGATAATCTATCAAACCATATACCATTGGTAAAGCGTAGTTATGATTCAGTCTATAATTAAAAATGCACCAGTCAATTTTAATGATAGCTGGCAAGCTGATGATGACAATATAGGAATAATTTGTGTTGCCAACAAAATGAAGTCTGCTATTTTCCATTGATGGGCAAACATAAATAATGCTAAAAAAAACAGTTGTCTCACTAGTGACGCCATGGCTATTGGGGGTCTTATAGAAAATCGCTGCCATCCATAATATATGAAGCCTTAACCTCGTGTTTGCAACATTAAAACGATTGCTTATGATCTATATCGGTGCTCCTTAACTTCCAGGTAACATAAAACAAACATCTTCGCCGGCAAATGCATAACGGGGGAGTTACAGGTGATTCCCAATCATTTAAGCTGTTGTACATAGGCTAAAAGGTATTGTTAGTACCTCCGTTATTCCTTTGCTGTCAACCAAAACTTAAACACTGAAAACAAGGCTCTTTTATGAAACGAATAACGCTTCATATAGTATGTTTTATTTTCGTTACCCAACTGACGTTTGCGGCGAACAGCTACGCACAACCCTATGAACAAAGAAAACTGTCGCTTAAGTTTTCATCGGCCTCTTTGAAAACGATCCTTTCTGCCATCGAAAAAAAAGCTGGGGTGGTGATCATGTTTGAAGCCACGGATGCCATTAAAAAAGAAAAAGCAAGCATTTCAGTAAACAACCTCATGCTTTCGAAAGTGTTGGACCAGCTGCTGAAACCTGTAGGGCTGGAATGGGCTATACGCGGAAATGTAATACGGCTCTACAAAGCTAAAGACGCCCGCACACCGGCTGCTGCGCCGGCGCCGGCCGATAAGAATATGGATCAAATAGTGCAATCCCTTCCTGATCCCGATCCGGTTAAAGGCCGCGTTACAGATAGTACCGGTGCGCCATTGGTTGGCGCCACGGTACATGTCAGGGGCACCTCCATCTCCACAAAAACAGACGAACAAGGAAACTTTACCATCAATGCGCAAAAGGGACAAATACTGGAAATATCATTTGTTGGTTATAATCATAAGGATGTTGTTATCAGGGAGCAAGGTGTACTGGCTATTGTGTTGTCGGTAATGGAAACCTCTTTGGATCAATTGGTAGTAATAGGTTATGGTACGCAAAAAGAGCGGGACCTGACGGGGGCGGTAGCAACGGTAAAGGGAAACGACGTGGCCAGGCGCAATGAAGTTTTGCTTTCTACATCCCTGCAGGGGCTGGCGCCGGGTGTGGCCGTAACGCGTGCCAGCAGTATCCCGGGCAATCACGCCACCATAAGAGTAAGGGGTATTACCACGATAGGGGATAGTGATCCGCTCATACTTGTTGACGGCGTACCGGTAGACAATATCGATATTGTGAACCCGAACGACGTGGAGAATATTTCGGTATTGAAAGACGCCGCTTCTGCTTCTATTTATGGCGCCAGGGCATCGGCCGGTGTTATTTTGATCACTACCAAAAAAGCAAAGAACAACGAGCTGAACCTGGAATACCAGGGCAATTACGGCATTACACAGCTCACTGAATTCCCCGCAACGGTGAATTATAAGCGCTATATGGAAATGATCAATGAAATAGCCTGGAACGACGGGGGCAACCAGGCCGGCGCTGAATATGGCGTTTACTCCAAAGATTTTATTGAAAGTTATGCGGAGAATCATCGGCTCGATCCCGACCGCTATCCCATTACCAATTGGGCCGATATTGTTTTAAAAAAGAGCGCTCCCTATACACGTCATGGCCTTAATTTATCGTATGGTAATAAGGCGGTAAAATCGAAGATCTCGCTCAACTATGAAAAAGCCGATGCCTTGACCGATAACCGCAGTTTCAGCCGCATCACCACCCGCATGAATAATGATATCACTATCAACAAATATTTGTCTGCCGAAATAGGCGCTTCCTTTGTGCATGAATTAAGGGAGAATGCCAATATCAACCCGGTGGCTATTGCTTACAAATACGGGCCTTTGTGGACGCCCTATTGGTCAGACGGGCGCGTTTCGGAAGGTCGTAACGGTGCCAACACCTGGGCCAGGGTGAAATATGGCGGGTTCGACAATAGTTGGGATGACCAGGTTTTAGGAAGAATGGCTTTACATTTTAAACCGGTAAAAAATCTTACCATAACGGGAACACTGGCGCCCACCATACAGGTGCATAAGGAAAAAAAGTTTAATAAACAGGTGCCCTACTACGAACTGGATAACAAAACCAGTCCGGCAGGATTCATCGATGGTTCCCTGACTACCAGCCTGGCAGAGGCGCGTAACGAAGTGCGCACCATGACAAAACAGCTTATTGCCAACTACTCGCTGAACATCGTTAACCGCCACTATCTTACGTTCATGGCGGGTTACGAGGATTATTACCGCTTCGTGGAGCGTTTAGGCGCTTCCTCTGATAATTTCTTACTAACAGATTTTCCTTACCTGGACAGGGCGCCGCTGGATTACATGCTGAATACGGGCAATGCCAGTGAAGTGGCTTACAGATCTTATTTCGGTCGCATCACCTATGATTTCGACAATAAATATTTAATACAGGCCAACTTGAGGTATGATGGCTCTTCCCGGTTTCATCCTGATTACAGATGGGCCAGCTTTCCTTCTATTTCCCTGGGTTGGGTTATTTCGGAAGAAAACTTTTTTAAGAATATTAAACAAAACGCCATCGATTTTATCAAATTCAGAGGCTCATTGGGTACTTTGGGAAATGAACGCATTGGCAGCTATCCCTATCAGTCTATTCTCAATTTTTCCAATGCATTGTTTGTGCAGGGCGGTACCGTTGTTGCCAGAACTACGGCTGCTCAACAAGCTTATAATATCAGGGATATTTCCTGGGAAACTACTGAGTCCTGGAATATTGGCCTGGATGCCCGTTTCCTGAATGACCGGCTTTCGCTTACGGTAGACTACTACAGGAAAAACACAAAAGATATGCTGCTGGCGCTGGAAATACCCGATTATATGGGGTATTCCAATCCGTCGCAAAATGCAGGCTTAATGCATACTAAAGGATGGGATGCCCAGTTGGGATGGAGTGATAAGGTGGGAGATGTCAGGTACTCGGTGAGCGTGAATATGTCTGACTACAAGTCGGTCATGGGCAACTTATCGGGTATCGTGTACGATGGTGACCAGATCATCAGGGAAGGTAGTGAGTTTAACGAATGGTACGGATATGTTTCGGATGGCTTATATCAGTCGGCCGAAGATGTAGCCAACTCGCCCAAACTGAGTGTAGTGGTAGCGCCCGGCGACGTGAAATACAAAGATATCAGCGGCCCCGATGGTGTGCCGGATGGAAAGATCAGTCCTGAATACGATCGTGTGCTATTGGGTGGTTCATTGCCCCGGTTCTTATATGGCGGTAATATCAATGTGGGGTATAAAGGATTCGATGCATCGCTGGTATTTCAGGGTGTAGGCAAACAAACCAGCCGCATCACCGAAGATATGGTATATCAAACGGTGGCATGGCATACCTTTCCCGATTTTGTAGATGGTAACTATTACAGTGAGTTTAATACGAAGGAACAGAACAGCAAGGCAAAATATCCCCGGTTGTCGCAATTGTCGTACCAGGGCAATAACTATAAAATGTCTGATTTCTGGTTATTCGACGGCTCGTACTTCCGTTTAAAGAATATTACATTGGGCTATACACTGCCTGCTAACTGGATCAAAGCTGCAGGCCTCTCTCATGTACGATTGTATACGTCTGCTACCGACCTGTTTTCGATCAACAAATACCCCAAAGGCTGGGACCCTGAAGCTGGATCTTCAGTAGCCTATGTATCTAAAACATGGAATTTCGGCATTCAAGTCAGATTTTAAATCCCGAGTATCATGAAAAAAAATTCCTTCTTAACATTCATATGCCCCATGCTATTGCTGGTAGTGGGCTGCGCCAGGAACCTTGATCTTAATCCGCTATCGGAGGGATCGAGTGAAAACTGGTTTAAAAATGAAAATGAGATCACCCTGGCATTAAACGATTTGTACCGGTCTGATCTCTGGTATATCGAAAGCAACCGCCTTTTTCATACCGATCGTTATTCAGACGACTGGAGTCAGCGGGAACAGCTGTACGAATGGGCTGCCGGCGCCACCACCGGCATGACGGGCGAAGTGATCAATACCTGGCAAACCCTGTACAAAGGCGTTGCACGCGCCAATACCATACTCTATAGCCTGGATCGTGCTGCCGATAATGTATCCGAAGAACGTTTAAACCAATTGCGCGGTGAGGCCAGTTTTTTCAGGGCCTGTTTTTATTCTTATCTCATTTTTTTATACGGCGACGTGCCTTTTGTGACCAATTATATCACCATTGAGCAGGCATTTGAATTGGGCAGAACCGACAAAAACGTAATCCTGAAACAGATCTACGACGACTTTGATGTAGCCATTCAGTACCTGCCCACCTCATACGGAAACGACCTGATGCGGGTTACCAAAGGCGCTGCCTATGCCTTTAAGGCACGTACAGCCGCCTGGATGCTGGATTACCGCACCTGCGCAGAAGCAGCCAAAGGATGTATAGACCTGGATATGTATTCGCTGCATCCCGACTACGGAGAGCTGTTTTTAACTAAAACCCATGTGTCGCCCGAATTGATCTTCACGCTTCCGCGTTCACAGGCGTTGATGAACGATGCCCTGGCTTCGAACAGCTATTATCCCCGCAATGCGGGCGGTACGGCTGTGGCGCAGCCTTCCTGGGAGTTGTTTTGTGCCTATACATGTACCGATGGACTGCCTGTGGATGAGTCGCCTTTATTCGATCCGCAGCACCCGTTTGAAAACAGGGACCCGCGTTGTGCGGCTACCATGGTAGAGTTTGGAACGCCCCACCTGGGATTTATTTATGACCCCGGTGCAGAAAAAGTGCTGAACCTTACCACCGATAAGATGGTCACCAATAAAGACGCATTGCTGAATGACCAGTTTGCTGCCTACAATGGTATGTGTTTGAAAAAAGGCGTAGATGAAGAATGGACGGATGATAAGAAAACGGAAACCGATATCAAACTCATGCGCTATGCCGATGTACTGTTGATGTATGCCGAAGCGAAAATGGAATTGAATGAGATTGATGCCTCTGTATTGGAGGCCATCAACAGGGTAAGGGCGCGGGCATATAAAGTGTCCCATACGCAAATCAACGACTATCCGGCTGTTACAGAAACCGATCAAAACCGGTTGAGAACCATTATCAGGAATGAACGCCGGGTAGAACTTGCCTGGGAAAATCGCAGGTGGTTCGATTTGCTGCGCTGGAGATTGGCGGAAATAGCCCTGGTACGCCCGGTGTATGCTTTGCCTGTAAAGGAAGGGCTGATAGCCAATATTGCATCGGGAGATTATTTCTTCCCGAAAGGTGTATTGCCCGAAATTGATGAAAACGGATTGGTAGACCTGTCACCCCTGTTTGCCACCGGGAAAATAAGGGCGGTTGTGCAACGAAAATTCGATACCAGGCAATACCTGTATCCAATACCATCCAAGGAAGTGCAAATTAACAATAACATTAAACAAAATCCCGGGTATTAAGTCATGTATTATTTAAAAAAGATATTCTGTGTAAGCCTGTTCATTGCATTACTGGCCTGTAGCCGTTCGCAAACATCTTCTGCAGACGGAACCGATACCGGAAATGATAATGAACAAAAAACCGATAAAAAAACACTGGAGCCCTGGCAAGAAGGGTATCTCGATATTCACGCCATCAATACCGGCAGGGGGGAATGTACCTTATTCATCTTCCCCGACGGCACTACCATGATGGTAGATGCAGCTGGTTCTTTGATATCGCCCGATGCTGAAATACCGCCTCCACCTCAAAAACCCAACAGCAGCGTGTCGCCGGGAACCGCCATCGCCAATTACATTAAACATTTTATAAAACCGGCCAGTAAGAAGCTCAATTATATCATGCTGAGCCATTTTGATCCCGATCATATGGGTACCTACAATACCAGTCTGCCATTGCATAGTTCAGGGAGTTTCAGAATGGGTGGTGTTACCGAGGTAGGCGCCGCCATTCCTTTTGATAAGATCATCGACCGCGGTTATCCCAACTACGATTACCCTTCCCATTTAAAAACCGGGTCGGGTATTATTGACAACTATGTGCAGTTTATTGAATGGGCGAAAAACAACTATCAGGCTACCGCAGAACAATTTGCCGTAGGCAGGAACGATCAGATTGTGTTGACGCAGGATCCATCGGCATATCCCAATTTCGAGATCAGGAACCTGGTAGCTAACGGGGTTGTTTGGAATGGAACCGGTTCAGGCGTTACGAATACATTGCCTGCTGTGGAAGAAATCATGGCAGCGGGAACCAAAGAAAATGTGTTCAGTATCGGTTTCCAGGTAGCCTATGGAAAATTCAATTATTTCTCGGGTGGCGATTTGCAATATAATGGTCGCTCCACGTATCCCTTCCAGGATATTGAAGCGCCCGTAGCCAATATAGTTGAAGCGGTAGATGTAATGAAGGCCAATCACCATGGCACAGCCAATTGCAACAGCGAAGCCCTGCTCAACAAACTGAAGCCCCAGGCAGTGGTGATACATACCTGGCGCGATATACAACCCAACCCGGCCACTATAGCGCGGATGTTCGCGGCCAATAGTAACTGCCAGATCTTTACCACCAATATGACGGAGGCCAACAAGCCCAGGCTGGGTGATGATCTGGTGCGGCTCAAATCACTGCAGGGGCATGTTGTGGTGCGTGTAAAACCCGGCGGTGATAGTTTTTCCGTGTATGTATTGGATGATAGCAACCAGCAATACCACGTGACAAAAACTTTTGGACCCTATCAAAGTAAATAGATCAGAAAATATGGATACTACATTTTTGTCAAGATTTCAGCCGCTTCAACGCATATTGGTGCACGATGTGTTCAATACCGGGCTGAATGGCTGGATGGAGATCATGCCCAATTTTTGTGAGGCGCCGAATTTCGAGGAAAGTCCGAGTATTGTGATCAAGTCGCAATGGCCGCCCGTGATGTTAAGCACCGCCACCTTTCGTTACCCCGGTTCACATGGATCGCTGTCGGGGCAATACAGTTTAAAAGTGTCTACCCGTCCCATAGCCAATCCTTATGCTTCGCCGCCTGCGCCCGGTTCTTTGGGTCAGGCTATCAAACGGCTTTCATTTCATCATTTAAAACGTAAATACTTACAGTTTGAAATGTGGTTTGCCTATACCGCCGAGCAGGATAAGGTAGATGGCAGTGGTCCGCAGCCGGGACTGCATGAAAGTTCCATTCGCTCATTTGGTTTTGGATGGGATTTGCAGGAGCGTGGCAACCGCTATTTCTCAGGCGTGCGCTACCTGAATGCCGTGGATGGCAGGCTGCAAAAAAAATGGCAGTTCATTTATCCTTCCTCCAAAGATGATAAAGACTGGGCCTTCGATACCGAGGGCGATTGGTGCATTAAAGGCGTAGACCCCTTTTGGTGCGCAAAACGTTATCCCGATGGCCGGCACGATGGCTTTTTAGATGTGGCGAACGGCCAGCAATCCCTGTGTTACAATGAAACCGATTGTAAACTCAACTGGCAATATGCACGATTGCTGATTGATACCGAAAAGCGCGAGTACATTGAAATGCAGTGCCAGGACAAAACCTTCGACCTGGGGCGGCATCCCATCTATTGTACCGCGCCTTATGCACGCATCGACGGATTGATGAACCCATTGATGTGGGTGGAAACAGATACCAACAGGCGTGTATTTCTTTATGTCGACTCGGTAGTTATATCCCAGGAATAATCACAACGCATTTAAACGATATCAGGATGAAATTATTCAATGCTTCACATGTTGAGCTGAAAAAAGACTTTACAGAGAGTTTTCAAACCAATCCCCATGAAGGCGGATGGGCCGACGAATGCATTTTTTTTATACACGTAGAAAATATGAAAGGAAAAAACGCTGCCCTGAAAGCAGCCGTTGAAATCTCACATGATGGGGTAAACTGGGTGGCAGAAGGCACCGTATCGGATACTATTAATACCCCGGGCCTGCATTTTGTACGCGTAAAGCATTTTGGAAACTGGTTACGGCTCAATTGCACCATTACCGGTGAACAACCCGTATTCCGTTTAAATATCCAGATTGCACTGAAAGGATAACCTGTAAAAATCATTTTGCTATGCAATTAAAACAACAAAATATTAAATCGCTACATCCCGCTGTGGCGGTGGCCGCATACGAGCGCCGTCAACTTAGCCATGCCATCGTTCATATTGGCGTGGGTGGTTTTCATCGTGCGCACCTGGCGTTTTACCAGGACCAGTTATTAAATGCCGGTAACAGTAACTGGGCTATTTGTGGAATAGGCCTCAGGCCGGAAGATACACGTATGCATGATGTTTTAAAACAGCAGGATTGTTTGTATACGTTGATGGTAAAACACCCCGATGGTCAATTGGAACCACGGGTAATTGGTTCCATTACCGATTTTATATTGGCCACAACGCATCCCGAAAAAGCCATTGCCAAACTGGCGGATACCTCCACCAAAATTGTATCACTTACGATCACGGAAGGCGGATACAATTTTGACCAGCATGGTAAATTCATTGAAAACAATCCCCATATACAATGGGATATACAAAATCGACAGGCGCCCAAAACTGTTTTTGGACTACTGACGGCAGCCTTGCAGGTACGCAAACAAAATGGACAAAAACCATTTACCATCATGTCGTGCGACAATATCCAGAACAACGGGGATATGTGCAAGCGCATGTTGCTGTCATTTGCCCAACTTGTAGATGCTGATCTGGCAGCATGGATTGATAGGGAAGTGGCATTCCCGAACAGCATGGTAGACCGCATTACGCCAGTGACCGCCCCTGCCGATATCCAGAAACTGAAACAGCAGTTTGATATAGAAGATGACTGGCCCGTTACCTGCGAACCTTTTATTCAATGGGTACTGGAAGATCATTTTACCGAGGGAAGACCACCATGGGAGCAGGCCGGCGTTCAGTTTGTAAAGCATATAGCGCCCTATGAAAAAATGAAGCTGCGTATGCTCAACGGTGGACATATCTTATTAAGTGTGATCGGTCTGCTGTATGGATATAGAACCGTTGACCAGGTATTGGCCGATCCTGATATTTCCTTATTGCTAAAGCGCTTTATGATAACGGAGGTAATGCCCATCCTTGATCATGTGGAAGGGATAGACTTGAATGCCTATCAAAAGAGTTTAATAGAACGTTTCTCCAATGTGAACATTAAAGACCAGTTGACCCGGGTGGCCTCCGAAAGCACCGCAAAAATGCCTAAGTTCCTCATCCCCACCGTTAGAGATCAATTGAGCAGAGGCGGGCATGCAGATAAAGCCATCTTTGGCCTGGCGGCCTGGTGTGTATTGTTTGAAAAGGCGGAACAACCCGGATATGAAGGTGTTTTAATAGACGAGCAACTGGCTGCCATGAAGGAGCGAGCCATTAAATCGGCTAACGAAAATCCGATGGAGTTCTTATCTTACGGCCTGGTCTTTGGTGACCTGATACATAATAAAACATTTGTGAAAACCTATCAACGTCATTTGGATACTATCAGGCAGCACGGCATTCAGTTGGCGGTTAAATCGTTGATCAAATAATTGACATTGAAGTACTTTTTTATTTTATTGAATTTGCTTGTCTTGAACAGGGCAGCCTGGACACAAGAGGCTTCCAAAGGCCGTTTTGTGGATGCATCGGAGTTAACGCTTATTGGAAAGGCATTACCCACGAAATATCTGTATCATAGGGTGGATACTTCCGTAGTGAAGAAACTGACAGCTTCCGAAAACCAGCAGGCGCGTTCTACGGCCGGTATGGCCCTGGTATTTAGTACCAATTCCAGTTTTATAGATGTGCGGGCGCACTATAGCCGGGAGCACAAAAAAGATAACATTACAGGTATTGCTTCCGCAGGATTCGACCTGTATATAAAGGATAAGGGCCAATGGGTGTACGCAGGAACAGGCGTGCCCAAAGATCGCCACCGGGTGCTGCGTATCGTTGACAATATGGATGCCACGCTGAAGGAATGTTTACTGTATCTGCCCATTTATAGCGAACTGGAACGCCTGGAGATTGGTGTTGGTACGGAGGCCCGGATCAAATCGATACCCAATCCCTTCAAAGTAAAAACGGTTTTCTTTGGTTCCAGTTTTACACAGGGAATAGGTGCCAGCAGACCGGGCATGAGTTACCCCATGCAATTGCAACGCCTGTTGAACCTGGATGTATGTAATCTCGGTTTTTCCGGCAATTCAAAGTTGCAATCGTATTTTGCCGATATGTTGGCCTCCATACAGGCAGATGCTTTTGTATTGGATGCTTTTTCGAATCCTTCTGCCGCTATCATAGAAAAACGGCTGGCGCCCTTCCTCGAAAAGCTGGTAAATGCCCACCCCAACAAACCTTTGATCTTTGTTGAAACCATTTACAGAGGCAGAGCAAATTTTGATAGAAAAGTACAAGCCAATGAAGAAGCCAAGCGCGCCACTGCAAAACGTATCATGACAGATTTTATGAAGCGGTATCCCAATATCTATCTGGTAGAAAACCCGCTGCCGGCACAGCAAACCGGCGACAGTTCAGCAGACGGTGTGCATCCTTCCGACCTGGGCTATCAACTGTGGGCGCACAATCTCAGCAAACAGTTGATCAAATTGCTTCACCTCCAATAGGGTTGTTGGTTTCACTATGCAATATCTTACACTTATCAGAAAAGCGCCTGTAGTGGCAGACTATGATGTGGTAGTTTGTGGTGGCGGTCCCTCAGGATTGGTGGCGGCCATTGCAGCAGCCCGCTGTGGCGCCCGTACGGCATTGGTGGAACGATTGGGCTTTTTAGGCGGCATGGCAACGGCCAGCCTGGTAGCGCCTATCAGTGTATTCAATTACAACGGGCGCCGTGTAATAGATGGTATTCCCTGGGAGTTTATTGAACGATTGATTACCCTTGGCGGAGCACTGGAAGAAAAGCCGCTGGGAAATATCACTTTTTCTCCGGAGAAATACAAACTGGTGGCGCAACGCATGGTATTGGAAGCCGGTGTGTCGCTGTATTTGCATTCCCACCTCACCGGTTGCCGAAAAGAGGGAAATCGCCTTACCCATGTTTACATTGATAATAAGAATGGCACAGAAGCGATAGCTGCCAAATACTTTATCGACTGTACCGGCGATGCAGACCTGTGTTACCAGGCCGGTGTTCCCATGCAACCCATGCAATCGGGGCTGCAGCCGGCTACCCTCATCTTTATGTTGGGCGGCGTAGATACCAGTAAGCTGCCCATGATACGGCATTGCGAACAGGGCGTGAATTATCACGACCTGGATATGAAACAAATACTGGAGCGGGTAGGGCAGCAGCAAAAGCTGCCATTATACGGCGGACCCTGGTATTGTGGTGTTTTGGATGAGGGGCTGGTATTACTCAATATCACCCGTACCTACGCGAACATGGCCGATAACAGGCAGGCTACGCAGGCAGAGTGTTTGTTGAGAGAAGATGTGTTTACGTTTGTAGAAGTACTCACGACATATGTTCCCGCGTTCAAAAATGCGTTCCTTGTAATGACCGCACCGCAGGCCGGAACCCGGGAAACCCGCAGAATAAAAGGCGTACACACACTTACCGGCAACGAGTACCTGGAAGCCACCCGTTTCCCCGATGCCATTTCAAGGGGATGCCATCCCGTGGATATTCATTCCGCGGATTCCACCAACCAGCTGTGCCAATTCCTGAAAGATGCTGCATTTGTTCCTTATCGTTGTTTAATTGCACCGGACTTTCCCAACCTGCTTGTGGGCGGACGCGCCTTTTCTGCTGATGGCGTTGCGTCTGCCTCCGTGCGGGTACAGGCTTCTGTAATGGGTCTGGGACAGGCCGCCGGTGCAGCCGCCGGATTATGTGCGCAAACCGGCGTAGACGTATGCGCTGTAGATATTGCTCAATTGCGTGCCGTGCTTACGGGCTGGGGCGCCAACCTGGAAAAATAGAATTGCCAATGAAGAAATCAAGCTTGCCTTTGACGGGCTCCGGTAGCATTTTGTCTACACCCGAAACACGCCGCTGGATTATTGTTGCGGTTATTTTTGTGGCCGTGGTTTGTAATTATATCGACCGGCAAATTGTATCAGTATTGAAACCACTTATCAAGTCGGAATACGGCTTGGACGATTCAGGATATGCCGTGATCATCAACATCTTCACCATTTGTTATGCACTTTCCTATCCCTTTACAGGGTGGCTGGTAGACCGGATAGGAACTAAGCTAACGATGCTTTGGGGCATCTTTGTATGGTCGTTAGCCTGTATTGGTGGCGGTATTTCGCGAACAGTAGGGCAATTCGGATTTTTCAGGGGCATGTTGGGCGTATCGGAACCCACCATATTTCCCGCCATGCTGAAAACAGTCACCGTGTGGTTCCCTGGTAAATTGCGGGGAACGGCGAATGGTATTTGCCAGGCCGGCGGTTCTATTGGCGCCATCGTGGCGCCACCCCTCATAGCCTGGCTGGCCATCAGTTATTCCTGGCATACGGCCTTTGTGGTAATGGGGGTGGTGGGATTGCTGTTGGCCATACTTTGGAAGATGGTATATAAAGCGCCTCCAAAAGAAATTCTGGAAGAAGCGCTGCAATCTACCGTATCGAAGGATGAGGTATCCTTTTCATGGAAGGAGTTGTGGCGCACCCAAAGCCTGTGGGGGGTGATCCTCATCCGTTTTATTAGCGACCCGGTGTGGTATTTTTGTTTGTTTTGGCTGCCCGGTTATTTACAGGAAAGATCCGGGCTTTCGCTGGCAGAAGTGGGACTGTTTGGGTGGATACCTTTCCTGGTGGCTGATTTGGGGTCTGTAGGAACTTCAGTATGGTCTGATAAAATTGTACGAAGAGGTGTTACACCCCTGGTGGCCCGTAAAAAAATGCTTACACACCTCACGTTTTTGGTAATGATTTGTGTGCTTACCCCATTTATAAAAAATGCCGCTATTACTATTCTTATTTTCAGTTTGGTGGCGTTGGTTTGTGTGAGCTGGTTGTTTACCACGTCGGTGGTTATTGCTGAATCTTTTCCGGTGCACAATGTAGCCAGTGTGCAGGGTATTGTGGGTGGATTTGGTGCGTTGGGGGCGGTACTGTTTAATTATTTCGTAGGGAAATTAATGGATGCGCCCCATGCTGAGTACATATTTTTTGTGATGGCTTTTTTGCATCCGCTGGCTTTGCTTATACTGTTGAAAGTGGTGAAGCCGGAAAGGCCGCAAGGGTAGAGGAGTGTTGTTAACATGTTACCACACATTTCTCGGACATGTATCTCCATACCTGTTCCCGACAATAAACCCAATCATCAACTCATGCGTACCCCGGCTATACGTTCTCAAATCTGTTTGCGTAAAATCATACGCATACCCGATATTG
>Ga0065721_10003856_pt1 | contig 71050 bp, 64 predicted proteins | sample Mesricmetagenome_FD_59108 | JGI IMG/M metagenome (GOLD analysis project Ga0065721, IMG submission 59108) | Mesophilic microbial community from rice straw/compost enrichment Sample: eDNA_1 v2 (version 2) | ecosystem: Engineered > Solid waste > Grass > Composting > Bioreactor | place: USA: Davis...
ATTTTTTATTTAACTATTCCTCGAAAATTATTGTGTATAAACTTTTTCCTATTAAAATGACCTAAAATATATAGAAAAATCTTAGAACACTAATTCATCAAGAAAAAATATACATGACTTGTTTTTAATGGTTAAGTATAAACAATATACTTAAACTCTTCAACTTCTTCTTTTTTGATCTTTACATGAATTCTTCGAGAAAGTAATCGAGCATGTTTGAGATTCCCAAAATTAGACTATCAATGCCTCACACTAAATTTCTTTCACTCAAGAAGTAAGCATTCTCCTTAGAATCCATCATTGAAAAACTATTTATGATCTCAATTAATTCTCTTCTTTCTTCTTTACTTCTTAATACTTTTAATTGCAACTTTTGCATCTTAACTGGAAGCAACATTAAATTAGCTAATCTTCCATCTCTTCTTAAATCAACAACAAACACTCCACCAACTTTCGAGTATTCTTCATGTCCTCCTATTTCCTCATAATCATTAATTACATCTCCACAACCATACAAAATCAACCTACCTTTATAGAGTTCAAGACCACGAATGTGATGCGAACTGTGACCATAAATCAAGTCAAAGCCAAGTTCATCTATCAATTTGTGTGCAAGTCTTCTTCTGTATTCATGGCCATCTGATTCATGTGCCCAATTTGGACCCCAATGAATCGACAAAACACGCAATCTTTTCTTTCTTTTTTGTATGTTTCTTTTGATGATGTGGAAACCTCTTTCCACGTTCTCATCGCTTGTTATTGGAGGTAAATAAGAAATGTATTTTGACCACGAACTTGGAACACCACTACAGCCTGTACCAAAAGCAACAATTTCAATGTCTTTGTATTCTAGAATGTTTTGAGCACCAACGTATGGAATCTTAAGTTCATGAAAAATCTCAAGTGTTTCGCTTAGAAAAGCATCTACACCAAAATCAAGCGCATGATTATTTGCTAATGAGAAAACATAATTTTTTGGCCAAAGAGTAAAAAGAGGTACAAGATTCTCAGCATTCATATGGTAAGTAATTCCTTTCTTTTCTGGTTTATCTATACTTAAAGTTATTGCTGTTTCTATATTTAAAAGTCTTATGTCTTCACCAAAATCATAGTCAAGAAGTTCATCCCATAAGTAACTTCCATCTAGGTTGAGTTCTCGTATCTTGTTAATTTCTTCCTCCTTCGGTACTTCAAAAGAATTTTGAAGAGAAGAAACTAAATAATAGAATGCAGGTACGCTATCTGTGATGTTTTCGTAACCTTCTGTTTGATATGGAAGTGTAAGTTGAATTGCACGTCCACACATCACATCACCAAAAAGAAGTAATCGCATTTATAATTATATATAAATAAGAAGTTAAAAGAAGGAGTTAAAAAGTTAATTATATAAACATGTTTAAATTTTGTGATAACTAACCTTTGCGATAATTAAAGGTTAATTATTAAGTGAAGAGATGTTTGGGCAAATAAAGAAGATGTTGATAAAACTCAAACAAATAAGTCAACAAAGAAGACTAAATTTCAGGATAAGCAAAAGATTAATCCATATCCTCTTCAAAGTCGTCTATATCCATTTTCTCATAATTGTCATAGTCATCATCCGAATAGTATACTATTCTTTTTAGTTTCTTTCTTTTGCTGTCTGTTTTGTAGAAATGTTCGAGTTTGTCCTCTTCAGGTTGAGTGAAAAAGATCAAAGGTGAAGACGGAGGGATAGGTTTTGTTAAAAATGGAGGTTCTCTCTCCTTAATGTCTTCTGTAAATAATTCTTCGTAGGCAATTTTTCTTTCTATTATTGGTTTGACTTTCTTTACTCTTTCGTCTAAGACTTCATCCTCAGAAACGTAAGTTCTCCTCTTTCTTTTTTCTTGAGAACTAGGAGTTTGGAGAGAAAGAGGAAGAACTTCTATGTCCATCTTTTCTATTTTTTCTCTGTCTGAATCTAATTCTTCTACCTCTGTTTCATCTATGTCCATTTCTTCCATCCCTGTTTCGTCTATGTCCATTTCTTCCATCCCTGTTTCGTCTATGTCCATTTCTTCTTCCTCTTCTTGTTCCATGAGTTTTCTCAACCTTCTTCTTCCAAAGATTTTATTTATTTTCTCTTTCTTCTCTACGTTTTCACCTTTGAGTTTCTTAACTAACATATCACCAATCTCTATAACTTCAGGTAAGGGAGACAATTCTTCAAGTATCTCCAAGAACAGATTTAAATCTGTTCTTGGAGCGTACTCCAAAACTGCTGGAATGACATTAACATTCGTTTTATCTTCAAGTTCTTTAAAAACGATTTCCCTGATTTTGTTGTATTCCAAACCATAATTCATGAACAAAGACAAGAGTCTTTCATCAACATTTCCCTTTGAAGTTTCTATAAGATTGTAGAAATATAATCTTTTATATGGACTTATTTTATTCTTTTTCTTGAAATCAACAAGAAGTGATTGATTTGCAATTCCATTAGAATCCAAACCAGCTTCAAATGCAGCTTCAAGAATAAACAAATAAATATTTTTCAAGGGCCATTTCTCATCTTCATTGAAAAGCAACAAAACTTTTGTTGCAAACTCAATGAGCTCTGAATTTGTGAACTGTGTTAGCTTCCTTACTAATAAGTTAAAATTCTTATCTGTGTCATATTCATAATAAACAAACGCAAGTTCATCTCTATTTAAAGTCAAGAGTGCATCAACAACTCTCGTATCTGTTTTTGGTTCGCCACATTTGCTAACAAGTGCTTCGTAAATCTTTCCCCCTTCTTTTATTTTTCGTTTGGTTTTTGGATTTATTGTTGGGTTTGCGAGAAATTCTTCACAGATACTCATTTATATTTGTGAAAATAACTTGTTTATGAATTATTTTAAAAGAAATTAAAACTTGGAAAGTCTTTAAACAAAACAACCATTATGTTTAGAGAGAACATTAGGTCTATGATGAGCGTGCTTAAAAATTATCTTCCCTTATCCTTTTCTTTAACCAATTCTTCATCTTCAAATAGATGCTTGTCCATAATTCCATATAAAACTTCAACCATAATTCCATTTATATCACCTCAAAGATCCATTTGCAAAACTTATTGGAATTCATCCTCTTTTCAAAGTGAAGATGATGAATTAAAACTAAAAAGAACGACATTCTTTTCGACAAAAATGTTTGACGAATTTTGTACAAACCTTCGTAAGATTCATATCTTGACATGTTTCAATCATCCATTTTTGGTAAGTGGTTCAGTATCCTTATTGGGTGGAAAGTCAATCTTGTTACACGAAGAACTTTCACGACTGAAATTCTCAGATAGAAGACTTATGAGTCTGAGCAAAATACCCTTAATAAAGTATTTCGAACAAACATTCAATGCTCTATCTTTTTTACACAAAGAAGGTATAGTTCACGGAAATGTAAAAGGAGACTCAATCTACATAACGAAAGAAGGCGCAAAATTGGGTGGTTTTGAAAAGGTGAAGTTTAGAGAAGAATCATTCCTTCGTCCTCAACACGATCTCTTCAATCTTGCAAATACATTTCTTGAAACAATCACTGGAATCAAAAACATTGGAAAAAGAAGGAAGTTTACAAGCAAACATGGAAGTAACGAGCTTTTCTCTTTGTTATGTTTGGTTTTGGAACCAATAAGTGCAGAAAGATACAGTGGTTTGTTGTATAGGATGTTAAACTCAGAGAAAGAGACTCTTTATTCTATTTATTCGGAGCTTCCAAATTCTTATAGTCTGGAAAACATTGGAACGTTTGAGTATTCATCTCTAAATCTTGAGCTTATTAAAGAGAACAAGCCTTTCCAGAAGGCATTAGAACAATTTCCATCTTTAGCTTATGAATACGATGTTCATTTGAAAACATATGTACTTGCACTTCTCATGGCATACAAATATGCCAATACAAATAGCTATCTTTCTTCCCTTGAAAGAATTAAAGCTTGCTTATTTTTGGCTTCAAAGTTTTATGGTTACGAAACTAAAGATTTAGAAGCAAGTTTTACACAAGATAACAATTCCTTGAAAAAGATTGTTTTTGAGATCGTCGAACGAGCAAATGGAAAGATGGTAACAAAGATTCCCCGTTTTGTGAAATGTGAGGAAACAAGACCTTCAAAGAAAGAAATCTTAAAATACATGAGTATTTTACACGAACCAAGTAAATATAATTTGGAGCTCTCTAAAATGAAGTCATCAAGCACTACGCCTTCAAATATTAAAGATTTTGGAGAGATAAAAATAAAGGACTTACCTAAACTTAAAGATGTAAGTTTCGTATTTTAGATGCTTAAATGCTTAACTGTACATAAAAAGATGGTAAGATTTACACATTTCTGTTCACCAATAACAAGAAAATTATTTTAGAAGCTCCAGAGCTTTCTCTTAAAACACGTAAATAAAATGCCTAAACTAGTTAAGTCACCTTTTGTTCTCTTGTTGACGATAATGGTTTATACTTTAACGTAACCAAATATCTTTAGTCGTAGAATGACAACTTGTTTCTAATAATCGTTGTGACTCATAAAAAAATACTTACATATAATATATATGTAAGAAAAGAAAACCGCAATAAAGTTCATTGTAAAACAAGAATTAAAAATAAGATAACTTATAAATCCTATAACTCGCGTATATGTTCTTTTTTTTTGTCTTGAAGGAATCATGTTTCTAAACTTTTCTATATACAATTGTTGGTTTGTATATAGAAAAAAAATTACTGGAAAGAACTCGTTATAATGCTGTAAATAAACTTTTCCATATATAATTGTTTGTTTGTATATAGAAAAGTTTACAAACACAGTATGTTGAGTTCTTTTCAGTGAGTTTTTTCATCAAGTTCTTTTCACTGAGTTCTTTTTTTCTATATACAAACCAACAATTGTATATAGAAAAGTTTATAAACAGCATTATAACAAGTTCTTATCAGTAAGTTTTTTCTATATACAAACCAACAATTGTATATAGAAAAGTTTATAAACAGCATTATAACAAGTTCTTATCAGTAAGTTTTTTTCTATATACAAACCAACAATTGTATATAGAAAAAAACTTACAAACAACAGTATGTTGAGTTCTTTTCTTTTTTTATATATATGAAAACCAACAATTGTATATAGAAAAAGATTACGAACAGCATTATAACGAGTTCTTTTCAATGAATTCTTTTCTATGAGTTCTTTTCTATGAGTTCTTTTTTTTTTCTATATACAAACCAACAATTGTATATAGAAAAGATTACGAACAGCATTATAACGACTTCTTTTGAGTGAGTTCTTTTTTTTTCTATATACAAACCAACAATTGTATATAGAAAACTTTACAAACACCATTATAACGAGTTCTTTTCACTGAGTTCTTTTTTTTTTACTATATACAAACCAACAATTGTATATAGAAAACTTTACAAACAGCATTATAACGAGTTCTTTTCAGTGAGTTCTTTTTTTTTTATATACAAACCAACAATTGTATATAGAAAAGATTACAAACAGCATTATAACGAGTTCTTTTTAGTGAGTTCTTTTCAATGAGTTCTTTTCAATGAGTTCTTTTCAATGAGTTCTTTTTTTCTATATACAAACCAACAATTGTATATAGAAAAGATTACGAACAGCATTATAACGAGTTCTTTTCAATGAGTTCTTTTCAATGAGTTCTTTTCAATGAGTTCTTTTCAATGAGTTCTTTTCAATGAGTTCTTTTCAATGAGTTCTTTTCAATGAGTTCTTTTCAATGAGTTCTTTTCAATGAGTTCTTTTTTTTTTCTATATACAAACCAACAATTGTATATAGAAAAGTTTACAAACAACATTATAACAATTCTTTTCATTGACTTCTTTTCATTGACTTCTTTTCATTGACTTCTTTTCATTGACTTCTTTTCATTGACTTCTTTTCATTGACTTCTTTTCATTGACTTCTTTTTTTTTTTTCTATATACAAACCAACAATTGTATATAGAAAAGATTACAAACAACATTATAACAATTCTTTTCTATGAGTTCTTTTCAGTGAGTTCTTTTTTTTTATATACAAACCAACAATTGTATATAGAAAAGATTACAAACAGTATTATAACGACTTCTTTTGAGTGAGTTCTTTTTTGTGACTTCTTTTCTGTGACTTCTTTTCATTGAGTTCTTTTTTTTTTTTCTATATACAAACCAACAATTGTATATAGAAAAGATTACGAACAGCATTATAACGAGTTCTTTTGAGTGAGTTCTTTTTAGTAAGTTCTTTTTAGTGAGTTCGTAATCTTTTCTATATACAAACCAACAATTGTATATAGAAAAGATTACGAACAGTATTATAACGAGTTCTTTTCAATGAGTTCTTTTCAGTGAGTTCTTTTCAATGAGTTCTTTTCAGTGAGTTCTTTTCTTTTTTTTTTTCTATATACAAACCAACAATTGTATATAGAAAAGTTTACGAACAGTATTATAACGAGTTCTTTTCAATGAGTTCTTTTCAATGAGTTCTTTTCAATGAGTTCTTTTCAATGAGTTCTTTTCAATGAGTTCTTTTCAATGAGTTCTTTTCAATGAGTTCTTTTCAGTGAGTTCTTTTCAATGGGTTCTTTTCAATGAGTTCTTTTCAGTGAGTTCTTTTCAGTGAGTTCTTTTCAGTGAGTTCTTTTCAGTGAGTTCTTTTCAGTGAGTTCTTTTCAGTGAGTTCTTTTCAGTGAGTTCTTTTCAGTGAGTTCTTTTCAGTGAGTTCTTTTCAATGAGTTCTTTTCAATGAGTTCTTTTCAATGAGTTCTTTTCTTTTTTTTTTCTATATACAAACCAACAATTGTATATAGAAAAGTTTACAAACAGTATTATAACGACTTCTTTTGAGTGAGTTCTTTTCAGCGAGTTCTTTTCTTTTTTTTTTCTATATACAAACCAACAATTGTATATAGAAAAGTTTACAAACAGTATTATAACGACTTCTTTTGAGTGAGTTCTTTTCACTGAGTTCTTTTCTTTTTTCTATATACAAACCAATAATTGTATATAGAAAACTTTACAAACCAATAATTGTATATAGAAAAGATTACGAACAGTATTATAACGAGTTCTTTTCAGTGAGTTCTTTTCAGTGACTTTTTTTCAGTGAGTTCTTTTCATTGACTTCTTTTTTTTTCTATATACAAACCAACAATTGTATATAGAAAAGTTTGTAAACATGATTTCTTCAAGACAAAAAAAGAACATATACATAAGAACCTTAATTTCATTGTTAGTTATTTAACAATGAAACAAATGTGGATAGACTGATATGGTGAGATTACCATGCAATAATATGCAATAACAAACATGATTTTAGTCTATGAGAATTGCAAAACAGAATAAACACCAGCATGTGTGCTATTTCTCATCGTTTCACCAACATCAAATCTTGAATATTCCAAAGCTTTGAATTTACCTGAATACAATATCCTTTCACACCAACTTGGTGCGACACTTTGTGTTGTTTCAATCTCAAAACACTCTGCAAATCTATTTCTAATTTCTTGTGTTTGACAAAGATTTGGACGTCCAACAATCATTGGACAATTAGGTAAGAACTGTGGTCCCTTATCATCAACACCTTCAGAAAAGAAGTATCCAACTTTATTTGCCATTATCTCTCTGTAAAGTTCGTCACCTGAACGTATTTCTTTCCATTCATCAGGGTTTTCTATTGAAGCCATGAATTGGATTGCACGGCTCGCAGGAACTTTTCTTTCAAAGATGATTTTGTAACCAAAATTTCCAAACAAAACAACTGCATCTGGATACACTTTGTGTCTAACGTATAATTTTGTGACTATTGCATTTAAACACTTAGAAATCTTATCCACATATCTTTGTCTAATTGAGTAGTCATCAAATCTTCTTGCCTCTATCAAAGTTTGCGTTTCATCTGGTAAAGAAACACAAATAAAACAAAGAGTTCCAGCAGTTGTTTGTAAATAAGCTGCAATTCCTCCAGTGCCTGCCAAAGTTGCACATGAATATGATTCAAACGTGATATCATATTTATTCTTACTTGTACGGAAAACCTCTGGTAAATAATTCTTATGTGCATAAACAGCGATCCTTATACCACGACCACTTAAGTAGCCACCAAAACCCATGAACTTTGATTTACCGATTTCGTGGTAAAAGAAATCTGGCAGTTGATTTCTCATCAAATCAGAAAAGAAATAATCACCAGGTTTTGCACTTTGTGTAAAACCAAATACAAGAATGTCTGGGTTTACGTCTTGTATTTTCTCAACCAAGTAAGGCATGAAATCTGCAATTGAACAATTGAACCAAGTTGAAATTCCTTCCCTGTGTGATTTTATTATTTCCTGGCTTAGTGATTCACACAATCTTATACCATTTGGTGACCAAGAAACAACAAAAACTTTTGGATTATAGTCTTGCATTTAATATAATAGATATATTCTTTTTTTTTCTTCTTGTATTTATATTATTGTCTGAGTGTCGATTTATTCTTGACATTTGTATATCTTTGTGTTTTGTTAATTTAACTTTATTTATAAGAAAGCAAATAAACTCTTTCGTTTGAAGCTCAAATGATGCAATATCTTCCTTTGGAAATGATTGATAAAATCCTTTCTTACCTTACAGCTCCACAGCTCTATGTAATTGCACAAACTTGTAGACCCTTGTCTATCGTTTCTCTTAAGCTTATAGAAAAAAGATCACACCCTTGGATAAAATTTGCAATTACTCACAAAGAAGAATACGAAGAGTTTCTAAAAACAAGTATAGATATCTTACGTAGAAGAAAGGAGACAATTGGTAAAAATAAAAGAACAATTAAGAATTCCCTTACAAGGTTGAGTTCCTCGTTCTTGTTTACAATTCTAATAAATCTTGACGCTACGTATGAGAAGCTTGACACAATCAAAGTTAAATATATTGGAGACTTCTCGGACACTAAGAGTGTTGATATTTTCGATTTCTCAATGTTAAGTACAGAGACGCTTGTAAGGTTGTTAAATTCAAACAACAAACTAATTTATGATTTGCGGCAAAATTTTTTAAAGTCTCCACTTGTCCTTGAGGAAGAACTATTCGACAACTTATTACCAATCGTAAAAAGAACAGACAAAGAATTTCTTGTTGAGGCTGCAAACATGCTAGCTTCATTCGACGAAAGAAACCTTGAATGGATTTCGAATCCATTTTCAGCCTTAAAGAAGTTTTTCTTAAGAAAAGAAGTTGTAGAAGCACTTACACTAAACGAACTTGTCTATTTTTGTAAGTTCTTTTTTGTGGATCCATACGCAAAACCAATCGAAGAAACAAGAAAAGAACTCCTAGAAAGACAAGACAAGGTTGTTTATGAATTGTTGAATGTTTTTGGTGATTATTTAACTATTGGATGTAGCCTTTGTAGTTCCCTTTTTAAGGACTTTAAGAATCTTAATCTAAGGTCTTTGCTTAACTTCGAAGATCCTTTCGATAGGTTTTCTACAATTAGTTTTTATTAAGTCTTAGTTTATCTTGAGAAACAAAGGTGTTACATATATTTCATGAAATATATGTAATTAAGGTTGTATAAATAAAAGAAAAAAAAATTAATACATAAAAGCTCTACGTTCAGATTCTTCTTCATAGAGTTCATGTAATCGACTTTCTTTATACATTGTATTTATTTTCTTAATTTCTTCCTCTGTACTTGCATGTTTATTAAATATATCCAAGTATTCGGTTGAAGCGTATAATCTTCCAGCAATTGTAGCATATTGTAAGAGATCAGAAAATTTTATACCATTCTTCTTATTTTCAAGGATGAATTCAACAACTTCTTTTTGGTCATTAAGAATTGCGTTCTCGATTAATTCTTTGTAAAATTCATCTGTTGCATTACTTATGGGTATTGATTTAACAAGAAACTTAAACAAACTATCATACCCTTCCAGAAATGCCTTTTCTATCAACATTGCTGAGAAAAAGTTGCCATAGTAACTCTCAATAAGATACTCCATTAGCTTTTCATCGTCTAGTCTTCCATTATCGAATGCCTCTTTTCCACCAAAATAATCCCAAAACCCTTGTTCCTTTAATTCTTCATCTGTGAATTTATTAACAAGAAGAATCTTTTCAAGTTCATCCATAAGAAGAAAAAAATCATCTGAAATGCGTTCTATTAGAATAACGAGAGCCTTTGATGTCATACTAAAATTTCGTGCATCGATAAAAACGTTTCGATGTCTTATCCATTCTTTCCAAAACCATTCACTGTCGCAAACTTCACTTAGATTCTTATTTGTAACACATAAGGATAAGACATCTTTCGCTGGTAATTCTAGAGCTATTTCAAAAATTCCTTCGTAGGGTAAAGTTTCCATTCTCTTTCTATATGTTTTGTAAAATAAGTTCATAGAAAATTAGCATTTTATAAATTAAATAAGTAGAAATTACAAAAGAATTAAATGAAATTACAAACAAACTTCTCAAAGAAGAGATAAAAGAAGAAAGAGAAATATCATTATAAACATATAAGAATATATGTTTATCGTACTCTTTTTGTTTAATATTGTTTTAATGATTATTCGTGAACATGATAATTATAAGAGAAAATAAAGTTTATTTCTTTGAAAGATGTTATCATCATGTTCATCTTATCCATCATTTTCATCTCATAAACTTCATGAATCTTATTTTCCTTCTCTTTTTAATTTATCTTTCGAAGTGATCGTAAGAAATTACACTGACTTTAGTTATCTAAAGGAAATTATTCCTTTAGATATTTTTGAGCTTTTAGAGAAAACAAAAAAGGAAAAAGGCTTCAACGAAGTTATCGTTTATCGTTCGATGACAAACCTCATAGATTTTTATGTTTCGAAAGGTTACAACCTGAAGAGTCTTTTAAGTCAAGTTCTAAAACAAAGAACTTCAATGTAATAAGTTTTATAATAGAAAATAGTTTTAAATACCATATTTATGTTTTTCCACTTATTTGTGATATCTTTGAAAGACTTGAATTCGATGACTTAAACTTTTTAGGTAAAGTTCTAGAAAAGTATCTCCAATGTAATGAGTTTGTTTCATATTACCGTGATAACCAAAGTATCCTCGTTCTTGAATTAATCGATTTAAAACACAAAATAACTGAGAAATACGACGAAGAAAAGTTTGTACAAGTCATCGCAAAACTAATAAATTCTATAAACATTCTTGAAATAACAAATTCGTATTACGCCTTTTTTTCCTTTCTATGAGGTTATAATGACACTTTTAGAATCTAACAAATTAGAAACAGATATTCTCGTTAAGATTTATAAGGAAGTTAAAGATACTATTAAACCATTGTTTATTAAAACTTCAGAAGAAAACGAGTTGGAAATTACAAAGACTTTCGAGCGCTTAGTATAGTGAATGTCTCTCCAATCTTCGTAAAATCTCTTATCTATCTTCTTAAGTTTATCGTAAACATAAAATCATAACTTCTTAATTCATTGGGAGATAAATCTATCTTTTCAGCAATGTGTAACCAAAAATAATCATCTTGACATAATTCGTTGAAATGTTTATTTGTTTGCCAAAGTCTTACTATGGATATCATCCAAACTTGTGCTTATATGAAAAAGTGTTTCAAAGGGAACATCTCCAAGTTCCATTTAACAATAATAAATTAAAATATGTCGATGCAACATATAGAGTATGAAAAAATAGAATATTTTCTTGTACTTACCAAGTTACTTTGTAAGGAATGTATGTTAGAAATGCAACTTTTTCATTGATTTACTTATATCAACATACTTTAGAGTAAAAGACTTAAGAATTTTTCGTTTCACCACCAAATACAAATGCGTACTTAATAAGGTATTTGGTGGTGAAACAAAAAAAAAGAGATTTCATACAATCCCATACTTCGAAAAAAGGATCTTTAATTATATTTTAATTTAATAAAGTTGTCGAAGATTTCATTAATTGACTTTACCAAAAATCTATTGTTAGAATTTTATATACGATAAGATGACCTTATTTAAGGTATGTAATATTTTGTTGATTTTTCGAGTTTTCTATAATTCTCTTCTTGTTTGGACTTAGAAAATCTCATGATTAAATTAAATTAAGTGATTTAAAATCACTTAATTTTAATTCGAAAATTACATGTTAAATTTACTTCCTATTGAGATTATTATATATATATTTAAGTTCTTGCCAGGACATTCTCTTCGTAGAGTGTCTGTGGTTTGCAAGTTATTCAATGAAATAGCAAACGATAAACGCTTCATCATTGATAGACTTAGGATGATGAAACAAACAAAGCAAAAATATTTACGTATACTTAGAAGATTAGAAGACACACAACCTGGTACGCGAGTCAATACAGGTTATATTTTTATACTTAATCAAATGTTCGATAAATATAAGCATTGGTACCTTAAAAAGAAGAAAAGTTTGAGACTTGGAGCAGCAGAATTAGCAGTCGAGATGGGATCCACTATTTTAACCAAAGTTGTAATGAGATCGTATTACCATCAACGTTGTTTCTTCGAAACTCTAGATATAAAACTAAAAGATCCTAAATTTGAGATCAACCTTGTGTTCTTAAAATACATATGGAATTTTATGAACACACCTCCCGAAACAAAGAATCTTATTAAAAAAGTGACCGTAGAAAGAAAATTAGACTCATTACTCAGAGAAATCATTAAAAATGACAAGTTTCGACCAGACGAATACATTTCTTTGTCTGACATTGGAAGAATCGCAAGTCTAGAAACGATGAAAGAATTCCTCGTTAGACATCATGACCAATTTTGTTCAAGGACTTCAAACCCTTTCTTTCACGAAATACTTAAGAGGAATGACAAGGAACTCTTCATGTACACTTTTGACTTCTTCTGTTTCGAGAAAAGCCGAGCATTACCTATTGTTTTTCCAGTCATAGAGACATTAAAAACTAATGATGATGAGATTTTAGATTTAATCTTTAGACGCTATCATTCAGATGAATATATTAAAGAATTTGTGATGTATTCAACATGTGAGAAATTTATAAAATATTCAAGAAAAGAAATCTTTAAAGAAATAGATTATTGCAAAACGTTCTTTCCATACATCATAGAAAAATACGGAGAAGGGAAAGATAAAGAAGCAATGGAATTTGTGGATAAAACAGTATTTGTAAGTGAGAAACATGTTCACTTGTTTCTCACTTGCATTTCTATAAGTTACGCAAAAAGAACAAGTGAACTTTCAGCAAAAGTGTGGGAGAAATACAAAGAAATGGTTAAAAAGGGATTATTAAGTGATAAATTACTTTATTGGAATATTAGTGCTTGGGATGACAAATGGTGAGATTATTAGAGATAACGGTAGATATTATTTAAATTAAAAATAATATCTAAGAAATGGTTTGTGTTGTAGTTCGAAAAAATAAAATACTTTAGTGTATCTCGTTGATATAAGAATGTTTGATTCTTAAGCTACGTTTATATGGGATTTCTAACATAATTAATTCTTACTTGTTTTTATTTAATGTAAAATTATCCATATCTAAAGAAGATAGAATGAATATCTTAGACTTACCATCAGAGATCATTTTTTATATTTTTGAGAAACTTGAGAATTATCACCTAATTTACATAAGCAATGTTTGTATTCTTTTTCGTGACTTATCTAAACGTATCTTTACAGATAACCATAAAAACTTCTATACTTTCAATGAACAAATGGCTGCACATGGTTATCTTTCATTGCTTAAATGGGGTAGAGAACGTGCGTATTGGGATAGGAACAAAATTGTAAAAGCTGCGATCCAAAACTCACAAATTAATGTTCTCAAATATCTCAAAGACGAATATCCACATTTCAAACATCACAAAATTGATGCACTTCTAAGTTTTAGTGTTCCTGTTTTTGAGTTCTTCCTTGAGAATGGATGTAATTTTACTCGTCAAGATACATCCTTTGGTATCTTTGAAATGCCAAATTTTTTGGAAGACTTTTCGAATAAAGAAGAGAGAATCATTGAGTCATTAAGATTCCTCGAAAGCAAAAAGATCGAAGTTCACAAAATTAACTACAAAAAACTTTCTTTTATATTTGCAAAAAGAGGCGATAAACAAGTCATCGATCATCTTGTCAAGGATTATGATGAGAATCTCTGTTGTACTACTCAAAATCAACGAATCATGGGAGGAAATTTTTCTTTAAAATGTCCAGGCATAATGTGTAATGCCTTTTATTCTTTAAACTTTGAGCTAGTTGAAAGTTTGATTTCAAGAGGCTATAAAATTAAAAGATGTTGTTGTGAAACTCTCATTACGTGGTCCTATAATTTTCCAAGAAGAAAATATGGTGAAGAATTAAGAACCTTCTTAAGCAAGATCGAGAAACTTATGTCAAGAAATAAACATAACGAAGACGAAAAAGATGCAATTAAAGATAACGAAGAAAAAAAGAACATTGCGCTTTCCATTCTTATTAATGACTTGGAGAGTCTCAAATCTGCGTTAAGTCACACAGTTCTCAATTCAAGAGACATATCCCTAGCAATATTTTCAAATTTGGAAGTATTCAAATATGTATTTGAGAAATACACAGCTCGTAAAGAAATTCACCCAATAATTCTTGATTACATTGCAGATAATGGTAGATTGGACATACTAAAGTATTTAATGCAAAAAATAGACATCTCTAATTATGTTAGTTCAATGCTTGATTTCGCAATTCCTTCACGAATGGAATTTGCAACCTTCCTCATTGAGAATTTCAAATTAAATTACATACCAAAGTCTTTTCTTGTAGTTCCTTCCTTGCTTGAAGAAATGTTACAGAAATACGAAGGTAGTTGTGTACTTATAGACAATGCAATCGAGGAAGACATCAAAAGCATCAATAACAATTATTTTAAATCTCTTGAGATTCTTGTGAGGAATAATGAACTTTTCGTCGAAAAAAATGGAAATGTTTTAGGATGTGTTGGTTTATCTGCCATTCATCTTAATATGGCATGTAAATACCATAATTTTAAAATGGCGAATTTCATTGCAAAAAGATTAAAAGATAAGAATGAAGTTGTAAGGATTCTTAATAAGAATAGTTTCCCAAGAGCTATTATAGAAAATATCTTAGAATAATAAAATATCTTTCTTTGTATTTATTCGAATTATCAAGGTTATAAAATAGGTGAAGATACATTTAAAAAGGCGATAAAAATTCAAGATCGTAAAGCAATTGAACACATTCAACCTTTCATACCAGAAATAGATGAAGAACTTCATCTATTTGCAATTAAACATGGTGTTTTGATTGACTCTGAGGAATTTCTGGTGAAGTCTACATATTTTGTTGCCAAATACGAACATTACTCTTTGTTAGAAGAACTTATGGAAAGATGTGCATTTGTTGACGAAGTTGTTTCACTGAACTTGCTCGTTATGGCAAACTTGAGCACATTAGGAGCTTCAATTTCTTACTCAAATCGTTGCACAAGCCGTTATTGTTAGAGACTTAGATATTGAGTTTGCTTCGTTTCTTTACGAAAGAGAATGCTATCCGAAGAACTATAAGATTTATTTTGAGGGTCCTTTCAAACAAAAGGTTCGTATGCTTGAGTTTCTTCGTGAGAGAGGATTTGATTTCAACTATGCAAAATACAACCTCGACAATGCCTATGAACAATATTGGGTTGAAAAAGGTTATGGCATTTCTAAGTTTTGTTCTATTTGTCGTATGTTCAACACTAGTTACTATCTTTTGTGTGATTGTAATTTTACATAAGAACAAAAAGAAAAGGTCAAAGATGATATTTTGAAAGATATACTATTCTTGAGTGTTGTACAGATTTGGTCTCCTTTCTTTAATTCGCAAAATCTCTATTGGAGAATTTTAGAAGAATATGTAAGATAATAGATTCATGAATACTTATTATAAATTGTTATAATAAGTCTTTGGTAATAGCAATCAACAAGCGATAAAATTTCTTTTCTTCATGTTTTATTTCTTCGAGGTAAAGTTACATTTAAGCATAAAATGTAACTTTACCAGAAACGGTATCGTAAACGGCAGGAACGACTTCTTTCCCGTATTCTAAATTCATCAAATATGCGACTAAGTTTGCTTTGTCTATCGCATTCTCAATAACGGAGTAATGTAACAGTTCTTCTTTGTTTCTTATTTTTCGACTCTTAATAACATTAGTAACTGGAGGTAAAATACTTTTAACTATTGCTGGATATTCTTTTCTTATTTCTGGGCTTTCTATCGAATCAATGGTTGCAGTAACAGCACCACAATTTGTATGTCCAAGAACGATTACAAGTTTTGAGTGTAAGTGTTCGACTGCGTATCTTATACTTTCGATGTCCTCTTTTCCAAGTGCTTGACCAGCAGTTTTAATTTCGAAAAACTGTCCAAGTCTATAAGTATCAAAGATAAAAGGAACCACAACACGAGAATCAGAGCAACTCACAACAACAGTGTAGGGTGATTGTTTGTTTGCGAAGTCCATTCTTTCTTGGTCAAAATATGGATTTGACGCAAAGTTCTTGTTTTTCTCTTCTAAATATCTTATCATAGACATTTATATGATGACAAAAAATACCCAAATGTATTAATTTAATATATTTGGTAGATATAAAATATTAAATCGATAAAGAATTTATATACAAAGGTTAAATCCATTCGTTTTGACATAGTTTCTTGGTAATTTTTTTCTAAAAATAATGGTCAACACAACAATCGCAATAATAAACGGTAAAGACTTCTCAGAGGCATTTACTTCAATTGAAGAACTTGTAAGCAATAGCAATTATTTTGCCTCATACTTTGCTTATTCAAATAAGAAGAAAGAAACAAAAAAGGAGACAAAAGATGTAAATGATAAAAAAGAAGACATAAAAATAGACATAACAATTCCTTTCAACTTAGAAGAGATAGAAGAAGAATTTAAGATGACAATAAACTTATTACAAAATAAAGTAAAAGTATACGACTTAGACAACTTACATATTGTAATTAAACTCTTGGACTATTTTGGTCTAAGCGAAAAGTTTAAAAATTCCCTCGACTTTGATATGCTTAGACAAGGAAATGATTTAAAACTATTATTTTATGATCCACAATTATTTGTTTCCCATAGATCAATGATTTCACCTGAAGAATTATTTACGTTCTTCGAAAACACTGAAGATTTGGACGAGATGCTTGTTTACTTTTTGCTTAACTCAACGAAGGGAAGAATCGACTTCGAAAGAGTTCAAAGACTCATTGATAAGTTCATAACAAAAGAAGGGGAAAATAATTCTTTCATTGAAAGAATTAGAGTTCTTATAAAGAGATTCAGGCTTGATAAGCTAAAGTCAAACAAAATAAAATTCTGCGCGGTTAGACTTCTTCCAGAGTTTCTTTCCAATGTCCTAATAAATTTGGAAATAACCAAAGAACCATACCTCGGTTTTGAAGTTTTCTTTGATTCAAATGAGGAACTTCTTGAATGTGTCAAGGAACTAAGTTACCAAGAACAATTTGTGATCTTCTATAGGTATGACTACATACTCGTACTTGAAAGATATGGTTCTTTTATTTTCATGAGAGCGAAGGATTATGTTTATGATGAGGATCTTATTGTTACTTACACATTAAGCAATGAGAAAAGGGATGGAAAAGAGAAAAGAACGAAAGAAAAAATCGAAATTCCGATTGTTTATGCAACCATTGCGTTGACACTTCTTTATCCCTTTTCGGTATCTTCTTTGCCTTTCTTTTCTGAATCAGCATATCCAAAATATTTCTTGGATAGGGAAAGAAGGAAATTACTTAGAACTTTGTTTGGTTGCATAAAAGATGAACCTACTAAATTTATATCTGAAAAGTCAAAAAGATATAAATATGGAAGCTTCGACAATGAGTACGTTGACACTCATGATGAGAACAATGATCGTCTTTTGTTTCTTGTAAATAGATTGATGACTGATGATGATGTTAAGTACAAACTTTTCGATGATTACACAACTCTTTATTTTGAAACCCCCAGTGCTGCATTTTTTGACATATACAACATTTCTAACGCTTTAGATAAATTGGATAGAAAATTCACTGATTGGACTGCGTTTTATATGGATACTGTGAGCCCAAAATCCATCTCGATTCCAGTCGTTGCAAGACTCAAGGATGTTTTTGGACAAAAGAGCATTGGAAGAACAACAATTGGTTTGGAACTTGACAACGTTGAACTTCTATTGAAATTTGCTAAAAGGTTTATTAGATTTTATGGTCCTACGTATTGTATTAAATTTAACCATGAAAGAGAGCACATCAGTTCGAGAAGAAGTTCGAAAACCGTCACTAAAAAACTACGTCTTTCACCGCTTTTTCGCATAGACAAAAGGAACGAATTTCGAGCTTTCGCAAGAAATTGTGAATACTACAGAAGTAAAGATAAAAGTCACAAGATTAACAAAAAGGCATTTGAAGAACTAACAAACGAAAAGAAAGTTGATTTGGCTGTTAAACTTTCTCTAGTTGTCAATACACAATATAATTTATTGGAAGTTGAGATAGTGCAACTTAACGTTTTATAAATGGGATGTGTAGTTTTAGCATACTTAATATTATTTGACATGAAGGTCAAATAATATACTTAGAACAAACAACGATAAGTTAGTTTCTTTGTCTATTTTATTTTGAATGAAGGTTGTTTATAAACTTTTCTATTAGGAATGTTAATTTGTATATATAAAAAGTTTATAACATGGGAAGAATTATTCTTTTCTTTTATTTATAATAGTTATAGGAGAATAACTATTATTTCCTTGTTCTTTTCGTATTTCCACCATACAAAAAGAACAAGGAAAAGCGAGATTATCCATTACGTAATTGAAATTTTACATATACAGACTAACATTCCTAATAGAAAACTTTATAACAAGCATCATTCAATACAAAAATTAAGTTTATTTTTGCTTTACCTCTCTTTTTATTTGTCCTTTAACTTACTTTTCGCATTACTTTGTTTGTCTATTTTTTTGTATTCAACAACAAACAAAAAATGGAACACAAAGAAGTCCAAGAATTACCATTAGAGATTTTACATAAAATCTTTTCTTATTGTGACCTTCAAACCCTACAAAAGTTAAAGTTAGTTTCTTCTTACTTCCATTCTATCGCAAGAGAATTTTCACACAAAGAATTTATTAAATTGCTAAAAAGATATCATGTTAATTTAAACTATTACCCAAGTCAAAAAGATTTAATTGAAATCAAGAATAACTTGTTTATTTATGACCTTGAGTGCATTATTGAGTTCTTAATCAAACAAATAAAAGAAAAGAGATACACAGCATTACACAAATATGAGATGTATCTGAGGAAGATCAAACAACAACTTCAATTCTTAAAGAAATATTCGTTCTTTCCCTTACCTGACACTGTTTTTAGTAAAATGAGATCTTCTGAGCAATACATTCTCGATGATACATACAAATTCGAAGACTTCAAACTTGACCCCAAGTACCTTACGAAACATGATAGTGATATCATAGTATTAGTTTGCAAGAAGTTCGAATCTTTATGTTTGAAGGAAATGTCTCGAAGGCGAGGAAGAGAAAAGAACGATATCAAGATCGCATTAATGAAAATTAAAGATTTAAGAATATAAGGCTCTTTCAAAAGACTCACTTTAAGGAAATACAACAACACAATTAAGCATGTTTGGGAAAACACAAAAAGACGAAGACTTAAAGAACTTCTTAAAGAGACCTCCACAAACGAGAATCTGCCCTAGATGTGGAGGTAAAGGATATTACGATGTTATTGGTGAAATGTCATGTCCAGTTTGTGCGGGGACAGGAAGAGACTTAAATAGTGAACTCATGTCTTTGCCATGTCTTGCATGTAGAGGCAAACGTAGAACAAGCTATTCAAGATGCGTTCCATGTGATTGTTTACACAGATAAGAAAAAATTCAAGAAAGATGTATATAAATATATTGTAAAATAATATATTTATAATAGATAGAGAGTCTTTTTTTACGACGACAAAGTCTTCCATTTTTCTTTTTTCTCATAAGTGGAAGACTTTGTCAATTCTTCCCTTTCTTACAAGTAATTTCCATTCTTCGAACTCTAAAAAGTCATCTCTATTTGCAGTCATAATGACTATTGTACCTTCACTAAGTCTTTGTGGTCCATCAATTGCAGTTAGCAAACCACCAAAAGAGACTTGTAACATCTTATTCTCTCTTAAGGTTTTTATTTGTTTATCTATTTCATCAAAACAAATTATTGAGTTGCTTGGTATTTTACTTGTCAAGGCAATGAGTGTTGCATCTGTCATGCCTTTACTATTTAAGTTTACAAGGTACACAGTCATTCCATATTTTTGTGCAATGTATTCAACCATCAAAGATTTACCAGTTCTTGGTTTTCCAAACAAGAAACAACCATATCTGTAAGGTTGTGCTTCAAGCTCGTAATCGTTTTTGTTTGACTTGAATCTCTCGATTTGTATGAAGACTTGTTTCATACTTGCAGTTAATGTCTTGATATCTCTTGGTTTACGGAAAATTGGAATTGTCCATGAATCATTCTTTGATAAATAATAGAGTGTTACTTTCTCTGGGGAATTGTAAGTCTTGTATACACTTTCTATGTAGCCCTTAAATTCCTTGTATGTTAATAAGTTTCGACCATAAATGGAGACTTTGTGAGTTTGGATGATCAATTTTCCCTTTGTCAATGTGAAGTAGATTTCGACATCTTTATACTCAACTGTGTATTCACCATCCGCAAGGGTGTAACTAACTGTGTCAAATTCATCCTCAATCTTTAAGTAACTTGAAGAACTATCTGACAGACAATGCGATTTAAGCTCTTGATAAAATGCAAATTTCAACCTTGGGTTCTCTTCAAGGTCGATTTCAGTTGTGTAGTAAATTCCCTTCGTATACTTGTCTTTTAAATAATCGAAAAGAACGTCTATAGATGTAGAAAGTTTTTTTGCAAGAGTAAACGCAAGTATAGATGAAAACATCATTAAACGTGAATAAAATAACTATTTAAAGAACAAATAATAAGGATATAAACTTTCAAGTTTGTACTCTTGGATATATCAAATGAAAATAAGCATTCTATTTAATGGTGAAAAATAAACATAAATATTTAGATACGTCAACGTTCGTAAAAACTTAGACTTTACGAATGTTGATGTTATGTATTAGCCTAATAGGTTCGATCTGAGAGGTCAACAAAGTCATAATTAATTGTTTCGTGACTTATGTATTTATTATGTTTATTTATTATGTTTATTTATTAAAACATCCAAAAACACACAATACTTAATTCATGAAATCTTTTCTTGACACAACAAATTTTTCTCTTTGGGAGCTTCACAAATTAAAAGAATTTTTAGATGAACTTATAAAATATAAGAAGATAAAGGATAACTTGAAAAACTATGGGTTTCATGTAACTTACAAAAACCTCGATCTTGATCTTAAAAGAACGACACTTTGTATACCAACGACATTTCATACTTATGTTATTTGTAGTGGTGATAGGAATAATGACGATGTTGAAGCCGAATATGACTATTATGAGGACGATGATTTTTATGGAATTTTTCATCAGCAACTTTCAACCAACTTTTTGAAGAAAGCAATACATAGAATTGATGATGAAGATTGGAGTTTTTCTGGTTTCAAAGATCCAGGACACGCAAAAGGGTTTATTGAACTCAATGTATATTATGAATATAGTGGAAAAGAAGGATTTTACGTTGATCTTGAAGATAAGAAGAAATGTTATGTTAACGTATTGGATGGAAAATATTATATATTTCATCTAATTCGAGAGGAAGAAGAAGTTGATAAGGAAGAGGAAGAAGAGAAAGAAGAAGTTGATAAGGAAAATTCGAACGACGATGAAAAAGAAAGTGATGAGAACGAAGATGACAATGATTGTGATGATTTAATAACCTCCTCAACTAAAGAAGTGATAGATAAGAAAATAAATTTAGATGACATGTTTAAATTGGGTAGAAATACATACGTGTTAATTGATATAGTTGATAAATTAGATGATAATTTTGTTCCGATTGTTGTCTCTTGTTAATCGTCAGTATCCAAAAAAGGGATTAAGAGAGAGTCTATATGTATGCTAGCATACATATATCATTTTTATGTTTTGTCTTGAGCAAAATGTCATATGTATAAACTTTTCCGTATATAAAATAATAATTCTAATAGAAAAAGTTTATACAATCTATTCGTTATATGAACTTAATATCTTTATTCTTGAAAATTTTGAACTAAACATTTGTCTCGTTCTCTTGTTTAGCTCCTTCACTAATGGATAACTTGTTGGAAAAATAACGAAACAATAAACATAATTAATTGTTTCATAAACCAATAGATGGATATAGTGAAAATAAAAATACGATATAACTACTTCTTCAACTCACTTGAAGTTCTTTCAAAATATGGTCATTTTTTTTTGTTGATTAGTTACAAGGGACTTGTTGTACTTATAATTTTGCAAAAAGAGAAGTTTAGATCTTTTTTTTTGTTGTTTGGATTTTCAAGCATAAGAATATATTTATTTCGAGTGAAATACTTCCGATATAAGAATTTTAGTTTAAAATTTCAACTTGTCTTGAATTTAAAGATTTCATAGAATTTTCTTTGAGTTCTTCACGAGTATTTTCTTTGAGTACAATAAAGTTCTTGAGGAGCTTACAGAAAGATACGATCTTCTTTCGTGTCTTTGTTTTGCTTTGAACAAAAACCTGCTAATAAAAAAGGTGTAGATAGAAGATTTGTTCAGTAGACTTTTCACAGACTACCTAAAAGGATATGATTTGTTCGAATGTTACTTGTTTTTTTTTTGTTCTAACACTTTTCTTGGTTATAGCTTCATGTAAATATATATAAGATGATACTTTTAGTTTAAGCAAAATCAGAGAGATTTTCCTTTATTTCTAATTTCTTCTTGTCCTAAAATCCATATTTATGTTTTAATGAAATGAACAAAAAATAATATTTAACAATGGAAACCTATCATCCAAAAATAACTAAACAACAAACTTCGTTATCTTTTCTTGTTTCTTTGTCTTTTGAAAATAAAAGACAAAGAAGGTAAAAACTACGATGTACGAGTTGTTGAATACAATTACAAAAGTACCTACTTGAACTATGTCCAAGAATAGGTAATAACTTAGTTGGTAGACTCACTATTGTATTAATTGAAATTAACAAACAAGATATTACAATTAAGATCCCTTCTTTTTTAAAGAAAGACTTTGAGTATCAACATATACTCAAAGAATCAACTGAATTTCGTACTAAACAAATTACGATGGAACAGTTATTTACATTTCATTCATTTCACTTATTTCAAAACAAAAATCAGACAAATACATCTTTTATATTTAGTTTGTAAGTGTATTGATAAATAATGCTTTAAGTTACATTTTAATTCTATTGAATTTCATGATGAATTAGAAATCTTTAAAATTAGCCAATTTCTCAGTCAAATGCCATCATATGAAATAAATAATCTTCTTTGAAATTTAGGTTCTTATCTAGACTTATTGTATTTATATATAATAAGTCTTTTATTATTCTCTTATTTTTGTTCTTTAGTCTATTTCTTCACATGTTTTATTGACGCTTTCTGTATATTCCTCCAAGCTTTCATAATCTCTGTAATCTCCTAGTTCTCCGAATTTCCTCAATTCTTTCTCCTTTTCTTTCTCTAGAATTTTGCCCTTTATTTGTCTTAGAAGTTTAACAATTTTTGCTATTTCTTCGAATTTTTTCTTTGGATTTTCAACCTTTACTTTCTTGTAAAGAATATCCTTATAAATAGAAAGAAGATAATTTTCTTCTTCTTTAATGAAGATCTCTATGTTTTTGTTTATTTCCTCTTCGTTATTTGTTAACATCGGAACGTAAGTTTTAGAGTCATGTCGACACAATGCTTCAATCAACTTATATGAACTCATGAGAAAAGTACGTCTTTTATATCTAAATCCAAAAAGCAAATAACATAACAAATTAAACTTACCTTTACGGATCAGCTCAATAAAGCCCTCATTAATTTCTTTATCTCTCTTTTCGTCAAAAGCGAGATATTTGGTTTCTATTTTGAGATAGCCATTTGATATACTTTTTAACATTGCATATGCATTAGACTTATTAAAATATGAATTCTTATAATCAAAAGCTAATTCAAGATTTCTCATGAATATCGAATTTAAATCCTTAAACTTGACAAAATCATCCATAACTTCATCTTCTATTGTCTCTTCCATTTTGTCTACACAAAAATAGTTCAAGTATCCATTTGAATAAAGAGCAACATTTCCTTCTTTTGTATAAGTTATACCTGAAACATTCTCCCCGAAAAAATCTCTAGGAAGTCTTTCTGTATGAACATACATTTCAGGAATTTTTATATTAATAATATAATTAGACCAATTTGGTTTCGAATCAGTGAAATCGTTCGAAAATTTTCTTTCTATTCTTACGAGTAATGTCATATTACCTTTTAAGTCAACGGCAGCTTCGAAGGTTGCATTTTTTCCTTCTATAACATTAACATTAACATTGGAAATACTACAATCATTAAACAAGATTGTGACTCCTTCTTCATTTGAAAATGCTATGTACCAGAATTCTTTTGATTTAAAGAATTTCGTTAAGAGTTTTGCGTTACCTAAGTGAGGCAATTCAGTTACACTTTTGTCTTCGATATTTAGAAGCAAACTTCTCTGATTCGTTTTGATGAAAACTGAATCTTTGATTACAACAAAGTCCCGTATTTTATCTGTGAATGAATCAGGAAGCAAACTAAAAAGTAAGTTAAATAGATTTGTTTCTATGGAAAAGATATAAATAGAATACATTGTTGAAATTAAGACACTACTTTTAGATAAGATTGATTCTCTTGTTATTCTCTCTGTTATTTTGTTGTTTGAAAATCTTCTAATTCTTTCGTCATCGAAATAAAAAGTTGACATTTTCTTAAAGACATATGGTAATTCACTCTTGACAATATCTCTTTTGTATGCTTTCCTATTGAGTTTTTCAAGACCAATAATTTTTCCAGTGGATATTTGGATTTTTATCGCAAAGTTTACCAAGCAATATAAAATACTATCTATTTCATGTTGATAAACAAAAGGATTTTCAGAGCAACTTCCAATGTAATAAATGTAAACTAACTCTCTAATATCATCCGAACATTTTATATAAAAAGAATTACGAATTAAATTTTCGACATTGTGAAACCAAATAACCCTAGATTTGTGTATCGCATAAAGGTTGTTTTTTGTATTTACAATTATTATACCACTTCTTTGAGTTGTTGTGAATAATTGTAAAGCATTTTCTCTTTCGCATATTTTTATGGAATAATTAAACGTCTTCTTTTGATCCTCCAAGGAAAAATTCGCAACTTTCTCTACATAAGACATGTTTATATATTAAGGTTATATGTTGATTTCACAAATCAACATATATAAATAAATATTCATTTACCTATTTCATGTCATTGATCTTTTTCGAAAATAATAACCTTAAACCAAATATAACAAAAGAATAGTTTCAAAGCAAAGAAAACTATAAAAATTTTAATGATTCTATCAAAAAAAACAAGTAAGTAATTTCTCTCATATAACTTTCAAGTAACTATTTTCCTTAAGCATCCTTATTCGTCATATTTTATGTATAATCAAAACATAAAGTTCTAGTTGTATTGCATGATGAATTTAAAATAAATCAAATGAACGATGAAAACATTTCGTCCTCATTCTAACATTTCCATCAAAATATCGAACAATGGAAAAGAAAAGAGAAGAGAGAACAAGAAACTTAAGAAAAGAAAGGAAGGATGAGGTTTCGATAGAAAACATGTTCAAGAATACCTGTGATCATTGTAGTTATTGTGGTGGTAAAACTTTCTACGAAGACATTAGTGAAACAGAATGTCCAAGATGCAAAGGAAAAGGTAGAGAAAGAAGTGGAACTCGTGACATAATGAGTGGGCATACAACATATTTGTACATTATTTGTGCAACATGCAAAGGTAAAGGTAAAATATTATACCATAAACGCGTTCCATGTCCTTGTGTAAAAAAATAAATATATTATTTTATTTAAATAAAATAATATTACATTCAAGAATAACATATAAGAACTACACTTTATAAGAACCACAATATATAAGAGCTACACCTTGAAGGAAGGAAACTTAAAAACATAACAATCTCTTATACCAACACCAAAGAAGTTTCTCAAAGTTGAAAAAAGTTCTTCTTGACACAAGAGAACTTTTTCTTTAGTAATTTTTTCATCTTCCATTTCCCTATAACCATACCAGTAAAGGAACTTTCCCAACGTTTCTTTGTCAAGTAAATGTGAAATGTCAGTTGTTATTATTCCATTGAGTAACTTCTCAAATTCACAACCAAAAAAAGAAAACAAACTACACTCATCTTCCTTTTTAAGCAATTTCTCAAAGAAGTTAATTGCTTCTTCTTTTGTTTTTAGTTTTTCCTTTAAGATTCGTTTCTTGCCTTCGTAAGACAAAGACAAGAAAATCATAGGTGAAATTGTTAGTTCTCTTTCGATGAATTGTTTTTCTGTTACGGTCACATAACCAAACTTACAAGCAAAAATATATACTATGAACCTAATAAGTTCCTCGTAACTGAAGAAATCAGTTGAAATTAAAAACAAGAATCTACTTTCATCGTAAGTCTTTGCAAAAACAAATAGTGTAGCAAGTTCAAGTTCGGTAAATATTTCTTTTATTTGTCTTGTCTCTCTTGTTATTTTTGGGAATTCTATGTATGGAAAAATGTTTGTTGCTTGAAGTTCACAAAAGGATATAAACTCTTCTTTGTTTGAGTAAGCATAATACAGATAAGGATGCAAAAAGATTCCATACTCCAAGAGTATCTTTTTGTTGAAGTCATTTGCAATTCGATCGAAAAGTTTTGATGTTCTTCTAAATCTTGAAAGGTCTTCAAGATCCAGTTCATTCATAATCTTATAAATAATTTCTTCAGGAAATTCGGAAAGGCTTGTTGAGATACTTGAATATTCTTCCATAGAATGTTTTAAATATCTGGTATTTAAGATATTTAGTTTTATTTATTAAATAAAATAAAACAAAGATAAAACAGAGGGTATGTAAAAAATTTGATATATATTTAACTTGATTTTTAAGCTAAACAAGTTAAATAACATAAGCTAAATAGGTTAAATAACATAAGCTAAATAGGTTAAAGTATAAATAACATAAGCTAAATGTGTGAAGTTACAAGAAAAGAGGTAATGAAAAAAGTTGAAACAATTGTTTCTTACATTTCACAAGCCAAATGGTCTAAATCAAGTTGTGAATATCATCGGTTGCCTGTTATCTTTGAATTAATAAACCTTTCTTTGAGTTCACTCGTCAATCTCTCATCTAATTTAATAGAAACCATTGCAAATGACGCAGTTATGAATATTGATGTTGGAAATGATATTGAACATTATGCATTCAAAGAAAATGACTATGAGGTTTTAGCTAGAAGTTCAAAACAAAAGATAGAAGAGTTTCTTTCTAAAGTGAATGGAAAAGAGAAACTTATTGAGGACATACAAACATATATTTACCTACAAGGATGTGCAAGTTTTGATGATACTTTATCTGAAAGTGATGAGGAACTTGTATCTTTAATTCTTTTGCAAATGGGTCTTTTGACAAAATTTTCAATTGATAAACTCACTGAAGATGAAGCAAGAAATGTTGATGTTGAACTTTCAAGAGGTTGTGAAACAAAAGATGAGATCTATGAGAAACATAAAGAGGTTTTATTGGAACTCTCAGAAATAAGAGAACTTGGATTTGGAATAGATTTCAAGTCTATCTTGTAAATTTTACCACATCTTGTATAAAGTTTATCTTATCTAAAAAAAAAGTTTACCACATCTTGTATAAAGTTTAGCTTATCTAAAAAAAAAGTTTACCACATCTTGTATAAAGTATATTAAATATATATTTAATATACAACACTTCCAAACAAACTTTATTGATGTTGAATCTTGTTTCAAAGAATATCTCAATGATTTTAATAGAGAATGCAAGATTTCATTCTAATATTTACATTCACAACTCTTCCTATTAATTTTAGGAATTCACTATTATTTAGATATAATACTTTAAATGAACCATCCAAAACATGTGAATTTGCTTCTATTGTTAGTCCTTTCGGAACTAAGTTTTCTCCTATTTCAATGATATTTTTATCAAGTAATTTACATTCAACGTGTGATGATGGAAGAACTCTAATCTTTTTTGGTAATTTTATTTCTCTAACCATATATTCACCTTTAGCTTCTACAATGACTATTCTCGCGCCTCGAATGTCTTTATCTGTAAAGTTTTCTCTTCTTTGCATTATTGATCTATCTTTTCTTTTTTTTAAGCTTTTTTGTTCTTCATCAAACTTATCGCAGCTCGAAAAAGCTTATATGAAATATAATTATATTGTTATTTTGGAAACAAAAATACATAAATATGCGATTCCTGACACTCCCAATAGAGTTGTATCTTGAATTATTAAAACATCTTAGCGTGAAAGATATAGTAAATTTTTCGCAACTTAATAAGAAATTTAATGTGATATGTAATGATGAAATCTTTTGGAAGAATAGACTTGGAATAGATGTAAGTTCTTTTCTTAATAAAGAGAAACAAGAAATCATAGAAGAAAAAAGAGAAAGAATAGAAATAAAGAAATCTTTGAGTCTTCTTGGTTTTTGTATGCTTCTTGAAGAGTTTACAAGAATTCCACGCCTCGCTTTCTTGAAGTTTAAAGTTAACCCAACGATTAAAGATCTCACTAAGCTTCTTGTAAGTATAAACAAAGAAGAAATAAATGGTTCTTACTTTTTTATTTATGCTTACCAATCTCGTTTGGATGAACTTCTCTATTTTCTTATACAAAAGTTTCCATATTCACCAATAACACACTGCGAATACTTTTCGTTACTTGATGTTGTAATTAAAGCAGATGATGGAAAAACATTTAAATATGTGCTTAGTAAGATTCCAAGATTAAGTATTCCATTGAAAAATCTTGTACTCGCAACTATGGCTTCAAGAAAGTCATTAAATTCTTTCGGTTACAAACCTGAGATGGAAATTTTAGATTCTATTCTTGAAAAGAGCAAAGAAAGAAATAAGTATAGAAAAACATTAAATAGGATTGTGAAATATGGTAATGACATTCAAGACGAAGAAGTCATTGCAAGATATGGAAAGATGCAAAGAATAAATAGAAGAGTAGTTAGATTTATTAAAAATAAAATTGTATGAATAGATTTTGCTGATTCTTGGATGTTTGTATTTGTATATATTTTCTTGTAAATATATACATGACAGATATATTAAGGCTCTAAACTTGAGATGTTGAATTTTAACGCTATTAAATTAATACATTGCACTTTTTTTCATATAAATTTATATAAGAAATAATACGTATGTAACTTGATGTTACATATGTTACAAGAGTTTTATATATACAATAGTCTAAAAGAAAGATCCAAAAGAAAACTAAGACATCCTTTTCTCTACATACTTGAATGCTCCATAGCCTACTACTCCTACAATTGCTAATCCCAATACACTAACACCAGCTACGAATCCAGTTGCAAACATAACTTTGGGTCGTGAGGCAATTTTGGTGATTTTTTCGAAGAATTTCATAGATTCTTTCCAATTTCTAATTGAAGCTTGTGTTTTGTTAACAAAACTAAGTAATAAAAAAATATTTTTTTACCTAAAGTGAGATTCAACGTTATTGGAGTTCGTTTGAGAGCGCCTTATTAGGATATATTTTTGGTTTAAGTAGTTATATTATTTTATTCGAATAAAAGACTTCTAAAAATATCAAGTAATTTCTATCACATGCAATGAAAACTCGAAATTTTTATTCCATGAGCAAAGAAATCTCAGTCGGGATTAATTGAAGATACCTCTTCCCTATGTAAACTTTCAAAAAAAACAAACAAGTGCGCAAGCTTATGTTCAATAAATATTTCTTTTATGTCCTTTGATATGCATGGAAAGTCTATTTTCTGCTAAAACATCTTTTGTTTGTAATTTATAAAAGACATAAACTCTTGTCTGTTTAGATGATCATAACGCAAATAAGGATATATTAAGATTTCACACTCTTGGAGAATCTTTTTGTTGAAGTCATTTGCAATTCAATCGAAAAGTTTTGTTGTTCTTCTAAATCTTGTAAGGTCTTCAAGATCCAATTTTTTTTTCACGACCACACAAATAATCTCTTGTGATAATTTTGTCAAGGTGACTAATTTGATATCTTCTTGATTCTCTATGGAGTCTTGAATAAATCTTTTAACGATATAATTTTAAATATAAACCTAAATAAATGGAATTATCAAACGAAATGAGATTACTAGATTTAGCAGATGAAATACTCTTAAGTATTGCAAAATATTTATCTTTTAAGGATTTACTCTCTTTTTCCTCTTGTAACACGCAACTTAGAAGAACTTTAGATGACGTGGATGTTTTTAAACTTGATGCGGGTGATTTTTTTAGACCATTATTAGGAAAATTATCGAAGAGACGTATTGGACCACGTTATTTGTATATAATTTTATATACAAGTTTCTTTGGTGATTACATGAAGAATTTAAAAAGAATTCTTGAGGAGAAGGAATATAGAGTTCTTCATTTAATGTATCTTATTGGGGTTATATTGAAGAAAAGAGAAAAGATCTATTCATCACCATTGGAAACAATACTTAGTTATTTAGTTGAAGAATTTTCTACCAAAGATAACGTTGGTAAAATCTTAGAATTTTTGAAAGTGTTCAAACGTGTGGAAAAAGATGAATTGTTCTACTTTGGTCTTGAGTATTCTTCTCAATCAAGTAAATATGAAAGCATAGAGAAAATTAACCGAGAAAGAGAATTTGGAAGAGCAATTCTTTCCTTGTATTCGGATGACTACACAAAGAGACTTATTGAATCGTATGAACTTCAAATTAAAGATGTAATTTACATGAATGAAAATCTCGTTGAGTTCATAGCTAGAGAACTGCTAAGCGTTAATCCTTCACAAGAAGATTTTCTTCGTACTGAACTTATTGATGCTGAAGCGTGCGAAATGTATTCTCTTCAAGAAATACTTTCAAGACTTCTCAAAGAACATGAGAAAAGAAGTTTACGTAAAGTATAATTTAGAGCAAGATATCAAAAGGCATTTAGGATTAAGGGCACTAAATAAATAAGAAAACGAGGAATTGGTATTTGTCATCAAAAGTTATACGTGTTTAACGACATGTATAACTCGCAAATTGGAAAAAAGAAACTGTGTTGTCCAAGAACAACAATCTAAATATAATCACACTTCAAATATGATAGATTCAATTGGTTCATATCGAGATAAAAGATCACAAACTATGTTCATTACCTATATATTTAACTAAACATATAGGATCAATAGATTTACAGTACAACATAAGGAAGATAAGGAAAAATAGATAAGTTAGAATGATTCATTCGACTTTGAGTAAACGCGTTATTATTATTTTTCTATGTATAAAATTGGAATTCTATAATAGAAAAATAATAATAACGCGTTTACTCAAGATAAAACAACTTCATCGACGAATATACTTTTGACTTATTTTAGTAATTTATCGTTACAAGTATACCAATCTTTTTCTTGTTCTCGTTCGAACGACAATTTAAAAAGTTTTTAACTTCTTTATGTTTTCTTTCACTTCTTCCTCTTTAAATTCATCAAGTAATTCCCTAAGTCTCTTTAAATCTTTTCCTCTTTCTTTTCTTTCAAGTCTGCTAACAAGGTCTTTTGCTGCAAAAATCAACATAAAAGATATATTTGCTTTGTTCTAAATGACAATTTCGTCTCTTCAATTGGATGATCTTCTATCAAGCTTGGAAACGAAGTAATTTTGTAATTGGGTTTCTTGTATTTGTAACTTGAATTTTCTTCTTCTTTCCAAAATCATGCTAACCAACGTAACAAATTCAAGGTTGTCACCAAGTTATTCAATGGTAATAGAAACATAGTCCTTAAAAATCCTCCATTTTACTAATATTCATATTATTTACTTCCTTATTCCTCAAGTTCTTAAATTCTTTATTTATTTAAACACTTTAAATAAATAAAATACAAGAACAAAATATTTCTATACTTCATTTGGTCAAGAAATGGAACTATCAAAAGAGATTCTTTGTTGTATTTTCAAGAACCTTAGATTTCATGATTTAATTGAGACAAGACTTGTGTGTTCTTCATGGCGTGATTGTACAAATAAACTAATTAAAATTATCAATAAAGAAGAGTTTCAAATCGATCTTAGAGATGTGAAACAGGCACTTTCGGAAAACAATAGGTCTTTTTTGTACAAAACCATTGATAGGATAAAGGAATTACCCTTAGAGAATGAGATTATTGTAATGAACGACGTAATTGAGCAAGCTGCAAAGGCAAATTTAAAATATTACGAAGCTTTACGATACTTGGTTGCTCATGATTTTGCCTTTGACTTTACAAGTTTGTTAGTAGCCAATCACTTAGGTGATCAGAAAATCTTTGACTTACTATACTCAAAACTTCCAAAACCTAACAATTTCGACGAAGTGTTTCGTTTTGCAAACGTAATTATTAGTAACATTAACTCCGAATTCTTTTCCTTTGATGTAAGCATTAAGGCTTACAAAATATTAAAGAAAGCGATAATAAAAGGTTTCTTGAAGAAGCCTTTTGGACGCAGATGTAACGCAAAAAATTGTGTGAAACAACTTTCCAAAGAACTTCGTAAAGTAACGAAGGAGTTCGTCATTGGTCTCGAGGAAGATATTGATTACGTTCAAATATTAATGGATAAAGACCGAATCAAGGATTGGAAAACCTTCAAAGGTGCAAAAAGTGAGAAACTCCATAAGTTCCTCGTTACGCAATACGGCGAATTGGCCCTACGATTAATGGCTTACAACAACTTAGAAGACTTGCTAATAGAAAATTACAATAGCTTCATTGCAAAAGGTGTGGAAGTTGAAGTCAAATGGCTTGCACGATATGCTGCGCTTAATGGAAACAAAAGGCTACTTGAATTCTTTAACCATTTCGATTCCTTTGTTGTAACCATGGCTGCAAACTTTGGCGATTTGAAACTTGTTGAGTATTGTTACAAGAGAGTGATTGAGAAGTTCAATCGTTTTGATCCATTTGTCGTTGTTGAAATTGCAAACAATGAGTTGGAACTTATCAAGTATTGTTATCCACGAATTCAAGAAATTCACAATAACGTTTACCTTCACAAATTCGAAAAGAGAGTTGTCAAGGCTTCGAAGTGTGGACGAAAAACAGAAGAAGATGAACTCAAGTTGCTACAATGGTACTTTTCTTTAGGAGGCTTAAGTGGAAAGAAAAATACGGAAGATCATAATATTTGCATCGAAGCAATAAAAAGGAACAACTTTAAGACTTTAAAACTATTACGAGAGAATGGATACGTTCTTCACTTTAATCCATTAAAGTTTTTGGATAAACCTTCTCTTGAAATGTTGCGTTATCTTCGTGAAGATGAAGGATACAAAAGAATTCATCCTGATGTTCTAGTTTCTCAAATTAAGAATAATAACCTTGGAGTTATTACGTATTTATTCGAGGAATATGGCATTGGAAAACTTTCAAAAGAAGAGGTAAGGAAAGGAAAAACTATGAGAGTCGAGAAATACGAATGGGATAAGGGTGAAGAAGAAGAAATAGACATTGATCCATTGCTCAAGGCAAGCATTGAAAGTGGTTCGACTAAAATGGTGTATTTGGTTTTCTCAATATTTACAGGAGAAGGTAAAGAAAATTACGATTACGATTTTGAAAAAGAAGACATGTTAAAAGAAAGAATGATGCGTATTTGCGAAGAGATCATTAAGAGAATTATTAAAACATGTAAAGAAGACAATGTTCCATTAATGTATTACCACAAACTTAAAACATTATATATACCATATGAGTTGTAGGATTTTGTAAACTACAGACAAAGAAATAGAACAACTTAAAATCAACACTATTTAAGGTTCTTTATTTATGTGGAGGAAGAAGGATACAATTATCCCAAAAGAGATGAGGAAGAAGAGGAAGTTAAAGAATATAAAATGAGGACAATATTTTTAGATGCTTATTGTTATTCTTATCTTTAGATTCATGGAAGAAGCATGGTCATCTTCAAATGCTTAAGAAGTGTTCTGAAAACTACTTACCTTGTGAGTTATGTCTAACTATTACTAACAAAGCCCATTTTCTTTGTTTCCCAAAAAAAAAAAGTAATGGGAAGAAAGAAGAGTTACAACAATAAAGGAATTCTAAAGATGGAAACTAAATAAAAGACAATAAATTTATATAAAATATCAAGATAAATTTATATATGTGATAAACACATATATATTGTTTCTTTTGTTTATTTTTAGTATAAGAATAATCTTATTTAGTGTACTATGAAAGAAAGATTACTTCAAGTAACCTTTTTTCTTGTTTGTTTTATTTAGAATGTCAAATGAATTAATGGTGTTTACAAAACTTTTATATATAGAATTATTGTTTTGTAATAGAAAAAGTTATAAATAACCTATTTACCTTTGATGGACAAAAAAAAAAGAACACATGAAATTCATAGCTTCAAATAAGCTTTCTTCCAACAACACTTACTTTACTCATGAGTAAAGTAAATTTTTTCTCTTTCTTCTCTCATTAAAGTTCAAAGACCTTATCTATCCTTCCTTTTCTTAACAAGGCTTCCATTTCATCTTCCTTCAAGAAAACCTTTTTATTTGATGTCATGATAACTATCGTTCCATCACTAAGTCTTTGAGGTCCATCGATTGCTGTTAAAATTCCTCCAACAGAAACATTAATCTTTTTCTGTAAGAGTAGAGTTTCCATTTGTTTATCTATTTCATCAAAGCAAACCAAAGAATTTGGAGGAACACATGCAACCAAATTAATTAACATGGAATCTGTCATTTTATCAACGTTTAAGTTGACAAGATGAACTTGCATTCCATATTTTTGTGCAATGTACTCAACCATCAAAGATTTACCGGAACCTGGTTTACCAATTAAGAAGTAGCCACGCCTGTATGGTTGCGATTCTTTTCTGTAATTTTCCTTGTTTTCCTTAAACTCTTCAACGTCTTTGATAAGCTCTCGCATTGCTTCACTCAACATCATCAAACTTAAGTCCCTTGGACAACGAAAAATGGGAACATTCCATTTTCCATTTCGAGATAAATAATAGACAACAACTTGTTTTGGTGAATTGTACTTTAAATAGACCTCTTCAATGTAGTCTTTGAACTCTTGAAGGTTGTATGTCTTTCTTGTTTTCATGACTAAAGTATCCTTATTCAAAGAAAGATCCATACTCAAGCCTTTATCTTTTAAGGTGTAAGTTCCTTCTGGAATCTCATACTCCAGAGAGCAAGCACTATCCTCAATTTTAAAATAATTTGCTTTCAAGTGTGCATTTTGCTTCTTTAATTCTTCGAAGAATGCAAATTTAATTCTTGGGTTTTCCTTCAAATCGACAACGTAAGTATGATACATTCTTTTATTGTATTCTCTTTCTGCATTGGAAAGAAGTCTATCAAAGCCTTCGACTATCTTATTTGAGAGTGCAAGTGTGAAGAAAGGTAATAAGTTAACAATACATTTACTAAAATAACTTGTAATGTTGCAAAATAAATATTTGGTTGTATGTGTGTTGATAAGTCTTAGAACTTTGCTTGGTGTTCTAAATACTTTAAAAGAACTAAGTCTTTGGATAACTAAGATCACAAAAAGAAGAAAAATAGCTTGTCGAAACATTTTCTTCATGTATTTAACCTTGTATTTAATCCAAATATTTTTCTCTTAAATTTTACAGTTAAATTTCAATGTATTGATAGAAGGAAACATAAGAAACAAAGAATCTCTTAACCAATAATTAATACCGAAACCTGTGCTTGTGTTGTTGAACGTTATATTTTTCTTTCTTGTGAAAAAGTCACTGTGGTAAGAAACACGTCAAAGAAAAAGCCATCAATAGCTAACAAATTGCCATTCAAACGAAGCACTTTCGACCATTGTTATTCCATGAATACTCGATTCAACTTCGTATGTTCTTGGAATCGTAACACGAACAAACGTATTTCCTCCTATAGATTTTGCGATCCTTTCCCAAAATTAGTTGGAATAAAGGTTCCAGTTGTGACTCGACTATTAAATTTGAGATTGCAGAACCGATTTTAACACGAATTCGATTGTTTCCACTCGTTTGATTGTGGAGTTGTCTTTCAGACTCTTCGATTACAATTGGTCCCTGAATTGCTGACGAAGTGTTTTTGATTTGAGATACAAATCAAAACACAATTATTATACCTTTGTCTTTACTTGCCATTTCCTTTATATTTTAATTTATTAAATTGCATAAGGAGTATATAAGAATTTAACCAAGAATGACAGGAATTCTAGGAAAACCTGAATTATTAGGAATATTAGGAATTTGGAAGTATTGGAAGAATTTTATATTTGAAGAACCAAGTTGTGGTGTATTTATAAGTCTCACTTGTTCGAATGGCATTCCAGGTAAAGATGGAAACTCTGCGTACCTAATTCGCAATCCCAAAGAATCAAAGGTGTTCCCAAAGTAAACAGTCGTTCTTCCTATTGAAGTTGTTGTTATATCTGGTTCGTAAGCATCATATGAGAAAGTATCGATGATTTTACCATTCAAGATAAGCTCCCAAATTATCCTTTGACCTGCAATGCTACTTCTAATACTTGCAGACCAATCAACTTCATACCTTCCAGGAACTTTAACGCGTATAAAATTGTCTCGACCAACTTCTGCAATGCCCGTCCATTGCGTGTATGATGTAATGAAGCTTCCATTTGAAATTGGACCTTCGTATCTTGAAGTAACTTCTCCAACCTTTGTTCGTCCAATTTGTCCCGTTCCAGATGGAAAATCTCCAGGTGGAGGAATAGGATCCTCAATTATAATTGGTTCTTGAATTGCAGGTGAAGTATCTTTATTTGGAATGCAAATAACGGTGCATTTTTTGTAACATCTTTCTTCCCTCTCGTGTTTCTTACACTTCTTTTTGTTCTTTCTCTTATTTCCCATTTTCTATTCAAGTAAAATTCTCTTTCTTATTTAAACAAGTTTTGTATAACTTTACATCCAAATGTTATTATAATACCATAACTTGGAGAAGATTTCAGCGAAGTCTTTTATGTCCAAAAGTCTATCGAAATGTTGATGATTACGTATGAGTGAAATGTCTGAAACATTCACAGTCTTCTTTCTTATTTCTGGTTTGTATGTGCAGAAATATGTTACCATTTCATCATACCACAAACTTGATCCGTCTAAATACGTAACTTCTTCGAGTGCTTTATCTTCTATAACGAGGTTCGAATTGAAGGGTAACAAGACTTCAGCTTCGTTTTTGTATTTACTGTTATCGCCAATGATTAAAACACGAGAACCTGCTTTCAACTTAATAGCAAATGCAACACCTGGCGCAAACAAATCGAAAAAGGGTCTTGGATTGTATTCGTTGTCGAATGTTGTTGAAGTGAATGAATGCCGTTTAACAACTTCACCAACTTCAATGTCTGTATTAAACCGGTCTTCGTGTGGAATGTAGAAAACACGGTTAACCATGAAAACATAAGCATCTTTAGTCAATGGCGGTGCAGACAAAATAATATTTTGCAACTTTTGGATTTCTGGTTCAAGTTCGTAAGCTTCTTCTGGAAACAAGGAATTGTGATTAAGTTTGTTATTCCAAGCCGCAGATTGTCCAGCAGTGTAAGCTTCTACTATCTTTCTTTTTGAGGGTGCCAATTCTTTGAAGTATTTGTTGTGTCTTCTGATGTCTTCATCGCTAATGTTGAAACGATTAAACAAACGAACCTCATGCGGTAAGAGTGGATCTTGTGGTCCAAGTACAACGCTACGCATACAAGTACCGAGTTCTTCTTCATATGCCTCTCCTTTTTGTACGATGTGTGCTCTATAAAAGTTACATGACAAACCATCTTCTTCAAGAGCAGCGTCAATCGCTTGAATACGTTTGAGTGCTTTGTCCTTCTTTTTATACTTTGGAAGTTCGAGAAGAGTAATAAGTGTTTGTCTAAGTGCGGGTATATCAAGGTAGTTAATTCCATCGATTTTAATAAAGTCTTCAACGTTGAAAAAAGAACCTGGAACCAAATCAACAATACCAAGGAGACCATATTTATCTGTAACTATATCAACATGACCAATTGTGTACTTGTCTCCAGTGTACGCAGTGAATATGTTTGGATTGACTTCGTATTTGAACTCAGAAATTTTAGTGTCGTATTTCTTTTCTATCAAGTCTAATCTAAAATTGTAATTTGTTCTTAAGCTTGTGAGGGCTTTAATTATTTCTTCGCCTGCATAATCTCTGGCTTCTTCATTTGTTATGTTGATATCAGGTGAAGCGATATTCACATCCCAATCCACTGTTTTTCCTGGCATGTATTCTCTTTTAAGCATGACTTCGAGTGACTTACCACCCGCAACGTAAACATTAACCTCTCGTGAAAGTTGTTGTAAAATCTCAATGATTTGTCCATTAAGAACTGTCATTACATCACCAAGGAAGAGTTCAGATTCATCTATCATTTATATAGATAATTATTATTTATTGTTTTTTCCTTGTGTTCAGAGAATTTAAATCTTTACGTTAAGAAAAGATTAAACTTCTTGTATACTTGAGAAATTTCTCAAGTATTCTATAAAACATTTCGTAATCTTATTCCATAACGAAACCTAAACATTACTAAGTATTCTAGATTTTTTCCCAAAAGAATAACTAGGTTTCAAAAAATTTTGGAACTTCCATGTGAAATTCAAGTTTTAATTCTCTCTTATTTAAATCCAGAGTATAGATTTCTAACATCTTTAACGTGTAAGTTTCTCTTCCTTATAAACAAAAAACACTTTAAAATAAATAAAAGGTTTATGGAATGTATAGACTTCTATGTGCGTGAAGACAAAACAAACATATTAGATTACTTCAAAGATATCATTCTAAAAAGCCAACTGTTGCATCTTTTTGCTTTTATGAGAGTCCAAGAAGCTTTCTTTGGATACAAGAAAATAACTTGAATTTCGATGAGAAAAACCTTCTAAATGCAGTCAAAGGTGGAAATTTTGAGGTTTTTAGATTTCTCGTGGAATTGGGTTTTGAACCAAATGTTTGGACGGTCACAACACTTTTATCTTTTGATAAGAGAACAGAGAGTGCTGAAATGAAGGACCGTAAGATTAACATTCTCAAGTTCATAGGTTCACATTATGAAAACTCCCTTACTTCCGAATGGGTACATATAACTGCTGCAAGAAGTTGCAACCTTGATGTTCTTCAATGGCTTCACACTTTCCTTGCAATTAAAAATGTATGGGTTTGTGCGAACGCTGCGCAGAACTGTGATCTTGAAATGTTGGAATGGTTGCGTGAAAATGGTTGTGAATGGGATTCAAATACCTTCACTTATGCTGTGAGGGGGCTCTCGTTGGTTAAAGAAGATAAAGTAGACACAAAGATTTTGGATTGGTTGAGAGATAATGGTTGTCCATGGTCAAAAGAAACATACACAAAAAGTAAAAGATACAAAAATAAAGTTGTATGAAATGGATTGAGGATAATGGAATGAGGATAATGGCTTGAGAGAAACAATAAAGAAAGAAAAACAATTAACTTCGCATAACTTAACTCATACAGTCAGCCAAATATTTTAGGAACATACAAATAATAATTTTGTATGTTCTTATTTTAATCTTAAGCGGAAACTACGTATTTAAGATGTTAGATATCCTTCCAACAGAGTTAGTTGTTGAAATAGTAAAAGAACTTGATTACTATTCTTTGGTTTCTTTGAAAGAAGCATCAACACGATACAATGATATTATTCACAAGTCTTTAATGATAAAAAAACTAAAAGAAGACGAAAATCTAAGAGAAGACTTAATTAACAAGATTCACTTGGAAAGAAATAAAGGTTACCAAAGTTACATTTTTAGAGAATGTAACTCTCTAAAATTCAGTGATTTGCTGAATAAAAAGCATATGGTAAAAATAGATTTCTTTATGTACATCGTTTTCTTTGTTATTTGTTTCTTCTTGTTGTTGTTTGTTTTATTTGCATTTCCTATTGCTATTACTTTAATAGAAATAAAGAACTTAATAAAGTATTATTTTGGAAAAAGAGATGTGTGTTATTGTGGTGATTGCAAAAATAGGATTAAGAGAATGAGAAAGAGATTAGAAAGAATATGTGGTGAGATGTATAAGAAGAGGGTTGAAATAAGGAGATAAGAAAATATTATAAATCTTCATATGTAAATATATGTATGTATGTACATACATATAGTTTTACTAAAGAACTGGAGAAATTAGCCATTCTAGAAAGGTTGAAAGACATGATAAGTTTTGTGAATAAATTTATCACTAAAATTTCATTGCAATTTTATTTCTTTTGACAACTAATTACCAAAAGAAATAAATCTCTATATAATTGTCTTATTTGGATGAATTCTACAATAAACCTCCCAAAGAGACAAAAGAACTATGATCACAAATCCATGACAGAAGAGTTAAAGAAAAATTGGTGACATACTTGAAAAGAAAGGATTTGAAATGACTTATGAAGAGAATCATAAGAACACAATTTCATGATCACATTTAGGACAACCAAAAATACGAAGTTTCAAAACACAATAATACCTTATTTTTCTTGACAAGTCTATCGTTATTGGTTTGCATATGTATTTATCCTCGTAACCAATTACTTCGTAATCATAATATTTCTCTTTAACCTTTCTAATTTGTGGAATAGAAGATTTGACATATCCAGTTATTCCGTAACTATCTCTTGAAGTTTCGTGGAAACCAAGTGGTATTCCCATACCAGAGGTATATCTTTCTGGTCGTTTGTTATAGTAATATTCATCTACTTCACGTTCCTTAATTACTTGTTTTTTTATTGGTACTTTTGTGGTGTATTCAATGTAATCTTTCATTACGTCCTTTTCTATTTTTTCAGTGTAGTCGTTGTAATCAATACAATAGAAATTTCCTCTCGTGGTTTCATTAAGCTTGTTGTCTAGTTCTGTTTTTGAACTCACAAATATGTGAGCGTTTAATTGTTCTTCTTGATTTCCATACATCAACTTGTTGTATTCCGAATGTTTGAAAGAATCTATTTCTTCATCTTTCATATATGTCTTTGTTATTGAATAACCAGAACGGTTGCAATGGCAATTTTTGTAACATCTCTTACAACGATGTTTAAGTTTCTTTCCTTTATCTTTACTTTGCACTTTTATTCGTTTTAAATGATACATACCATTCGCATAATAAAAGATTGTTCTTTCTGTCTCTTCTTCCTTTTCTCCTTTTGTTGAGACTTTGCTTGATGAACTTAACAAATCTTTATTTTCCCCACTCAAACAACAACCCATTTAAGAATTGCTTATCTCGAAATAGAAGAATAACCTTTCATACAACTCAGTAATTATATGTTAAAGAAACATATAATTTAAATTATTAGAATGGAATATATTGTAATCTTTTTGTTCTTAATTTCTCCTTATGTATTATTTGTATTCCTCAAATTCTCAGATCATCAACATCTTCTTCGTAACCATCTTCTTTAATTTCACCAATAAAGAGTTCGAGAGCTACTTTACTAAATCCACAAAGAAGGTAAAATCTTATTACATCTCGATCTTCAAATATGCTTTTTCTCTCACATTTTCTAAAGTAATCTATAAAGTCATCTTCTCTTAAAATTTTATTAGCTAGTTTTCTTATTTCTTCTTTTTCTTCTCTATCTCTATATTCTTCATATAAATGAAAAATGAGTGGAAAGAAGTAATCTTCGTACTTCGCGTTATTTTCCTTCTTTCCCTTATTTAGTTCACATCTTTCGTCATCTTTGTATTTACAGAGGAGTTCACGACAAAATTGCACGTATTGACGCAAAGGGAAAGACAAAAGATGGATTGGATAGCCTTTCAAACGAGCAAAAAAGCAATATGGATAAACGTCTGAAAGGAGATCCACAAAACTTACTCTCTTTTTTAAGGCATAATAAATATCGACACATGGCTCAGTTGATAACACAGAAACAAAATGCTTTTGTGTTTTCTTTAATGAATTCTTAAGTTTATACTTGTAAAGTGCGTAACCCAAATTTTTTGTTTCAAGCAATTTGAGATTTTTGATCTCTTTGGATTTTAATTTGAAACCATCAAGGTCATTACTGAACAATTCCCCAACACATTCACATAACAACTTTGGTGCTTTTATATCCTTCGATCGCAACAAAATATATGCTTCTATTAATTTCTTGTATTCCACCTTTTCTTTTGTACTTTCTCCTCTCCTCAAGGAGAGAAAGTATCCTTTTTCCTCGTTTAATTTCTTTTTAATGAACTCGCGAAATTTATCCATCAAGGATTCGGGAAGTTCCTTAATTGTGCATATTTGTTCATAAAAATAGTCTATGAGTTCGTAACTTGAACCCTCTAAAGCAGCAACAAAATAATTAAAAGGATGTTCTGGAATTTCTTTTGTTTCATGACTTTTTAATCTTCTTTGGTAAAATTCCTTTATCTCTTCCAAAGAAACATCACCTCTCCTTAAACGTTTAGAGAAAAGAGTTTCATCGTTTTCTCGTCCCTTCTTTTCATTAAAAAGCGAAAAAGCTATTGGAAATTTAGTTGTGTCTTTTTTCTCTTTATCAAGTTCACATAGCCCTTGAAAGTAGTCCATCTCTGAAAACAAATCTAATTCATTTAAAGTTCCTTGAATTGGAGCTTTCTTTATTTTTATGTTCTCCATTTTGTTGAAATTCTTGAATAAAAAATTTCATCTTGTAATATTTGATATTTTCCAATAAATAGTTGAGATAAAATAAATGGAATACGAGATTTTAGAAGAATTAGTGCGTCACGAACAAAGTGTTATCTATATAATCAAAGACAAAGAAACAGATGAAAAACTTGTGCTTAAACAAGTCTCAAAAGGTGCTCTTTTTAATTTAACTGAACTTGATGCAATGCAAAGGATCACACATCCAAACATAATTAAACCATTGGAATTTTTTTACTTCTTTAAAACAAATCCAGGGTATGGTATTGGAGCAAAAAATTTGAACTATGTTTTTCCTCTAGCTGAAGGAACTCTCGATGACGTTCTTGATAAAATTAGTTATAAGAAAAGATTGAGATACTTGAGAGAACTTACTTCAGCTTTATCTTTTCTTCACCGTAATGAGATTTACCATTGTGATTTAAAGAGTGCAAACATTCTCATCATCAATGATCATGCTGTTTTAGCAGACTTAGGTGTAGCTACCTATGATTCATTTCATGAAATTAAAATATGTCACGAAATGAAATGGACACCTCCAGAAGTCCTTTTGACACTCAAGGATATTTGGAAATCCACATATCCTCGGTTAATTAGAAAAGTCGAAGAATACACTGGACAAGAAACCCAAAAAGAAGTAAATCCAAAACTTGCAGATATTTGGGCTTTTGGTATTATTGCGCTTGCTTTGTTGCTTGGTCGAATTCCCTTTGAGAACACTAAAAATCCAACTCAAGAATACATTGACTTCCTTCAACGAAAAGATGAGATCATTGAGGAAACAGAAGAAAGATTTCATTTTGCTCTTAAAAAGTGTTTAGAAATAAATCCAACTAAGCGCTCTGATTCATTAGAATATTTCTTTGAAGCTTTAGGCTCTGAAGAAATCAAAGGTGAGATCATACTTAATCTTTCAATAAATAAAAAAGATTACATAGGAAAAGAAAGAGAAATAGAACATGGTTTAAGTTTGATCTCAAATTTCACAAAGAAACTAAGTTTTCGTGCATCCTCATATCTTTTTGCTGTTGATTTGTTTATGCGTTCTATACTTGCATTTGAAGAGCTTGAGGTGCAAAAAATTGCAATTGCATGTTTAGCAATAGTTTCCGTTTCGATGAATGAAGATGTTGAGGATATATTTTATTTATTTCTACCTGATTTTGGTGGAACGAGATTTGAGCTTACTTTTATAGTGGGTAGAATAGTTTTATGGAATAAGGGAATAATCTTTTTACCTTCTTTTGTAAAGCTTGCACTCTCTAGAGGGTTTGGACGCAAGGAAATTAGTTATGACGAATACTTTGCACTTAAAAAGCTTATAGAATAAATATAAACAAGAATAAAGATGTAAGACAAAAACAATAAAGGAATAAATGTCTTACATCTTTCATTGGTTGAGGAATTTGGTATGTTCTCTTTCATTTAAAGGTGAAGACAAAGAAATCAAGAGTAAAGAGATTAAAGAAGCTGAAAATAAAGAGAAAGTAGCAAAATTATTAAGAGAAACAAAGGAAGAACATATAAAGAAAATAGATTTAGATAAAGATGTTTCATATATAACATTAATAAGAACAGAAAATATGGATGAGTTCGCAAAACTCATAAAAAATGTACAATTGACAAATTGTCAAATCTACAGATATAAGACTTTGTATATTTTACAAGGACAAGGAAGAAAGATAAAAGAAATCCTTGATAATGAGTTTGTTATTCATTGCGAATCAAACATGTTGTAATTAATAAAATAAAACTTTTTATGTAAAAAGTTTTATACATAGAAACTTTATTTTGTATTTGACGAAATAAGTATATCTTATATAGATTCCATATATAAGATTTTTTATTTATACTTGATGAAATGAGTGTTTGTAAATTTTTATATATAGATTGTTGAATTCTATATATAAAAATTTTAGAATAGATTATTTTCTCAAGATAAAAAAGGAATACATGACTTTTAGTTATTTCGTTTGGTTATGCTTATCAAGTATATTTCACTTGAAACATACTTGCAACTTTAGTGAAACAAATGCATTACATTAGTTAGCATTACATTAGTTAGCATTACATTAGTTAGCATTACGCAATTCGAAGGTGTTCAAACAAACATTCTTTGTCGTTTTTTATTTCGAATCTCAAAACTTTCATGGTTAATTCCAAGATATATTCTTTTACCTTTGGGTTCTTTATTTTTCTTTTGTCAACTAAAATACTTGTTATCTCTGAAGGTTCCAAAGTCAAGGATGTAAATTCAAGTACATTCTTTATAAACGATTGACTCTTCTCAAGAAGATTGTCGACATGATAAAAATCTTCGTAAAATACTTCGTGAGATAAAAAGAACCATAACCTTACATTTTCCCTTCTAATGAAAGTGCAATTGCATTTATCATAAAGTCTCTACGTTTTAAATCGTCATCCAAAGATTTTGTAAAAGAAACACTCTTTGGTCTTCTTTGTCTTCATAGTTTTTCTCTGTTCCGAAAGTTGTAACCTCAAATGACTTTTCTTTGTCTCTCACAATTAGCGTTCCATCTTTTAGATCTGTTGGAATTGTGTTTGGAAAAAGAGACACGACAACTTCTGGCGTTGCGGAAGTCGCAATGTCAATATCTTTTGGTTCTTTTTCAAGAAGGATATCACGAACACATCCACCAACAAAATAAGCAAAGAGTCCATGTTCAAATAATTTAGTTAAAATGAAAAGAGCATCTTGTAATTTATTTAAGAATCGTTCATCCATTATTTGTTTGGTAGAAATTTGGTAGAAGTTGAACACTTTGTAATTTCAAGAGAGATTTGTTCTTTCCATTCAAGATTGTTGAACTTAATTTGCAAAATGTACACACATAATTATTTTGTGAACACATTGGACATGAGATATGATCAAGAGATTCTAAAGAGCTCCTTCTTGTGATGATTGTTCTTTTGTAGAGAGCTAGTGATTCTTTATTGATGGAAAACTTTGGAATTTTAGCTAACCTTTGTGTTCCAAAAACTTGTCCCATTTTAATTAAAATAAAGAAAAAAATGGTTTCAAAATAACGTTGGATGAAATAAACTCTCGTACAAATACCAAAGGAATACCAAGAAATGGGTGACATTTCTTTCTAAGGGTACGACTTATTCCTCGTTATTGCTGAGGACCAAGTAGCAGTTGTGTATTCTTCAGCTGGTGTTAAATATCTTTGGTATATCAATGTTGGGATTGACATATTCGTTATCTTACGTAAAAATAAGAGAGTGAAAAACGTTCAAATCAATACTCCAATTGATATATACCAACATTTTAAAGAAAGAACTTACATGAACATAGATCGTTTGTGACTAATCCTCCAGATTGAGACCCAAGAGCGAAGTACATACTAAGATTTACGTCGTATCAAAATTGCAACGTCATCTTCTTCCTGTTCATCAATACACGCAATTTTGATATAAGCAATTTATTTGGGTTTATTGTTTTCGCAACTTTGAGGAATGACCACAAGATTAGGTTGCGCACTTAATATAATTGGAGAAGGCAAGATATCGATCAAATTCTGCCCTTTTCCTAATATTATAAAAATTTCTTGGTTGTAAATGTACTTGAAATGTTTTTGTACATGGAGAGATGCCTTATCGAATAATTGTAGACCTTCAGCCACTTTGTTCTCAGGAATGAAAACCATGTAGTTAATGTCTTCGTTTGGTTCAGGGAGAGGCCCTCGATGTTTACGAGTTATAGGAGTACCTCTCACGAAATACCAGGCTCGATATATAAACTTGGAAAGCAATCGACTCCAATCACTACTCATATTTTTCTTAGTTTTCGAAAAAAGTGTGTCTTTGATCAGTTGTAATCCAATTTTTTTTGAGTTATGGATTTTATAAATTTGTACGAACTTGCAAGAAATGATGGGTAAAAATTTATTTTCTTCGTCGGCTAAAATCAAGGAAAACAACAGATGGAGACAAAAGATCCTTAGTAAACCTGTGGAAAAGAATACAAGAAAACCGAGAAAAGGAAAAGGAAACGAGAAGGAAGATGGAAGAAGAAAAAGAAAAAGAAAAAGAAAAAGAAAGATATCTCGCACAACTCAAAGAAAGATGCCAAACTATATTGAAAATTTTGGATACTGGAAAACAGACAGAATGTGAGGCATTGGGAATTCGACCTCAACGTTTAGTTACTCATCTTATGCACTTAGGTCTCAAATTACAGGATAGAGAAATTATAACCAAAGCATGCGACTTCGGAAAAAAATTCGATCCGAATGCTTCATGGTGTTACGCAAACTATAGTGTTCCTACGCCAGAGGTTATCGAAGAAGATAAAAAGAAAAGACAACGTTTTGAACTTGAAAACAAGAGCAAAGAGATTTCGGACTTTCTGGAAACGGGAGGTGAAACGATTTGTCGTCTGTTAGATTTTGACCCTAAGTATTTTTCTAGATTTAGGTCAAAAATTGGGCGACGAATACACCATTTCCCAAGCATGCGCGTATGGACACAAATTCGATCCTGAGTCTTCGTGGTGGCGTTTAACAACATTGGTGTAATTTTTTGTAAAATCTTTATTTCTTTGTCTATAATGGATCTTTCTTTAAACAACATTTCACCAATCTCTTTACTAATCTTTTTCTATATATAATTATTGGATTGTATATAGAAAAACTTTACAAACATTATTTGATCGAACTTTTCATTGACTTCCGTCTTTTTCTATATCTAATTATTACTTTGTATATAAAAAAAGAAACCTTTATAAGTGCTATTTCACTAAGCTTACACAAAGCAAAAAAAAGAATATAAACATCTACTATTTTGCATGCCACTATATGTATTTTTTTTGTTGCGTTCTTAATAGAACTTTATTTAATTTCCAAAAATACCTAATATGATTCTCCTCTAATTAAAATGTTAACATCTTCTTCAAGAGATGTCCTGGAGTTTCCAGGACTTCCAACAGAAATTATCTTTAACGTTTTTTGTTATCTTAACTTCAACGACGTAATGAACATTTCGACTTTAAATTGTAAGTTCTATTCAATTTACTTTGATAACACTTTCCTTAGATTTTGGTCTATGCGAAATTTACTTGAGCCGAAAAAACTAAGAATCTCTGAAATTAAAAAAACGAAGAAACTCCAAAAGTATATCTTTGTTGCTTCTTCGATCCAGAAAGAGAAGAAAACCAATCTTATGGAAATAATTTGTAAAGAGGACTTTTACGATCTTTATTTGACTCTTCAAGAACCTATTAGTTACAATACACTGCGTATTCTTCTTGAACGTGAAAGTCAAGGTAAAGAGAGCAAGATTCTAAAAAAGTACATAAAAAATAAGAACAAAGAACTTGTAAACTTTCTATCAACTGCAATTATACTGAAAGACTTACCTTCTTTTTGTCGAATTGCAAATCACGTTGAACCATTGTATGTTTCTAGATGCTTAAAATGCTCAATAAACGATCCAAGAATAACAAAGTACATTCTTCAAACGTATCCAGAATCCATTCATGAATTGATTCCAACGCTAAGTTCGTTCTTCCTTGAGGATGGTAAATACAAACAAAGGTTCATGTTGTTCTTATCCTTAATACCATATGAATGCAAGAAAGAAATTCTAGACAAAGTCATGTGTAAATATCTTTTCAAACGAATAACGAAAGAAAATATTAAAGAGTTCATTGAATTGTCTTTTGGTATCGAAAGTATTTATGTTGCTATTCTCGTGAAGATGCATACATATGGTTTTACTCCTCAGAATGTTAAACTAGCCATTGAAATATTTAAAAATAACATCAAGAATCAATTCTCTTTGAGCGCAAACATGAAAAGAAACAGAGAAGAGAAAGTTAAATCTTTACTTCATAAATATTTCTTTCCAATCGACAAAAATTCCATAATACAAAAATTTCCGTTCTCACAAGAATTAGGCTTCTAAGAACTGGTAAAATTACTTTTCTTGCAAGTCTTACGTTAGCGTAAGACGTTGGTTTTTCTTCTTCCATGTACTTTTATACGTAAGACTTAACAACAAAATGTAATAAATTAAACAAGATACCCAAAATAAAAACTTGACAAACTTGATAAACCCAAAAAGACAAGCAAAAGAGTGTAAAAAAGAAACCAAAAACAGAAGAGAAAGAAATGCGTTACTCTATTTTCTTTTTATTTGTTCTTCTTTCATCCCTTTTTTCTTGCTCTTCTTATTGTTCTTCTCGAAATGTCGTTTCGAATGATGAGTTAATTCATGTTGAACAACTAGAACAAGATGAGAATACATTCTATGAACAATTAAAAGTTAAACTTAACTATAGACAACTTTACGAATTAGCTAGGGAACGAATACTTGAAAGGTGTGACACCGAATGTAAAGCTCATATTGTTTATTATTCCACACATGGGAATGGTGAAGCTGGTTTTGCGATTTGTGATAACGTTCCACTTTCTTTCGATTATAGTTGTGCAAACATGAAAGTTAACCAAATACTTGACGAATTACGTGAAATCAGCGAAGTCGTCAAAACAAAGCTTACTCTGGATAAGTTATATGAGATAGCAAAAGAATGTTCTTCGGAGTCTTCTGAAAAAACAAGAGAAAGTACAAAAGAACCAAATACAACACTCAAGAAAGGAAACTACATCATTCCTATAGAAACAAATAAAGGAAGAAGACGCCTTCTCATAACATCTATACCTTTTCTCTTCTTTGGTTTTGTGATTTTAACTCTTGTACTTTTTTTGTGTTGTTACAAAAGAAGAAGTAACGAAAGAAAACCATTAGTCATGGAAAAAGAATATACCAATAAACAATTAGACAAAGTGTTGAAAGAGGAAGGAAGAGAAAGTGAGAGAGAGAAAGATATAGAATCAGGAAAAAAAGTAAACAAAAGAACTTTAAGACTTAGGAGTAGAAATATATCCTATTATATCCATTAATCGTCTATCCGAATTTGGCTCTTATGAGGTTTTCTTCACCTTCATCCACATCATCCATTGTGATGATGAATTCATTGAATTCACCATAGCCATTATTTATAAGTTCATGAAAAACTCTATTTTCGTTGAGAAATAAATTTTCCATGCTTTCGACTTCCCAAATTCTTTTTAATCTATCCCTATCTTCAATTGAAAAAACGTAAACTATTTGTGGTAATAGTATACCATGAATCAAAAAGTGAATTGGATCTCTATCTGACCACTTAAACTTCTTTTTTCTATCGTATTTTCTTAAGGAACTAATAAGGAATCTCTTTGCGTCCTTGTAATCATCGTATCTTTCAATGAAGTTCTTCTTTGTTATTTCTTTTTTCCAATGAAAGAGTTTTAAGTCTTCATCGAAAAATAAGTCTTTGTTGTTGGCTAGATTGCTGATGTTGAATCTATACCAAAAAAGCTCAAAGATTGTGTCAAAACTAAATGTTTCGTAAGGCAAAACTTCATCCTCTGGATTGTAAATAATTGAGATAAAAACGTTCGCCATAGGTGAAAGATGAGGATCAAAGACATGGTCATGACTACTCATAAAAACGAATAAAGGTGAACTTTTGGGTAATAATTCTCTTGAAATATAAGAGTATACTTTACCAGTGATTCCAAACCTTGCTAGTGATTTGTATGGTAAAAATTCTGCAATACGAAACTTCATTTCAGGTGGTATCTCGTCCATATTTATTATATAATAAATATATAATGAACAACAACTAAATGGTAAGAAAAATAATTATTTACAAGAAGAACCAATGAGAATTTGTTCATTGAGTATATGTATCATTTCCATGCTTAAAGCTCTCGAGAAAGAATCATCCGAACGAATTTTTTGTAACTAAATGATATTCAAGTGACTCACAAACTTATAAACATTCAATTGTACTTTATTTGGTTGAGGAATTTAAGTTTTTAAGTTTTCCAGACGAAATTGGAACGAACTTGAAAGGCTTTTAACAAAATCACAAATAAGATTCCAATAAACAATAGAGTTGTTCTCAAGTTGCCAAGAAAAAGAGAAGGAAAAGGAAAAAACAAAAACCATATAATTAAAACAAAGAAGTGTTATTTAACAAAGGAAAGATTGAATCTGTTTAGAGAAGCAAATGAAATAGTTACAACCTTACTCCAAAAACATGATTTAGTAGAAACTATAAGTCAAATACCAAATGTCTTAATTCTAATATCTTCAGATGGAACGAAAGAGAGTATCGTATTTAGACTAATCTCAACGCAAAATTTCATTACTGCAAGTTTTTCGAAAGTTCCATGGAATATCGATAAAATAATAGAACTTGAAGGAATAGAAAGTGTTTACTATGACATTACAAACAACCTCCTGCAACATAAAAGGTAGAAATAAAGATGGAAATAAAAAGATATATTAGTAATATATCTCAATAACAATGAATCATTAGAAAAAGTATGGAGAAACTATATTTTTTCTGTTTCAAGGTATTAAATCAACATTTAAGAAAAACATATATTCTAAAACTATATAAATCTAACAATCCTAATAGAAAAACTTTGTTTAGAAGAAAATAAAGATAAAGCTTATTTTATTTTTTTTTGTCTAAAACATAAGCTTTTGTCCATAAGAAATATATTCGTGATTTATTCGATTAACGATTTTCTTAAGAAGACCTTAATATTAATTCGAGTAATTATATTATCCATCACCTAAAATAATGAGCTCAGAGAAAATTCCAAGACTCGTTCATCAAATTTGGTATGATAAGAATGAGCTAGACAACACAATGCCACCATCAAAGTATACGTCTTACCCAGAAAACATGAAAACATGGAAAGAGAAAAATCCAAGTTACAATTACATGTTTTGGAACAGACGAAAAATTCAAGAACTTTGGGAGCATCCAGAATTACAAAAATACAAACCTTTGCTCGATAAATTGGAATTAATAGAGATTTGTGATTGTTCGCGTTATGCGATTTTATATTTATATGGAGGAATTTATGCAGACTTGGACTTTGTTTGTATGAAACCCTTTGATGACTTACTTGATAAGAAGATAATCTTTGTTCCAGAGACAAACGCTTCACACAGATGGAATGGTCACTTTACAATCTCAAATTCAATACTTATGAGTATGAAACGACATTGGTTTTGGCTTTACTTGCTTGACTACATCTTTGAGAATTTTGAGAGATCACGCCGTAACAAAAATAGATCTGCAGTGTACGTTACAGGACCTGTTGCTCTAACAAAAGCGCGCGCACAAGCAATAAAAACCAAAAAAGCAAATGAAAAGGACTTATATTTAACAAATGGTTGTTTGTTTTACCCTAATGATTACGATTTGGGTCGAGCAAAGGAATGCGAAGGCGTTGAAGATCAATACACAATAAACAAACCAAGAGAAGGAACTGGTTGGTATCAAGATTACAAAGAGGCGATTGTTAAACGTGGCATCGGTACGGATGATACAAGTCAAACCCAAGGTCAATTGCAAATACAAAACCCAGGTTCTTTTTGGTTTATCTTCACTTGTATTGTTCTCTTTCTTGTTGTTATTTTTATCTTAATGTTAGTTTTTCTACACCTAAGACGTTAGATCTATGGAAAGGAAATAATACTGGAACATAAAAGAAATCGAATAACGTTAAATATTTTATATAATTTACCTTTATATAAAATGTCTTTGTGCTCTTTAGCAATGGGAAATATTTTTAAATTGTTAACTTCTTTTTCCTTTGAAGAACTCGCAAGCTTACCAAAGGAATTGAGAGAAATTCTCCTAAATTACTATGACCGTGTCAACAGGTTTGCTTACGGTGACGTTGAATTTTATCCATACTTGGATGATCTAACAAAGAAGGAAGTTATAATCGTTAGAAATGCAATGGTGCACTCTGATAACGTTGAACTCTTTAGTGACTTCACAAAGAGGTACGAGTTTACAATTGAAGACCACACGAGAATGCTTATTGAGGCTTTTGTTTTCAACTCTGAAAGAATCATTGAATACCTTTCACGTGACTTGTTAAAAGTTCCCTTTGAGGACTACCAAATGGAGCGTCTAATAATCAGTGCTGTACTTTACGATCACAAAGAGATCGCAGATGCTCTTTACGATAAGTATTTGGAGTATTACGACGCTTTAGATCCACGTTTTTCAACAAATCTTTTGTACGCTGCGATTTACTCTCGAAACTTCATTTACATTGAGGAGCTTATGGAATACGAAACAATTGACTTTTCATTCGAAAAAATAAAATTGCCAATCGAAGAAAGAAGAGGGAAAAAGAAACATCGTAATTACGATGCTAAAACTGAAGAATACCTTCTTGATCTTCTCGAACTTATTGAACCTTTACCAGTGGATCGCTTGTTAGACATTGCAAGTCCATCACTTGTTTTTGCAATGCTACGTCGAGGGATTACGTTCACCGAGAGTCACATTGTTAGATATTTTTATACAAACGTTTTTAGTGATAAAGATGAAGTTTGTAGACTCCTAAATGAGGTACTCAAAGCACAACAAATAAAGGAACTTGTATTCTTTAGAGAGATTTGCAATGGAAACAAAAAGTTTTTTGAAGAATTAGACGAAAGAGAAACGTTGTCGAGATCGTTGAACTATTCCTTAGTATTCGCAATTATGCTAGACAGAGTCGAAATCGTCGAAATTTTAATGAATAGAATTGGTCCCTTTGGATTTTGGACACAATTACAAATCGATCCTCCTTCCATTGAAGTTTTAAGACTGTTGCTTGAAAATTCTTCAAAAGGGAATAGAATTACTCTTCTTTTCCGTTACCTTGAAAATTTCGAATACTTGAACGTGATACTCGAATATGTTCAACCAGAAGAAGTCATTTTGACATTATGCACACCTTACAATGATGATAATTCAGGTAGAGAACCCATTCCGACAACAAGATGGCGTTACATTTACAGGTATGTTGTTAAGAAGCTTGAACGTGAAGGCAAACTTTATCCAAAATTGCTAAAACTGAGTTTTGGTGATGTTTATGGTTATATTTATTTGTTGAAGAGATTACTCAAGTCAGGTAAATATAGTCTCAAGGAACTTAGGGTCTTTTTATGGGAGTCTTCTATAAAAGTTGGATACATAGAGAAAGAAGAAAAATCAAGAGAAAGAGTTATTTCAAGAGGTTCATTGGGTTTTGAGGAAGATGAAGAACGTGAAGATGAAGAACGTGAAGATGAAGAACGTGAAGATGAAGAACGTGAAGAATGCAAAAAAGAAATGTTTAAAGTGAACTTGAACTTTAATTTGCAATTACTTGGTTTAAGTTTCGATGAAATGATAGATTACATACCCGAATTGTTAGAACCGTACTTGTAACAAAAACAACAATTTCCTTTTAATGCGTTCCTTTTAATGCGTTCCTTTAATACAACAATCATATCAAGAAGTAAAATCTTTTATTTCTTAATTTTAAATCTTACATGAATTCCATAAGGAGTAAATTACATCTATTTTGTTTCTAGTAAAATAAAAATGTCCTTATGTTCTTTAGTAACACAAGCAATTTATGATCTTTTGCATAATTTTACAGTTGAGGAACTCTCAAGTCTTCCAAAAGAATTGAGGGAGATAATTTTTAGTTACCCAGAAAGAGTGAGGAGATTTGTTCGTGGTGACCTTGAATTCTTCCAATATCTAGGTCAAAGAATTACAGAAGAAGAGAAAGAAAGTGTTTACAAAGCAATTATACGTATGGATAGAGCTGATTACCTTGATTGGTTTATTACAATATATGGTTTTACGAATGAGGACTTTCATGAAGCATTTAAAGAAGCACTTTATGAAGCAAAATATTCATGCGTTAGGTATTTGTTTTGGAGATTTGTAACTTACAATGAATTTAGCATGAACTTATACTATTTACAAGGTCTTATAATTGCTTCATTGACGGCTGATCAAAAAGAGATCACAGACGAGTTGTATAAGAGATATTTAATCGAAGCTGAAGATCAAATAGACAAGGAATTCATTGACATTGCTTTATGTGCAGCTATCATTAGTAGGAACTTTGAATACATCGATTTGTTTTTGAGTCAAGATGCAGATTTTAGACGTGGAATTACAGAAACATCACCAAAAGAAAGGAGCAACTACGATCTTGAAACGGAGAATAAACTTTTATCTAAACTCAAACCAAGAAGCATTGATGAGACTCTTCATGTTGCAAGTCAGTCCCTCGTTCTTGTTATGATTCACTCTGGAATACCTTTTGATGTGAATAATGTTGTTAGTTTCTTCTTGCAAACTTCTAACTGTGATATTTTAGACTTTATAATTAATACTTCACAAGAGGAGATTGAGGAGTTGAATATATATTATGCTGTTTGCAAGAATGATGTTGAGTATTTCAGGAACTATGATATCGACGAGGATGTATATTTAAATGTTCTTGATTTAGCAATAGAGCTTGATAGAGTTGAGATTGTTAAACTCATATCGAAACGTATTCAAACTTTCACACAAATACCATTCGCAAACAAAATTAAAAGTCCTACAATGTTAAGGGTTATTGTTGAGAACAGTTTGGATGAATTAAAGAGTGAGTTGTTTAAACAATACATAGACAACTTGGATTACTTGGTAATATTAATGGAATATATGAGTGCATTCCTTGCAATTTCCAGTTTAATAGATAATTATTTTTATGATAATGGAATTATTTTGCCAACTTCAAGTTGGAGATTTATCTATAGGTATGTTGTTAAGTGGTACAATGAGAAAGGTGAAATTACTCCTGAATTGTTGAATGTTGTTGTTGGAGATGTTTATTTTTACATGTATCTTTTGAAGAAATTGGCTCAACATTACAAAATAGAAGACTTGAAGATAGAATTCAATGATGGAGACATAATTAGGAGAAGAACAAAAATATGTGATGAGGAGATCTATATACTTCACTTGAAAGTTGAGTTAAAAATACAAGGTTGGGACTTTAATGATTTGTTCACTTACAAAACTTACTTTGAAAATATGTATGAAGATGTGTATGAAGATGTGGATGAAGAGGAATACGAGGAAGAGGAATACGAGGAAGAGGAATACGAGGAAGAGGAATACGAGGAAGAGGAATACGAGGAAGATTAATATAGATAAGAAAGGAACAAGAGATGAAAAATATTTCTTGAAGAAATGGAACATACGTAAGGAACTAACAAAACCTTATACTTCAAATAGAAGTATAAAGCCTCTATTTCTAAAGTTCTTGATGTAATGTTGTTTATAAACTTCTTCATATATAATTCTTGGTTTGTATATAAAAAAATTTGTAAACAACGTTTCGTCTTTTATTGATTTTTCTTCTTTTTTCTATATACAATTGTTGTTTTGTATATAGAAAACTTTATAAACACCACTCAACAAGACAACTTCTTAATTCATGAAAATTATTATCTCTCAATCTAATCCTTACAATCCTATACATGTTGTTCTTATATATAAATGTTCTAAAAGATATTCACGAAACTAGGGTGTTTTTTGTCTCGATAAGTTCCCTTATTCAATGTAAAGGCATTTACATTTTGTTCACTCTCATCATTTTCTTTATTCTCTTCGTTATTACCAGTGATTCTTTTTATCCGAGTTTTTGATTGTACGTACCGCGATTCGAGGATGTCGTGTGTTAAAGGTACAGTTGTATTGCTAATGCTTCTTGTCGTTAGAAGATTGTTGTTATTTATGTTTGCTATACTTCCAGTAAGAACATCTTCACCAAATAGAACTTGACAACCACCTTGACTTCCAGGAATCGTATAACCAGAACCAACTAAATATTCACGTCCACCAATAAAGAGAATTATACCAATACCACGTTTGCAAATAAATTCATTTGAAATAGGGTCAAACCAATTATAAACATGCATTGTGTAATGATCTGTTGCGTTCGTTCTAAAATTCGACAAAATGGTATAAATATCACAATACCCAGCAGGACATAATGTATCGACAAAAGTTTGTGCTTCACTTGGTGATCTACCTTGGATTTGAGGGTAATTGTGATAGTGGTAAAAGAAATTGTCTACAATTGGATCGTAACTGATGATGAATGGATAGTCACCATTTGGACTTTTAAATGCTTCTATGTTGTTAGAAATTATTCGTTGTGTGTGACTTGGACCAAAAAGCACCATTAGAAAACTTGCAAGTGAAATTATGTCAACAGCACCATTCAACCTCTCATTTTCATCTTGATTGAGACTTTTACCAAATTCAAGCAAACCTACTCTTCCTCTGAGTATTTTTTGAGTTTGCTGTAAGGCTTGTTCTAATTTACTTGACATTTAAATTAGAAGAGTTTTTTCTTTTACTTTATTTTTGGGTTTTTGTCTTGTTTTTATTCCTAGAATATATCTAGTTGCACACAATTGGCTACGCACACTTGGCTAGCTTAATTCTGCCTTAACTATCTCTTCTATAACCCCATTCTCCTTGTATAACCTTTGGACTTTGACGTAAAAATCAATCTTATTGTAACTCAAGGACAAGATCTTTTCAAGTAGTTTTTCGTTCTTTGGGAGATTTAATCGTTTTACCCCTTTTGATCCATGACCTTCCTTAACTTCGATTTTCGCATTTTTTATCCTAATGAACTCGTATTTCCTTTTCTCAAGGTTTATATTTTTAACTATCTCGAAGATTTCCATTGGATCTACAATTAACTCAATCTTACTATTACTAAATATGTCACTGATATAAACATAAGTAACTATATCTTTATTTCTTTTTGGGATAGAAGTAATATCAAGGACTTTGTAAACTTTATCTCTGAAAAGAATGTAATCTTTCTTTCTTAACCTTGTAGCTTCGAGCAACAAAGGCTCTTCGAAGCTATCCTTCGTTTCTATTTTAAACGTAGAGAATTTTACTTTCTTTCTCTCTTTTACTTCTTTTTCTCTTCTTTCGAGAAATTTTTCTCTCGTGTATCTTTTTGCGAGCTCCATTAACTTATTTATGGATTAAACTAGATAAATTAATTTCTTTCTTAATAATTGTATTGTATGTTTGGAAGTTGGAAGTTTTTACGCTATTGTTTAGTATCATTCTAAATGGAGAAAAGAAAAAAACTCTTTCTTTTCCCTTTGTTTTATTTCATGGTTGTTTTAGAAGAAAATAAACACAAGATAGAAATAATTATCTTGTGTTTCTCTTGTACAAGTGAATGAATGGTTTATAAGATATTTGGTAACTTAGAATGATTTAATTATGTATTCTCTTAGAGCAGAAGTTTTTACAATCTTTCCATTTCAATGGAAAGACTATAAATTTGCAACAAAGGAAGAACAAAAACTTCTTTTAGATGATTAGATTTCAACGACTTGAAAGATGTTTTCCTTTATTGATTAAAGCAACTTCATATTAGGATCAAGTGTGCTATGACATTCAATTTCTTTCAATTTCTTTCAATTGTTCTTTTACTGTTTCCACCATCTATTAATTTAGTTAACACATGTCTCGTAATTTTATCATTTTCTACTTCTAGCTTAATATGCTTTGAAGATCTCACTTCCACTAAGCGTATATTTAAGAATGAAATTTTATGGTTTGTTTTTTGCTTGAAATAATTTTATAAAATAATTTATAAAGTAGTTGTTATAAGATAATTTATATTTAATAATTAGATATTTTGAGCTTTAGTTATATTTTATATTTGTTTTTTGGGTTTAGGTAAATATAGTAATGGATTATGATAAATATACTTTAGTTGAGTTGAAAGATTATTGCAGACAAAAAGGTATTAGGGGTTATTCTAAACTTAAAAGAGCTGAGTTGATTGAATTGATTGAATCAACACAAGAAGATTCAGAGATAAAGGAATTCAAGACATCTAAAAAATTAGAAGAGGAAGAAAAAGAGAAGAATGTTAAACTTGGAAGAAAAGGAGACATAAGAGTTGCAAAGTTACCTGGTCGTTTTTCTAAATTGAAGAGACCTTACATTCCTGGTTATGTTTCTATAAATGTTTGCTCATCTTCACGTAATTGGAGTAGGGAGCTTTCACCAATGTTTTGTGGTCCAGTTGAACATGAAGAAGAAGATTATGATGGTGAGTTACTTCCACCTGCAAGTTGTGTTGAAAACTTTTGGCAATTTTGCAAAGTTTGGGATTGTGATGTTAACAAGAAAGGTGAACTTAAGAAGTCTTATTTTGAAAGGAAGAGAGAAGGATTTTTGTGTAAAAAGGGAATAAGACATGCACTTGGTAAAGATAGGAAAAAGTATAAAATATTATATTCTTATTGTGGTGGAAAGTTTTATACTTATTTAGAGGCAAGGAAGGCAATCTATTGTCCTTTGTATGAGAACTTAGTTACACAAAAGAAGGAATTTAGACAATTAAAAGAAATGCATGAAGAAGGTTATAATATTTTGTTGTTGGATTATGATGGGTATGAGATAACTCTTGAAACAATACAACAGTGTTTTGAGGATGAAAGTAGGCCTTTTGGACATGCACATGTTTTATTTTGTATATTAAATGATATTAGACCTTGGGTACATCAAGAAGAAGAAGAGGAAGAGGAATAAATAAGGTATGTAAATATTAAAAACTATTAAAAAAAAAGTCCTTGTATATATGTATATGTGTATATATACAAGATCCAAATAATTGGTGTCAAGATTACTTGGTTTATTTTAATTGTAAATCCTAACTATACAAAGCGTAAATAACAAAAGAAGAAAAATATGAAAAGAACTAAGATTGGACGAAGAAGTGGGATTATGTCTTAAGAAGGTTATGAGAAAGACAAAGAAAAGAATTTGATATGGGAAGTAAAAAGACAATTCTCGTTGAAGAACTAGAATACATAACCTATTGTATAATATTTGAATGTATCATGCAATAATTATCCAAATAATCAACATGTTGAGATCACAAATTTAGCTTTAATCTTGCTCCAACATTCTAAATATACTTGGACAATTCAAGTATATTTATTTTATCTACCTTAAACCTAAACAACTATTCATTAGAAACATGACTAATATATATTCCCCATTTGTTCTTTTTTTGGAATCTCTTTTGCATATATATAACCACAAACAATCAACACAACACCTATAAAAAAGAAGAAGTTCATTAAAACTGCAAAAGCTATATAAGCTCGCCATGTGCTAACTTCATCGTCGATGTCAAGTGTACATTTGTCGTCTCCTTCTATTAGTGCTTCTATCTTTTTCCCTATTTCATCATTGTACTTATCATAAATTTCTTCTGGTGAACCATAATTTTTCTTTATATCAGCATGACAATAATTATCATTGGATTTATAACTTAAAGTGTAACGTGGATAATAACAACATGTCTTGTCTTTACATGCAATAGCTGAAACATTGTAAACCGTTGCATCGATTAAATCTTCACAAAAGTAACCTTTTTCTGGATTGCAAGGTTTTTGTGTATAAATAACAACGAAAACAACAAGACTTACAATAAAAAGGATCAATGAAAGTGTTGCTCCAACAAAACAAGCAGTTGCAATAAATGCGGGGCTATTTCTTTTTGTTGTAGTCAACATTATCTCTTGTTCTTTATTTTAATTGTTGTATGTAAAAATATACATTTTTACATACAACGTTGAAATATGGAAAAAGACTAAAAGAAGGAAAACATTAAAATAAAATTAAGGAAATTCATGATAAGATAAAGAGTTAACTAAATAATTTGTTTCGATGAAGAAATGTGAGAGTTATCGGTGAAACGAACTTTAGCAAAAGAATCTTGAAATCACAACATAGGGCTCTAAGAAAATTAAAAGAGAAGAATCTATTTACATTCGACCTATAGTTCCTTCGACAATCCATAAAATTTCTCTTATCTTAAGTTATTATTACTTAAGATTGTAATAAGAATGTAGTCAAAGTCCAAGAAAGAAAAATTATTAACTTCACTTATGTGTTCTATATAATCTTTGATGAAATTATTTATGTATCTTCAAGACACATAAATAACCCAAGACAATAATGGAAGAGTTTAAGTCTATTCTTAAAGCTTATGAGCTCGCAAGACCATTCATTAAATGTAATTATGGGAAAATGCAACGTTTCATAGAATTCGTTAAATCAAAACAACTAAATTTGGAGAAAAGAATTTATGCTTGTATAGATGGTTCTTGGCATTTGAAAGTTGGAGATAATTTTAGCTTTAGGTTTCCAGTTTCATGGAGTTATGAATATGAGAGTGAGTTACAAATTGCTCAAGAATTCGACTATCCATCAGTATTTTCATTCCAAACAACAGAGAAACTTAGAGGTTTTATGTTAAATAATAAAAGAATTCTTTTAATTCCCGTTGAATTTCTTGTTGTAGATAAATATATAGACAATGGAGTTGTTAATTTTGTAGTAAAGATATATAGAAAATATAAATAGACATAAATAAGGAATAGATTTGTCTCTAATTATTTTCTTCCTATTTTAATATAACATTGGGTTAATTTAATGCTATATTCCGAGAAAGAAACACAGAAACCAAAGAAACAGACAACTCAAACAGAAGAATTAAAGGTAAACAAATGAATATAAATACACATGTGTATTTATATTTTTCCTTAAGTCTTTGTTCTTTAATTGAACATTTAAACATCTAAACAACTAAACATTTCTTTTCCTATTTTTCTTCTTCCTCCATTTCTTCTTCGTAAATTGGATAGTAGAGTTTGGCGACGCAACCAAAATTGCTATGGACTTCTCAATTTGCTTTTTATGAATTTAATATCTAATTTTTCTTCTCTGTTTTCCTTGTTAAGTTCATGTCCAACAAAATCATCCATGGAAATTAAGTATTCAACGAGATTCATCTCAAGCGCCCTTTTCAATCCAGAAACCATTGTCCACAATTCTGGTTTCACACTAAAAGAAGAATAGATAAGTCCTCAAAGAACGTAAAGCCATGTGTACAGCTTTTTTGTCAAACACGCGACTTGATATTTGAAGCATCGTAGTATTCTCGATTCAAAGATTGCTTGAGTGAATTCAAACCATCAATCTAACTTTATAACTTTCTATAACGAACAAGAAATATAAAAGAAATGGAAAGGGTAATAAAACCACATCATTTCTCAAAAAGAGATGGAAACAAAAAAAATAGAAATATATAATTTCCATTATATATTTTTTTATATTTTCCTTTCCCTTGCATCTCCGATAAGTCATTCATCATATACTTATTTAATTGGTCACCAGAGAAACAATATTAAAAAGATTAATTTACGCGTGAGAAATTTTTTTTTGTGTATAAAAACAAATATGCCTTTGGAGATTTCAGAAAATGTAAAGGTTGTTATTTTTGTTCCTACAACACATGTAGAAGCAGTAAGAGAAGCAATTGGTGAAAAAGGTGCAGGTGTCATTGGTTGCTACGATTATTGTAGTTTCATAACTCCAGGTATTGGACATTTTAGGCCTCTCAATAATTTAGTTTCACATTTAGGAGACTTAGGACAGAAATATCTATTGAATGCAGTTGAAGAAGTCAAGATTGAAACAGTGTGTCATAAAAACCTTGTCGAAGATGTTATTAAAGCTGCTCAAGAAGTGCATCCTTATCCAGTCATGGGATATGATTTACTTGTCATGTATGATTTGGTTGACTAACTTATTATTCGAATTATAGATCTCTGTTTATTTTTGCTAAATACAAGAATAAACTATTTACAAAGCTTCTTCTATTAAAGAAGAGAAGGAAGAGGAAGATTGTTCTCCGAGAATTTTCTTGAGATCTCTAATTCGCTCAAATCTAATGAATCAATCAATATCTTTGTATTTTATATGAACTGAAAATAAAACCTTGAATGGATTTTCAGTCTCTTATCTTTATATCTTTGTTTTTATTTTAAAGTTCAAAGAATCCTCATTGTACCTAAAAACAAAAAAATTCTTTATTTGTTGAACGAAAGGAAAGCACTTCATTGAAAGGCAAGAATGAAAATGTATACCAAATAATCTCGTTTGGCAATTGTGAGCATTCAAGAACGAAAGTGTCTTGCATTCTATATATTTCTCTTCATTTTATTGTTTTACAAGTTTTTAAGTGATCTTTTTAAATTATTCTTGAACTAAATAGACTTTTAATTTTAAGGACACTCAGGTTTCCTTATATATTCCAAAATATATAAGTACGATTATATAGTTTCTTTAATTTCACACATACAAGGAAGACTAAATTTGTTGAAAACAAATAATCTAGACTAAAATTCGTCACTAATTCATCGCGTTGTCAATGATTTTCACACAACCATTTTAAGATTTAAAGTTGAGCATGAAAAGTAACACATTGATCTTTAAAATTTGAGAAGCTAAGGTTTCTTGAATTTTTTCGATCCCAACGTCCATTGAGCATTTTAAAAATTAAAGAAATCTTTTCATCAAAATAAGATGTATAATTTTTATAGCTATTGTGTATCCATTTTCAAGAAGAGAAACTATGGATATTTTCATTTGGTAAATCTGTAAAAACTACTATTTTATGTTTATTTTACAAATTAGTACAGCCATTCGTTCAAATAAACATAAATATATTTGTAGATCACATAAAGCGAGATGACAAGCTACGAGGATTTACCAACAGAGATAAAACTTGAGATTCTTATAAACCTTAACATAAACATATTGGTTGCGTTAAGGGAAATAAGTAAATCTTTTAATAGTTATATCTCAGACGTCAAATTCATACGAAGGAAAGTTAAATACGACATAGAAAAAAGATTAGTTCCATGTTGTGTTTTGGATTATTTAAATGGGATAAAGAAGCCGAAAGCCATAGAGGATCTTAGATCCTCTTCAATCAATGAATCCACAGATAGAGTCTCTCAAACTAAAGTTTCTTCTTCAAGACAACTTATTCATTTGGCAATAATGTATAGAAACTTTTTTAACATCGCAAAGGAAGGAGAAGAAATTAAGATCATCAATGCTGCGTTGAAATATAATAACATTAAACTTTACAAAGCAATCGTTGATAAGTTCAAAGAGGCAAGTAAGTCATCGTTATTTATCTTTTTAGATCCTTCTAATAAATTTAACTTTAAGGTTATTTATGAGAATTTTGGGCTTGAAGCGCTAAAAAGACACTTAGAGTTTTCACTGGAAGTTTTTGACGTTAGAGCAACGAAAATGTTGCTCTACATCATTCTATCACCAATTCTTCAAAGAGCAATATCAAAAGAAAAAGAAAAAGATGTTGAAATACTCATAGATTTATCAAATAATGATATGACATTTATTAGTGATGCATTCAGAATAGCAATTGATGAGGGTAAAACAGATATTGTAAAACACTTAATTGTTTGTCGTAAGTTTAGTCTTTTAGATACCACTTTGAAGAAAAACATAAGAGAAAGATTTGGTATTTATCCATTACTTCTTGAGCTTACTTATTTTTATAATTAGATACTCGAGATAATTATGTGCTTCTAATAATTCTTATTGGGAAAACCATTCAAACAACTAACCAAAAATAGAAAAGAACTTATGATAACTTACAACCAACGACCGACAAAGCTATATGAAAATTTATATAAACCTTTTTCAAAGACCTAAATCAAGTCTTGTATTTCTCGATGCTTGCTAATTTACGTTGAGTGTTCCTTATTTTCCTTATTATATCTTGTTTTACTTTTTCCTTGTGATTTTTTGTATCTTCCTTTTCCAATGAATCTAGTCTTTGAGAAGTGTAGTTTGGAAAACAAAAGAATAAAATCTCTTTAAGTAAGAGACTAAGTTCCTCAAAATATTTGTCTAGAAGTAATAAGTCATTAACACCAATTTCTGGACCCTCATCTAACTTCCACATACTTTCGTAAAACTTGCGTGTTGAAAAAATTAATTTAAGCTTATTCCCAAATGCGTTCTTCTTCGTTGTTCTTATTTTCAAACTGATGATCTTATTTATAAGATCATCAACAGTCTCGTCTGACAATCGTAAACAATCATAGTATTCTTTGTCTTTTTGTTGCAATCCTTTCTTCGAGGTGTATTTATTCTTATCGTATATTTTCTCAGTCAAGTTACTAATAAAGATATATCCTATTCTTCTCAAGAAATTCAATCTAAACAAAAATTTTAAAGCTTCTCTATCCAATGTTTTTCCGTCTGTAATTAATTCGTTGAGTTCTTGAATGTATTTTCTCATTCTTGTTTTTCTTTCAATGAAAGAAAGTTCTAAAAACATGGAAGATGTAAACTTAATAATATGTAAATCATCATAAGAGAGAAAAGAGAAAATATGTAACCAAATCTCTGGTGGAAGCATATTTTATTATAGGCTTATTAATATATGTTTAATAAACATATATTAAAAGATATATTTTGTGATTTTTTTAGTGATTTATGTTTTATGTTTAGTGATGTTTCAATTGCATTATATACAAAGATCACATTTTCAATAAAAACTCTTCGATCTTATTAGAGGTTTTATTATTTTTGATAGATGTATTGGAATGTGTGTAATATTTGGTAATAACCTTACTCTTTTTCCATAAAGTACAAAATTTTTAGTTGATATGATAGTATGACCCATACTTTTGAAAACACGCATTAAATCTACAAATCTTCTTATAGTTATTTGGCCTTTGGGTAAAACTTCACAAAACTTTCCAGAAAGACGGAATCTTTCATATGGACTTTGTATGAGTTGTTTATTGAAATCTTTATGTTCTCTCATCCATTTTCTCCATTCTTTAATCTTTTCACCTGGAATATGTATACTTTGTACTCCTTCGAACTCTATTTCTTCTTCTCCTTCCCAAGAAATTCCTTTTGCAGTTAAATAAGTTCCTTTCAAGCTTTGCAATTTCTCGCATTCCATCATTATTAGATACAGTTGCTTCATTGAAAAATGTTCATCCTTTGGGAGAAACTTGAAACTCAAGAAATCCTTACCATCTTTTGCTTGTGAGTAAATGAACTCCTCTTTACAAAAGATCTCTTCATCCAGTGGATAAGTAACAAATACATTGAGTCTTAATTTTATTCCATCAATGCACTCGTCTTCATTCCCAAGAGAATCAAAGAATTCAAATAAACTTCTACAATAATTATTACAAATTATCTTATCTTGTCTATTCAATGCAAATTCTTCACCCAATTTTAATGAACAACCTTCTAGTGACTTGAAAAGTTTGTTTATCTCTTTTCCTTCTTTAATCTTTCTCAATAAATAAGGAAAAGAACAACCAAAGAAACTACGAGAAAACCTATCGGTCATCGTCTCAAATAGTTTTCTTATCTCTTTAAAAATCCCATGTAACGCTATATCTTCTTCACTTGCTCCTCTTTTTAGTTCATTTGTATTTTCCTTGAATATTTTCTTCCCAATATGTTCTTGTAAAGAAATCCCCAAACAATTAAAGAAGATAATCTTGCAAAAAATTTTCTTTAATTGTTTATTTTCTTTTTTCTTGAAACTCTCTCCAGCTATTACTTCGACTTCTTTATTAAACTCACACATTTTATCTTTCCTTGAAATTAAGGATAAGCTGTGAAAACTTCTAGAAGTAAGTCTTAGAAGATATAAATCTTCATAAGAAAGAAAAGAACAAATAAGAACTAAAAGTTCTATAGGTAAAGAGGAAAAAGATGACATGACGTTGTTTGGAAGAAAAATATAAGATGAACAATTATCAATTTTATATATACGCTTATTATAATAAGCGTATATAAAGTTCTGGTTGTTTTTAAAAACAACCTAATGTAATTTTACAAGAATCTTAATTACATCTTAAGACCATGTTGATTTCTCAAGCTCTTGCAAAGTTCTTCCATTAAACATTTTATCCAAGACCTCAACTCTGAGAACAGTTGGATCTTCTTCAAGGTCGATGAATCCGCCTTTACAATATTCTCCAGTGTAATATTCAGGAATAATCATGAAATATGTCTCAAAGTCATGTAGGACTTTAAAAACATAACAATCAACTTCTTTTCTTTCTTTTTTGTTCGTATTAATTGTGTTCTTGATTTTCGTGTATTTACATTCTTTAACCCAAGGAACAAGTTCTATTTTTTCTCTAATCTTTGAAATCATTCTCTTTGTGAATTTTGGATACAAGATAACTCGTTTAATGAGATACTTAATAAAATCAAGCTTCAAATTCTCAAGATCATGGAGATTTTGAAGTTCTTGTAGATCGAAATCGGAAACGTTTTCGATATTTTTAACTTTAAATGTTCTCTCATCTTTATACTCCTTTATCAGATCGAATAAACAATCTTGTTCCTTTTTGCTTTCATCAAAAAGAGCGGAATACTTAGAAGTCACAGAAATAACTTTATTTTCTGTGACTTCAACATCTCGAAAAACGACATCAACAAAACCACTTAAAAAATAAGAACTATAAATAACGCCATTGTATTCAAGTATTTCTGTAAGTCTCTCACTTATAAGCTTACCAATTTTACATGTTTCTTTGAACTCTCTTTCTTCTATGAAAAGAATATCCTTAACCACATTATTCAATGCTTCGAAAACATCTTTATATGAAACTTCCATTTTATTTTCTACCTTATTCTTTTAAGGTAGAAAAAAACATTGAGTACAAAAATTCAACCTACTTTTAACTGGAACAATCCCCAGATTTCTTTGTGTGCATCTTCTAAAGTTTCTTTATTATCAGGTAAAAGTTCTATCGCTTTTTTCATAAAACGAAGGAAACCATTCCTAAAATTAAATATGACTTTATTGTCTTTTTCTGTCATCTCGCACACTCTCTCAAGTTTGTATTCTTTGTATTCTAAAGTATCTTTGGTTTCATAAATAGATTTCAAGATATTTGTGTTATTACAGTATTCCTTAAAAGAATTAACTAATATTTTCTTGAGTTTATTGTTGAAGTAATCTGTCAAGTGATGAAGAGCTCCATCATCTTCTATTCTAACATAAACATTTCTAAAGTATCCATTCAACGCATCTTTATCATGTATCCTTTTTCTTAAGAAGCAAATCTTCTTCTCTTTGAATTCACGTTCAAGGAGTTCTCTTATTCTTATCCATTTTCTTGATTTTTTTGCCAAATGAAGATGTGTGAGTGTTCTTTTTCTCGTTTCTTCATTTATTTTGCATCCTATCTTTTTTAGAAGTGTATCGGCTTTCTCCTTTAGTCTTCTCTTCTTGATCTCATTCGCATAAATAAAGAAGAACCTCGAAACGTTTCTTATTTTTTCAAGTTCTTTAATTCTCAAGAAAGAGAGAATGTAATAGAGAATCTCGTTTGGTAAAAAACTTTGCATCATATTAATCTGTTTTGTATATAAAACAAAACACTCAAATAACATGCAATTATTAGATCTTCCAGTTGAATTAATAGACTTAATAATTTCTTTTTTGAAATTACATGATTTGGTTTCTTGTTCTTTTACTTGTAGTCTTTTGAGAGGTGTTGCAACCTCTTACGTAAAGAAGATTAAAACAATAGCCATAATAAATAAAGATGACTATCTAAAAATAAAAGGTAAAAACATTTTAAATCGTAATGTTGTGATAAGAGATTGGCATTTCACGTCTCCTATTTTTCACAACGAAGTCTTTTCGAAGACGAAAACTTTATTTCTTATAGATTGTGATAAGAATTTCGTGTTTTATTCTTTAAATACACATATATTCCCAATGTTAAAAAGATTGTATTTGGGTTCACATCCCTGTGAGTATAGTGTATTTCTCAGTTTCCCAATAAAAAAAGAAAAGGAAGTGAAGTTAGGAGAGAAAAAAGAAGAAAAAGATGGAATAGAATTCTATCTCGTTGAAAATCACTACAATCACTATAAAGATAAATTTAACCTTGAGGAATTTGGCGTACAAAGCATAAAAAGAGAAAAGATAGAAGAATTAATTAAGCAATATGAGTCTGTGAATTTAATCTCAGAAGAAATAGAAGAGGAAAAAAGTTTTGATGTCGAGTAAACAAGAAGAATTCGAATTTGGCGAAAATGACATGGATAAAATTCAAGGAGACATGAAGAGAGCTCTTATTTCGTCTTTTGTTTTTGCGTGTCTTGTTTTATTCTATGAAACATTTATTCATGGATTAATTTTCATGGATTAATGATATGACCTTCAACCAAAAAGAGAATAATATAAATATTTTTTTTATATTATTCATGTTGTTTAGTTTCTCCAACTTATTTAATTACTTTAACCTTCCTTACATACGATCCTTGTATGAAATCATCTAAATTCTATTTTCTTATCAAACATATGTTTATAAACTTTTTCTATTAGAAACACAATAAATAATATATAAAAGTTTACAAACACTCATTTCATCAAGATGTACATTAAACCGAACAAAAGATTTGTTCTTATATATCTTTTTCACGTGTGTTTCCAGATATACAACGTATGTTTGTTTGTCTCGTTAATCTTTATATCTTAGAATATATCTATATTCTAAGAACTTATTTCTTTATTCCTCTCTTTCTGATCAGTCAGTTGTCTATTTTTAACCTCAACTAGAAAGCCAATTAATTTTTCCTTCTCAATAACTTCATCTGCAATAAGTTTATTAATGCAATTATCACAAAACGATTTAATGTTCCTTTTCCAACTAAACATCATTCTCCTATATTATGTTTTGAACCAAAACCTACAAAATTAAAGTAACTCTCTAATTATACAAGCACAATCTTTTTTGTTCTTTGAGCTTGGAAAATCTCTGAAAACTCTGAAAGATACATACCACATTTAAGCTTTAGTATCTCCTTTTGTCAATTTATTCATTGATTTTATTCTTTCCTTTAAAGATATGTATTATATAATACATTTATTTGATGACTTTCCTTAATTCATCTATAATATTATTAAGCTCAACCTCATAGTAATAAAGCTCTGGTAAATAAAGTAACTCTTTCTTTGGGTTTTTCTTTAAATATACAAGCAATAAACTTACCTCATCTATAATCCAAATAATTGGAATGCCATCGATTTCTATTTCTCCAATGTTTAAATAGTTGTTGAAACGTTGAATTCTATCAAGAAGAGAAATAATCTTTGCTTTTTCTCTTTCTATTTCAACTTGTTCTTCTAATGTTGTCATTTAAACATTAGAAGAATATATTTACATCATTAAATTTATATGAGAAAAAAAATGAATAAGGCACCTTACGGGATACAAATAACAACTTATGAACTTTTAGATGATGGTATTCAAAAACCCACACTTACACATATTTTTTGGGGAGACGACAAAGAAGAAGCCCTTGGAAATGCCAAGGCTCATTTATTAACAGATTATTTCTTTTCATCTTCGTTTGTTGGTGAAATGGGATGGTATGATAGTGTCTTATACTTAAAAAACAAGACTGAGATAGTTAGTATTAAGAAAACAAATAAGAATATTCATCAAGTTCTGGATGAACTGAGAGAAAGAGCATGCGAAGTTCACGAACAGCAAACAAGTTTTGGGATTTTGGAAATCATTGAAAGGATAGATTAAAGAAGGAAAATAAGAATACATAATCAACGATTTATTTGCTTATCTAAACTTAATACACTTTCCATTCAGAGAATTCATAAAAAGTGACACTGATAAAGTTTTACTTTTTATGAAAGGATTTGTTCAGAAAGAAATATTTGCATATGCAGATGAAAACGATAAGAAGATTATACTTCGTTGGTTTGAGACAAAAAACGAGAACGAATTCTTCTTAAGACAAAATCGTGTTATTCTTGAAATAATACAACTTTTCGATTTTAGAGTGGCAGAATTCATTCAACCACCAACTTATTATGAGGATGGTTTTATTGCTGATGTTGATTTGGGCAACATGCTTGTATTTAAATTAGATACGAAACTTACACATTTCGAAGAAGAACTTGACCTTACGAATCTTATCATTCCATCCATTAAATACGAAGAATTATATGTAGAAATAAGAACATTGACTTAAATTGTCATCGTCTAAAGAATTACATAACTAACTTATGTTAATCGATATAAAATATACTTACTTTGAAAAGTATATTTTACCCAAGACTTCAATCAAGAACTTTCATCGCTTATTTTCTCCTTTTATATTCGATGATTTAGTGTTTTCTAAACTTTTCTATATACAAAGAAAGAATTATATATAGAAAAGTTTAGAAAACACTAAATCATCGAATATAAAAGGAGAAAATAAGCG